>BFBZ01001937.1_pt1 | contig 12502 bp, 14 predicted proteins | sample 1888401 | NCBI WGS metagenome assembly BFBZ01 (sample SAMD00112614, study PRJDB3348) | symbiont metagenome | host: Chara braunii | reverse complement strand
CCGCTCAGCCGCAGGAACCGCCGCACCCGGGCGTCGAACTCCAGGGCGTCCATGTCGGAAAACGCGTTGTCGAGGCTGAGCATCGGCACGCCGTGCTCCACCGGCGAGAACTGCTCGGCCCGCGGCGCGCCGACCCGCGTCGACGGAGAGTTGTCGCGCACCAGATGCGGAAACGCCGCCTCCAGCTCCGCATTCCGCCGCTTCAGCGCATCATAGTCGCCGTCGGAAATCGTCGGCGCATCCTGCTGGTGATAGCGCAGGTCATGGGCGGCGATCTCGTCGGCGAGCCGCGTCAGCTCCTCGACCGCCTCGGCTTCGGTCATCTCAACGGCCATAAAGATCCTCCCCCTCTGGGGGAGGTGGCAGGCGAAGCCTGACGGAGGGGGCGGCGGCCTCGAAGTCCCCCTCAGTCGGCTGCGCCGACAGCTCCCCCAGAGGGGGAGCATCTGACCACCGGAACTCGCTAGGCATGCATCAGAGCTCGGGCCGCGGCGCGGGCGGCGTCGGTGATCTGGGCGCCGGCCAGCATCCGGGCGATCTCTTCCTCGCGGTCGGCGGCCGACAGGGTCTCCACGGCGGTGCGGATACGGTCGGCGTCGCCGGCCTTGGAAATCCGCCAGTGGGCCTCGGCCCGGGCGGCCACCTGCGGGCTGTGGGTGACCACCAGCACCTGGGCGTCGGCGGCCAGGCGCTTCAGGCGCAGACCCACGGCGTCGGCCACGGCGCCGCCCACCCCCTGGTCCACCTCGTCGAAGATCATCAGCGGCTGCGGCCCCTCCGCGCGTCCGGCCAGGGCGGCCTTTAGCGCCAGGGCGAAGCGGGCCAGCTCGCCGCCCGAGGCGATGGCGCCCAGGTCGCCGAACGGCGCGCCGGGATTGGTGGCGATCTCGAAGGCCACGCGATCCATGCCCGTGGGGCCGGCGCGGTCCTCGGCCACCTGCTCCACAGCCACGCGGAACCGGGCCTTGTCCAGTTTCAGCGGCGCGAGCTCGCTCATCACCGCCTCGGCCAGGCGATCGCCCGCGGCGCGGCGGGCGGCGGTCAGCTTAGCGGCGTCGGCCAGATAGGCGGTGCGGGCCTGGCCCACCGCGGCCTCTGCGGCCTTCAGATCGTCCTCGGAAGATTCAGCCGCCCGCAGGCGTTCGGCGAACCGCACCCGCAGGATCGACAGCTCCTCGACGCTCACCGACAGCTTGCGGGCCATGCCGCGCAGCTCGAACAGCCGCTCCTCGGTCTTCTCGAGCTGGTCAGGGCGGAAGTCGAAGGCGTCGGCCGCGGAGTCGACGGCGGCTTCCGCCTCCTGCGCCTCGGTGAACACCCGGTCGATGGCCGCACTGGCGACGGCCAGTCGCGCCACGGCGGGGCTGTCCTCGGTGGCCCCGGCCTGGATCGCGCGGGACCGTGCGTGCTCCACGGCGCGCACCGCCTGGGCCAGCCGCGCGGACAGACCCTCGAAAGCTTCTCGAGCCGACGAGATGTCAGACAGCGCCTTCTCAGATGCGCCGAGGATGGCGCGCTGCTCGGCCAGCTTCGGCTCCTCCCCCGCCTGCGGGTCGAGCCGGTCCAGCTCGGCCAGGCGCAGGGTGAGTTCCTCGGTCTCTTCGGCCGCACGGGCCACGGCGTCGCGCAGGGCGTCGGCCTTGGCCCGCGCCTCACGCCACCCGGTCCAGCTCGCCGCCACCGCCTGGGTGAGCGCCCGCGTCGATCCGTAGGAGTCCAGCAAGGGCCGGTGGGTGCGGGAGTCCAGCAGGCCGACGGTCTCGTGCTGACCGTGGACCTCCAGCAGGATCTCGCCAAGCTCCCGCAGGGCGCCGGCGCTGGTGGACTGGTCGTTGATGAAGGCGCGGCTGCGGCCGTCGGCGGAAAGGGTGCGGCGCAGGACGAGATCCTCATCCCGGGCGTAGCTGATGCCCTTCTCCTCCAGCAGGTCCCAGACCGGATGGTCGGCGGCCGGCGCGAAGACGGCGGAGACCGCCGCCTGGGCCGCGCCCTGGCGCACCAGGCCGGCTTCAGCCCGCGCGCCCACGGCCAGGCCCAGCGCGTCGAGGATGATCGACTTGCCAGCCCCGGTCTCGCCGGTGAGCGCCGTGAGGCCCGGGCCAATGGATAAATCCAAGGCCTCGATCAGCACCACGTCGCGGATCCAAAGTCCGATCAGCATGTTGGCAGGATCGCCTGGAATCAGGCGGCCCGGAAGCCCGTCAGTCGCGCCAAGGGGTCAGACGACCCAGGAAACCGCGCTTCTTCGGCTTGGCCGCAGGCTCTTCGGCGGCCGGCGCCGTCTGAGCCTTGGCTTCCGGCGCAGTGTCGGCCACGTCGGCCTGCGGCGCGGCGGGAGCGGCCTCCACTTCCGGCGGCTTCACCGTGGTGGACTTGTCCTTCACGAACGGCAGGCGCGACAGCAGGCCGCGACGCTCGCCCGAAGGCTCGACGGCCGGGCGATAGCCCTTGTCGGTCAGCAGCTTGTAGGCGTCGCGATACCAGGGATCGCCGGGATAGTTGAAGCCCAGGACCGCGCCATTGCGCTTGGCTTCCTCGATCAGGCCGAGGGTCAGGTAGGTCTCCACCAGGCGGTAGAGCGCCTCGGGCGTATGGCTGGTGGTCTGGTAGCGGTCGATCACCGTCCGGAACCGGCCCACGGCCGCCAGGGTGTCGCCGTTGTTCAGATACCAGCGGCCGATGGTCATTTCCTTGCCGGCCAACTGGTCATTGACCATGTCGATCTTCAGGCGGGCGTCGGCGGCGTACTCGGTGCGCGGGTAGCGCTGGACGATTTCCTGCAGGTTCGCCAGGGCCTGGCCGGCGGCGGCCTGATCGCGGCCCACGTCGACGATCTGCTCGAAGTAGCAGATGGCCTTCAGATAGTGGGCGTAGGCGGCGGTGGGGTTGCCCGGATAGAGCGAGATGAACCGGTCGGCGTCGCCGATCGCCTCATTGTAGTTGTTCGACTGATAGTGGGCGTAGGCCGTCATCAGGATCGCGCGGCGCGACCATTCCGAATACGGGTGCTGACGCTCGACCTCGTTGAAATAGACCACCGCCTGGTTCCAGAGGCCGCGGTCGAGCCGGTCGGCCCCCGTGGCGTAGAGCAGCTCGACGGGGCGCTCTTCGTACGCGATCCGCGGTTTCTTATCCTTGCCGGCGCAGCCCGCCAGGGCGAGCGCGGCTATTCCGGCGATCAGGACGGTTCGTGCCGGAGAATTGGGAAGCAAGGACACCTTCACCTCAAGAAGACAAACCGCGCGCCCCCGCGCCGCGAGTCCCCGCTTCTACAGCATGCGATGCGGTGCGCAAATGCGGCGAGAGGGTCTCAGACCGCTTCGGCGAGATCGGCGACGAGGGTGCGGTAGCGCCAGGCCTGCGGATTGGCCGCCAGGGCCCGGACCAGCAGGTTGTTGATGCTGTGCCCGGCCAGCACGCCTTCGAAGCGGCCGAGGATCGGCGCGCCCAGCACGAACAGGTCGCCGATGGCGTCCAGGGCCTTGTGGCGCACGAATTCATCCGGGCGGCGCAGGCCTTCCGGATTGAGGATGCGGTCGCCCTCGATGACCACCGCGTTCTCCATGGAGCCGCCACGGGCCAGGCCGATGGAGCGCAGATACTCGACCTCGTGCAGGAAGCCGAAGGTCCGGCAATCGGCCAGCTCGGCGCGGAAGGCCCGATCGTCCATCGGCATGTCGATCCGCTGACGGCCGATGGCCGCCGACGGGAACGAGATTTCGAAGGCCACTTCGAACTGGTCCGAAGGGGTGAGCGTGGCGCGCTTGTCGCCGTCGGTGACCTCGATCAGGTCGGTGATTTCAATGTAGCGGCGCGGCTTGTCCTGCGCGCGGCGGCCCGCGCGATCCAGGATCTGCACGAACGGCAGGGAGGAGCCGTCCATGATCGGCATTTCCGGACCGTCCAGCTCGACCACGGCGTTGTCGATCCCCGACATCACCAGGGCGGCCATCAGGTGCTCGATGGTGGAGACCTGCACGCCCGAGGCGTTCTCGATCACGGTGCCGAGCTGGGTCTTGGTGACCGCCTCGGCCGAGACCGCGATCCGGTTGTCACGATCCGTGACGTCGGTGCGAACGAACACCATGCCGGTGTCGGCAGGCGCTGGTCGGACGGAAACCCGGGTGTAGGCGCCGGTGTGCACGCCGACGCCGGCGAAGATCGCCGGCCCCTGCAGGGTGTGCTGAAATGCGGATGCGACCAAGCTCGCGGCCTTCCTTAGTCGGACTGCGGCCACGACCGGCCACGTAACGCCCCAGCTATCGGGATACGAGCTATGCTGCGGCGCCGCAAAACACTTCCTGTTTCCGAATGTTTCGTTTTGGGACGTTAAGAAAGGCTTTATAAATCAAGGCGGAACGAAGGCGAGTTGCGACACGTAAACTGGCGCATGCGACCTCTACAACGGGTGTCACAAACCCGGGTTCCCTAGGCGAAATTCAACTGCCAGGAGACTCCGAACCGATCCTTCAGCCAGCCGAATCGGCGACTGAAACCGTAGTCGGCCACCGGCATCAGCGCCTCGCCGCCCTCCATCAGCGCCTCGAAACAGCGATCCAGCTCCTGCGCGCTGTCGACCTCTACGAAGAACGAGAACGACGGCGTGAAACCGAAGCCGTGGCTCACGTGGCTGTCGATGCACATGACGCTCTGTCCCGCGACCGTGAACAGGGCTCGCACCACCGAGCCCTCGACGCCGGGTCCCTCTGGGCCATAGCGGGTGATCTCGACGATCTCGCTGCCCGGGATCAGCGCGACATAGGCGTTCATCGCCTCTTCCGCCCTGCCCTCGAACATCAGGAATGGCGTCACCTTGGTCATGGTCATGCGCGCTCCGAATTATTAAACCACACGGTTTAGATATTCGCGCGCCGATCTCGTCAAGGATGGCGGCGACAGGCGCCGTCTGAAAAACTTCGCGCCCGCTGTCGGATTTGCGCCCTMCCCTGCGTCCTAGCTGCGAACCCTGACGACAAGGAGCCCCAAGATGAGCGCCACCGAAMCCTCCCCCGCCAGCGACCGCGAGCTGGTGCTGACCCGTGTCATTGATGCGTCGCCCGAGGCTCTCTTCCGCTGCTGGAGCGAGCCGGAGCTGATGAAGCAATGGTTCGCCCCGAAGCCCTTCGAGACCCCGCGGGTGGAACTCGACTTTCGGCCGGGCGGCGGCTCGCTGATCGTCATGAAGGCGCCCGACGGGGCGGAGTATCCCAACCCCGGCTGCTATCTTGAGATCATCCCCAACCGGAAGATCGTCTCCACCGACGCCTATGGCGCCGACTGGACCCCTTCGGCCAAGCCTTTCATGACCATGATCATCACCTTCGAGGATCTGGGAAACGGCCAGACCAGGTACGTCGCGACCGTCCGCCACTGGACCGTCGAGGACAAGGACACCCACGAAAAGATGGGCTTCCACGAAGGTTTCGGCATCTGCGCCGACCAGTTGGCCGCCCTCGCCGCCACGCTCTAGGTCCAGACAGCAAAACGGCCGGGGATCACCCGGCCGTTTTTCATCCTGTGATCGGATGAGAGCTTAGTTCGCCAGACGGCGGAGGAAGGACGGGATTTCCAGGTCTTCCTGCGAGTCGGCTTGGCCTTCCTGCATCGGCTGCTCGGCCGGCTGAGCGCTGCCACGCATCGGCGGAGCAGGCGCCCGGGGAGCCGGGGCCGGAGCAGCGGCCGGCGCGTCGTAGCGCGGACGGCTGCCGAACAGGCTCAGGAAGCCGCCACGTTGCGGACGGCGCTCCTCGAAGTGGTGCTGCTCTCCGAACAGCGGCTCTTCTTCGCGCTCTTCCACCATCGGGTCGACGATGCGGGTCACCGGACGGGTGATCTGCGGCTCGGCGGCCCGGACCGGCTCAGGAGCCGGGGCGGCGTAGAGGTCGGCCTGAGCTTCAGGCTCGGCCTCGAAGCTAGCTGGCTCCGGCGCGGGCGCCGGGGCGTAGGCGGTCGGTTGCTCGTAGCGCGGGGCCGGAGCGGCGGGCGCCGCCGGACGCTCGGCATAGGCCGGCGAAACCGAAGGCGCCTGATAGGGCGACGGGGCCGGGGCGCGCATGGTCGGCTCGGGCGCCGGCGGGGCTGCGCCGCGGCTGGTGTCGGCGCGGAGCGGCGGGGCCGAGAGCGGACGGCGCTCGACCTTGGGTTCGATGGCGGCGATGGAAGCGCCGTCCATGCCGGTGGCGACCACAGAGACGCGGATCATGCCGTCCAGCGACGGATCGAAGGCCGCGCCGAAGATGATGTTGGCTTCCGGATCCACCTGCTCGGAGATGGCGTTGGCCGCCTCATCGACTTCCAGCAGGGTCATGTCCAGGCCGCCGGTCACGTTGACCAGCACGGCCTTCGCGCCCTTCAGCGAGACTTCGTCCAGCAGCGGGTTCTGGATGGCGTTCTGGGCGGCCATCAGGGCGCGATCGTCGCCGGTCGCCTCCCCGGTGCCCATCATCGCCTTGCCCATTTCGGTCATGACCGTGCGGACGTCGGCGAAGTCGAGGTTGATCAGGCCCGGCAGCACCATCAGGTCGGTGATGGAGCGGACGCCCGAGTGCAGGACCTGGTCGGCCATGCCGAAGGCTTCGGCGAAGGTGGTCCGCTCGTTGGCGATCCGGAACAGGTTCTGGTTCGGAATGACGATCAGAGTGTCGACATAGCGCTGCAGCTCGCCGATGCCAGCGTCGGCCAGGCGCATCCGGTGACGGCCTTCGAAGTGGAAGGGCTTGGTCACCACGCCCACCGTCAAGATGCCCCGCTCACGGGCGCACTTGGCGATGATCGGCGCGGCGCCGGTGCCGGTGCCGCCGCCCATGCCGGCGGTGATGAAGATCATGTGGGCGCCGTCGAGGTGCTCGCCGATCTCCGGAACCGATTCCTCGGCGGCGCTCATGCCGACCTCGGGGTGGGCGCCGGCGCCCAGGCCCTGGGTCACCTGGACCCCGAGCTGGATGCGTCGATCAGTCTTCGAGAAGGCGAGTTGTTGAGCGTCAGTGTTCGCAACAACAAACTCGACGCCTTCCAACCCGGCCTCGATCATATTGTTAACGGCGTTGCCGCCGGCCCCGCCGACGCCGAACACCACAATGCGCGGCTTCAGTTCTGTCGCGCGCGGCGCTGAAAGTGCGATAGCCATTGGGGCTCCTGCGTCCTGCGTACCGTGGTCGTGGGAGCTGAAAGCGACCCGCTCGCCGGGCTCCCGTGACGGCTGGCGTTAATGAAACGCCCACCATCGTTAATTGGCGGTTAACTCCATAAGACGAGTCGCAGGTCCGTCGAGCCCGGCTTCCGAACAAAATTTCTTACTGCACAAGGCTTGCGCGTTAACCATGACGGCGGAAGTGCGGCATTCGGACTCATGGCCTGTGGACGACTCTGTTCGTCCGTTCGTCGAACGGCATTTGCAATCCTCTACTGCGCGAAAGCTCGGCAATTCTTCGAAGCTTCTTGTGTGCGACTCACCTGCGAATGTCAGGTTGACCTGACATTCGATCGATGTAAGGTTCGCCTTACATTCGAAGGACGCCTCTCATGGATCTCGCCCACCGGCGCTATCTCACCCGCACCTTGCTGTTCATGAGCGGATACGCCGCAGCCAACATCGCGGCGATCTTCGGCGCCTTCGACGACATCGGCCAGACCGCGGCCTACATCCTGGCCCTGGCGATCGCCGCGCCCGTCGCCGGCCAGATCTGGGCCACCCTCGCCCTCATGCACGACAGCGACGAGTTCGTCCGGGCGATCACCGCCAAGCGGTTCATCCTCGCCTCGGGCCTCGCCATGGCCCTGCTCAGCGCCTGGGGCTTCATGGAAAGCTACGCCCACGCGCCGCATGCGCCGGGCTGGCTGATCTATCCCCTGTTCTGGGCGGTGTTCGGCCTTGTCTCGCCCTTCGTGCGGACCTCCCGCTGATGGAGAACCGCCTGCGGGAACTTCGCACCGGCCAGGGCTGGACCCAGGAGGAGCTGGGCCGCCGCCTCGGCGTCTCCCGCCAGGCCGTGATCGCGCTGGAGACCGGCAAGCACGATCCGTCCCTGGATCTGGCCTATAGGATCGCCGCAGCGTTCGACCAGCCCGTGGAACAGATCTTCAACAACCCGCACACGTAAAACGCTTGATGAAATCAGGTCGTCTGCGGACGAGCCTGACACCAGATACCGAATTCGCTCGCATTTTTACGGAATTCGGCGTATAGGACAGCATCGAATATCGATTTTGTTCGGCCGCACCACCTGCTGGATCCTTTGATCCGGCGACCAGCCGCCGATGCGACATTCGCCGACGATTGAATCGTCGCGATCCGCCACCGACGAAAGCAAAATGAACGAAACTCAGAACACCGGCTTCGCCGAACGGCTGAAGACTGCGTCGGCCGCCAAGCAAGCTTTGCTGGCCAAGTTCAAATCCAAGCCCACCGTCACCGATCCCCTGTTCGCCGAGCGCGAAGCCATGCGCGCCGCGGAGCTGAAGAAGGTCCGGCACGACCGCGAAGAGGCCAAGGCCGCCGCCCGGGCGATCGCCGCCGAGGCGGTCGAGGCCGCACGCCTAGCCGAAGCCGCCGTCGTGGAAGCCGCCCTTGACGCCAAGCGTGGTGAACGTAAGGAACGCAAGGCCCTCACCAAGGCTGAGCAGAAGACCGCCCGCGACGTCCGCTACGCCGCGCGCAAGGCCCGACAGTAGGCTCTAGCAGCTCTTAAAACGGAGAACGTTCCATGGCGCGTCCGCCGAACTACAACTTCGAACGCCAGGAGCGCGACCGCGCCAAGGCGGCCAAGGCCGCCGAGAAGGCCGAGGCCAAGCGCGCCCAGCGTGAGCGGGACCGCGCCGACTCCGCCGCGTCTCGCCCCGCCCAAGACGATCAAGACTAGAGCTCGAGCCCGAAAGCCCCGGCATGCAGACCGCGACCCTGTTCAATCACGAAACCGTCTATCTGGACGGCGAGAGCTTCGCTGACTGCGAGTTCCGCGACTGCCGGATGGTCTATTCCGGCGGCGAAGTCCCCGACTTCGCAAACTGCCGGTTCGAAAGCTGCGAGTGGAAGTTCGACGACGCCGCGTCGCGCACGCTGGCCTATCTCAAGCTGGTCTGGACCGCAGGCGGCAAGGCCCCGGTCCAGGCGATGATCAAGGAAATCACCGGCGGCGGCGGCAAGTAGCCGCCGCTTGAGGCCCTAGAGGKTCTCGCGCAGCCAGGCGGCGGCCTTCGCCACCGGATTGGCGCGGGGATCCAACGGCTCGCGACGCAGCTTGGCCGAGGCCAGCGCCTTGGCCGAGACGGCTTCCCGCGGCCCGAACGCCGAACGGTGCAGCACGCCGGCGGCGGCGCAGAACGCCGGACCCGACGCGGCGTCCGCCAGATGCGGCACGCGGCGCGGACGGCCCAGACGCACCGGGCGATCAAACACCCGCACAGCGACTTCGCGCACGCCCGCCAGTTGGCTCGCGCCACCGGTCAGGACAATGCCCGCGCCGGCTTCGACGCCGGAGCCCGACGCCCGCAGGCGGTCGCGCAGCAGTTCCAGGGTTTCTTCCACCCGCGGGGCGATGATGCCCTTCAGCAGCGAACGCGGCGCGATCACCGGACCCGCGCCCGGATCGTCGCCGCGGGGCGGCGCTTCGATCATCTCGCGGTCTTCGTTGGCCGAGGCGATGGCCGAACCGTGCAGGGTCTTGATCCGCTCGGCGCCGACGATGGAGGTCGACAGGCCGCGCGCGATATCGGCGGTCACGTGGCTGCCGCCCACCCGCAGGGGTTCGACGTGGATCAGGCTGCCGCCGGCGAACACCGCCGCCGAGGTCGAGCCGCCGCCCATGTCGATGCAGACGGACCCGAGGTCCATCTCGTCTTCTTCCAGCGCGGCCAGGGCCGAGACGAACGGGGCTGCGACCACGCCTTCGAACTGCAGGTGCGCCCGCTCCACGCAGGCGCCAAGGGTCTGGAACACGGCTTCGGACACCGAGACCACCAGGAGCTCGACCCCCAGGGTGCGGCCAAACATGGCGCGCGGATCGCGGATGGAGGCCTGGCCGTCGACGGACCAGGCGACCGGCAGGATGTGCGCGGCGCGACGGCCGGGCAGCTTGATCTGCGACAGGGCCTGCTGGATGGCGCGGACCAAGTCGTTGTCGGTGATCGGGCGGGCGCCCAGCGACACCCGGCCGGCCACGCGGTGGCTGGTGAGCTGGCCGCCGGCGGTGGCGACGGTGACGCCCTGCACCTGCACGCCGGCCACGTTCTCGGCCCGCTCCACGGCCTGGGCGATGGCGTCGGACGCCTCGTCCAGGTTGACGATCGCCCCACCGCGCACGCCGCGCGACTGCACATAGCCCACGCCCGCGGCGGTCAGGGTGCGATCACCCCGGCGAATCCCATCAGGCTTCATGATGAAGCAGGTGACCTTGGAAGCGCCCAGGTCCACGGCGGCCACCACCGGCTGTCGGCCCAACGCGGCCTTCAGGCCTTCGCGGCTCTCCTTGCGTTCCTCGACACGGGTGGTCAAACCCCTACCCCTTCTTCTCTCTAGACGCCGTTCGCGACGAGCTGCCCGGGAAGGGCGCCATCGCGCGGCCGTACAGCCACTACCGACGGATCGCGCAGGTCGATCCGCTCAAAACCCAGCTCCAGGATCCGCGAACGCTGATCGAGCTGTTCCAGCTGGATGAGGGCCGCGCCCTCCTCCACCGCCGGCAATTGCACCAGGCTGCCGTCCTTCAGGCGAAGGTCCCAGCGCCGGCCGTCCACACGCACTAGGGCTTCCAGCCGCTCGGCCAGGCGCGGCCGCGCGGCGATCTCCGGCAGGATCTGGTTGGCGAATTCGTTGGCTCCGGCGCCGACGATCAGCGGCAGGCCTGCGAAGCGCGACGGATCAGCCTCGGGAATGACCTGGCCGTTCTCGTCGATCACATGGCTGGTCCCGCCGTGCTGCCAGACGGCCAGTTGCTTCCGCTCGACCACCGCCAGCACCAGGGTGTCGGGCAGCAGCCGCACGACACGCGCTTCCTTGACCCAGCCGACGGCCTCGACCCGTTGACGAACCTGCTCCAGGTCCAGGCCCATCACCGGCTGATCCAGATAGACCCCGGCGGCCTTGAGGATGTCCGGGGTGGCCATGGCCGACGCGCCCTGCACGTGGACGGCCTTCAGCTTGAAGCCCAGGCCGGCCAGTTGCGAGCCGACCGCGGAATTGGTGGTGTCGCTCAGGGTCTCGGCGCGATGGCCGGTGGCCAGGGTGATCACCAGGGCCAGGGTCAGGACCCCGGCGGCCGCCATCAGGGCATGGGCGGGCGACAGCCCGACGCCCTGCGCGGCGCGCAGTTTCGCGGGGGCGTAGCCCCCCTGCTTCTTGGCTTGGGGACGCGACCTGGAGCTAGCGGGGGCTTTCGCCCGGGGTTTCGCGCTTGCTCGCGACTCCCCCCGCACTGCCGCGGGCATACGCATCCTCCGTGATCCAAAGCACCAGTTGATCGAACGCCACGCCCTTCATGGCCGCCTGCTCGGGTACGAGCGAAGTGGGCGTCATGCCGGGCTGGGTGTTGACCTCCAGAAGGACCAGAATGTCGTTAATGTCGTCATAACGAAGGTCGGACCTGGTAACCCCGCGACAACCAAGCGCAGCATGGGCGCGCTCGGCGTACTCCATAGCCTTTTCAAGGGCATGGGCCGGAATTCGGGCCGGAACGACGTGCTGCGAGCCCCCTTCGGCGTACTTCGCCTCGTAGTCATAGAATCCTGTGGACGGGATGATCTCGGTAACACTCACCGCCTTGCCGTCCATCACCGCCACCGCCAGCTCCATGCCGCGGATATAGGGCTCGATCATCACCTGCTCGCCATAGGTCCAGGCCGGGGTCGCGATGTCCTGCGGCGGGCGATTCGCGCCCTCGTGGACGATGAACACCCCCACGGACGATCCCTCGGCGTTGGGCTTCACCACATAGGGCGGCGGCATGACGTGGTCCGCCGCGGCGACGAAGCGGTCGAACAGCCCGCCGCCAGGCACCGGCACGCCGGCCGCCGCGATCACCGCCTTGGACTTGGCCTTGTCCATGGCGAGCGCCGAGGCCAGCACCCCGCAGTGGGTGTAGGGCAGGTTCAGCGTCTCCAGCACCCCCTGGACGCAGCCGTCCTCGCCCCACTCCCCATGCAGGGCGTTGAAGCAGACGTCGGGCTTCAGCCTGGCCAGGACCTGGGCCAGGTCGCGGCCGGCGTCCACCCGGCTGACCGTGGCGCCCAGGCGCTCCAGCGCCGCACCGCACTCCTTGGCCGAGGACAGGCTGACCTCGCGCTCGGAGGACAGCCCGCCCTGCAGCAGGGCCACGTGATGTCCTGAGAGAGGGCCGCTCATTGCGCGGGGGCCAGCTTGCGGAAGTCGATATCGCTGTCGGCGACGGCGTAGACGAAGGCCGTCCAGACGGCGACGTTCTGCGCCAGCTCCTTGGGGTCGATCTTGTCCAGGGTGTCGTCCGCCGAGTGATGCAGGTCGAAATAGCGGCTGGCGTCCTGGGCGAACTCC
>BFBZ01001932.1_pt1 | contig 12502 bp, 8 predicted proteins | sample 1888401 | NCBI WGS metagenome assembly BFBZ01 (sample SAMD00112614, study PRJDB3348) | symbiont metagenome | host: Chara braunii | reverse complement strand
GAAAAACGGGAGCAGTTTCCGGCCATGGCCCTCGGCGACGCCATCCTCGCCTGCCTCACCGAACATCCGATGACGGGCTACGAGCTCGCCAAGACGTTCGACTCCTCGATCGGCTTCTTCTGGAAGACGGACCACCAGCAGATCTACCGCGAGCTGTCGCGGCTGCGCGACCGCGGCTACATCCAGGGGCGCGAGGTGGTGCAGACCGGCAAGCCCAACAAGCTGGTCTACACATTGACCGCGGAGGGCCGCGCGGCGTTTCGCAGCTGGGCGGCGCGGCCGAGCACGCCGGCCTCGACGAAGGACGATCTTCTCGTCCGGCTCTATGCACTGGGCGCCGCCGACATCGGGCCGATCCGGGCCGACCTGATGGCGCGGCTCGAGCATCATCGCGACCGCGCCGAGCGCTACGATCGCATCCTCAAGAAGCATTATGCGGACGGCAACGTGGCCCCGGCCGATATGGGCAAGCTCCTCAACCTGCGTCTCGGCTTGCGCCACGAACGCATGGTGGCGGAATGGTGCGAGGAAGCGATCACCGCGCTGTCGACGATATCCGGCGCGAGCAGCGTGCGGCCGCTCGATCCATCATCGCGTGAAAATGCCGGCTGATACCCGCCGTTTGATAGGGCAAAACTTCTGGCCGCGCCGGCGGTAAACTTAACGCGTTATTTACCGTAAAAGTCAAAAGTCGGGACCTGGAGCAGACGATCTGCGCGGACCCGTTCATGTTCATGTCCGGGACGCGTGGGGAGGCTGGAGGCGCTTGGTGGAGCGCTGGAAGCGGAACCGGACGAGACATGAATTCGCGCGTACCGTGGAGTAATGAAGGCATCGACCCGTCCGTCCGCGAGAGGGCCGAGGCCGCGGCGCAACGCGCCGGAATGACGCTGAACGACTGGATCAACTCCACGCTCGGCGCATCGACCCCGCCCGATTTCCGCGGCAGCCCCGCGCCACGCAGCACGCCGACCGTCAGCCGCGATGCCCGCGAGGTGACCGACATCCATCAGCGGCTCGACTCCATCGCACGGCAGATCGAGCAAATGTCGCGCCCCGTCGCGCGCAAGGATGGGCCACGCGACGAGCAGGGCGTCGCGCGTCAGCTGAACGACGCGATCTCGCGGCTCGACGCCCGCCTGTCGCAGATCTCGACGCCGCTGCGCAAGCCGGACACCGAGGACCGCTATCGTGGTCCTGACGGCGTCGAGCGCGCCGCTGCGCAGCTCTACCGGCCCGCCCAGCCGCTCAGCGCGGGTTCGTTCGACGTGGCCGTGGCCGAGATCAGCGCCCGCCAGAGCGAGCTCGACAATGCGCGCCCGCTGCCGCCGCACCAGGCACCGCCGACCGCGCCTGCCATGGCATCCGCAGCAGCGCCGCTGATGACTCCGATCAGCGCGCGGCTGACGCCGCCGCAACCGGCAGCCCCCACTCCCGATTTCTCGCTGCTCGAACGCCATCTGCTGAAGATCACGAGCCAGATCGAGGCGCTGCATCGCCCCGACGACGGCATCGAGCAGTCGATCGCCGGCTTCCGCAACGAGCTCTCCGAAATTCGTCACGCCATCACCGAGGCGATGCCGCGCCGGGCGATCGAGTCGATCGAGAACGAGATTCGCTCGCTGTCGCGCCGTATCGACGAGAACCGCAACACCGGCGTCGACGGCCACGCACTGGCCGGGATCGAGCGCGCGCTGACCGACATCCGCGAGGTCGTCGGCTCGCTGAAGCCTGCCGAGCAGCTCGCCGTCTATGACGAGGCGATCCGCAATCTCGGCGCCAAGCTCGACCTGATCCTGCGCGCCAATGACGACCCTGGCACCGTGCAGCAGCTCGAAAGCGCCATCGCGGCGCTGCGTGCGATCGTCGCCAATGTCGCCTCCAACGACGCGCTGGAACGACTGTCGGACGATCTCCGCCAGCTGTCGTCGAAGGTCGACCAGGTCACACAGGCGCGCGACAATCACGACTCGTTCCACGAGTCGTTTGCGGCGCTCGAACAGCGCATTGCCGCGCTGACCTCGACCCTGGAAAGCCGCGAGCCGCCGGCGGCCGCGCCCGACCACACTGCCCAGATCGAGGACGCGCTGCGCGGCCTGTCCGACCGCATCGACCGCCTGCAGGTCGGCAACGACGGCTCATCGGCGATCACCCATCTCGAACAGCGGATCAGCTATCTGCTGGAGCGGCTCGAGGCCGCCAACGACCCGCGCGGCGGCAACATGACCCGCGTCGAGGACGGCCTGCAGGACATCCTGCGCTATCTCGAACGGCAGCAGGCGACCTTCGCAGCGCTGGCGGAGAGCCGGTCGCAGCGCGAAACGTCGCAGGACGGCGGCCTGATCGACATGGTCAAGCGCGAGCTGTCCGACATCCGCTTCAGCCAGACCGAGACCGACCGCAACACCCAGGACTCGCTCGAGGCCGTCCACAACACGCTGGGGCACGTCGTCGACCGCCTCGCCATGATCGAAGGCGACCTGCGCAATGTGCGCGCCACCGCGAGCCCGCCGGCCGCGCTGCCGCCGCTGGCACCGCCAATCGAGTCGCCGATGCCGGCCGCACGCGCGCCGGCGCCCCAGGCCTTTGCCGAGCCGGCCAGGCCAGAGCCCGCCTACCGGCCGGAGCTGCCCAATCCGGCGGCCGAGCAGCCAGCGGGACAGATTGTCGCTCCGGCCGCGGGTCAACAGGCGTTCGCGGCCGCCTCGCGCGACTTCCACGCCGCGCAGGCGCCGGCGGCCGCCATGCCGCCGCCGATTCCGCCGAAGGCGATCGCCGACATCCTCGAGCCGCACACAGCACAGGCGCCCCGCCCGACCGTCATCGTCCCCGAGCTGCCGCCGGATCATCCGCTCGAACCCGGCACCCGTCCGCCTGGCCGGACCGCATCGCCCGCCGAGCGGATCGCCGCGTCCGAGGATGCGCTGAGCGAGCTTCCCGCCGGCAAGCGGGAGCCGGTGTCGACGTCGAGCTTCATCGCGGCTGCGCGCCGCGCGGCGCAGGCCGCGGCGGCTGCACAGCCCGTGGACGCCAAGAAGGCGAAGAAGGACAAGCCGAAGGAGAAGGCCAAGGAACCGCCGAAAGACCTCCCCAAGGACGTCGCCAGCGACGCTGTCAAGCCCAAGGCCAAACCCAAGGACAAGCCGACGTTCGCTCTCACCGCCGAGGGTGACGAGGAAGTCTCGACCATTGGGTCGAAGATCCGCTCGCTCCTGGTCGGGGCCAGCGTCGTCGTGATCGTGCTCGGCACTTTCAAATTCGCGATGTCGCTGCTCGACAGCGGCAGCACGCCGCCACCGATCTCGCCGATGGAAACCCAGGGCGAGGCGCCGCGCGCGCAGATGCCGTCGGCCTCGCCGAGCCTGTCGCCGCGGCCGACGACGCCCGACCAGAGCGTGCCGTCGTTGACGTCGCCGACGCCGATCGACCGTCAGTCCTACAATCGGGCCATGCCGAGCGAAGCGGAGACGATCGCAATGCTCGCGATCCCGCAGGACGTCGAAAAGCCAGCCACATTACCTGCTGCCGTCCCCACTGATGTCACCGGCACGATCCCAACCGCTGCCAACGGCCAGAAGCTCGGTTTGGTGCAGGTGCCCGCCTCCGAGAAGCTGCCCGATGCCATCGGCGGACTGGCGCTGCGCAACGCCGCCCTGAAGGGTGATCCGACCGCCGCCTACGAAGTCGGCGTGCGCTTTGCCGAGGGCAAGGGCGTCGCGGCGAACTATGAGGAAGCCGCGAAGTGGTATGACCGCGCCGCGCAGGCGGGGCTGATCCCGGCGGTCTTCCGTCTCGGCACCTTCTACGAGAAGGGTCTCGGCGTGAAGAAGGACGCCGACATCGCCCGCCGCTACTACGTGGTCGCCGCCGAGCGCGGCAACGCCAAGGCAATGCACAATCTCGCCGTGCTGGACGCCGACGGCGGCGGCAAGGGCGCGAACTACAAGAGCGCCTCGCAATGGTTCCGCAAGGCCGCCGAGCGCGGCGTCGCCGATAGCCAGTTCAACCTCGGCATCCTCTATGCCCGTGGCATCGGCGTCGAACAGAACCTCGCCGAATCCTACAAATGGTTCACCCTGGCCGCAGCGCAGGGTGACGTCGACGCGGGGCGCAAGCGCGACGATGTCGCCAAGCGGCTCGATGTCCAGTCGCTCGCCGCGGCCAAGCTCGCGATCCAGACCTTCACGGTCGAACCGCAGCCCGACGACGCCGTGAACGTGCCGGCTCCCGTCGGCGGCTGGGATGGCACGCAGGCGATCGCCAAGGCAGCCGCGGCCAAGGCGGCGCTGGCGAAGCGCGCGGCTGCGACGGCGCCGCGCTGACACGGGCATAGCGTCCCTCTTTCGACATGGACGCGCGTCCGCGCGCAGCCTGAAAAATCCTCCCGGCTTGCGATCGCGCCGCCATAGTGTCGCGCGGTCGATCGATATAGGTTGTCGCGGCGGATCATCACGAGCGCCGCGAGGGAGCATCGACGGGTGTCAGCGGGGAACGACCAACAGGACGGCGCGCGCTTCCTGCAGTCGCCGACGGGCCCCCGCGTGCCGCCGCGGACTACGGCGAACGTCGCCGCTGCTCCGCCTCCTCGCCAACGAATGCAGCAAGTGACCGACGGCTATCCTGCGGCGTTCCGATGGCGCCGGCTGGCTTCCGTCATCTTCTTCGTTGCAATCGTGCTCGGCGGAGGCATTCGCGCCTACCGCGACCTGTCGCGACCCGACGCCTGGGCGTTCTGGAAGGATCAGTACATCTCGCCGAGTCTGTCGGCGGCGCTGGTCGCCGACCCCGCGCTTGCCGGGCTGGGCGACAGGCGCACCGTGCTCGCCGTCAGCGGCCCCATCGGACCAGCGGCGGCCGGCTGGCTGCGCGAGCGGATCAGCGAGGCCCGTCTCAAGCCCGGCGACGTGATCCTGCTGTCCTCGCCCGGCGGCAACCTCGACCAGGGGGTGCTGATGGGCGAGGTCATCCGCGCCCACGGACTCGCTACCGCCGTCGGCGTGGCCGACAATGCCGGCCGCATCCGTCCGGGCTTCTGCGCCAGCGCCTGCGTGTTCGCCTTTGCCGGCGGGCACACCCGCTACGGCCTCGATGGTTCGGCGCTCGGCGTGCACCGCTTCACGTCGGAGGCCCGTGGCGCCGACGCGGTCGCCGACACCCAGCGCGTCACCGGCGCCATCCTCGGCTACATGACGCGCATGGGCGTATCGTCGCAGGTCATCGAGGCGATGTCGCAGACCCGCGACATCCGCTGGCTCGATCCGGGCGATGCCGAGGCCATGAGGCTGGTGACCGCGCCGCTCAAGGCCCTTTGACGGAGCGCCCAGACCCCCACGCTCGGCGCCGGTGGATGTCACTTTGGGCGGGAATGACTGATCCCTTCGCTGCCATTTTCGGTTATGCAGGAGTTCGGCATCCTGCGTCGCATGCGCGGGATGCTCGCTCGAAGGATCGCAGAGGCCGCGCGGATGCAGATTTATCTTCCGATCGCCGACATCCCGGTCAACATCTTCCTGTTGCTGGCGATGGGCGCGGCCGTCGGCTTCGTCTCCGGCATGTTCGGCATCGGCGGCGGGTTCCTGATGACGCCGCTCCTGATCTTCGTCGGCATCACCCCCGCGGTCGCGGTCGCCTCGGTCTCCAGCCACATCGCCGCCTCCTCGTTCTCCGGGGCGCTGTCCTATTGGCGACGGCGCGCCATCGATCCCTCGCTGGCCGCGGTGTTGATGATCGGCGGCTCGCTCGGCACCGGACTCGGCGTCGCCACCTTCACCCTGTTGCGGTCGCTCGGCCAGCTCGATCTGATGATCGCGTTGTCCTATGTCGTCCTGCTGACGAGCGTCGGCGGCACGATGTTCTGGGAGGGTCTGCGGGCGATGATGCGCGCGCGCCAGGGCGCGGTCGCGACCGTGCGGCGTCCGGGCAGCCATGTCTGGATCCATGGCCTGCCGCTGAAGATGCGCTTCAAGCGCTCGAAGATCTATGTCTCCGTCATTCCGGTGATCGCCATCGGCCTCATCATCGGCTTCCTCGGCGCCGTGATGGGCATCGGCGGCGGCTTCATTCTGGTGCCCCTGCTGATCTACCTGCTGCGCGTGCCGACCTCGACCGTCATCGGCACCTCGATGGTCCTGACGCTCGCGACCATGATGATCGCGACCATGCTGCACGCGATGAGCAATCATCTGGTCGACGCCGTGCTGGCGCTGATCCTGATGGTCGGCGGCGTCACCGGCGCGCAGTTCGGGGCCCGCGCCGGCCAGATGATCCGCGGCGAGCAGCTGCGGCTGCTGCTCGGCCTGCTGATCCTCGCCGTCGGCATCCGGTTCGCGATCGAGCTCGTGATCAAGCCCGACGACCTGTTCACGATCCGCGAGACCGAGATCAGCAGATGACGCCGCTCCGCCTCGCCAGCCTCACCTTCATGCTGCTGCTTGCCGGCGCCGCATCGGCGCGCGCCGAGCGGCTGATCGTCTCGGTCTCCAACCATCGCGTGACGGTGACGCCGAACTATTCCGGGGAGGAGCTGGTGCTGTTCGGCTCGGTCGAGAAGGACGTCCAGACCCCGCCGGGTCGCACCGCCTATGACCTCGTCGTCACCGTCCGGGGCCCGCGGGCCGACATGGTGACGCGGCGCAAGGAGCGCAAGTTCGGCATCTGGATCAACACCGACTCGCGCCAGTTCCTCAAGGTGCCCGGCTATCTGGCGCTGTTCGCCAACCGCCAGTTCGATGCGATGGCCGCGCCCGAGGTGCTGCGCCGGCAGCAGCTCGGACTCAACAACGTGCTGCTGACCCAGCGCGTCGGTCCCGACTATGCCGACGTGGTCCCGAACGACGCGTTCCGCAGCGCCTTCGTGCGGCTGCAATCGCAGCACGGTCTGTACCGCGAGGATACGTCCGCGGTGACCTTCCTCACGCCAACGCTGTTCCGCACCGGCATTCCGCTCCCCGCTGCGGTGCCGATCGGCACCTACGAGGTCGAGATCAAGCTGCTCGCCGACGGCGCGCTGGTCACCAAGACGGAGACCGCGTTCGAGATCGTCAAGGTCGGCTTCGAGCAGTTCGTCGCGAACTCGGCGCGGCAGAGCGGCTTCGTCTACGGCCTCGTCACCGCCGCGATGGCGCTGATGACGGGATGGATGGCGTCGATCGTGTTCCGCCGGGATTGATCTTTTTCGCGTCAGCGGGAGGAGCTGGGTGGCGAGGCGATCACCGTCCGCACACCGGGCTCCAGAAGCTTCAGCCGCGCACCGAACCCGAGCGCATCGAAGGTCTTGCGCAGGTCCTGTGCGCTCTGGCGGAAATGCGCCCAGCCATCCGTGTGAACCGGAACGATGGCGGCCTCGGCAAACACGCGCGCGGTCTCGATCGTGTCGTTGGTGTCCATGGTGAGGTGGAACGGCCCGCGTGTCTGCGCCGCTCCGGCAAAAGGCATCACGACGCCAGGCTTGAAACGCCGCGCCACCTCCGCCACGCCGTCATAGAACACCGTGTCGCCACTGACATAGACGGGCGCGCCGTGCTGCGGGATCAGGACGAAGCCGATCACATCGCCCGCGAGCGGCTCGATGCCGGCGGGACCATGGCGCGCCGGCGTCGCCGCGACCGTCAATGTCCTGCCGCCTTTGCTGAGCTGCGTCGTCTGCCACGGCGCCAATCCTTCCGCCAGCGCACCGAGCCTGCTTGCGCCGACTTCCGTCGTGAGCACGCGCGGTGCGCGCCTCAGGAAGGCGCGGCCGCCATGGTCGAGATTGTCGGAGTGCTGATCATGGCTCAGCAGCACCGCATCGACCTCCCCGATCGCCTCAGCGGTCATCGCTGGTCCAGTGAGCTTCTCCAGTACGACATGCGGCAATTCATAGCGGCCGGGAGCATCGAATGTGGGATCGGTCAGCAGGCGGAAGCCATCGATTTCGATAAGGGCGGTCGGGCCGCCGATCAGGGTGATCGCAACACTCATGACGATGCTCCAATGGTACGGGCCGGCGCCCGCGTGACCAGATAGATCCCGAGCGCGACGGGAACGACGCCGAGCAGGTCCTGCAGCGCCACGTGCTCGCCGAGCACCAGGAAGGCGAAGATCATCGCGAGCGGCGGCATCACGAAATGATAGGCGCTGGCCGCGGTCGCGCCGCATACTTTCAAGAGATGGAACCAGAGCACATAGGCCAGGATCGAGCCGCCGAGCACGAGGAAGGCGAACGCGCCGATCAGTTGCGCATTCGGCACGATCTCGCCCACGTGCGACACGCCGAGCGCGACCGGCCATAACACCAGCCCGGCTGAGAGGTTCTGGATGCCGTTGCCGACCCACAGGCTGCCCTGCGGGGCGAGCTGCTTGAACAGGATGGTGCCGGTGACGATCGAGGCCAGCGCCGCCAGCGTATAGAGAATGCCTTCGAGCTGGTCGGTGCCGACGGACATACGGTGCCAGACGATCATGGCGACGCCGATGGTGCCGAGCGCGAGGCCTGAGATTTTGCGCAGGGTCAGCGGCTCGCCCAGCAGCAGCGCTGCGAACACCGCGGTGAACACCGGATTGGCCGAGACGATCAGGCCGCCGAGCCCCGCCGACACGGTCTGCAGCCCGGTGTAGCCGAGACCGAGATACAGCGCGTTGTTGGCGATGCCGATGATCGCGAACACGGCCGCATCGCGCCAGCTCATGCGCAGCTCGCCCCGGACCGCCGGCACCACAAGAATGAGGACACCGGCGAGCGAGAAGCGCGCCGCGAGCAGCAGCAGCGGCGGACAATAGGTCACCCCGATCTTGCCGGCAACGAAGGCAAAGCTCCACAACAGGCAGAACAGGCCGATTTCGAGCGGCAGCAGGTTGGACTTCACGGCGCTCACGGCAACGGAGGATACGGACGACATCGGAGGTCTCCTTCGCCGCCGGTGTAGGGCTGTTCTTTCCCATTTGGAAATTAAATGATAGACTGACACTCAGTGGTTTTCCGAATGGAGGTCCCGCGTGCTCGATCTGGACCTGTTGCGCAGCTTCGTCTCGGTGGTCGAGGCGGGCGGCTTCACCCGCGCGGGCGAGCGCGTTCACCGCACGCAGTCGACGATCAGCCAGCAGATTCGCCGGCTGGAGGACGACCTCGGCCAGACGCTGCTCAACCGCGCCGGCCGCGAGGTCACGCCGACCGAGGCCGGCGAACGGCTGTTGTCCTATGCCCGCCGCCTGCTCGCGCTCGCCGAGGAGGCCCGCGACGTCGTGGCGCGGCCCGGACCCGACGGCGCGGTGAAGCTCGGCATCCCCGAGGATTTCGCGGCCTACCGGCTCGCCAAGCTGCTCGCCGCGTTCTCGCGCGCCCACCCCGATCTGCGGCTCGACGTGCGCGCCGACCAGAGCCTCAACCTCAAGCGCGACATCGAGCGCGGCGATCTCGATCTGGCGCTGCTCAAGCGCGGTGCCGACGACGCACACGCAGCGATCGCGGCATGGCCGGAGCAGGTCTATTGGGTGACCAGCAAGAGCCATCCGGTCAACCTCGAGGCCCGCTCGCTGCCGCTGATCGGCTTCCCGCTCGGCTGCATCTATCGCACCCGCGCGATCCATGCGCTGGAGAGCGAGGGACGCGCCTGGCACATGGCCTACACCTCGTCGAGCCTCGCCGGCATCCAGGCCGCGGTCGCCGCCGGCATGGGGCTGAGCATTCTGTCCGAGATGTCGGTGCAGTCGGAGCACCGCGTGCTGACCGCCCGCGAGGGCTTTGCGCCGATCGAGCGCACCGAGGTCGCGCTGGTCGCCTCGCCCGACGCCAGCCCGGCGACGCTGCGCCTGGCCGACCGGCTGGCCGAGTTCTGCGAGAAGGTGCAGGCGAAGGCGGCCTGACGGGCATTCGTCCGCGGCTCCGGCGACCATGACGCCACGAGGACGCTGCGTTCCCTCTCCCGCTTGCGGGGGAGGGCTAGCGAGGGGCCGCTCCGACGGCGGTGCGCTTGGCGCCCCCTCTCCAACTCTCCCCCGCAAGCGAGGGAGAGAGCACAGCGATGCGCGCGGCGGGCATGATCAGTCCAACTTCGAATGATCCGTTCGACCTCTGATCACTCATCCAACTAATGAATTTCCATCATCCAACTAATAGCACCGCGCCGCGGCGATGCTGTGCAGGCGCCTATCTCCCAGCACATGCGCGATGAAGGCGCGCTTCGGAAACAGCCTGGCGAAGGCCGCGTCGCGCACGCTCAGGCCCCCGGCATAGGCGCCGAACGCCGGCATCACGGCGCGCTCGCCATCGCAGACGAAGCAGCGCCGCTCCAGCGTGCGCGCTCGTGTCGCGACGCGCGCCTTCGGATGCAGATGGCCGGCGATCTCGCCGCGCGCGCCGGAGGGCTCGTGACGGAACGTCACCGCGCCGAGCGTGACCGCGTCGGCCAGTTCGCCGCCGATGCCGCGCGGGGCCGGATCGTGGTTGCCGGTGATCCAGACCCAGTCGCGGCCGACCTGCAGGTTGGCGATGCAGGCGCGGTCGTCGCCGGTGAGACGCGTATGCGCATCGCGATCGTGAAAGCTGTCGCCAAGCGCGATCACGATGCGCGGATTGTAGTGGGCGATCACGGCTTTGAGGCGATTGAGAGTCGCCACGGTATCGAACGGCGGCAGCAGGGTGCCGCGCGACGCGTAGCTCGAGCCCTTTTCCAGATGCAGATCGGAGACGACGAGCAGACGCTGCTCGTCCCACACCAGCGCGCCGGAGAGATCGACGCGCAGCGCGGTGCCGGCGACGTCCATCATGCCCGATGCGCAGAAAGTCCCCCGCAAGTCCGCCTCGCTTCTCGATCTACCCCATCGCTTCCTTCACGAGTTCCTCGGCAGCCTCGGCCAGGAGCTCGTCGGCGGCCTCGCCATAGACGGATTCGCGGCCGATTTCCAGCATCACCGGCACCGCCAGCGGCGAGACGCGATCGAGTTCCCGATGGGTGATTCGTCCCTCGATGCGCTGGAGCATATCACCGAGCCGCTTCAGATCGAGCAGGCCGGTGGCGGCATCGGCGCGCGCCGCGCGCAACAGCATGTGATCGGGCTGATGCCGGCGCAGGACGTCATAGACCAGATCGGTCGAGAACAGCACCTGGCGGCGCGTCTTCTCCTCGGTCGTCGACCGCCGCGCGATCAGGCCGGAGATGATGGCGCACGAGCGGAACGTGCGCTTCATCAGCGCGGATTCGGCGAGCCACGCCTCGAGATCGTCGCCAAGCATATCCGGGTCGAACAACGCGGCGAGATCGAGCCGCCCCTGTTTGACCATCAGCGACATGTCGCCGAGCCCCCACACCGCAAGCGCATATTCGTTGGCGACGAAGCCGAGCGGCCGGGCGCGCGCCCGCTCGAGCCGGCGCGTCAGCAGCATGCCGAGCGTCTGATGCGCGAGCCGGCCCTCGAACGGATAGCAGACGATGTAGTGCTTGTTGGAGCGCGGGAAGGTCTCGACCAAAAGCTCGCGCCGGGCCGGGATGCGCGACACGTCCTTCTGCAAGGACAGCCAGTCGCGCACCTGCTCCGGCAACGCGCTCCAGGCGGTGCGGTCGTCGAGCAGGCCGCGCACGCGCTCGGCGAGATAGGTCGACAGCGGAAACTTGCCGCCCATGTAGGACGGCACCTTCGGATCGGAATCATTGGCGCGCGACACATAGACCTGGTCCTCGGCCAGCGCCTCGTAGCGCACGATCTCGCCGCTGAACACGAACGTATCGCCGAGGGTGAGGCCTTCGATGAACGCCTCCTCGATCTCGCCGAGCAGCCGTCCGCCGCGCGCGATCGCGCCGGTCGTGCCCTTGGCCCCGCCGCGCGAGCGCACCAGCCGCACCTTCAGCATCGCCTCCTCGACAATGGTGCCGACGTTCAGGCGATAGCTCTGCCGCACCTTGGGATTGGCGACGCGCCAGCGTCCCCTCGCATCCTGCTTGATGCGGGCGAACCGCTCATAAGTCTTCAGCGCATAGCCGCCGGTGGCGACGAAGTCGACGACATCGTCGAAATCAGCGCGCGACAGCGACGCATAGGGGGCCGCCGTGATGACCTCCACATAGAGCTCGTCGCTGAGAAACGGCTCGGCGCAGGCGCAGCCGAGCACGTGCTGCGCCAGCACGTCGAGCGCGCCGGTACGCAAAGGCGGCGTGTCCTGCGCATTGTCGGCGATGGCATCGATCGCGACCGAGCATTCCAGCACCTCGAAGCGGTTGGCCGGCACCAGCACCGCCCGCGAAGCCTCGTCGAGCCGGTGATTGGCACGGCCGATGCGCTGCATCAGCCGCGAGCAGCCCTTGGGCGCGCCGACATTGATCACGAGATCGACGTCGCCCCAATCGACGCCGAGATCGAGCGAGGAGGTGCAGACGACGCCGCGCAGCCTGCCGGCCGACATCGCATCCTCGACCTTGCGGCGCTGCGCGACGTCGAGCGAGCCGTGATGCAGGGCGATGGCGAGATTGTCGTCGTTGATGCGCCAGAACTCCTGGAACAGCATCTCGGCCTGGCTGCGGGTGTTGACGAA
>BFBZ01001936.1_pt1 | contig 12515 bp, 11 predicted proteins | sample 1888401 | NCBI WGS metagenome assembly BFBZ01 (sample SAMD00112614, study PRJDB3348) | symbiont metagenome | host: Chara braunii | reverse complement strand
CACCTGCTCGGCCCGGACCGTCGGTGGGTCACTTGCCATAGGCCGGGTATGAGCACACCCGCACCATACCCCAGTCCGCAGACGGTTCAGCAGTCCCGCCCCGGCGTGGCAGCGGACAGCAAATCGATCAACCTGACGGGTGGCACCGTCACCTTCACCGGCCCGTACCCGGATGCGATCCGGGTGGACGGCGCCGGCACCGTCCAGTTTGTGGGGCTGGGCGGCACCACGGACACGTGGACGTGTGTAGCCGGGGACATCATCCCCGTGGTGGTGACGCAGGTGATTGCCGCGGGCACCACGGCGACAGGGCTGCACGCGCTGTATACGTATTCCGGTCCCCACGGGTGAGGGTTGGTCCGTGTCCTTCTCCCAAATTGCCTCCGGAAAAGCACAGGGTACATCGAGTAGCGTCACTACGACTGCTACCAGTACGCTCGGGGCCAACCTGATCGTCGTCATTGTGACGATCGGGGGTAGTTCCGGCACTCTCACGGACTCGTCGGGCAACACCTGGACGGCCCTGACAGCCACATCGAACGGGACCAACAAGGTCCAAATATTTTACTGCCTCAATCCCGTCGTCAGTGCGTCCCACACCTTCAGTGTCAACGGGAGCAGCTCTTACCCAACGATCGAGTACCTGGCCTATTCTGGGTATAGCGGTACGGCTCCGACCCAAGCCGCCGGCGGGACTGCATCGAGTGCCACGAGCGTTCAGCCCGGGAGCCTGACCCCCGCGCAGAACGGCGCGCTACTAGTTGCGGGCGTCGCCCAGGGCGTCACCGCCGCAGCGGCAATGTCGATCGACTCGGGGTTCACCGGGTTGTTTTCTTCGTGGCAGAGCACGAGTTCCGGGGGTGGGGCTGGGTACTTGGTTCAGGCCACGGCCGCGTCTGTCAACCCAACAACAAGTTGGTCCACGACAACTGGCAGCGCGGCGGCCGTGATGGCGTGCTTTTTGCCGGCCGGCGCCGCGACCACTTACGCCGTCACCGCGAACCCGTCGCCGGGTTATGCCAACACCCCGGTTCAAGTCACAGTTACACCAAACGGAGTTGCGACGGGCGGCATCACTGTGACCCCCTCGGGAGCTGGACTGAGTTCGGGGGCCGCCCAAACGGCGACGTTTTCCAATTCCTCTACCCCCGTGGTCCTCACGTTCGTGCCGACCGTCACCGGCACGCTGACGTTGACGGGCACCAACACCGCAGGGTTGACCGATGCTAGTCCTGTTACTGACACGATCGGCACTCTATCGACCGTGTATGTAGCCGCGTTTGGCAAGACCCAAGGAACCACGGGTTCGGCCACTTCAGCCCCAATCAACACGAACGGGTGTAACCTACTCGTGGTCACGGTATCGGCCGCCGGTGCCACGACCCTGACCGATTCCGCAGGCAACACCTGGACGGCGGGCACGGCGACGAGTAACGGGTCGAACCGGGTCCAGATTTATTACTGCTACAATCCGACCACGAGTGCGTCGCACACGTTCACCGTCACCGGGTCACTCACCTATCCGACGATCAGCTACTACGCCTGCGCTAACTACAACGGTGCGACGCCGACCCAAGCGGCGGGCGGGATCGCGTTCTCGGCACTGAGTGTGCAGCCCGGATCGCTCACACCCGCGCAGAATGGGGCACTACTGGTCGCCGCACTCAATCAGGGCGTGACGACCGCGCAAACCATTTCGATCGACTCGGGGTTCGCGAGCGATTTCGCGAACTACGTCAGCGGGATCAGTGTCGGGGGCGGCTCCGGGTACCTGCTCCAGTCGAGCGCGGCAGCCGTCAACCCGACGATGAGCTGGCCCACGACGACGGGCAACGCCGCCGCGGCCATGATGTCGTTTTTGCCCGCAGTCACTGGGGCCTCGACCTACGCGATTACCGCATCCCCGTCCCCGGGCTATTTGGGCGTCCCCGTCGTCGTGACAGTGACCCCGAACGGAACCACGACGGGGACGATCACCATCACCCCGTCCGGGTGTGGCCTATCGACCCCGCAGACGCTGACGTTCAGTGGCGGCGCGTCCTCTCAGACACTCGCGTTCATCCCGACAATCGCCGGCACGCTGACGCTGACGGGCACCAACACCGCGGGGCTGACGAACCCGAGCGCTATCACCGACACGATTGGCGCGATTACGGCGCCGACGAGCACGACGATATACTTCTCGCCGGGCAACTGGTTTAGCAACGGGAGCGGTTCATTCCAGAGCAACAACGCCTTCCCGGGCAGTACCTATGCAATCTCCAACAACCCCGGCGCTTATCTAAAGACGGTCGCCACTTCGACCGGATCGGGGACGCTGTCCCTGGTCGTGGACTCGTCCATTCTGCTCGGCATCACCGGCGGCAACACCCCGCAGATCGCGTGGAGTATTGACAGCGGAATCTGGCAAACGTCGCAACTCACGTATTCGGCAAGTGCGGCCACGATCTCGCTGGCCACGGGGCTCGCGGGCGGGGCTCACACGCTGGAGTTGTACTTCCAGTCAGTCAACCTGAGCGGTTCGTTGTCGATGGGGGACCGCTGGAATAACCCGGCGACTGACTTCGCTGGGGTGAAGGTGTGGGGGCTCGTCACCGACGCGGGTTCGACCCTGTCCGCGCCGACCGTATTCTCGAAGCGGGCCGTGTGGTTCGGCGATAGTTCTTTGGAAGCGGCTCAGAACGTCAGTAGTTCACTCGGTGTCGCCGGACAAGACGCGGGGCAATCGTTCGCGTACACCGCGCGGTATGGGCTTGGCGCAGAACTCGGCGTGGTCGGCTTTTCGACGCAGGGGATCAGTCAGGGCGGCTATGGGAACGTACCCGCTCTCTACAACGCAATAGTCTCGGCGTCGGGCTGGGCCAATTACTTCAGTGGTACGTCGCGGACGGCCCAGCCGCTCGATTACATCATCTGCAGCCACTCAATCAACGGCACACCCACGAGCGCCCAGGTCCAGGCCCTCGTCGCACAGATGCGCGCCGCGTACCCGGTGGCTAAGATCGTCATGTGCGCGGGATGGAACCTCGTGAACGCCTCGGCGATTTCTTCTGGTGTGGCCGCGTACCAGGCTGCCAACCCGTCCGATACGAATGTCTACTACGTTACCCCGGGTACATTGCCGAACGGCGGCTACACGAACAACGGCAACCCCAACCATCCGACCCTACGGGCAGACGCACTCATCGCTGCGGCCTATGCCGGCGCGATCCAAGCCGCGATTACGAGCAGCGGTGGAGGGGGCGGTGGAAGCGCCGGAGGAACTCGCCGCTTTGGGATCGGGTTCGGCGGGKGATACGGTCAAATCTGATAGTCGGTTGGCTATCCTCGATTGAGCGAACTTAGCACCCGATCTACCCTCCGACCACTCCCTACACCCCGCCCTTCCGGCGGGGKGTTTCCGTTTCTGAGCTGAGACCGGCTCCGTGCCATTGGCCGGGTATGAACGATCTCGAACGGGGCATGGCGGCCCTCACCACTCTTGTCATCGGGCTCTCGGGGCTGGTGCCCGTGGTCATCTCGATCTGGAAGCGGATCTCCGCGCAAGAACACCGCATCGACCAGTTCTGGCGCAGCCGGTTGCTCCGGGGCACCGCCGAAGGACTGAGGCTGCGGATCATCTCCGAACAGGTGGGACCCGACACCGACGACCCGGAACGCGACTTCATGACCGTGGCCGTGAGCCCTGCGGCGTTCCGGCGGTACGCACCCGTCGCCCGCGCGCTGGCGCAGGTGCGGCAGAAGAACCCCGGCGCCAGCCCGACCCGGTTGGCCGAGCTGATCGAAGAACGGTTCGGCCCCTGGATCGCCAGCCACATCTGCGTGCCGCTGGGCGTGAGCGATTACGCCTGCATCGTGATGGCCCTGTCCATCGCCAACGAGATCGAACCGGTCGAGCCCCCGCCATCAGCCGAACACCGACCGCTTTGACCTGGCACCCGGGCGCCCGCCCGGACGGGCGCCGCTCGCTCACCCACGACCCCTGAACCCGGAGAGACCCATGTTCCTGCTGCTGAAGCTCAACGCGCTGTTCACCGCGCTCAAGGCGCTCGCCGCCAAGTTCCCGGACGCCCGCGTCGATGCCGGCGCCCTGTTCGCCGACCTCGAAGCGGCGGTCCTCACCAAGACGTGGACCCTGGCCGCCATCGAACAGACGATCGCGGACGCCGAAAAGCTCGTCAGCGACGCGGTCAACGACTGGACCGGCTCGCAGGCCGAAGTCGCCGCATTCGTGACGGCGTTCAAGGCGCTGTTCGCGTAACGGGCCGCTGCCAACCGTCCACCCCGGCCGGGCGCCGACCCCAAGCGGCGACCGTGCGGAACTCCGGCCGCACCCCCGGCCGGGGCCATTCACCACCCAAACCGGAGATTACCATGACGACCCCGTTCAAGACCGGCGCGCGCCCGACCCCGCGGCACAAGCTGCTCGCGGCCGAGCCGTTTCGCCCGATCCAGGGGCTCCTGGCCCCGCCGAGCCAATTTGCCACGATCCCGAAGCAGCTCTCAATGTGGGGCAACCAGGATTACGGTGACTGTGTCACCGCCGAAGAAGCGTTCGCCAAGGCGGCCGCGTCCGTCGCCGCGGGGCTGCCCGAGTTGTTCGTTCCGGAGGCCACCGCGGTCGCGTGGGCGAAACAGCACGGCTTCCTGAACGGCGCCAATCTGACCGACGTGATGGACGCGATGGCGCGGTCCGGGTTCCCCGTCGGCGGCACCACCTACGGCGACGGTCCGTACTCCGCAGTGGATTTCAGCAACGAATCGGTACTCCAGGCGGCCCTCGTGCAGGGGCCGGTGAAGATCGGTATCGACCACGAGGCACTGCCACAGACCGCCGGCAACGTAAACGGCTGGTACGCGATCGGGGGTTCGCTCGACCAGTACCCGAACGAAGACCACTGCGTCGGGCTCTGCGGCTACGGGCCGGCGGCGTGGCTGTACCAGCAGCTCAACCTGCCGCTGCCGTCCGGCGTACCGGCCACTGCAACGGGGTACCTGCTGTTCACCTGGTCGTCAATTGGGTTCGTCGATCACGCCTGGCTGATGTCCACTTGCGGTGAGGCGTGGGTGCGAAACCCCACGACGCCGGGCCAATCGCCGGCCCCGCAGCCGGACCCCGGCCCGGTCCCCCCACCGACCCCGCCTCCGGCCCCGGCGCCGACGCTCACGCTCACCGGCAAGACCGTGCCGGCGACGGTGCCGATCGCGGTGCCCACGGGGCTGCTCGGACGCACCGTACAGGTGAACGTCCCGATCCCGGCGCTCGCCGTGAGCGTCAGCGGGCCGGCGCCGACCGCCCCGCCGGCACCCGTGGCCGTTGGCCCGATCCTGAGTGAGATCATCACGCTCCTGATCCAATACGGCGTGGCCGAACTGCCCGTGATCCTCGCCGACATCGCGGCCGGCAAGACGCTGGCCCAGATCATTGCGGACATCTTGGCGGGGCTCAACCCGGCGCCGGCCGGCAAGTGACGTGACGCAAGCGCCCTCGTTGCCCGCATCCGGAGCTTCAGTCGTGACACTCGATGCATTAATCAAGCGATTTGAAGAACTAAAAGCAACTGACCCGGATGCGGGCGGCAAGACGGTCTGCGTGAGTTGCCCAATCGCCGACGAGGACTGCTGGCTGCACGCAGACGCGGTGACGGTCGAGACAGAGAGCGGCGGAGACGCCAGCTCGAACAAATTCGTCCGCCTCCGCGGCGGCTTCGGGGCGTGACGTGAATGGGCTCTCGGAACCAAAAAAGGAGACCACCTGATGCGACTGATGACAGCCCTTGTTGCCTTCTTCTTGATCGCCGACCGCGCTCCGGCCACCGACCCGACCGCTTCCACGGTGTACGTCCGCCGCGACCTCGGGGGCGGTCGGAGCGAGTGCGGAACGGGGACGGTGATCGCCTGTGAGGCCGGCGCGGCGCTGGTCCTGACCAACGCCCACGTCGCGGAAGACGGCAGCCTGCCACTCGAGGTGACCCATAACGGCAAGGCGTACCCGGCTACATATGTTGCAGGCAGCCGGGTCACGCACCCCGAACCCGGCCTGATCCATGTGGCCGGACCGGACCTCGCGATTATCACCGTTGCGGCCGAGTTGCCCGTGGCGCCTATTGCCACCGATGCCCCGCGCCTGGGCGCGCGGATTCGGCAATGGGGGTTCGGTGGTCGGTTTGCTGAAAGCGGGCCGAGCTTCAAAGTGGGATCGGTGACCGAATCGCCGTATGCGAAGCCGTTCCTGACGGGCACGCTCGTGGCCCAACCCGGCGATTCCGGGAGCGGGCTGTTCGATGACGCCGGCGCGCTGGTCGGCGTGACGAGCGGTACGTCCGACGACCCGAACGCCAAGGTGCGGGCCGTGCCGCTCTCCGAGGTGAACGGGTTCCTGCGCCGGCACCTGGGCCGCCTGTTCCCTCGCCTCCAGGCGCGGATCGGGGGCTCCGGGATGGTTCCGGATGCGCCCCCGGTTCCGAAGGTTCCTCCCGCACCGGCCCCCGCGCCCCCCGCACCGGTCTCGACCCCGGCCCCCGCGCCCGCGATGACCTATCGCCAGGTGACGTACGTCGGGCGGTTCGGGCGCCGGTACACGCAATGGGAACTGGTACCGGTTCTCGTCCCGACAGTGCCCCCCGCGCTCGCGGGGAACTGCCCCGGGGGCACCTGTCCCGCCCCCACGGTCCCGCGCGGGCTGTTCCGCTAACCCGGAGCCACCGGCCGGGGTCGGCGTGCCGCGAGTGGAGAGGTCCGGCCCGTCCGGCCCCGGTTCGGTTTTCGCATCGAATCGGGGAGGGCCTGAAGACAGCCCGGTTCGAACCGTGGGGCCATCGGCGCCCGCGCGGGCCACGGGCTCACTGCCGTAGCAACAGCACAGATTCTGAAAAATGAAAGTAGAAAATGGACAATCAGGGGATGCGCTTCCTATCACTTCATTTTTCACTGTGAATCGAACGCTGTAGCAACGACCCGTGCGCGAGAATTTCGCGCCGGGGTTTGAACTCCCGCGCCCGGTTTTGATCCGGGCGCGACCTTTTCGCGCGTTACGTTGCTCCGGCCGTCTCTGTGTAGGAATTCCCGGATTTGTTATCCCATACGACCTACTTTGCCGCGCCACGAGAACTAGGCTCCATTGTCACGTCGGGGTTGATTCAGCCGCCGATCGGTTCACACGACCTACTCGCTTTTGACCCCAGGAGCCACCATGCCCGCTGCCACGCAGCACGGCGCCCCCGCGCGCCGCGCGTTCACCCTCATCGAACTCCTCGTGGTCATTGCGATCGTTGCGATCGTGATCGCGATGCTCCTGCCGGCCGTGCAGAAGGTCCGCGAGGCCGCCGCCCGCACCCAGTGCACCAACACCCTCAAGCAGATCGGTCTGGCCCTCAACAACTATCACGACCAAAACGACCGGTTCCCGGCGGGCGGGGTCAATGCCTATTGGGCCGTGCCCACCTATCTGGCGAGTGGTCCCGCGCTGCCACCCGCTCAGGCGTCGGGGTGGGCGTTTCAGCTCCTGCCGTTCATCGAACAGGGCAACCTGTACGCGTCCTCGAGCCTTTCGCTGGGGACGCCCGTGCCCATGTACTTCTGCCCCTCCCGGCGCCGGCCCCTCGCGATCTCCGGACGCGCCCTGATCGACTACGCCGCGGCCACGGGCGCCGGTGGCGCAACGTATGGGAACGGGCCCTATTACGGGATCATCGTTCCGAACCCCGGCCGGGTGTCGATCGCCAACGTGCAGGATGGGCTCAGCAACACGTTCGTGATCGGCGAGAAGCGACTCAACCCGAACCACTACTTGACCGGGGACAATCAGGACAACACGGGCATGTGTGCCGGGTGGGAGGACGACGTGATCGCGATGACGGTTCAGCCCTTTGGCCCGGATGCGACCGGTGTGAGCACGTACCAGTTCGGCTCGGCGCACCCGGGCGGGATGAACGCGGTGTTCGGCGACGGCTCGGTCCGATCGATCAGCTACGGCATCTCATCGGCGATGCTGACCGCGCTCGGCGACCGGCGTGATGGGGTGGTGGCCAATCTCCCCTGATACCCGGACCCATTGATACGCTGGTGGGCGGAGGGCCGGCCAACCGCGCCGTGCGAGTCGCACACGGGGCCGGGCGAAGGGGCTGCGCGAGTGAGTCAGCCCGATTTGCGCTGCGTGAGGAACTGCCGCCACTTCTCCGGCGGGACCGTCTGCGCCCGCGGTGCGGTCCGCGCGTGATGAACCGTCCGCTTCTCCACGGGCAACTCTTCCCACTCCGGCTCCCAGAGCGCGTGCTCGTCTTCTTTCGCCGGCAGGGTCACCTCGGACCCGTTCTCACACTGGGCCTTCGGCAGCTCCTCGACCCGCATCGCGCGTGCGTCGGCGTTGGCCGTGGTGCGGAACGTGCCGCCGTTGCGGAGCCGGATCGCTTCCCGCTGGCACCGGGAGCGGACCTCGGTCGAGGCCCAGCCCCGGAACAGCCCGTGCAGGTCGCCTCCTGGGGGGAGCCGCTGCTCGTCGAGGCGGTACGACAGCTCGACGAGCGCCTCGAGCGCCACACCCTCCAGCTCCATCTCCTCCTGGGAGCCGCACAGGAACCCGTAGTCCTCGCGGACCCCGCGGGCGATGCCCTTGGCCCACGGAGTGAGGGTGTCCAGATCGAGCGTGAGCGGACCGGTGTCCGGGCTGGGCTTGCGGCGCATGGGGCGTACCCTTGGGGAAGTGGATACCCCATTGTAGCGCGGGGACCTGTACGCCACGGCGCGCATGTGATCGGCAAGAGACGCTGCCACACGAACAAACCGCCGCCGAGACCGTCGGGGCGCCGGACCGACGTCCCGGCACGCGGTGCGTCGGATGCACGCACTCGCCGACGCGGTGCGCGGCGCGGATCTCTAAAGGCCGAACCGCGTGTTCGCAGGGGCGTCAATCCGGAGTGCCCGGGGTAGAAACCTCTGGTCTGAGGTTCGGCGTGTCGTTCCGCCCGGTCTCGTGCCGCCCCTGGGTGTCAAATGGGAACGAGACGCGTCGGGCGCGACACGGCGGCGTCCTGTCGCGCCCGACGCGTCTCGTTCCCATTTGACACCCAGGGGCGGCACGAGTCGGCACGGCCCGAAGCGTGCTGGAACGGAGCGCCGGAGCAAGCACTCGAGGACGCGAACGAGTTCTATCAGCCCTTCCGAGAGGCGCCCTTGCCTCGCGCCCCTTCAGTATCTGCGGGTCAGAGAGATCCGGAGCGGCAGAGAGCCCTATTGGTGGTTCAATTCGTCTGGGCGTGCCAAGTTGCTCGGCCAGATATTCGAACGCGCCGCGGCTCGAAGAGCTGCGTGTTCCGGTGGAGGCGCGTGAGCCGAAATGTGCGCCGGTTCGTTCCACGTTTCAGACAACGTGGCTCGTCGGTCCGGTACGCTGAAAACTGCGGAGAGGGCAAGCTCCTGGCGTGCCGATCGGGACCGCAGTAGTATGAGACGCTTCTACACCCGTTTCGTGCGGGGCGTTGTCCGTCGAGAACCGCGACGCGCAAACGCGGACCGATGGACGCAGCAAGGTCACAATCGGGTTACCCGAGTACGAAACTGCGACTACGTACCGGCGGGACGGGGTCGAGGGGGGCGTCGGCGCTGTGGCTGCGGGGCGCGGGGGGTTCGTCTGTGCCTGGGGCCGGATGTGCCCAACGATGTCTCGCCGTGGTTCGCGGTGGATTGGCCGACCTCTCGATTGGCCCCACATGCGGCCAACTCCGGTGCAGTTCCGGACCCGGCGGCGTGAATCGTTCCGCGTTGCACGCCGCGCCGTGTTGTCGCACGCGGCCGTCGCAGTCGGGCCGGTGCGCGCGGCGCGGACCCTTGGTTGCCCCCGGTCGTCACCCAATCGAAGTGGAGGCCCACCATGAGCCGTTTTTCTCGACCCGGGCTTTGTGCCCTCGGTTTTTTGTGCCTGGTCGGTTGCAGCAAGCCGACCGCGCCCAAGGACGCGGCCGAGGAGCAGGCCGCGCTCGACCTCAAACTGTTCGGCCTGGGCTACCGGAACTACTACGAGACGCACCAGCGCCCGCCCCGGAACTCCGACGAACTGAACACGGTGATCTCGAGTGATCGGCCGATCGAGTTCGACCGGTACCACATCATCTGGGGGGTGGATCTGTCACCCGCCCTGCCGGCCCGCACGGTCCTCGCCTACGACGTTGCGGTACCCCAGAAGGGCGGCATGGTCCTGTTCCATACCGGAGAAGTGGAACGCGTTACGGCCGAGGAGTTCGAGCAACTGTCCCGGGCCGCTCCCGCCAAACCGCTGGCCGAACGCTCCGCCGACGTGACCCTCACGCCCGCCGAGTACCTCGCCGAGTTTACCAAGCTGAACCTTGCGATGGGTCCCCGGTACCAGGGCAAAGTGGTCGAACTGAAGGGCACGGTCAAGGGCCTCGGGGCGTTGAGCGGGCGGCCCGAACTGTTGGTGATCGATCCCGGGAAAGAGCACGAATACGTCCGCTGTTTGATGGCCGGGGACGAGGAGTTCTGGGCCCGGATTTCCAAGGGCCAACAGGTGAACGTCAAGGGGCTGGTGCGCGATCCGCAGGGCTCCCCCATGCTGATCAACTGTGGGATCGCGAGCGCCGGTCCCGCCACCGGCGTGACCACCACCGCGGAGGACCTCGCGAAAGAGTTCGCCGCCGACGGCGAGCAGGCGGCCGCCAAGTACAAGGGCAAGTCGCTCGTTCTGACCGGGGAAGTGGTCTCGGTGACGGCGTGGGGGACCTCCCGCGGCGTCAAGTTGAAAGGAACAGCCGATCGGCCGGTCGAGTGCGTCTTTCATTCCAACGAATCGTCCCAGGAGCGGGACAAGCGGTTCGCTCCCGGGGCCAAGATCAAGCTGTACGCGGAATACGACAACAACGGAACCCGGTTGATGAATTGCGAACTGATCTCCCGGTGAGTGTTGCGTTCACTTCGGATGCGTCGGCTCCGGTTCGGAGCCGTGTTCCCGTTGCTCGCTGGACGCCCGAATCGGGTGGCTCTCATGAACCCATCCGCCCCGCCGTCCAAACTGCTCGACGGCCTCCGGCACGCGTGCCGGGTTCGGCACGACAGCACTCGCAACCGAGCGCCGGCACCACTACCACGAAACCGCGGTGAGCCGGGCGGTGACGGCGGCGGGGTTGAAGAAGCCCGCGACGGCACACACGCTGCGCCACAGTTTTGCGACGCACCTGATCGAGGCGGGCACGGACATCCGCACGGTGCAGGAACTGCTCGGCCACGAGAGCGTGGAGACGCCGATGATCTACACGCACGTGCTGAACCGGGGCGGGCGCGGGGTGACCAGTCCGCTGTACGCGATGTGAGTCGGTGCCCGCGCGGCGTCCGTTACCATGTTAGGATGCGAGTTTCGCATGCTATCATGGGCCCGGGGCCGGCGCAGCATGCGAAACTCGTGAGGTGCCGGCGGTCGACCCTCGCAAGCTAATTGTGAGTTCGGTCACAGAAGGCACCCTGCATAGATGGTGAGTGATGGACGATGAGGTGCGTGAGTTGGTAGCCCATGCCACCCGTCCAGAGCGGCGCTATCCGGTGAAGACCAACGCAGACTATGGCTTTTACGCCGGGAGCTTGACGAACGGACGACAAGCGCTTGCCACCCTTGACGTGCAACTACTTTTCGAGATCGCCTTCTTTGATGTGACAGGGGAGTTCGTTGGCGAGGAAAAGAGGGATTTGGCCGGTCGCTGGCCGATTCCGGCACATGGCTACCCGGAGATCAACCAAGCCGAGTTGCACGAGTACCTTCGCAACGAGTTCGGGTTCACACCGGCAACGATCCGGGTCGAGTGGTTCGAGACGGAATACGGCGTCAAGATTCAACCGCTGACGTATTGGATGCAGCGCTGGGTCACTGACCCCACAAGTCATGACGATCCGGAGCGTGCCCTGAAACTGCTCCGCAAGTGGGTCGAGAACGAGGAGTTTGTGTTGCTCTTCGGGAACGATTACTTTCTGAACAAAGACGGCGAAGTGACGGCATCTTGAGTTGCAGAGCAACCGAACCCGTCACTGCACCGGACCGCCGCACATGCGTTGTTTGTAGCACCGATCGCGGCATGCGCGGCCGGTGAGCTTGAACGTTCGGCCCAGAGGATCGCCCGTGCCACAATTGGTCGGCCAAAATTGCGTCATTTGTCACCAGCGCATCCCGAGCGAGATCGGTTCTGCGTCGCGTGCCACAGCCCGGTTCACAACGCCTGTGCGGTCGCCGCCGGCGCGTCGGTCGGAGCGTGCGCGGCGTGTGGCACGCCGCCAGCGGTTCTGGCCGCGCGGGCCGAGGAGTTCCGGTCGCGGGCGGCCGAGGCGCGGGGTCAGGCTGCTTTGGCGTCGATCGCCCTCGGGTTCATGTGGCTGTTCGGCGGGGCGCTGGCGACACTCGCGTGTAGCGGCTTGGCGGTCGGTACAGGGCGGTTCGTGATCGCCACCGGCGCGATCGGGACGGGGCTGGGATTTATCATCCGTGGCTTGCTGCTGGCCCGGCGGAGCTGAGAGCCGCA
>BFBZ01000008.1_pt233 | contig 12521 bp, 11 predicted proteins | sample 1888401 | NCBI WGS metagenome assembly BFBZ01 (sample SAMD00112614, study PRJDB3348) | symbiont metagenome | host: Chara braunii | reverse complement strand
CGAGCATGTAGCCGAGCGGCATGAAGATCGCCTGGGTCCGCTGCGCGGTGTCGATCACGGCGTAATCGGCGCAGACCTTGGCGACTTCGGGGCCTTCGACCAGCTCGATCAGCCGCAGCAGCAGATCGACCCACGACATCGGGCCGGCGGCGCAGACCAGGCGGTCGGCCTGGGTGATGACGGCGTCGCTGGCGAGATCGATCCTGGGATGGCGCCGGCGCAGCTCGCTCTGCAGCCACCAGGTGATGGTGGCGCGACGACCGTCGAGCAGGCCGGCATTGGCGAGCAGCAGCACGCCGCTGCAGAACGCGCCGATCAGCAGGCCGCTGGCATGTTGCTGGCGCAGCCAGGCGCCGGCGCGGTCATATTGCGGTTGCAGCCGCTCGGCGGTGAGGTGATCGACCAGGCTGCCCGGCACGATGATCGCGTCGAATGCGGCCCGCTTGCCGATGGCGCCGTCGACCGCAACGAGCTTTCCGCCGCCGGCGCGCACCGCCTTGCCGTCGAGCGAGAGCGTCTGCCAGCTGAAGCACGCCTTGCCGCCGCGCAGCGCCATCACATGGTTGCCGAGGGTGAGGATGTCGGCGATGCCGGCGACCGCCGATTGCATGCAGCCTTCCAGCGCGAGGATCGCAAGCTTCATGGGGACCTCCTGATGTTGCCGGCATCCTACCCGATCGGCGCGATCAGGCCATGGCGGATATTGCCCGATCTCTGTCTGATCGGCCACTGCCTCTTTGGGTCATGCAGGTCCACCTTCGCTGCGTTGTCACCACCTCAGCAATGGAGAGAGACCATGCCTTACATCACCATTTCCACCGTCCGCGGCATCTTCGACGCGGCGCAGAAGAAGGCGCTGCTCGAGCGCGTCACCGATCTCATGGTCGAGGTCGAGGGGCAGGGGGACCCGGACTTCCGCCGCAACGTCTGGGTCAAGATCGAGGAAGGCGAGCCGTCGAGCTGGTCGCTCGGCGGCATGATGCCGACGCCGGACATGATCGCGGGCAAATTCGGCCCGCTCGATGCCGGTGGCCGGCGGATCGCCAAGGCGAAAGTGTAAGCGAAGAAACGCGCTTTCACCGCATCGTCATTGCGAGCGAAGCAATCCATCTCTCGGCATGAGCGGACGCATGGATTGCTTCGTCGCTTCGCTCCTCGCAATGACGGATGCGGCGCAGCGTCATCCGGCCGCGGCGATCGCGGCGGCAGCGCGTTCGGCGATCAGGATCGTCGGCGTCTGGATGTTGCCGGAGATCATGATCGGGATCACCGACGCGTCGGCGACGCGGAGACCTTCGAGGCCATGGACCTCAAAGGTCTGAGGATCCACCACCGCCATCTTGTCGTTGCCCATCCGGCAGGTCGAGGAGGCATGATACAGCGTCGTGCAATGGCCGCGGACATATTCGGCGATGTCGGCATCGCTGGTCGCCTCGACGCTCGGCGTGACCTCGCCCTCGATCAGCTCCTTCAGCGGTGATTGGGCCGCGATGCGGCGGTTGATCCTCACGCCTTCGACCAGCGTTGCGATGTCGTGGCCAGCCGGATCGGACGAGAAGTAGCGCGGGTCGATCGCCGGATATTCCAGCGGATCGGCCGAGCGCAAGGTCAGTTCGCCGCGGCTGTTCGGCCGCTGCAAGGTCGAATGCAAGGTGATGCCGGGCTTCGAGGACAGGAAACGCACATAGTCGCGGTGCGGGCTGATCGCGCCATAGAGCTGCAGATCGGGCTCGACGTCCGGACGGCTGCGCACATGCGCGCCGGCCGCGACCCAGGGCGAGGAGCGAGGACCGCTGCGGCTGTCCTGCCATTCTTTCAAGCTCGCTTCGAGGCTCTCGTCGGTCCAGGCGCCGACGCCGATCTTCTCTTTGGTGTAGAAGGTGATCGGGATGTTGATGTGGTCCTGGAGATCCTTGCCGACGCCGGGCAGGTCGTGCACCGGCGTCACCCCGACGGACTTGAGCTCGTCGGCAGGGCCGATGCCCGACAGCAGCAATTGCTGCGCGGAGCCGATCGCGCCTGACGACATCACGACATCGCTCGATGCTTGCGCGGTCTTGAGTTGGCCGTTTTCGAGATATTCGACGCCGGTGGCGCGGCCCTTCTCGATGACCACCCGGATCACGCGCACGCCGGTCTTGACCGTCAGATTTGGGCGTTCCAGCGCTGGACGCAGATAGGCTTTGCCGGTGCCGAAGCGCTCGCCCTGCTTGATCACGAACTGGAAGAAGCCGGCGCCTTCCTGGCTCTCGCCGTTGAAATCGCGATTATGCGCATGACCCGCGGCCTTGGCTGCTTCCAGCCAGAGCTGCTCGTGGGGGTCGACGAACGGCACATGCGCGACATGGAGCGGCCCTCTGGTGCCGTGCATCGGGCTGTCGGTGAAGTCGGCATTGCTCTCGAAGGCGATGAAATCCGGCAGCACGTTGCGCCAGCCCCATCCGGTGCAGCCGGCCCTTTCCCAGCCGTCATAATCGGAGGGCAGGCCGCGGATATAGATCATCGCATTCATCGCGCCGGAGCCGCCGACCATCTTGCCGCGCGGCCAGAATACGCGGCGGCCGCGGCAACCGGCCTGCGGTTCGGTATAGAAGCCCCAGTCGACCGCGGTGTTGAACATCGTCGGCCAGTCCGACGGAATGTCCGATGCCAGCGGTGCAGCGCGGCCGGCTTCCAGCACGAGGACATTGCGCGCCGGATCGGCGGACAGCCGGTTGGCCAGGACGCATCCGGCCGAACCGGCACCGACGATGATCGTATCGTACATCTTTCACTCCATGGGTCACGCCGGCGTGTCGCCGGATATCTCTGCTGTGATCGCGGGATTGCCGCTGCGCAGCCGCCGCAAGCGCTCCCAGATTCTCTCAAAGAGGCCGATCAGGCCATTCGGCATCAGCACCATCACCGCGGCGATGATGATGCCGAGCCCGAGCGAACGGAATTCGCCGATCTCGCGCATCGCCTCGTCGGCGGCGACCAGCACGATGGCGCCGACCAATGGCCCCCAGAGCCGCCCGATGCCGCCCACCACCACCATCGCGATGATGAAGAACAGCTGCGAGAACGACAGCACGCCGGGACCGATCGCATTGAAATGCGCGGCATAGAGCCCGCCGGCAAGCCCGGTGAAGAAGGCCGAGAGGCCGAACACCAGGAGCTGCATCTGGAAGCGGCTGATGCCGCGCGCCATGGCGCAGCCGGGATTGTCGCGCAGTGCGCGGAAGGCAAGCCCGATCGGGCCGCGGACGATGGCCCAGGTGAACACCATCGTGATCGCGAATAGCGCCACCACCAGCGCGTAGTCGGCGACCAGGAACTTGGCCTTGAACATCGCGCGGGTGCCGAGATCGCCGAAGCGGGCGAACCCGACCGCGCCGCCGGTGAGCTGCCTGCACTGGGTGCCGACCATCACGAAGCAATCGGTGTCGGTGACGATCAACAGATACATCACCTGCGCGACCGCAAGCGTCAGCAGCGCCGTATAGGCGCCGCTCAGGCGCAGGCATGCCGCGCCGATCACCAGGCTGAACAGCACGGTGGCGACGCCTGCGAGCGGCATCGCGATCCAGACGTTGATGCCGAAATAGAAGCACAGCATCGCGGTGGCATAGCCGCCGAAGCCGAACAGGGCCATCTGCGCCAGCGAGAACACGCCGGAGAAGCCGAACAGCAGATTCCATTGCGAGGCGACGATCGCATAGAACAGGCCGAGCGTGACCTGGCCGATCACGTAGCGGCTGTCGACATAGAACGGCAGCGCGACCGCCGCGGCGAGGACGACGAGGCCGACCAGGAGATGGGCGAGATCTTCGCGTTTCACATCGACCTCACAGACGCCGCACTTCGACCCGGCCGAACAATCCGCCGGGCCGGCGAATGAGCACCAGGATCACGATGGCGAGCAAAGCGGGGAACCCCCATCGCGCGCCGGCCAGGAACTGGACCAGTGCCTCGACGATGGCGAGACCGAACGAGGTGATGATCGCGCCCGGCAGATTGCCGAGCCCGGCCACCACGCACATGATGAAGGCCTTCAGCATCGGATCGGCGCCGAGCGACGGCGAGAGCTGGGTGATCGACGACACCAGCACGCCGCAGACGCCGGCGAGCATGCCGGACAGGATCAAGACCTGCAGATAGACCCGCGCGACCGGCACGCCCATCAGCTTGGCGGCATCCGGATTCTGCGCGGTCGCGCGAATGGCGCGGCCGGCCTTGGTCCGGGTCAGGAACAGCGCGGTGGCGCCCATCAGCGCGATGGCGCTGACCATGATGATGAGGTTCTGCCAGGGCAGGGCGAAGCCGCCGAGGTTGATCGCGCCGCCGACCGAGAGCGGCTGCCCCAGCGGCTGGCCGCCATAGAGCCGCAGCACCGCGTTCTCGAGCGTGAGCGCGACCCCGAAGGTCGCGATCATGATGGTGGTCTCGAAAGTTTCCGGGCTGCGGCGCGACAGCGGATAGGCGACCAGCACGAAGATCAGCGCGCCGATCACGCCGCCGACCGCGGCAGCGGCGAGCACTGCGAGCGGCACCGGCAGGCCGAGCTGGCTGGCCGCGGTGAAGGCGGCGTAGCCGCCGAGCGTCAGCAGCGTGCCATGCGCCATGTTGAGCATGCCGAGCGAGCCCCAGACCAGCGAGAGGCCGAGTGTCGCCAGTGCATACAGCGCGCCGGTGGTGATCCCGGAGACGAGTACGGGTCCTATGATCTCCACGCGATCAGCCTCCGAGATAGGTTGCGAGCAGCTCGTCGCGCTGCAATAAGACGGATGGTTCGCCTGACCAGACGAATGCACCGTTGTCGAGCAGGTGAATGCGGTCGGCGATGTCGGCGACGCGGGCCGGATTCTCCTCGACCAGCAGGATGGTGCGGCCGCTCGCCTTCAGCCGCGCGATCACCTCGTAGATCTGCTCGATGATGATCGGGGCGAGGCCGAGCGACGGTTCGTCGATCAGCATCACCGAGCCCTTCATCATCAAGCCGCGGCCGATCCCGACCATGCGCCGTTCGCCGCCGGAGAGGCTGGCGGCGATCTGGGTCTGCCGCTCGGCGAGCTTGGGCAGCAGTGTGAACACCTCGTCGAGTCGCCGCGCGACCGCCGCCTGATCGGAATCGAGGTAGGCGCCCATCAGCAGGTTCTCGAGCACGCGCGGCGGAGCGAAATAGAAGGTCGGGCCGATCTCGAACATGTCCTCGGCCACCGTCTCCGGCTCTTCCGGACAGGACATGCAGAAGCCCTGTCTCTTATACACATCTAGATGTGTATAAGAGACAGGGAGATCGCCCTGCGGCACATGGATCACGCCATCAGCCGCGACGCGATGCGCCGGCTGGCCGGAGATGGTGCGCCCGTTCAGCGATATCGATCCTTTGCGTACCGGAAGCAGGCCGGAGATGGCGCGCAGCAAGGTCGACTTGCCGTGACCGTTCGGGCCGACGACGGTGACGAGCTCGCCGGGATCGAGCGACAGCGAGACGCCGGTGAGGACGTTGCGCGCATCGTAGCCGGTCACGAGCCCGTTGACGACGAGACCGGTTGCTTTGGTTGGTTCAGCCATGCGCGCTCATCTCGGGCTGCTTGACGAAGAAGGCCTTCAGCCGGCTGGTCGCCGCCTTGCCGAGATAGGTCTCGACCACGATCTGATCGTCGGCCACTGCCGCCGGCGCGCCTTCGAAGATCGATTTGCCATGGTGCATGATCACGACGCGCGTCGACAGCGAGAGCAGGAAGCGCATGACGTGCTCGATCAGCAGGATGGCGATGCCAGATGCGGACAGTCGCTTCACGACGTCGGCGATCCGGTCGACCTCCGACGGACTGAGGCCGCCGACCGGCTCGTCGAGCAGCAGCAATTGCGGCGAGGTCGCAACGGCGCCCGCGATCATCAGGAGCTTGCGGTCGAGTACCGGCAGGTCACGGGCGATGCGCTTGCGCCCGGCAAGGCCGACCAGATCGAGCGCTGCGGCGGCGCTTTGCCGGGCGGCGTGACTGATCGCAAAGCCGGGAAAGCGGCGCTCGCCATGGCCGAAATGCGCGGCTACCTCGATGTTCTCCTGCACCGACAGGCTATCGAAGGCCGCATTGAGCTGAAAAGTGCGGGCGATGCCGGCGCGGCACACTTGGTGCGCCGCGAGCCCAGTGATGTCGCGCCCCGCGAACAGGATGCGACCATCGGTAATCGGGGTGACGGCGGTGACGACGTCGAAGAACGTCGTCTTGCCGGCCCCGTTCGGTCCGCCGAGCCCGACCACTTCGCCGGGGCGGACGGTCAGGGAGAGACCGTCGACCGCGCGGAGCGACCCGAAGGTCTTGGTGACGCCCTCGCAAACGAGCAGCGGAGCGTTGGCCTGGTCCGAAGAGGGCACCGCGCCAGCCTCTTACGCCTTGATCCACGGCGGCAGCTTCATCGCGTCGGTGGCGTAGAGTGGGGGCGCGATCAGCTTGGGATCGGTGCGGTAGTCCTGGTGCTGCAAGAACTGGTGGGCCATGCCGAGCGAAGGATCCTTGACCTGGGTCGGATAGCAGAACGCCGACTGGCCCTTCGGATCGGCATGGTAGATGCCGTTGACGCCGCGGTAGATCAGCCGCTTCATCGCTTCCGACACCTTGCGGGTCTGCTCCTTGTTATTGGGCTCGCTGGCGCCCCCGGCGATCGCCGCCGAAAGCGCATAGTGCCAGAGCCCGTCATAGGTCTGCGAGCCCGTGATGAAGGCCGCGTTGGCGCCGAACTTCGCACGATAGGTCTTGCGATAGGCCGCGGAGAATTCGTCGGGCAGGCAGCCGATCACGGTAGAGTAGATCACGCCGTTGATGGCTTCCTTGCCGATCTCGCGGAATGCCGGCAGCGACGGGCCATACTGCATGTAGACCAGGCTCTGGGTCGGCTCGGGCAGGAACTGGGTCATGAACTGCGCCAGATCCTGCGGCAGGAAGTGCGTCACCGCGATCGCGGCCGGCGGATCTTGGCGCAGCTTGGCGAGCGTCGGTCCCCACTGATTGGTCGGGAAGGGCACCGTTTCATAAAGCCCGAGTTCGAAGCCGAATTCCTTGACGCGATCGCGGATCGCGTTGGCGATCACGATCGAATATTCGTTGGCCGAGGGGATGATCGCGATCTTCCTGTTCGGCGGGTTCCACAGCTTGCTGTCGATCAGCGACTTCAGGAACAGCAGGAAGCCGGGGCCGTAATAGAACTCAGGCGGATCGCCCTGGAAGCAGGAGTAATAGCGCTGCGGGTCGCTGAGGAACTTGGTGTTGTGCGAGATCAGCGTGTTGTAGTGCACGAAGATGACGTCATTATCGGCGGCGACATCCATCTCCACCATGTTGGTGCCGACGTTGTAGCCGTTGATGATCGCGCCGGCCGAATGACGATCGATCAGGCGTTGCATCGCCTGGGTGACGATGTCGGCGCCCATCTCCTTGGTGTCCTCGATCTCGATCTGGATCGGACGTCCGAGAATGCCGCCGGCGGCGTTGATCTCCTCTGCGGCGAGCGTGAGCCCGTTCTTGAATTCGATGCCATCCGCGGCGGCGAAGCCGGACATCGGCAGTGCCGAGCCGATCTTGACCGGTGCGCCCGCTGCGCGAGCTCCATTGTTCAAGCTCGCCAGCATTGCAATTGAACCTGCGCCGGCGGCAACGCCGCCGAGAAGTGAGCGTCGGTCAAGCATGATCGTCTGTACCCCTCGTCAATGGCGCGGACAATCCGACGCCTCCCTCTAAAGCAGGAGATGCACGACGGCCGTTGTTGCACGAACCATGCCATGGCATCCGGCAATCACTTCCATCGACAACACCACCAAGTGAATTCAGCGCGCCGCAGGAAGCCGCGCCACCAGTGCAGCGGCGGCATCGACCACTGTTGCCTGATGCGGCTGCAGATCGTTGCCGCCCCATGCGGCCATCAACGGCTCCCAAGGATCGGCAATGTGTGTCCGCACGCCCGACAGCTCCTCGAGCACCGCGAGCCCGCAATAGGGTGCGTACATCTCGGAATAGCCGCCTTCATGCGTCATCAGGATGCGGCCATTGCACAAGGTTTTGGCTGTTGCGAGCAGCATGCGCGTCATCTCGCGATAAGCGGCCGACGACAGCATCATGCGACCGAGCGGATCGACACCCGACGCATCGAAGCCCGATGCGACCACGATCATGTCGGGCGCGAAGCGATGCAGTGCAGGCAGCACGACGCGCTCAAATGCCGCACGATAGGCGCCGATGCCAGATCCCGGCGGCAGCGGCACGTTGATGTTGTAGCCTTCACCTGCGCCAGCACCGTTCTCGGCGAGCGCGCCCGAGTTGGCGGGGAACAGATTGTCCTGATGCAGCGAGATGGTGAGCACGCTGGGATCCTCGTAGAAGATCGCTTGCGTCCCGTTGCCGTGATGTACGTCCCAGTCGACGACGGCAACGCGGGCGACCTGGCCCGTCGCCTGCAAATGGCGGATCGTAACCGCAGCATTGCCGAACAGGCAGAAGCCCATGCCGAGCTCCGGTCGGGCGTGATGACCCGGTGGGCGGATCAGCGCATAGGCATTGGTCACGGCGCCCGACGCGACGGCTTCGCCCGCGGCGATGGCGCCGCCGGCTGCGAGCAGCGCGATCTCGTAGCTGCCGGCGCCGAGCGGCGTCAGCTGGCTGGCATCGCCGCCGCCGGCATCGCTGAGGCGTTTGATATGCGCGATATGCTCCGATGTGTGGACGCGGGCGATCTCGGCGACGGTTGCTGGACGTGGCTTGATCTGCACCAGATCGTCGAGCAGGCCGCTGACCTCGACCAGATTGCGGAAACGGCGCTTGGTCTCCGGATTCTCCGCATGGGTTCCGGGCTGGACCGTCAATCCCGGCGGAAACACCTGGGCCCAGTTGCCGGTGTTGTGCCACATGTAAAGTTCATGGCAGACGAAGCCAGTAGCCATGCGAGCAATCCCTTTCCCGGCGCGCGCCTGCTTACTCAACCGCGCCGATCGCCTCGTCGAACGTGTCGGCGATCTTGTCGGCATGCTCGGTCGTGAATGTCAGCGGTGGGGAGATGATGAACGTATCGGCGAGGTTGCGGATCAGGATGCCCTTGGCGACACAGCGCTCCCAGATCCGCTGGCCGAAATTCTCGGCGAGATCGAACGGCCGCTTGGTCGCGGGATCGGCGACCAGCTCGATGCCGATCATCAATCCCTTGCCGCGTACGTCGCCCATGTTGGGATGGCGTTTCTGGATGTCCTTCAGCCGCGCCAGCAGATAGGCGCCGACCTTGCCGGCATTGGCCGGCAGCTCTTCCTGTTCGACAATGCGCAGATTGGCGATCGCGGCGGCGCAGGCGAGGGGATGCCCGGCATAGGTGTTGCCGTGCATGAACGCGCGCGGCGTGAACTGGGACTTGTCGTCGGACTGGAAGGCCGCAGCGACCTTCGCATTGATCAAGGTGGCGCCGAGCGGGATATAGCCGCTGTTGATGCCCTTGGCGAACACCATGATGTCGGGTTTGACGCCCCAGGCGCGGCTGCCGAACATGCTGCCGGAGCGGCCGAACCCGGTCACGACCTCGTCGGCGATCAGCAGCACGCCGTGGCGGTTGCAGACCTCGCGCAGCAGCGGCCAGAAATTCGCAGGCGGCACGATCACGCCGCCGGCGCCCTGCACCGGCTCGGCCATAAAGGCGGCGACGCTGTCCGGGCCCTGATAGACGATCTCGCGCTCGAGCAATTCCGCGCAGAGCCGGCCGAGCGCTTCCGGATCCGACGTGAAGGGATTGCGATAGACGTGCGGTGTCTCGACCTGGAAGAAGCCCGGCAGCAGCGGCGTGAACTGCTCCTTGTAGACATTGACGCCGCCGGCCGACAGCGCGCCCAGTGTCACGCCGTGATAGGCGCCGCGCAGCGAGATGATCTTGGTGCGCAGCGGCTGGCCGGCCAGCCGCCAATACTGCTTGGCGAGCTTGATCGCGGCTTCATTCGCCTCCGATCCGCCGGACGAGAAGAACGCGCGGACCATGCCTTCCGGCGCCGCAAGCCGGCAGAGCTCGTCCGCGAGCGCGACCGACGGACTGTTGGTGGTGTTGCCGAAGGTTGAATAGAAGCTGAGACGATCCAGCTGCTCGATGATCGCCTGTTTGATCTCGGGACGACCGTGCCCGACATTGACGTTCCACAACCCGGCTTGTCCGTCGAGATAGCGGCTGCCCTGGCCATCCGAGACATAGACACCGTCACCGCCCTCGATGCAGATTGGCGGGTTTTCGGCGAGGAAGTTGGCATTCGCGAAGGGGTAGACGACGTGACGGGTCAGCGTGTCGTTGTTGCGAGCGGCGGCTGCGGTCATGGTCTCGTTCCTCTCGGCTTGGGTCCCCGGTTATCCGGTGCTCATTGCCTCGAGGATAAACACAGGAGTCAAAATTGGTCAAATGACCAATTTTGTGCAACATGCGAATTTGTGCGGCACGGGCCGACGCGTTTTCAGGCGAAGTGGAAACTGGTTCGCGCAAAGAAAGCGCGCCAGAACAAGAATCTAGAGCCTGTTCCGATTCCACGGAAAAGGCTTTAGACAATCGCCGCGCGCATTGGAGAGATGGATGACAACTGCAGGACGTGAGCAGGTCGGCGCCAAGGGCGAACGGACGCGGCGTCAGATCATCGAGGGCGCCTTGCAGGCACTCGGCACCGGCGGTGTCGCGGCGACGACAACGCGCGACATCGCGGCCGCTGCCGGCGTACGCCTCGCCACGCTGCACTATCACTTCGAGAGCAAGAGCGCGCTGCTGCTCGCGGTGCTCGAACATCTGATCGATGAGACGACCACATCGCTGCGCGAGGAAACCCGCGACAGCGCCGACATCGCGAGCTGCATTCGCGAGTCCCTGCGCGCCGGCTGGCGCTATCTGACGCGTACGCTCGATTTGCAGATCGTGCAGTATGAACTCACGCTCTACGCGCTGCGCCGTGACGATGCGGTCGGACTCGCGGCCTATCAGTACGACGCCTACGTCAAGGTCTATCAGGACATCTTGCAAGGCGTTGCGGTTCGAAGCGGCGACCTCGATGCGGCGGGATGCGCCGAGGTCGCCCGCTTCATGCTGGCCGGTATCGACGGCTTGCTGTTGCAGGAGCTGGCGAAGCCGAACAAGGCGCGGTCATCACGGGCGATCGAGACGCTGATCGCGGCAGCCCAGGAGTTCGCGAGCAGGGTGTCGAATGATCGCAAGGCGCGACGATAAGAGTGGAGGTCCACGGGATCGGCAATCGCATATGGCTACGGGCACGTCCCGTAGGGCGGGTGAGGTGCGCGTGCACGATTTCCGAATAATAGAATAGTGTCACTGATTTGCCCGACATGTCAAGTCGTCGTGTCGGGTGCCGGCACGCCGCCGGCTGCTTTGCATGGGGTTGTTTTTCGATATTTTGGCAGTGCCTCCTTGTGGAGGCAGGCCTGCGCCCTTCGCTCGACCCATAGCTTTCACCCAAAACAAAAGGCGCCTCCGGTGGAAGCGCCTTTCGCATTCGCGTCTGCTGTGAAGCTTACAGCGAGTAGTACATCTCGAACTCGACCGGGTGCGGTGTCATTTCGAAGCGGGCGACCTCGGTCATCTTCAGCTCGATATAGGCGTCGATGAAGTCGTCGTCGAACACGCCGCCGTTCTTGAGGAACGCGCGATCCTTGTCGAGGCTCTCGAGCGCTTCGCGCAGCGAACCGCAGACGGTCGGGATCTGCTTCAGCTCTTCCTTCGGCAGGTCGTAGAGGTCCTTGTCCATCGCCGGACCTGGATCGATCTTGTTCTTGATGCCGTCGAGACCGGCCATCAGCATCGCGGCGAAACCGAGATAGGGGTTGGCCATCGGGTCGGGGAAACGCACCTCGACGCGCTTGGCCTTCGGGTTTGCCGTATAGGGGATGCGGCAGGAGGCCGAACGGTTGCGCGCGGAGTAGGCGAGCAGCACCGGCGCCTCGTAGCCCGGGACCAGACGCTTGTAGGAGTTGGTCGACGGATTGGTGAAGGCGTTGATCGCCTTGGCGTGCTTGATGATGCCGCCGATGTAGTGCAGGCAGGTTTCCGACAGGTCGGCATATTTGTTGCCGGCGAAGGTCGGCTTGCCGTCCTTCCAGATCGACTGGTGGACGTGCATGCCAGAGCCGTTGTCGCCATAGACCGGCTTCGGCATGAAGGTGGCGGTCTTGCCGTAGATGTGGGCGACCTGGTGGATGCAGTATTTGTAGACCTGCATCTGGTCGGCCATCAGCGTCAGGGTGTCGAACTTCATACCGAGCTCGTGCTGGGCCGAAGCGACTTCGTGGTGATGCTTCTCCACCTTGACGCCCATCTTGGCCATCGCGCCGAGCATCTCGGAGCGCATGTCCTGCACCGAGTCCTGCGGCGGCACCGGGAAGTAGCCGGCCTTGGTGCGGATGCGGTGACCGAGATTGCCGCCCTCATATTCGGTCGAGGAGTTGATCGGCAGCTCGGAGGAGTCGAGGCGGAAGCCGGTGTTGTAGGGGTCAGCCGAATAGCGCACGTCGTCGAATACGAAG
>BFBZ01001935.1_pt1 | contig 12522 bp, 6 predicted proteins | sample 1888401 | NCBI WGS metagenome assembly BFBZ01 (sample SAMD00112614, study PRJDB3348) | symbiont metagenome | host: Chara braunii | reverse complement strand
CTCTCCAGGTCGTCCCGATGACCCGGCCCTAAGTTTCGGGCATTGGGCGTGAGCCCGCCGGTGCGACAAAAAACGGGTCACCTTCGAGACTCATGGCCTCACGTCCAGACACACCACATTCTGTTCGTCGCGGAGGTAGAGCCGGCCGTCCACGAGGGTCGGCGTGGCCCAGTTGTTGTTCCCGCTCAGCACCTTCGGCACCTTCGCGATCAGGTTGAACTCCTTCGGGTTCGCCTCGACCAGCCACACCTCGCCCCTCTTGGCGATCTGGAGGATCAGGTAATCGCCCGCGAGGAGGATGCTCGCCTGATCGGTCTCGCGGCCGTTCCAGTCGGGCACCTCTTTACCGGTGCTGAAGTCCACGCACTTCAATCCGCCGCTCCCCTGGCTCCCGTCGATGCCGAACAGGTGCTTGTCCTTGTACACACTCGTCGCGTGGTGGTTCTGGAACGCCCGCCCGTGCCGCTCGTACACTTTGACCAGTTCCACCGAGTCGCCGTTCTTTTCGGCACGGAGAAGGGCGCACCCGGCTGTGTTGTAAGACGACGAGATGAACACGTAATCGTCTACGACGATCGGCGTGGCGATGTTGCCGCGGAACTGCGTGGCCCACGGGAAGCGGCTGGTAATCTTGCCGTCCGTGGGTCGGACGGCGAGGAGCGCGTCGCCGGTGAACGCGAACACCGTTTCCTGACCGCCGATGGACGCGGCGACCGGCGAACTGTAGCCCGGTCCGTTGGACCCGGACCGCCATTTCACCTCACCCGAGGTTATGTCGAACGCGACCACGGCCGCGTCCTCGCCGCCCGGCATCACGATCACGAGGTCGCCGAGTACGAGCGGCGAACACGCCACCCCCCATTCGGGCATCGGGGCATCGAATTCCGACAACAGGTCGTGCTGCCACTTGAGCTTTCCCGCGCCGCTTGCTGTGTCCAGCGCGAGTAACTTGCCGGCCCCGCCCACCGTGAAAATCCTGTTGCCGACCACCGTGGGCGTGGCCCGCGGACCAATTCCGTACGTCTTCCCGGTCGTCGTGCCGATCGGACCGACGTCGTAGGCGTACTCCCACACCGGTTTACCGGTTTCCGCATCCAGGCAGACGACGCGCTCCTTGTCGCCCTGCTTGTCCTGCACGTAGAGCTTTCCGCCGACGACGGAACACGACCCGTAGCCGCCGCCAATGGGCACGCGCCACAGCTCTTTCGGCGGGTTCTTGGCCCAATCGGTGCGGAACGCACTTGCAGGCGCGATGCCCTTCCGCGCCACGCCGCGCCACTCGGGTGAACCACTCGAAGCGTCCGGCGGCTTGTCATTGGGGAGAACGGCCCGTGCGGCGCGGTCGATTTCGGCCGCGTTCTCGGAATCGCGGGCGAACCACCCGCGCTGCCACGCGACGTACCCACCCGTACCGCAAATGGCAATGACGGTAATGAGAACGAGAGCGCGGACTCTCATACCGGTCCCTCCGGAACGTGCGGTGATTATTTGACGGTGACCGAATCACCAAGCAGGTGAATGGGATCAGTTGCGGGCGACGGCTTGAAGGCTCTCACCGGCCGCCGCGATCGTCTCGGCGATGTGGTCATCGGTCATCGCGCCACAAGTGAACGCGGCCTCGTACTGGCTGCACGGCAGGTACACGCCGCGGTCCATCATCTCCCAGAAGAAGCGACCGAACCGCCCGGTGTCGCTGGTCTTCGCGGTGTCGAGATCCGTCACCGGCGTGGGCGTGAAGAACAGCGTCCACATGCTGCCGACGCGGTTGAACTGCGCCGGCACGCCCGCCGCCCGCGCGGCGGCCAGCAACCCGCTCCCGATGCGCGCGCTCTGTTGTTCGAGGCGCGCATACGGCGGATTCGTTTTCAGTTCGTGAAGGGTCGCGATCCCGGCGGCCATCGCGACCGGGTTGCCAGAGAGCGTGCCGGCCTGGAACACCGGCCCCGCGGGCATGATCTTCCGCATGATGTCAGCGCGCCCGCCATAGGCGCCGACCGGGTACCCGCCGCCGATGATCTTGCCGAAGCAGGTGACATCGGGCGTGTCGCCGAAAAGCACCTGTGCCCCGCCGTAGCCGAGTCGGAAGCCGGTCATGACTTCGTCGTAAATGAGCAGCGCGCCGTGTTTCTGCGTGAGCGAGCGAAGCGCCCTGCGGAACTCCGCCGAGGGGGGCACGAGACCCATGTTCCCAACAATCGGTTCTAGAATCACGCCCGCGATGGTGTCGCCCTTCGCGGCGAACAGTTCCGCGAACGCTGCCGTGTCGTTGTAGCGCAGGACCAGGGTGTCTTGTGTGCAACCGGCGGGAACACCCGGACTATTTGGAACGCCGTGTGTGAGCGCACTGGAGCCGGCTGAAACGAGCAGCGAATCGACGTGCCCGTGGTAGCAGCCGGCGAACTTGACGATCCGGTCGCGGCCCGTGAACCCGCGCGCGAGCCGGATCGCGCTCATGGTCGCTTCGGTGCCACTGGACACGAACCGCACCATCTCGACCGACGGGACGGCTCCGACCACCTGCTCCGCGAGTCGCGTTTCGAGTTCGCACGGGGCGCCGTAGCTGGACCCGTTCCGAACGGCCGCGAAAACGGCTTCGACCACGGCGGGGKGACAGTGGCCGAGGATCATCGGCCCCCACGAGCCGATGTAGTCGAGGTAACGGTGCCCGTCGGCGTCATAGAGGAACGGGCCATCGGCGCGGGCGATGAACAACGGGCTCCCGCCGACCCCGCCGAACGCGCGGGCCGGACTGTTCACGCCGCCGGGGGTCACCCGTTTGGCCCGTTCGAATGCCGCGGCGCTCTTCGTTCGGTCGGGAGAAGTCTTCGACATGCTGGCGGGTTCTCGTCTAAGCGGTGGCAAAACACGGGCAACGGAAACGGAGTCGGCCTCGGGACCGCAGCCGTCACGATCCGCGTGACGGCTGCGGTCCCGAGGCCGCGCGCCTCACGATTTCCGCTTGGGAACCGAAGCCGCGATCTCCTCGGCGCGCTTGACCTCGTCTTGCACGCCCTTATCGGTGTCGTCATCGTACAACTCGATCACGTCGCGGCAGCGGTTGCGCACGTCCCGCCGTTCGGCGCCGCGGTCCGGATCGCCCTTCACCGCATCGGCCCGCTTCTTCGTTTCGTTCAGCCACTCACCGATCCGCTGGGACCGAAGGGTATCGGTTGCGGCCCTCGTGAGCGAGCCCTTGATCTGGTAGCCGATCAGGTACCAGACCCGCTTGTCAGGGTCCCGTTCGGTCAGGTTAATGAGCGCTTCGCAGACGCCCCTGGCCTTGTCCTGGTCGCCAAACGCCTTCAACCGCAGCGCCCGGATCGCCAGCGATTCGGGGCTGGACGGATCGGTTTTGAGCGGGAGCTCGTTCAGCCGACTGTCTTCGATCTTCTTCCACACATGGACGTTTTCCGCCCGCACCCCGGCGAGGTCGCTGATGCGCTTTTCGGCCAGCCACCCCCACCGCGCCTTCGTCAGTGCGTCGTCGCTGGTCGTGAACGGCAGCTTCGCCTCATCGGGGAACCGGGCTTTGACCCGCGCCCACTCGACTTCGGCAACGTCAAGATGTCCGTCCTTTTCGGCGCTCATTGCCTTCCACGCGGCGTCATACGCCACCGGGTCGTCGTTCTCGGTCGGCCGGGACATGGTCGGCAGTGTGCTGTTGTGCCGGTTGGTCAGTTGCTTCTCGCGCTCGCGCACCTTCCCCTCGCGAAAAACCGCCGCCGCCTTCTCCACCATCTCGCCGCCGTTGGGCCCATAGGTTTCCAGGAACCGGGTCGCGGCCTCGAACTTCGCGTCGAACGTGTCGGCCTTCTCAATCGCAGCGAACATCTTGTCCGGGGACGACGGGCGGAGCGCGAAGTACGCGCCCGCCCCGAGCGCCGCGAGAACCGCGAAGATGCCGACCCCGCGCAGCCACTTTTGCTCCAGGAGCGGCACGGCGACCTTCTTCTTCACCTTCTTCTTCTTGCCGCGGAGCGCGCGGGCCGCCTCCTTGTCCGACGCGTCCATCTTCTCGCCGGACTGGTTGAGCGGCTTGGCGGTCCGCACCTGGGCCGCGGCCAGCCCCGCGCTCTTGCGCGCGAACGTGTCCTCCTCGACCTCCTGGAGCAACCGCGCCACCCAGGCGGCATCGATCGGCCGGTTCTCCTTGTCCTTTTCGAGCAGTTGCAGGATGAGCGACTCGAACTTCGGCGGCAGCTCGTTGACCAGTTTGCCGATCCGCGGCGCCCGCTCGTTGACGTGCTTGAGGAACATCTCAACGGTGGTTTCGGCCACGAACGGCTTGCGCCCGGTGAGGAGTTCGAAGAACACGACCCCGAGCGAGTAGAGGTCGGACTTGTTCGTCAGGTTGCGGTCGCCCCGGCACTGTTCCGGCGACATGTACGCGGCGGTACCGATGGTGCTGTTCGCCCCGGTCAGAGCGGTCACGTCGGTGTCCTTGGCGATGCCGAAGTCGGTGAGCTTGAGGACGCCGTCCCGCGTGATCATCAGGTTCGAGGGCTTGAGGTCGCGGTGGATGATGCCCTTGTCGTGGGCGTACTGGAGCGCCTCGGCCAACTGTTTCCCGTACCCGACCACCTCCTCCCAGCCCAACTTCCCGCGGCGCGCGAGGACGCGGTCGAGCGCCTCACCGTCGATGTACTCCATCGCGATGTACGGGTTCTGCTTGTTGATCTTGCCGTGCGCGATGAGCCTGACGATGTGCGGGTGCCGAAGCTGCTTGAGGATGTTCGCTTCCCGCTCGAAGCGGGCCATCGCCGACTCGTTGCCGACCAGCCCGAGCGCGACCACTTTCAACGCGATCGGGATCACCTTCTCCTGGCTGCGATGGAACTTCGCCCGGTAAACGGTGCCCATCGCCCCGCTTCCCAGCTCTTTTTCAATCTCGAACGGGCCGATCTGCTGGCCGATCAGCATTGGTGCCACTCCCGTACCCGTGCCCGGCGGTCGGAGGCATTGTAGCCCGTTTCAGTTCCGGTTGCTCGCTCGTTTTTCCCCTCTCGCAATCCGAACTCTATTCCCGGGAAGGAGAATGAGCAATTCCCCGCCGTCCGCCGGCTTTGTATCTCGAACCAAGGGGGAGCGAGGCACCAAACGCAGACAGACGGCGGTCCGGACGGACCGAACGCGCGTTCGTAACAGCGGGGTCTGCGGGCAATCCGCGTGTGGCAGCGAACCGTCTAAGGGGTATAATCTCTTTCGGATCGGTCGGTGCCCGCGCCGACAGGTGATGACCGAAAGACGGTTCGGCGGATCAMCCMCCCCGCCGCCGGAGGTCGATACATGGCCGCAGTTCTGGACAAGCAAGCCCCCGCCGCAAAAAACGGATCGCAGGTCGACGAGCAGATCGCCCAGGCGACCAGCCGCATCCGCGCCCACGATCTCGCGTTCGGCGGGCTCGTGCTGCTCGCGCTGGTACTCGTGTACGCCACCGCGATGATTACCCTGGACCGCTACTACGTCCTCCCCGAGTGGGTGCGGCAGGTGTCGCTCCTGGGGTTCGTCACGGTGTTCGCGGGCACGGCGTACGTCGCGCTCATCAGCCCGTTCCGGCAGCGGATCAACCCCTTGTACGCGGCCCGGCAAGTCGAACGTACCATCGACGACGCCAAGAACAGCGTGACCGGCTACGTCGACGCCCAGCAGAAGGGCGACCTCAACTCCACCGTCAAGGCCGCGCTCGCCAGCCGGGCCGCGAAGTCGGTGGCCGAAGCCGACGTGAACCGGGCCGTCGATCACCGCAGCCTGGTCTATCTGGGCGCCGTTTCGATCGCGTTCTTTCTCACGCTGGTCGTGCTGTTCTTCGTGTTCCGACCCGCCCAGTTCGGTTCACTCATGGGTCGCGCGTTCGTCCCGTTTTCGTCCGTTGTGATCCCCAGTCAGACACAAATCAAACTGATGAAACCGGACCCGGCCGATCCCACGATCACCACGGGTCAGTCCGTCACGGTCGCCGTCCACATCGGCGGGAAGGKGCCGAATGCCGCGGGKCCGGACCGGGKCCGCCTGCTCATCCGGCACAACCCGGCCGACCCGAACTACGACGAGCTACCGATGGTGGCCGGCGAAACCACCCGCGACTTCGAGCTGCGCGTCCCGGATTACCTCGTCCAGAACGGCTTCTGGTACAAGGTCGCCGCCGGGGACGCGGTGACGGAAGAGTACAAGGTCACCGTCCGCTCGCTGCCGATGGTCACCGAGACCCAGGTCGCCTACGAGTACCCGAAGTACCTGCGCCGGAAACCCGACTCCGCGAACGGTCCGCTCATCAGCGCGTACCGTGGCACCACCGTCACTCTCGCCGCCCGCACCAACCGCGAGGTCCGCGACGGCCTCATGGTGATCGAACCGTCCAACACTCGTGTTGCGGGGACAATAGTTCCCGGTAAGCCGGACACCCTCCAGTTCGCGTTCAAGCTGACCGAAGCGGGCAAGTACAAGCTCTCCTTCACCGCCACCAACGGTGAGGGGAGTGCCGACACGTTCCAATCGACGATCGCCCTCGAGATCGACGGCGCCCCGCAGATCGTCATCAACAAACCGGAAGGGGACGAGACCACCGAGGTACCGACGAACGGTCAGCTCAAGGTGGACGGCAAGATCGGCGACGACTTCGGGATCGACACGGTCACTCTCAAAATGAAGATCGTCGGCCGTCTCGAACGGGACCTGCCCGATGTCCCGTACATGAACGGTAAGAGCAAGTCGTTCCGCCGCGAGAAAGACGACACGTGGCCCACGGATCTCGATTACAAGGGGTCCGTCGATTTCGCGACCCTCAAAAAAGATTCCGCCAATTTGAACGTCGAACTGACCCCGGACACGATCGTCGAGTACTGGCTCGAAGCGACTGACAACTGCACCGAACCGAAGCCCAACGTCGGGCGGTCGCAGTCGAAGAAGGTGCGTCTGACCGCGCCGAAGGTCGGTGAAGACGAGCAGAAGAACCTCGACACCGAGAAGGACGAGCGGAGGACCGAAGAGAAGAAGCACACGGACCAGCAGCAGAAGCAACTCGCCAAAGAGAACCGCGCGAAGGACAAGCCGGGTCAGACCGACCCCAAGGACCGCGACCGAAAGAACGAGACAAACGCCGGCGAGCCCCAAAACCAGGACACTCTGAAAAAGGGCGACCCAGACAGCGGCACACCGAAGAAGCCGGACGACCAGCAGAACAAGGGTGAGGACCCGTCCTCCAAGCCGTTGAACAAGCAGTCCCGAGGCGGCAACAACGACCCGAACATGGGCGGCACGGGGGACCCAGCGCCCAAGGAAGGTGATCCGCCCTCGAAGCCCAATACCCCGGACACGGCGCCCCCGCCGAGCACCCCGGATCAAAAGAAGATCGAGGAAGACGCCAAGGACCTCAAGAACGAACTCGACCGACAGAACCAACAGGGCGGCTCCTCGAAGTCGAACCTCGCGCCGAACGAGGCCGACAAGACCGATCCGGGTAGCACCAAGCCGCAGCCGATGGAAGGCGCGCAGGGCGCGGGCCCCCCCTCGGAAACGAAACCCGAGCAGAAGCAACCCGGTCAGAACGACCCGGCCAACCCGATGGGTCAGCCGGATAACGCGCCGTCGTCGGACAAGTCCAAGGGCGATCTGAAGAAACCCGACGATCCCGCAACGCCCAAGCCGGAGGACAAGAAAGCCGACTCGAAGCCAGGGCAGAAGCGCAGCGCTGCGCCATCGGAAAAGCAGAGTGAGCCGCTGGGTCCGCCTCCGGGCGGCGATAAGGAGACGCCAAAAGAGAAGCAATCGGAACCGAAAGACCCGAATCAGAAGCAGGACCCGAACTCCGGTTCGGCCGGGAAACCGGCCACTCAGAAGGACAATGAAAAATCAGTCGGCGAGCCGAGTGGCGCGCCGAATCCGACCGACAAGAAGGACCCGGCCGCCGACGCCGGCAGCCGAAGCAAGTCGATGCCCGAGAACACGCGCGGCGGCGACAAGCCGGCCCCGCAACCCAAAGGCGCGGGCGAGCCCCAGAGGTCTGCGCCGGACGCGGGCGATGGGAAACCGAACCAGGCACCGCCCGCGGGTGACACGAAGCCGATGCCGAACGACGATCCGATGGCCAAAGGCGAGGACGCCACGCAGAAACCCACCGATCAGGGCGCGAACGCACCCAAGAAACCCAACGGTACCGATGCCGCCGAAGTGAAACCAGAGGGCGCGAAGAACCCGCCGATGGGCGGCGGAAAGGCCGTCGAGAAAGGTATCGACAAGCCGGCACCAAACGACACCAAGGGCGAACAGAATGCGGGCAGCGGCAACGCGCCCGAGAAGAAGCTCGACGAGAAACAGATCAAGGAGTTGCAAGACGCCGCCAATAACCTGAACAGCTCCGACCCGAACAAGAGAAAAGCGGCGCAAGACAAACTCGATAGGGCCATTGGCGAAGACAAGCGCAAGGAACTCGAGCAGCTATCAAAGGATCTCCAATCCGACGACAAGAGCACGCGCGATGCCGCCCAGCAAAAACTCGAAGACATAAAGAAGCAAATGGGCGGAGGAAAGGGTGGCGACACCGACAAGAAGAACGGCGCCAAGCCCGACGAGAAGCAGATGAAGGAGTTGCAAGACGCCGCCAATAACCTGAACAGCCCCGATCCCGACAAGAAGAAGGCTGCACAAGACAAACTCGATAGGGCCATCGGCGAAGGCAAGCGCAAGGAGATGGAGCAACTCGCCAAAGACCTCCAATCCGACGACAAGAGCACGCGCGACGCCGCCCAGCAAAAGCTCGAAGACATAAAGAAGCAAATGGGCGGAGGAAAGGGCAATACCGACAAGAAGGACGGCGCCAAGCTCGACGAGAAACAGATGAAGGAGCTGCAAGAGGCCGCCAAGGACCTGAACAGCCCCGATCCGAACAAGAGAAAAGCGGCGCAAGACAAACTCGATAGGGCCATTGGCGAGGACAAGCGCAAGGAGATGGAGCAACTCGCCAAAGACCTCCAATCCGACGACAAGAACACGCGCGACGCCGCGCAGAAGAAGTTCGAAAATATGAAGAAGGAACTGGAAAAGGATGCCGCCAAGAAAGACGACAAGGAACCGACGCCCGAAGAGATGGCTGAGCTGATGAAGCAGGCTCAAGACCTCCAATCGAAGGACGAAAAGACCCGGCAGAAGGCGCAGCAGGAGTTGGACAAGAAGATCGGCGAGGAGAACCGCAAAGCGCTCGAAGAGATGATGAAGAACCAGAAACCGTCCGACCCCGATCAGGAGAAGAAGACCAAAGAGCAGCTCGAGAAGATGGCGAAGAGCCCGTCGAGCAAGCCGGATAACAACTTCGCACCCAAGGGCCCGGGTAGCAGCCCCAAGCTCAACGGGCCAATGGAAGAGGACGCGAAAAATCGTCTCAAGAGCGCCGAACTGATGCTGGAGCAGTTCGAGAACGAGCAGAACCGGAAGTCGCTCCAAGCCAAGAAGGGTTGGACGGACGCCGAATACGACGTGTTCCTGGACGGCTACCGCAAACTGGTCGAACAAAGGCGGAAGGACGCCGAGAAGGAGGCGCTCGCGGGTCCCAAGCCGACACCGTCCGGACCGACCGACCCGGCCGCTCCGGGGTTCGCGCCGGGCGGGTTCAGTGGCAAAACCGAAGTGCTTCCCGGCGCCTCGAGTGGTCCGGCCGGTGTCGGCGGCCCGACGGCGGCCCCGCCCGGCTTCGAGAAGGCCCGGGACATCTTCCAAAAGGGCCTTCAAAAGAAGCCGTGAGTTGGATGAGAGCCGTGTGCGGTCGTCCCGCCCAAGTGGGCGGGACGACCGCACACGGTGATTCCCTTTCCGCTCGAGCCGGGCCGCTTGCTGCCGACGCCCTTCACATCTTCTACGCTGACAGGAGACTTCCCCTCCCGCTGGTGCGCAAATGTCCGGCGCCAACCGCTACCTCGTCTCGTTCGACGCCCACGACACGTTCCACCGCTTCGCCGATGTCCTCGTCATCGGGGCCGGTATCGCCGGCCTGCGGGCCGCGCTCGAGGTGCCGCCCGACCTCTCGGTGCTGGTGGTCACCAAGGACCGCGTGACGGAGAGCAACAGCTCGTACGCCCAGGGCGGGATCGCGGGGGTGCGGTCGCCCGAGGACACGTTCGAGAACCACGTCGAGGACACGCTCATCGCCGGCGACGGTCTGTGCGACCGCGCGGTGGTGGAACTCGTCGTCCACGAGGCCCCGAACCAGATCGAGAAGCTGATCGAGTTCGGCACGAAGTTCGACGAGGAGAACGGCCAGCTCGCCCTCACCCGCGAGGGCGGGCACAGCCACCGCCGGATCGTTCACGCGCTCGGCGACTCCACCGGCTTCGAGATGATGCGGGCCACGATCGCGACCGCCCGCACCGCGCCGAACGTCCGCATCTGGGACGACACGTTCACCATCGACCTGCTCACGCACGAGGGCCGGTGCTGCGGCGCGATCGTCGCCCGCAACGGGTCCGGGCGGTGCCTGATCTGGGCGAAACAGGTGATCCTGGCCTCCGGCGGGTGCGGGATGGTGTACCGCGAGACGACCAMCCCGCCGGTCGCCACCGGCGACGGGATGGCCGCCGCGTACCGCGCCGGTGCGGAGCTCCGCGACATGGAGTTCATGCAGTTCCACCCCACAGTGCTGTACGTCGCCGGGTCCGCGCGGTACCTCGTGAGCGAGGCGGTGCGCGGCGAGGGGGCGTACCTGCGCGACGTGACCGGCGAGCGGTTCATGCCGGCCGCCGACCCGCGCGGCGAACTCGCCCCGCGCGACGTGGTGGCGCGGGCCATCTTCCGCACGATGGAACGGACCCAGCACCCGAACGTGTACCTCGACCTCTCGCACCTCGACCCGGCCCTGGTGCTGCACCGCTTCCCCGGCATCAACCGGGTGTGCAAGAGCTTCGGCCTGGACATTACAAAGGACCGCGTCCCGGTCCGGCCCGGTGCGCACTACATGGTCGGCGGCGTGACGGTGGACCTGCACGGCCGCACCACGGTACCGGGGCTGTGGGCGGCGGGCGAGGTCACGTCGAGCGGGCTGCACGGGGCCAATCGCCTTGCGTCAAATAGTCTGATCGAAGGGCTCGTATTCGGCACGCTGTGCGGGCGCGGCGCGGCGGAGGCGGTTCGCGCCATGCCGCGCGCCATGACCGCGTACCCGATCCGGTCCGCGATCCCGCCGGCCGAACCGGACGCGCGGCTCGACGTCGCCGACCTCACGGCCTCGCTGCGGTCGCTGATGGTGCGCAAAATGGGCATCGTCCGCGACCGCGCCCGGCTCCTCGAAGCGAAAGAGGACCTGCGGTTCTGGTGCCGGTACGCGCTGTCGCTCGAGTTCGACGGCAAGGCCGGCTGGGAGCTCCAGAACCTGCTCACCGTCGCGCGGCTCATGATCGCCGCGGCGCTCGCCCGCGAGGAGTCGCGCGGCACGCACTTCCGGAGCGACTTCCCCGCCCGCGACGATCTGCACTGGGGCCAACGTCACGTCACGAGCGAACCGTTCGTCGCGCTGGGATGAGATTTCTGCAATCCGCTCCGGTCGGTCCGCCGTCGGGTGTGTATATCGCCCGAAGCGTAACGAGGCATCCCATGAAGTGGTACCTACTTGTCGTGACCGTGTTCGCGTGCGCCTTCGCACAAACGGCGTCCGCCGAAGATCGTGTCCCGGAAAGCCCGGTCAAGCTCAAGCTGGTCGCGAAGACCGACAAGTACAAGTTCGACGGCGGCGGGAAGACGGCCGCGGAATACAAGGCGGCCCTGGAGGAGACCGCGAAGACGCTCGAAAAGGGCGAACGCGCGAACCCGCCGAAGCCGCTGACGGTTGATTTCATCCTCGAGATCACAAACACCTCGAAGGAAGAGGTCACGATCCACGTCGGGGGCGACGCGAACGTGTACACGTTCGAGCTGAAGGGCGGCGCGGGTGTGGTGACGATGAACAACCCGGTCGCGTTCACCGCCGATTTCAAGCTCTCGAAGCCGGTCACCCTGGCCGCGGGAAAGTCCCACGAGATCCCGGTGAAAGCGTTCGCGGACGGCAACCGCGGCTTCTCCCGCCTGCTGTTCTGGACGGGGCCGGGCGAGTACACGCTGAGCGCGAAGTACACGCTCGCGGACAAGGACGGCGGAAAGGCCGCCGAACTGACGAGCGAACCGGTGAAGGTCACCGTGACCGACAAGTAACGGACGCGCGAGCAGGAACGGCCCGCGGCGCAAGCGCCGCGGGCCGTTCGCGTTGAGCGTATACTTCACGGATATGAGCGAAGAGTGATTCGATTCGAGTGGGCCGGGCTCGCGGGCGCCGAACCCGCCGTCCCCGGCTGGCGTCTCTCCGTTGACGCGCTCTTTGCGTGACGCGCTTGACTCTCGCCGGACGCGGGGTAGATATTACCTTGACGTAAAGAACCCACTGGACCCGAAACTGTGCTGACCGCTTCCGCCACCCCCGTCGCGATTGCCGCCATTATTGGCGCGGTCGTCGTCATTACCACCGGGTGAGCGGGGGTCGGTTCGAGTTACCGTCCACGACCCCGGAGC
>BFBZ01000007.1_pt522 | contig 12525 bp, 13 predicted proteins | sample 1888401 | NCBI WGS metagenome assembly BFBZ01 (sample SAMD00112614, study PRJDB3348) | symbiont metagenome | host: Chara braunii | reverse complement strand
TAGGTCTTGCTGTCGGCCTCGACCCAGGCGTCGCCGTTGCCGGCCTTGACGATCTTGTAGGGAACGAGACCCTTGTCCTTCTCGACCATCGGATCGTCGTAGCGGCGGCCGATRAGGCGCTTCACYGCGAAGAACGTCCGCTCGGGGTTGGTCACCGCCTGGCGCTTGGCCGGCTGGCCGACCAGTCGTTCGCCGTCATCGGTGAAGGCGACAATGGACGGCGTCGTCCGCATGCCTTCCGCGTTCTCGATAACTTTCGGCGTTTTGCCATCCATCACGGCGACGCACGAGTTCGTGGTGCCGAGGTCGATACCAATGACCTTTCCCATGGTCCTCTAATCCTTCTTTTGCGGCAGGTCGGATGGGCCCTGACGGCACCCCGAACCGAACCCCCTAATTCATCACTTCTCCGCGACATGCGGCGCTCCGCCTCATATAGGAGGGGGGGTGCTGCCCGCAAGGACCGAAACGCGGGTCGGCCCTTGAAAGACACGGAAGTTTCGGGGCCCGACCCCGGTGGCACGCGCGTTCCGCCTCTGTCCAGGCTCTTTATCAAGGCCCTGTTAATCAAGCCCTCCCCGGCGATCGGCCGCGGCCTCATGACGCTCGGCCGATCGAACTGGAAGGGGCCCCTCCGGCAAGACCCGATCCCGCGAGCCGCTGTCGGCCGGACTTGAAAGGAGATACTGAGAAACAAAGCATCGCGATCCGCGGCCTTCGGTCCCATCATCCGCACCACGGAACGGCCTTATTACAATCACAAGAGACCTGCCATGAGACATCTCCGCTCGATCGCCCTCGTCCTCGTCTGCTTTGCCGCAAGTCTCGCCTCAAATCCCGCCTTTGCCGCCGATCCGACCTTTCCCAAGGGATCGCGGGTCGGCCTGGTTCCGATCGAGGGTCTGACCGCCGCGACGGCGTTCCCCGGATTCGAGGCCACTGACCAGCGTGTCAAAGTGGTGGTCACCGAGCTGCCCAAGGAAGCGTTTGCCTCGGTCGAAGCCGCCTTCAAGACCGATCCCGCGCCTCCCAACCGGCCGAAGCTCGAGCCGTTCGAGCTGGCATCCGGCAACAAGGCCTACATCACGCGCGAGACCGCGACGGATGAAGGCGCCAATGTCCGGCGTTTTTCGTTGCTGGTCGCCGGCCCGGCGTTCTCCGGCTATGTCGCCGCGCAGGTCCCCGACAACGCGGCTGCCGCCTATTCGGACGAGGCGGTACGCAAGATGCTCGCGACCACCACGCTGCGGACCGACGTCCCGCCCGAGGAACAGCTCGACCGGCTGCCGTTCAAGATGACCGAGCTCGGTTCGTTCAAGACCATGCGCACGCTGCCGATGGGCACCACGGTGCTGCTGACCGACGCGACCGAGGAGGARAACCTCGACACCGCGCCCTACATGCTGATCGGCCTGATGGCGAACGGCCCGGCGACGCCGGAAGATCGCGGCCGGTTCGCGCAGCAGATCGCGGCTGCCCTGCCCGGCCTGCGCGACGCCCGCATCACATCGTCCGAGCCGATGCGGATCGACGGCACCCCGGGATACGAGACACGGATTGAAGCCGTCACCGGCAAGGAGAATACGCCGGTCACGGTGGTGCAATGGCTGCGCTTTGGCGGAGCCAACACGACCCTGCGGATCGTCGCCGGCGCCAAGCGCGACGAATGGCTGCCGGCGTTCGCGCGTTTCCGGGCCGTGCGCGACGGCATCGGCGCGCGCTAAGGCTCCTTGCCGGCCCGACGGCGCACGATTTGGTCTTGTGATTCAGTTGCTGCCTGTTGATTATCGTTCCGTCATTGGGCGGAGGCTTTGCGATGTTCGACAGACGGCAATTTCTCGGCGGATTGGGCGGAGTGGCAGCGATGGCCAGCATGTCGACAAAGGCGGATGCGGCCGACAAGGTGAAAGTCGACGACGCGTCGGTCCTGATCGTGGTCGACGTGCAGAATTGCTTCCTGCCGGGCGGCAGCCTCGCGGTGAAGAACGGCGACCAGGTAATCCCGGTCATCAACCAGCTCGCCAAGGGATTCACCAATGTGGTGATGACCCAGGACTGGCACACGCCGAACCACGTCTCGTTCGCATCGAGCCATCCCGGCAAGAAGCCGTTCGAGGTGATCGACCTCGACTACGGCAAGCAGGTGCTGTGGCCGGATCATTGCGTGCAGGGCACGGACGGTGCGGCGCTGTCGAAAGATCTCGCCATCCCGCAGGCCCAGCTCGTGATCCGCAAGGGCTTCCACAAGGACGTCGACAGCTATTCCGCGTTCATGGAGGCCGATGGCAAGACTACGACGGGGCTGAGCAGCTATCTCAAGGCCCGCAAGATGAAGCGCGTGTTCGTCACCGGCCTCGCGACCGATTTCTGCGTGGCCTGGACCGCGCTCGACGCCCGCAAGGCCGGCTTCGACACCTACATTGTGGAGGATGCCTGCCGCGGCATCGACACCAAGGGTTCGCTGGCCAAGGCCTGGCACGATACCAACAAGGCCGGCGTGAAGCGGATCCAGTCAGCCGACATCGCGTTTTCCTGAACCGGTTGCGAAGACGAGAGAGCGCCGCGCCAGGATGCGCGCGCGTCTCTGATCACGCCTGCGCCTCGATCATCCCGTCACACAGCGCCTGGACCTTGTGGTTGGGGTCGATCATCTCCGGCACCGTAGAGTCGGAACGGCGCAATAGCGTCTCGGTGAGACAGCCGGTCTTCGGGTGGAAGGTCCGCGCTCCCGGCGGCTTCGTCGATGGGCTCCGGCTGGCAGGGGGCCCTCTACAGCATCCTGACAACGGCAGGAAGCCACGGCGTGTATGTGTCGAAACCGGAGGTTGTCGCCGCCCTCATCGCCAAGGCCGCGGCTGCGAAGTGACATTCGCTGAATGAAAACTTTGCAGTGAAATCAGCCCGTTAAGCTGAGCCAAGCTCATCGGTCGATAGGGCGAATCGGGATGCAAAAAACTTTGCTGCCGAAATGTGTCTGAATATGTCCAGACTGGTATCCTTTTGCTACTCTCCCAAGGGTTGTATTCGCGAATGCCGCAACTCGGTGGGGAAGCTCCGTGAAATTGCCTCTCGACGTGGAACTAGCCCAGCTTGAGAACCTGATGGCGGTGCTGAAGCAAACAACCGATCTGAGCGGCCTGTCGGCCGTCCTCTCATCTCTTCGCGAGCTCTACGGACTGGCCAATGTGGTCTATCACGCCGTCTCCATTCCGGCGTGTGAAGCCGCCAACCCCATCCTGTTGCTGACCTATCCGAACGACTGGGTGCGGCGATATGTCAGCAACGACTATTTCCGGATCGATCCCGTCGTGCGGCACGGCCGAAAGGGATTCCTCCCTCTCGATTGGTCCGAAGTCGATCGCGAAACATTCGAGGCGCAGCGCTTTTTCCAGGAGGCCGACCGATACGACGTGGGCCGGCAAGGGCTCACACTCCCGATTCGCGGCCCGGCCGGCGAACGCGCCCTGTTCACTGTTACGTCGAACGCCTCCGAACGGGAATGGTCGAAAACGCGCATCCTTTACATGCGCGAATTTCAGATCATCGCCCACTTCATTCATGAGCGCGCCATCGAGCTCTCGGGTCACCGGCACCGCCTCGACAGCCTCGGCCTGTCGCCGCGCGAAACACAATGCCTGGCGCTCGCGGTGAGGGGCCTGCACACCAAACAAATCGCCGCCGAGCTGAGCCTGTCCACCAGCATCGTGCAGCTGTATCTGCAAAATGCGCGGCATAAGCTGAACTGCGCAAGCATCGCCGAGGCCGCTGCGAAAGCCGTTCATCTCGAGTTGTTCGACGATGAGTGCTGGTGCAGCTAGCGATCTGACTGCAGCTTCGGCTCATAGCGCACGCGCCATGTCAACGTTGTAACTACCAAATTGCCGATCACCCCATGCACGTTGTTACGTGCTTTGCGCTGGGGCGAGCCGGATGATGAAGATCCTCACAAATCAATATCGCTGTTGCGGCGATAAGTCGCTGCTCGACGCGATGTTTCGCGCGCGCGCTGCCGTCTTTCATGACCGGCTCAGCTGGAATGTGCAGGTGCGCGATGGCCGCGAAATCGATCGCTACGACGAGGCCGGCGATCCGCTTTACCTGATGTCGCTCGACTCCGGCGGAGAGCCGACCGGCTCGTTACGTCTTCTTCCGACCGTCGGCGAAACCATGCTCGGCAACGAGTTCGCGGCATTCTTCGACCCACCGGTGGTCGTGCGGAGCGACACCATCTGGGAGTGCACGCGCTTCTGCATTCATCCGCGGCCCGGCGGCGACCGCCGCACCAATGGACGGGCCATCTCCACCGCACTTCTGATGGGCCTGTGCGATCTCGCGCTCTCGCGCGGCATCACGCACATCGTCGGCCTCTATGACGCGCACATGACCCGCGTCTACCGCCGCATTGGCTGGGAACCGAGGCCGCTGGCGATCGCACGCCCCGACGTCGGCAACCTCATTGTCGGGATTTGGGACACGTCACAGGCAGCCATCCAGGCGATGCAAGCCCGCGCCGGCGCCGTCTCCCGCGCAAATCCGGAGTTCAACAAGCAGGCTGCATGAAGCGGGCTGCACTTAAGAGGAGAGGCGACTATGAGACTGTTCGGATCTGTATCGAGATACTGCTTCGGAGCAATCACGGCGGGTCTACTCGCAATCGGCGGCAGCAGTGCGGCGTCGGCACAGGCGACGGCCAGATACACAGCGGTTCAAAATCAGTTTGGATCAACCATCACCCTCGACACATCGAGCTGCACGGGCGGCTCTATTTCACCCCCGTTTTCGATCAGCAACAACACGAGCTCCTCCACGTTTTCAGGAACGACAACCGCATCGTCCACCCTCTGCAACGTGAGGTATCAGAGTGGTATCTACGGCTGCCAATTCCAAATCTCCGCAAGCAGTTCCGGTGGCCTTTTCTCCTCCGCGAATGCTTACAAGGGATCGGGCGGGCGCCCGATATGCGAGGTCGTCATCGACGGATCGATAACCGGGGGTTGGCAGGCGACCTTCAGAATGCGGTAGAACGTACTGATCGAGGCGATGGTGATTCAGCGCCATCGCCTCGATATACTTGAGGATGCATGGAGCTCGAGCCAACCATCATTGCGATCGAACGGGCCAAGAGCATCACGGACCTATCGGTCTTGCTGGCTGAATGGCGCGACAGCACCAATGTGGCACATCTCGTTTATCACGCGGCTAACGTTCCAGCCTGCAATCGACCCAATCCGATCTTGCTGCTCACTTACGAGGATCCGTGGGTCAAGCGGTATGTCGAGCAAAACTATTTCCAGATCGATCCGGTCGTCGCCGCCGGCCGCAACGGGTTCTTGCCAATCGACTGGATGGGTCTCGACCACGGAAGCCCGGCTGCGCGGCAATTCTTCGCCGAGGCGGAGAGCCATGGCGTCGGCCGTCATGGCATTACACTGCCGATCCGAGGCCCCTATGGCGAGCGCGCGCTGTTCAGCGTGACTTCGAACGCCACAGACCATCAGTGGCATCGCTGGCGTCATGATCACCTACGTGACTTCCATCTCCTTGCCCATCATCTGCACGATCGCGCGATGACGCTGGCAGGCCTGCGTCCAAATCCGGCGCCGCGCCCGCTGTCACGCCGCGAACGTCAATGTCTGCACCAGCTTGTGCACGGCCGGACGCCTCAGCAAATTGCCGACAGCCTGCAAGTCTCCACAGGGGCCGTGCATCTCTATCTGCGATCGGCGCGACGGAAGCTGGATTGTGCAACCGTCGAACAGACTATCGGCAAGGCCGTATGTTTCGAATTAATCCACTACAGCAACGTTAACTGAGTTTTAACGGAAACGACCTCAAACCTAATATTTCTATAGATTGCTGAACCTCGGCGATCTGGCATGATTCCCGGCGATGTTGTGATTCAGCAAGGCATGAGGACTGCGCCATGAGTACAGTTGCCGCCCTAAATTCCTCGGACAGCAATGCGCTTCTATCGCTGCTCCGCCGCGGTTCAACGGCAGAGACCGATGCCTCGCCACAGGAGTCAGGCAAGGCCGACGCCGCAAGCGCGAAAAAGGATAATCCCGCAACGGTGGTCGATCTTTCCGACCGGGCAAAAGCCGTCCTGGAACGCAACAAGGTCGAGCTGGCCGCGGCCGACCGGCTCGCCCAACAGGTGGCAGCCGGAAAGGGCGGCAGCAAATCGGAATCGGCGCAGCAAGCCCGCACCGACGATGCGTCAAAGCTGTTTGGAGCCTTATCCGGCAAATCCGCGTCGCAAACGACAAACAGCACAAACTGGGAAGCAGGTTCGAAATGGGGGGATGCCTCGATTTCGGATGCTGCCTTTACGGCCGAAATCAAGGACTCGTTGCTGGGGGCGCTGACAGGATTCCCGCCGGAGAAGCAGGAGGCGTTGCGAGCAGCCATCGCTAGCGGCACCCTCAAATTCCAGAAAGGGTCTGACGTCGCCGGCTACAATACACGAACGACCGTCACCTACAGCGGCGGCTCCGGTGGACAGGGCATGTCGACCTCGGGATACCGGCCTCCAACGGGCGCGGCCAAGGAGGCTATCGACGCCGGCAATGCGGTCGGACTTTGGACCGCGGATCGCGGCGATGTGTATGTGACCTGGTGACTGTCACGACCACGTAGAAACTCGCAGCACGGCTGGTTTTTTACGTGGCTCCGAGCATTTGCCTGTCAGACAGGGCACTCGGCGCTGATCCAATCGATCAATATTCTCCGCGGACCATGCTCTAAAGAAGGGACGGTCCTGGGACCATGATCGACACCACTCTCCGGCCTAGGGAATGACCAGGACATCTCCAGCCTCGAGTCCCCGGAGAATCTCGACGCCGCCTTCCGTCGTGTCGCCGACCACCACGGCCTGATCCCGGATTGCACTCTTATACACATCTAGATGTGTATAAGAGACAGGCTCCAGCGTGGTCTGCTGATCCTGACGGCCGCTGGCGACCATCGCGCGCTGGGTATCTCGCTGCTGCACCAGCGCATCGTATTCGTTGCGCGACACGATCCCGCGATCGAACAAGATCTTCGTCTCAGTCGCCTGGCGCTCAAGCACCGCGAGACTCGATTCGGCAGCCTCCAGCGTCCGCCGCGCCCGCATCACATCGGGACTGGTGTCCCATCGGGCCAACGTATCTGCAATCATTGCCGCTTTCAGCAGCGCCGCCTGGGCATCGCGAAGGCGCCCCTGCACTTCGCCAGCGTCCATCACCAACAGCGTATCGCCGGCGGCGACATGATCACCGAGCTGAGCACGTCGTTCCCGCACCGCGCCATCGAACGGTGCCAGAACCGCCACGGTCTTGCCGGCCCCGACGATGCCCATCATCGTCAATCGCAAGGACAGCGTCCCGGGGACCACCGTGAACAGGCGACCGGCCGGTACTGCAGTGCCTGCTGGAGCTTGCACGGGCGCTTGCCAGACCCAAGCAAGCGAAGCCAGAGCGACGATGGCGGCAGCGGACGCCACAATCGCCATCCGCCTGGCGCCGCGAGGAGCATCTGCGATGCCATCGGCGTCGGTCGCAACCGCGGTGTCCGGCCCATCGGAACGCCTGCTCAATCTTTCAAATCGATGCGCCATGTCGCAAGCGTCGTCCCCAATTGAAGATCAAGAAGCGTCAGAGCGTTGAGGTAGCCGATCACGGCGCTTAACTGCTGGCTTTCGGCAGCGCGCAGATCATTCTCAAGCGACCGCACCTGAAAGTTGGCCGACCGGCCAACCTTCAGCTTTTCCTTTTCGATGTCGACCGATCGCGCCGCGAGCTCGCGCGCCCGGCGCGCGCCTTCGAGCTGGCGCCAGCGAATATCGATATCGGTCACCGAGCCACGAACCTGAAGTTCGACACCCTGCCGGATCGAGGCCAGTTGCAACTGCGAGGTCTGCAGCGTGGTGGTCGCCTGCACGTAGGGCTGCTCGCGACGCAGGTCGTTGAGCGGGACGCTGAAAGCCGCGCCGACGGTGACGTCGGAGATGCGGCTGGAATCGGAGATCAGGCCGGTGATCGCGGTTCGGCCGAAGCGGCCGGCGGCAAACACCGAGACATCCCACAGGCGCTCGTTCTGGGCGACGACGAGGCCGAGCTTGTTCTGCTCGACGACCAACACCTGTCCCAGATAATCCGGCCGCTGCACCAGGGCGATCTGCATCAGCCGCGCCAGATTGGTCGCGACGCGGGCCGGCTCAGTGCTTTCCTGCGCCGCGATCACGGTACCGAGGTCCAGCGATAGCAGGTTCAGGAGCTGCAGGCGCGCCACATCGAGGCTCTTGGTCGCCTCCAGAATCCGGATTCGCTGGTTTTCCAGGTCCGCCTGCGCCTGCACGATTTCGACCGACGCCATTCGACCGGCCGTGATCAGGGCCTTGTTGATATCGAGAAGATCCAGCGCGCGGACCACCGAGGCCTGCGCCAGCTTCAGCTCCTCCTGGGCCTGAAGCAGCGCGCGATAGGCATAAATCACCTGTCCGATGGTTTCGGAGACGGTCGTCTTGAGGCGCAGGCGATTCATGCGCTCGGTGAGGCGCGCGCTGCGCACCGGCGCCATGTTGACCTCGACTCCACCCCCCCTGAGCAACGGCTGCGACAGCGTCAGCTCCGCTGCCGAACTCCGCGTCACGATGCCGGCGCTATCGGTCATCTGGTTGGCCCAGGCGAAGCCGAAAGTGGCCCCTGTCGGGAGCAGCGCCGTCGCGCCTGGGCTAACGCTGAGCGCCGTGGTGTTGATCCCGGCTATGCTCTGACGCACTGCGCTACCGCTGATGCCAAACTGCGGCGTGAAACGGTCTTCCGCCACACGCAGGTCGAAGCGCTGGGCGATCCGGTCGATGTAAGCGCTGCGGATCGTCCTGTTGTCGCGGAGTACCATCGCGACGGCGTCCGCAAGCGTCAGCGAGACACCCGCCGGCTTCGGCACCTCCTGCGCTGGTGCACCCGAATGCTTGGTCGACGGATGTGCCGCGCGGAGCGTCTTTACCGGACGCGCGGACATGTCCTCCGCCGACGCTGCGGTCGCCGCCGGCGCCCGTATGAGGATCGCACTCAATAACAGGGCGATGCCCGATGGTCGATGCGGCCGCATCTAGTCCGCCCGCAGCGCGGTGATCGGATCGAGGCGCGCCGCGCGTGCAGCCGGATAGCTGCCGAAGAACAGGCCGACCACAACAGCCATTCCCACACCGAGCGGCAATGCGGTGGCCGCAGCCTCGAACGTCCAGCCGGAGCTTCTCGCGAACAGCCAGCCGGCCAGCGTGCCGAGCCCGATGCCGACGACGGAGCCGGCCCCTGACAGCAGCAGCGCTTCCATCAGGAACATGGTGCGGATGTCGCGCCGGCGGGCGCCGATCGCGAGCCGCACACCGATCTCGCGCCGCCGCTCCATCACACCCATCAGCATGACATTCATCACGCCGACACCACCGACCATCAGCGACACGGTGCCGATTGCCAGCAGCAGCACGCCGTAGACGCGCATCTGCTGGTCCAGGCTCTGGATCAATTGCTGCGCCGTCCGCACGTTGACGTCACCCTGGCGCAACCGGGTCTTGAAATAGCGGGCGATCGCGCGCGACACGGTCTGGTCGTCGTTGCCGGCACTCAGCCGGGCCGCGATACCGGTGATCTGCGGATCGGGCAGCAGGCGCCGGGCCGCCGCAAACGGAATGACGACGGAGCGATTGAAGTCCAGACCGAGGATCATGTTCGGATAGGTTGCGGCGAGAATTCCCACGACCGCCATCACTTGGTCGTCGACGGTGACGTGGTCGCCGATGCGGACAGGCCGGCCGGTCGCAGCGGCCACATCACGTGTGACATCAGCGCCGAGTACGGCAAAGGCCGAGGCACCGTCGAGGCCGGACGTGCGCCGGCCGATTGCGATGTCGGCCTTGCTGAGCTCATACAGGCCGTCGGAAGCGGCAACGAGACCTGCCGAAATCGACGACCGGCCGACCCGCAGCGAGGTTCCGGCAGCAATGAACGGCGCAACCGCCGCAACCCCGACCGCGGCCGCGGGCAGGTCGCGAGCCGTGTCGAGCGGGATCGCCGTCAGATACGCACCCTCGGCGCGCGGGGTGATGCTGACGAGATCGGTCCCGAGCGCCTCGAACTGCCGCATGGCTTCCCGGCGAGCGTTGCTTCCGACATGCAGCATGGCGATCACCGCCGCGGTTCCAATGGCAATGCCGACCAGCGCCAGAACCGTACGGCCTTTCACGGCACGCAGGTTACGCCCCGCGTCAAGCAAGATTTCGCGGGTGATCGTGGTGCCGCCGATCACGACCATGTTCCGACCGCGCGCAACTCGCCCCTGTTGTCGTCGAGAATCCGGCCGTCCCGCATCACGATGCGCCGCGGGCAGCGCGCGGCAATGGTCGGGTCATGGGTCACGATCAGGATCGTGACTCCCAGATCGGCATTGAGTGACAGGAACAGACCCATGATGTCGTCTCCGGACTGACTATCGAGATTGCCGGTGGGCTCGTCCGCAAGCAGCAGCGCCGGCCCGCCGATGAGCGCGCGTGCGACCGCCACGCGCTGGCGCTGGCCGCCAGAGAGCTCGTCAGGGCGATGCTCCATCCGATCGGACAGCCCCACCCGGGCGAGGGCCGCTGCCCCGAGTTCCCGCCGACGGGAGCAGCCGATGCCGCGGTACAGCAGTGGCAGCGTCACGTTATCCAGAGCTGAAAGGCGCGGCAGCAGATGGAACGACTGGAAGACAAATCCGACCAGTCGGTTGCGCAGCCGGGCAGCGCCATCTTCACTGAGATCGCCGATGCAATGGCCGTCGACCACAATCTCGCCGCTGTCGGGGCGGTCGAGCAGGCCGATCAGATTCATAAGGGTGGTCTTGCCGGACCCCGAGGTGCCGGTGAGCGCACACAATTCGCCATGGCGGATCGACAAGCTGATCGCCGTGAGCACAGGAAGCGCTCCCCGCGGGCCGTGATAGCTCTTGCTGACCTGCTCCAGTCTCAGCATGCGGCTTCGTTGACCTTCCGTCCGGTTCGACGGCGTGTCCTGTCGTCATCACGACGAGGAATTCCCGATGGTCCGCGCGCACCGCCCTTCCTGACTCTGGCGATGCGCCTCGGACCTCCGCAAGCTTGGGCTTTACAACGTTGACTTGCTGCCGAACTTGGCGGGTGCAGTGTGGGGCCATACCGGCGTCCTGAACGAACGCAAGCAAAAGGCGTCGCAGGACCTGCGACGCCTTTATTATTTAGCTCGTTGTTTCAGCAACAAAAATCAGCTGGTGATGTCGGTGGTCGGGGCCGGCTTGGGGCCGCCCTTCGCCACGCCGACCAGCGCGGGACGCAGAATGCGCTCGCCGATCTTGTAGCCCGCCTGCACCACCTGGACCACGGTGCCCGTCGGCACCGATGCATCCGGCACCTCGTACATCGCCTGCTGGAAGTTCGGATCGAACTTCTCGCCGGTCGGATCGAACTTCTTCACGCCATTCTTTTCCAGCGTCGAATGCAGCGAGCGCTCGGTCAATTCGACGCCCTCGATCAGGGCCTTGAGGCCGGGATCGGCCGCCTCGCGGGCTTCCGCGGGAACCGCGTCCAGCGCGCGCTGCAGATTGTCGGCGATATCGAGCACGTCGCGCGCAAACGAAGAGATCCCGTAAGCGCGCGCGTCAGCCACTTCCCTGGTGGTGCGCCGGCGCAGGTTTTCCATTTCGGCCAGCGTCCGCAGCACCTTGTCCTTGGCCTCGGCAACTTCGCGGGTGAGCGCTTCGACCGACCCTTCTTCCGGATCGTCCGGCATGACATAGGGCTTCGACACCACCGGCTCCGCTGCAGCTGCTGCGTTGTCCAGATCGTCGGGATTTTTATGGCCGTTCGCTTCGGTCATTACTCCGCCTTCTCAAAAGTTCTTGCACAAACTCAAGCCCGCATATCAGGGCTCCGGGCCTGAAAATCAAGCTCGGATCGTTCGGAACCGGCGGTTTTGGCTGCCCCTCAGCGAGGCGGCAGGGTCATTTGCCCAGCATCTGGCTGACAATGCGGGCGGCATAATCCACCATCGGGATCACCCTCGCATAGTTGAGCCTGGTCGGCCCGATCACGCCGAGCACGCCGACGATGTGCCCGGCGGCATCGCGATAGGGCGCAATGATGGTTGAGGATCCCGAGAGGGAAAACAGCTTGTTCTCGGAACCGATAAAAATGCGCACACCCTCGGCGCGCTCGGCCCGTCCCAGCAGATCGATGACGCCGCGCTTGGTCTCGAGATCGTCGAACAGCAGCCGCACCCGCTCAAGATCCTCCATCGCATGGAGATCTTCCAGCAGGTTGGCATGGCCGCGCACGATCAATTGCCGCTCGTCGCTGGCGCCGCCCGACCAGCTGGCAAACCCGGCGGCGACGATTTTTTGCGTCAGCTGATCGAGTTCGCTGCGGCTGTGCGCCAGCGCGCTTTCAAGCTCGATGCGGGCTTCCACCAGTGTCCGGCCGCGAATCCGGGCGTTAAGGAAATTCGACGCCTCGATCAGCGCCGACGCCGGCAC
>BFBZ01001933.1_pt1 | contig 12547 bp, 8 predicted proteins | sample 1888401 | NCBI WGS metagenome assembly BFBZ01 (sample SAMD00112614, study PRJDB3348) | symbiont metagenome | host: Chara braunii | reverse complement strand
CCCGTCTGCCGCTCCCCTTGCGGGGCGCTCGACTTGCATGTGTTAAGCCTGCCGCCAGCGTTCGTTCTGAGCCAGGATCAAACTCTCATGTTGAGAATTCAATCTCGACTAAATCACGTCATTCTGAATCGACGAGAACTCACACCCATCATCATCCGCATCGCTGCGATAATAATGAGGTGTATTCTCTTGTTCAAAACGTGACCGTCGAAGTCTCTTTCAAGAACCGGTATCTCTACCAGTCCCGCAAGCTCCGCCGCCCACGTTTCTCTTTCTTCTCATCTTCAATTGTCAAATAACAGACCAGTCAAACCAGTCGAAATCTCTTCCCGCAATCCCAAGCACCTAAGCCCAGAACCATCAATCAGCATCGCAGCCAATCCAGGAAACACTAGAGCGAAGGACTTCGTCGCCAGCAGCGCCGCCGCCCTCGTTCAGTGATCGGGCTTATAGACCCTACCGATCGAAGTAGTCAACAGGCCTATTTTGAAAAAAATCAAAAAACATATAACTGATTGATTCTCATGATGAAATTATGAACACTCTTCATATCTGTGGGAGCGATAGGCCAGAACGGCATTATATAGCGCCTGCCGCGGCCCCGGGTTGACCCGAATGGCCGCGCCTGAAGGTGAAAAGATGTACTGTTAGCGGCCAAACCCCACAAACCACGCGTCCCGCGGCTACAGATTTCATGGGAAACAGGCCTGCGGAGGGCCTGAAGCCGACCGCTTCATTTGACACCCTTGTCATAAATATGCACATCTTCGCCCCCAGCCTGCGGCTCGCATATAAGGAAGCGGATCTCGATTGGCATGATAACGGACAAAATGATGCTCCGATCGCTCGGCAACGAGCCGCCAATCCTGGCCGACGGCAGGCGAGCTCCGGACCGGCGCGAGGTTTCCTTGCGATGGCTTTCCGGTACGTTCCTCACCGGCCTTACCTCAAGCATATTGATGGGCGTAGCCCTGTTTGCGGCACTTGACGGGCGGCAGCAACTGGCCATTCCAGCCGAAGCCTATGCGACAACGGACAGCCACGACGCCTCCGACGACCAGGTGACGCGCGGCGGCCGGCTGATCTCCACGGCGATTGCTTCCAAACCATCCGACCGCAACATTCTCGAAGTATCGACCGTGGTGCGGGACGGCGACAAGGAAGTGGTGCGCCGCCAGCCCTTCGCCCATGTGAAGATCGCGCTCGCCACCAACCGCGTCGCCGGCGAAAGCTATCCGCCCTTCGATCCGCTGGCGATCTTTTCCGCAGACGAGAACATACCGCCGCCCGCCAACCGGACCGGGGCGATCTATGGTTCCGATGTGGAATCCGAAGTCAGCCTCAAGACCATATCCTTTCCGAGCAAGGACATCCCCTTCCCGCTCGCCGGTTCCATGTCGCTGGACGAAGTCGAGGAGAATGTGCGCTCCAACGGCTCGATCCTCGCCGACAGCAACACCCAGCTTTCAGCGCTTTACTATGTCGACCCGCGCCGCTTCGCCAATGATGACGCCGATGTCGATCTGACGGCGGGCCTTGCCGCTCGCATCGTCGAAGAGAACATGTCGGTCTCCGCCTCCGAAGCTGTGACCGCGCAGACGGAAGAATTCGCCGACGATATCATTCCCATTCGGGAAAACATGCCGATCGCCACGGCACTCACCAATGCCGGCTATCTCAAGGCCGATGCAGACGACATCACCTCAAAGATCCAGCCCGTCTTCGGCTCATCCGATGTTTCCACGGGCGATGTGCTTCGCATCGGCATCCTGCAGAAGGGCGAGCAGGCCAAGATCATCCGTGCCAGCATCTATCGTGGCACCAAGCACCTGCTGACCATCGCGCAGAACGACCATGGCGATTTCATCGCCGGCAGCGCGCCGCCGATGCTCGATGCCATCGCCACCGCCTTCGACAATGATGCTCCCGTCGTTGCCGCCGGCCGCGATCTGCCGAGCGTCTATGACGGCATCTATCGCGCGGCGCTCTCCTACGGCATGAGTAAGGAAATGGTGGCGCAGATCGTCAAGCTGCTCGCCAGCAACGTCGATTTCCAGGCGCAGCTGAAACCGACGGATTCGCTGGAGGCCTTCTTCTCGGTCGCCGACGACAAGGGTCAGGCGACGGCCGATTCCGAGCTGCTCTACGTCAACGCCAAGTTCGGCGACACGGTCACCCGTTTCTATCGCTTTGAAGACCCGACTGATCATTCGATCGATTATTTCGATGAGGCCGGCAAGAGCATCCGCCAGTTCCTGCTGCGCAACCCCGTTCCGACAGGCATTTTCAAATCGGGCTTCGGCATGCGCCGCCACCCGATCCTCGGCTTTGCCCGCATGCATACCGGCGTCGACTGGGCCGCGCCACGCGGCACGCCGATCATTTCGGCCGGCAACGGCATCGTCGAAAAGGCTGGCTGGGATTCCGGCGGTTTCGGCAACCAGACGCTGATCCGGCATGCAAATGGCTATGTCTCCTCCTACAATCACCAGAGCGCCATCGCCAAGGGCGTCGTCCCCGGCGCAAAGGTGGTTCAGGGGCAGGTCATCGGCTTCATCGGCTCGACGGGKCTCGCAACCGGACCGCATCTGCACTACGAGCTGATCGTCAACGGCACCAAGGTCGATCCACTGCGCATCCGCCTCCCCGGCGGCAAATCGCTTGAGGGTGATGCGCTGGCCAAGTTTCAGGATGAGCGCAAGCGCATCGATACGTTGCTGAGCGACGAAAAGTCGAAACAGGTCGCAAGCAAGTAGCAATCGAGATCGAGCGGATCCCGACTATCAGGCCGCTATCTAGGCCCGGTAGCTCTCAGCCGATCGACGAGTTCGGTGACGATATCATCTACGGCCTTCAAGGCTGTATCGACGACGACCGGTCCCGGACCCCAATTGTCGTAGCTTAGGGTGACGACCTAGTTCCACGTCGGGTTCACATGACCTTCGATGTCAGTCTGGCGTGTTTCCACGCGCCGGCGGTGCTCCACTTTGTCGGAACAGATGACCTCCACTTGGATTGCGGATACGGCCGCGCGCTGCGCAACCTGGCTCCAGGCCTCGCGCGTTATCGAAATCGGATTGACGCAATCGGCAATAACAGTGTTTCCCAGTTTGAGATTATCTCCGGCGATCCCATAGGCAACCATGTAACCAGCGGGCCCGACCTCGTCTCTCAACATGCCGGAATTCCGCAGCGCCTGCTCGATCGTGTCGAGCCGGACATAAGTGGCTCCCAGCCTTTTGGCCAGTGCCCGCGCAATCGTGGTTTTGCCGCTGCCCGGCAGGCCGCCAAAGATGACAAGCATGTTTCCCCGATCCTCTGAACCCGTGCAAGCGTCACAGGCCCGGTGCAACTCCGCAAGATATTTTCCGAGCGAGCCTCCGAAAGCAAAATGGCGACCCGAAGGTCGCCATCCGCTGATATCACAACATTACCGACCTTAGGCCGCTTCGTTTACGGCCTGACGCGGGCGGAACAGCAGCCTGTCCGATCCGCTGGTGACCTTGACCACAGAACCATCCGGAACCTGCCCGGAAAGGATCTGTTCGGCGAGCGGATCCTGAACATATTTCTGGATCACCCGCTTCAGCGGTCTCGCACCATAGACGGGGTCATACCCCTTATTGGCAAGCCAGTTGCGGGCATCCTCGTCGAGTTCGAGCTTGATCTTGCGCTCCGACAGCAGCTTCAGCAGCCGCTCCAGCTGGATATCGACGATCGCGCCCATCTCATCGCGCTTCAGGCGATGGAACAGGATGATCTCGTCGATACGGTTCAGGAATTCCGGCCGGAAATGCGACCGGACGACATCCATCACCTGCTCGCGCACCACATCGCTATCATCGCCATCCTTCAGCTGGGTCAGATATTCCGCGCCCAGATTCGACGTCATGATGATCATTGTGTTGCGGAAATCGACCGTACGGCCCTGCCCATCCGTCAAGCGCCCGTCGTCCAGAACCTGGAGCAGGACGTTGAAGACATCGGGATGCGCCTTCTCGATCTCATCGAACAGCACGACCTGATAGGGCCTGCGGCGAACGGCTTCCGTGAGCGCGCCGCCCTCTTCATAGCCGACATAGCCGGGAGGAGCACCGATCAGCCGGGCCACGGAATGCTTCTCCATGTATTCGGACATATCGATGCGCACCATGGCCGTGTCGTCGTCAAAGAGGAAGCGGGCAAGCGCCTTGGTCAGCTCCGTCTTACCGACGCCGGTCGGGCCGAGGAAGATGAACGAGCCGATCGGCCGGTTCGGATCCTGAAGCCCGGCGCGCGAACGGCGAACGGCGCGCGAGACCGCCTGAACGGCATCGCCCTGGCCGACGACCCACTTTGCCAGTTCGTCTTCCATCCGCAGCAGCTTGTCGCGTTCGCCTTCCAGCATCTTGTCGACCGGAATCCCGGTCCAGCGGGAGACGATCTGGGCGATGTTGTCGGCGGTAACCACTTCCTGCACCATGGAATCGCGGGCATTATCCTGCTCTTCCGCGGCGTGGAGTTCTGTCTCCAGCTTCGGGATCACGCCATAGGCAAGTTCGCCGGCGCGCTGGAATTCACCCTTGCGCTGGGAGATCGCCAGCTCGTTGCGGGCGTCATCAAGCTGCTTTTTCAAATCGGCGGCCAGACCCAGCTTCTGCTTTTCAGCTTGCCAGCGCGCGGTCAGCGCATCGGCCTCCTCTTCGAGAGAGGTAAGCTCTGTCTCCAACCGGACCAGCCGGTCAGCCGAGGCCTGGTCGGTTTCCTTCTTCAGCGCCTCGCGCTCGATCTTCAGCTGGATGATGCGGCGATCGAGTTCGTCGAGTTCTTCCGGCTTTGAATCCACCTGCATACGCAGACGGGCCGCGGCTTCGTCCATCAGGTCGATGGCCTTGTCCGGCAGGAAGCGATCGGTGATGTAGCGGTTCGACAAGGTTGCGGCGGCGACCAGGGCGGCATCGGCGATGCGGACCTTGTGGTGCTGCTCGTACTTTTCCTTCAGGCCGCGCAGGATCGAAATCGTATCCTCGACCGTCGGCTCTTCGACCATGACCGGCTGGAAACGGCGCGCAAGGGCCGGATCCTTCTCGACATGCTTGCGATATTCATCGAGCGTGGTCGCGCCGACGCAATGCAGCTCGCCGCGGGCGAGCGCCGGCTTCAGCAGATTGGATGCATCCATGGCGCCATCGGCCTTGCCAGCCCCGACCAGCGTGTGCATTTCGTCGATGAACAGGATGATCTCGCCATTTTCCGCCTGGACTTCGTTGAGCACGGCCTTCAGCCGCTCTTCGAACTCGCCGCGGAATTTCGCACCGGCAATCAGAGCGCCCAGGTCGAGCGCCATCAGCTTCTTGTCCTTCAGCGATTCCGGAACGTCACCATTGACGATACGCAAGGCCAGGCCTTCGACGATTGCCGTCTTGCCGACGCCGGGCTCGCCGATCAGCACGGGATTGTTCTTCGTGCGGCGGGAAAGGACCTGAATGGTGCGGCGGATCTCGTCGTCGCGGCCAATGACCGGGTCGAGCTTGCCTTCGCGAGCCTCGGCGGTGAGGTCGCGAGCATATTTCTTCAGGGAATCGAACCCCTGCTCCGCATTGGCGGAATCAGCGGTGCGGCCCTTGCGGATATCATTGATGACCTGATTGAGCCCGACTGGCGTAACGCCGGCCTTCTTCAGCGTCGCTGATGTCGAGGCGGACGACTCCATCGCCAGCGCCTGCAAAAGACGCTCGACAGTCACAAAGCTGTCGCCGGCCTTCTTTGCAGCCTCTTCGGCCGTGGCGAACACCTTGGCGAGCGGCTGTGCAAGATAGACCTGACCATCACCACCGGAAACCTTCGGCAGTTTGGCAAGTGCGGCGTCATTGGCAAGACGGGCAGCCTTGGCGTCGCCGCCGGCACGTTCGATCAACGATGCAGCCATGCCCTGGTCATCGTCCAGCAGCACTTTCAGAACATGTTCAGGCGTGAATTGCTGATTACCCTGCGCAAGCGCATAGGTCTGGGCGGATTGCAGGAAACCGCGCACCCGCTCGGAGTATTTTTCAATATTCATAATGGACCTCCATGGATCAACCTGCCCTGAGCGGCGCAGATCGATGATTGAGATTGGGCCCCCTCAAGAGGCAGACCCCGCTCTGTCGCCGTTGAGATTTGCGGCAAAGCAACTGAGCAGAATATGGGAGGGTTATCGCCGAGTTTAAAGGGCGGAAAAAGCAGAAAAAGCAGAACGTTTTGTCGAAAAATCCCAACCCCGGCGATCGAAAATACACATGGATGGTAATGCCAGGAAAGAGGTATGTCATCCGCGAATGACAGCACGGATTCCCCGACCCGCGTTGCGTTCATCGGCAAAACGGGCGATCACGTGCAGATGAACGTGAAATACGTGCTGTCCGCCAACGGCACCGACATTCCAGCCGAGAGTGAAGCCATCCGGGTTGGAAGACGCCAGATAGGCTTTGGCCATCGTCAACATTTCCGCCAGATCAATCCATTCGTGGGAGTGAATCTCGAAAGGGCTTTCCGCATGCCGGCGCAAGATGATCATGAGGGCGTGCGGCATCTCCGGATCGACGCTGCCAAGCATGTAGAAGGAACGGTTCTCACCCAGTGGTTTATCGATAAGCAATTCGTTTTCGAGACAAAAACGACAACCGGCTTCATCATTCAAAAGCATCGAACAATCTCACTCACCATATCTGCACATATGGATTCCGCTTCGCAAACGAATGATGACAGTCCTAGCAGCTTCCTCTCATCCCAAAGCTGGCATGGCAAAAAAACAAAAACGGCAGTGCGTTCAGCACTGCCGTTTTTGTTTGAATATTCGATCGTTCCCTCACGGGAGAGAACGCATTATTCCGAAGCAGCGTCCGCCAAAGCCGGAGCTTCGCCCGATCCGGCTTCGCCCTCGCCTTCCGCATCAGCGCTGCGGCGTGGCTGGCGACGCGGTCGGCTGCCGCCGGCGTTACGGCGGCGCGGCTGACGCTCCGTCGCTGCGACGGCAGGGGTCTCTTCCTCGATCGCAACTTCGGCCGGAATGCCTTCGATCACCGGCTGCGGGCCGGTGCCATCGATGACTTCCGGTTCGGCAGCGGGAGCTGCGGCAACAACCGGAGCAGGCCTCTGATGGCGCACCTGGGGTGGAGCCAGCTGCGGCTGGTCGTCCATCTCCTGCGCATCCATATCGTCGCCGTCGCGGTCGCCGCCGTCGCGCTCATTGTAATTGTGCTGATCGTCGCGCTGGAAGCGTTCCTGCATCTGAGCCTGGGCGCTGGCAATGATGCGATAGTAGTGCTCGGCGTGCTGAAGATAGTTTTCAGCCATGACCCGATCGCCGGAACTTTGAGCGTCACGCGCCAGAGTCGCGTATTTTTCGGCGATATGCTGTGCCGTTCCGCGAATTTTCACATCGGGACCGGAGCTGTCGTAAGTCCTGGTCAGCGGGTTAGAGCCTTTGCGGTTGAAATTGTTATTGTTGTTATTTCCACCACCGCCGCCGCCGTTGTTGTTACCACGCCCCCGACCGCGCTTATTCTGCTGTCCTGGCCTCATAGATCCTTCACCTGAATTCTCTTCGTTGGGATAAAATTCATACACGACACCTGCCGCCGAGGTTCGGACCCTTCCGAACCAAGGCCTGCGTGCCGCAAGCAAACTGCGCTTTAAGCGCCGGTCTGCCGCTCGACTACGTCAGATTAACTGATCACGCATTGGGTTATCTTCAACCTTTGACACTCTTACCAAAGAGCGGATCCCCGAGGCTGTCCAAGACAGGCGAATCGTCTCGCCTATTCCCAGCCGCCCAACGCGTGAGCGCAACCTATATCGCTTCCTCAGGAAATCCAAGCTTTTTCTTCGCGATAACAATAGAGATCCCACAAATCCGCAGCAAAATGTCGCGTTAATGATGCAATCTAAACACAAGCACCCGGTCGTTCTGGCCGTAGTCACGAACCGCTTCGACAAGGAGAAATTCTGCTCCTTCAAAGACAGAAGTCACCGTTTCACGCTGATCATAACCGATCTCCACTCCCACCATGCCATTCGGGTGTAGAAACCGCGCCGCATCCTTTGCGATCGCTCTATATGCATCCAGCCCATCAAGGCCCCCGTCAAGGGCCGCGGGAGGATCGAAATCCTTTACTTCTGGAGCGAGAGTGGAAATGACACTGGAGGCAATATAGGGCGGATTTGAGACAATCACATGAAATCGTTCGTGGATGGCATCAAACCAGCTTCCTTGCACAGTATCGAACCGTGCCGCCAGGCCATTCCGCTCCGCATTGCCGCGTGCGGTCTCCAGCGCCTCGCCGGAGATGTCGGAACCAACGCCCGTCGCTTGCGGACATTCATGAAGCAGAGCCAGACAAATGGCCCCGGTTCCCGTTCCCAGATCAAGTAAGTGGACATTCCCGAGCTCAGATTCAAGGCGCCGCACGTGCGGAAGCATCGTATCGACCAGTATTTCCGTGTCGGGCCGAGGCTCCAGCGTTGCCGGCGATAGCCGCAAGGGCAAGCCATAGAATTCGCGTTCGCCAAGAATACGGTGGACCGGCTCATGGTTGAGACGGCGATCGATCGCCGCCCGCGCCGTGCCGACATCATCGGGCGATACCGCTTCCAAGCCCCGCGTCACAAGCTCGGTGGAAGAGAGATGGAGGAGCCCGCCGACAAGGATTCGTGACTCGGTGGCGGGGTCATCAAGATCGGCCTCAGCAAAACGGGCACGCACCTCTTGGAGGAGCCCGGCTACGGTCGACCCCTGCCCGCTGCTCACGCCTGTTCGCCAAGCTGGGCGAGCTGGCTCGCCTGGTAATCCGCCAGAAGCGCATCGACCACCTCGTCGATCTCGCCGATCATCATCCGGTCGAGCTTGTAGAGCGTCAGGTTGATGCGATGATCGGTGACGCGTCCCTGCGGGAAGTTATAGGTGCGGATACGTTCGGACCGGTCGCCGGAGCCGACTTGGCTCTTGCGGTCCGCCGAGCGTTCATTGTCCGCGCGCTGGCGCTCCATGTCGAACAAACGCGAGCGCAGCACCTGCATCGCCTTGGCGCGGTTCTGGTGCTGTGACTTCTCCGAACTCGTCACCACGATCCCCGAAGGAATATGGGTAATGCGCACAGCCGAGTCCGTGGTGTTGACGTGCTGGCCGCCGGCGCCCGAAGAGCGCATGGTGTCGATGCGGATATCCTCAGGGCGGATCTCGATATCGATCTCCTCGGCCTCCGGCAGTACGGCAACGGTTGCCGCCGAGGTATGGATGCGGCCGCCCGCTTCGGTTTCCGGCACGCGCTGCACGCGGTGCACGCCGGATTCGAACTTCAGGCGCGAGAACACACCCTTGCCGGTGATGGTGGCAATAATTTCCTTGTAGCCGCCAGCCTCACCATCGCTTGAGGACAGGATCTCGACTTTCCAGCCATTGTTCGCGGCGAAGCGCTCATACATGCGGAAGAGATCACCGCCAAAAAGTGCGGCTTCGGAGCCGCCCGTGCCGGCGCGGATTTCAAGGATGGCGCTCTTCTCGTCGGCGGCATCCTTCGGCAGCAGCAGAACCTGGATTTCCTTCTCGAGGACTTCGATCCGCTCCTTGACCTCAGGCAACTCCATTTCGGCGAGATCGCGCATCTCGCGATCGACGGACTTGTCGGCGAGCATGGTGTCGAGATCGGCCGCCTCGGCAAGGACGCGCTCATAGTCGCGGATCTTGGCGACGACCGGCTGCAATTCGGAATACTCGGAAGCAAGCTTCACATAGACATCCGCGGCCGGGCCAGCGGACATGCGCGCCTCGATCTCGCCGAAGCGGCGCTCCAGTTCGCGCATTTTTTCAACGGGAAGCTTGGCCACCCTTTACTCCAATTCTTCTTATTATCTCTGCTGTGACGTGATGCGCATGATCCTGCCCGGAAACCATTTATCGTTTTCGTGGATCGCGCGCTAAAGCGGAATATTGTGGCTCTCGGCAAAGCGAACAAGGATATCACGCATCGAGGAGGTCGCGCGCGTGTCGTTCAACGCCTCCTCCATGACATCCGACAGGGCCTTGAGATCGAGCCCCAGAAGCATGGCCTTGACCGGGCCGATCGACGCCGGAGACATCGAAACCGAGCGGAAGCCAAGGCCGAGCAGCGCCATGGCCGAGATGGTCTTGCCGGCGAGTTCGCCGCAGAGCGTCACCGGCGTCTTGTTGCGCTCGCCGGCCCGCACGATATCCCGAAGAATGCGCAGGAACGGCCGCTCGAGCGGATCGAAACGATCCGACACGCGGGCGTTGCCGCGATCGACAGCCATCGAGAACTGGAACAGGTCGTTCGAGCCGACCGAGACGAAATCGACCGCCGCCATGAGCTCGTCCAGCTGCCAGAGCAGCGCCGGTACTTCCAGCATGGCGCCGAATTGCAGCTTGCGCGGCAGACCATGGCCGAAGCGGGACAGATGCTGAACTTCCTTCTGCAACAGCTCGCGCACCGCCTTGATCTCGGAGACTTCCGTGACCATCGGCACCATCATCTTCAGCTCGCCATCGGCGGCCGCCTTCAGCATGGCCCTCAGCTGCGTGCGCAGCAGGCCCGGGCGATCCAGCGACAGGCGAATGGCGCGCCAGCCGAGCGCCGGGTTTTCTTCCTCATGCGCGCGGAAATAGGAGACGACCTTGTCGCCGCCGATATCGAGCGTCCGGAAGGTGACGACGCGCCCGTCCGCCTGCTTCAGCACGTTGCGGTAGAACGCCTCCTGCTCATCCGCCTTCGGCATGGTCGAGGCGATCATGAACTGCAGCTCGGTGCGGAACAGGCCGATGCCTTCGGCGCCGGATTCGGCAAGCTGCGGCAAATCCACAAGCAGGCCGGCATTCATCTGCAACGAGATGCGCTGGCCGTCCTTGGTGACCGGCTCGACCGCGCGCAGTGCACGAAACTGCTCCTGCCGGCGGGCGCGGAACCGCACCTTTTCCTCGTAGGAACGCTGATGGTCGGCCATCGGCCGGAGATGCACATGGCCGCCATCGCCATCGATGATGACCGAATCGCCATTCTCGGCAAGGGCGACGATGCCGGTCGCCTGGCCGATGACCGGAATGCCCATGGCACGCGCGACGATGACGACATGGCTCGTGACGGCGCCTTCCTCCAGCACCAGTCCGCGAATATTGGCGCGGGGATAGTCGAGCAGCTCGGCAGCGCCCATGGCACGCGCGAAGATGATCGCATCGTTCGGGAAGCCTTCGGCGGCCGTGCGGCCCGAATAGCCGATAAGCTGCCGCAGCAGCCGGTTCGCCAGATCCTCGAAATCGTGCATGCGCTCGCGAAGATATGGGTCGGTCAGGCGCATCATCCGCGCCTTGGTATCGCTCTGCACCTTTTCGACGGCCGCTTCTGCAGTCAGGCCGTTGCGGACAGCTTCTTCCAGCTTGCGGACCCAGCCCTGGTCATGCGCGAACATGCGGTAGGTTTCCAGCACCTCGCGATGCTCGCCCTCCATCGAGACGTCGCGGCGCGACAGCATGTCATCGATGGAAATGCGCAGCGAGCCGAGCGCCTCGGCCAGACGGCCGATTTCCTTGTCGGTGTCTTCGTTCAGCAGATTGGTGACGACGATGCGTGGTTCATGCAGCACAACATAGCCGAGCCCGATGCCTTCATTGTAGCTGTCGCCGTCGATGGTGACTGAGCGGGTCAGATCGAGTTCCAGGCCGGGCTTGGTGATCTTCTTCAGCTCGCCGGTGGCGATCATTTCGGCCAGCACCATCGCCGTCGTCTCGAGCGCTTCCAGCTCTTCTTCGCGGTAGGTCCGGCTCGCCTTGTTCTGCACGACGAGAACCCCGAGCGAACGGCCCGTGCGCAGGATCGGCACGCCCAGGAAGGAGTGGTAGATCTCTTCGCCGGTTTCCGGCAGGTAGCGGAAGGCGGGATGCGATTGCGCGTCGGAGAGGTTGAGCGGCTGGGCGGAGGCGGCGATCGTGCCGACCAGGCCCTGTCCCATCTTCAGTTGCGAAAGGTGGACGGCTTCCTTGTTGAGGCCCTCGGTGGCGTAAAGTTCGAGGACGCCGTCTGCGCGCAGCACGTAAACGGAGCACACTTCGGCGACCATGTTGCTGGCAATCTGGCGAACGATCCGGTCAAGACGCTCCTGCGGCTCCAGCGGCTCCGCCATCAATTCGCGCAGCCGCTTGAGCAGAACGCGTGGACCGCCGGATAGGTCTCTCATTGCGTCTCTAGCTCCCGAATCAAGATATCACGCCATTCTTGCCCACGTCAGGGCCGGCCGAAACTCGCCTCCGTTACGGTCCGTCGTCAGCAGTCCTGAATCAACTCTTATCCAGACCGTAGCAGGAATGCAAAGTCCTGACTGCGAGTTCTGCATAAGGACCGTCTATCAGGATGGAAATCTTGATTTCTGACGTCGTAATAGCCTTGATGTTGATACCTTTTTCGGCAAGTGCCCGGAAAGCGGTCGCGGCCACGCCGGCATGCGAACGCATGCCGATGCCGATGACCGAAACCTTGACCAGACCTGATTCGTTTTGAATCACGTCGTAGCCGATCTTTTCCTT
>BFBZ01001931.1_pt1 | contig 12552 bp, 11 predicted proteins | sample 1888401 | NCBI WGS metagenome assembly BFBZ01 (sample SAMD00112614, study PRJDB3348) | symbiont metagenome | host: Chara braunii | reverse complement strand
CCCGCCACGAGGAGATCAACAATCCGAACGTCGTCAAGGTGGTCGGCACGCCGTTGAGCGACCACCGGCTCCGGGCGCTCTATTTCACCCGCGCCACCGCGCCGACGGGCGACGGCCCGCTCTATCACCATATCGGCCTCTACGCCTATCGGCGCAGCGCGCTCGACCGCTTCGTGGCATTGCCGCCGGCGCCGCTCGAACGCCGCGAGCGGCTGGAGCAGCTGCGCGCGCTGGAACACGGCATGCGCATCGACGTCGCGGTCGTCGATGCCGTGCCGCTCGGCGTCGACACCCCTGCCGATCTCGAACGGGCCCGTGCGCTGATCGCGACATCCTGATAGATCCACGATGACCCAGATCGAAAATCGGTATCCCGAACACTCATCCCCTGAGCGGAGCTCGCGTCCCATGATCCTCGCGCCGAAGCGCATCTCCTTCCAGGGAGAACTCGGAGCCAATTCGCATATCGCGGCGAAGGACGTCTTTCCGGACGCCGACGTGCTGCCCTGCCCGAGCTTCGAGGACGCTTTCGCCGCCGTGCAGAACGGCGAAGCCGATCTCGGCATGATCCCGATCGAGAATTCGATCGCCGGACGGGTCGGCGACGTGCACCACCTGCTGCCGCGCGCAGGGCTCAGCATCATCGGCGAATATTTCTTGCCGATCCGTTTCCAGCTGATGGCGATCAAGGGCGCATCGCTCGCCACCATCAAGACCGCCCGCAGCCACATCATGGGCATCGGCCAATGCCGGCTGATGATCCGCAAGCTCGGCCTGAAGCCGGTGGTTTCCGGCGACACGGCCGGCTCGGCGCGCGAGGTGGCCGAGGCCGGCGACCCGACCCAGGCGGCGATCGCGCCCCGGCTCGCGGCAGAGGTCTATGGCCTCGACATCCTCGCCGAAGACATCGAGGACGCGGCCCACAACACCACCCGCTTCGTCATCCTGTCGCGCCAGAAGATCTGGGCGGCGCCCAACCAGAACTGTCTGACCAGCTTCGTCTTCCAGGTGCGCAACGTGCCGGCGGCGCTCTACAAGGCCATGGGCGGTTTCGCCACCAACGGCGTCAACATGACCAAGCTCGAAAGCCATATGATCGACGGCCGTTTCGTCGCAACCCAGTTCTATGCCGAGATCGAGGGCCATCCCGACGATCGGTCGGTGAAGCTGGCGCTGGAAGAGCTCGCCTTCTTCGCCAAGGAACTGACCATTCTCGGCGTCTATCCGCAGCATCCCTGGCGGAACGAAGTGGAAAAGCAGATCGCCGAGTAAGACCGCGACGGCTCGCTAGCAAGGCCCGAATCGCGGCATTGTCGCCGGGGCAACGGGCTTCGCTGATGGATTATGAGACATTTCGCCTCGCGGTGGCGCTGGCCGACAGCGGCGACCTCGGCGACGCCGGCGCGCGCGCCGGCGGGGTCGGCAAGCGCACCGTCACGGCGCGGATTGCCCAGCTCGAGCGACGCATCGGCGCGCTGCTGTTCGACCATTCCGGCAAATCGATCCGGCTGACCGCGGCGGGCGAGGCCTTTGTCGGCGAGGCACGCCTGGCGCTGGCCGCCTCGGAACGGGCCGAACGGCTGGCCCAGGCGGTCGCCGGCCGCCCGGATACCATCGCCATCGGGGTCACGTCCGGCGCGCTCTTCGGACCGGTCCGCGACATCGTCGAGGATCCGGCCTGGGCCGAGGCCGGGCTGGCGCCCGATATCCACGACATGCCGGCCGGCGACCAGCTTCAGGCGCTGGCCGACGGCCGGTTGGTGCTCGGATTTCTCGCCCCGCCCTTCGCCGCGACGCCCCGGCTCGACCATCGCATCGTCGCGACGTCGAAATGGTCTGCCGCCGTGCCCGAGGCCGACGCCCATCTGCGCAAGACTGTCAGCCTGGCCAACCTTGCGCGCAAGCCGCTGGTCATGCTGGCGCGCGACCAGGCGCCGCTGATCCATGACGGACTTCTCGCGGCACTGAGAGCAACCGGCGCCGAGCCTCATGTCGCGCAGTCCGGCCGGGAATGGCCCTCGGTCCTCGCCATGGTGGCGCTCGGCCTCGGCTCGGCGCTGGTGCCCTCGACCATCGCCAAGCGCCTGACCGTCGAAGGCGCAACCATTCTGCCGCTGATCGAGGCGACCGACCTGCCGCCCTGGGCGACGGCCTGCGCCTGGATGCCCCAGCCGCCCGGCTCGCGCGCGGCGGAGGCCATCTCGCTGGTCAAGAAGCGGTTCGGCTGAACCTCGGCTCAGTCCCTGAGCACCAGGCCGCCATCGACGAAGGCGCGAATCAGGTGATGGGCGATCGCCACCGGCGGCGGACAGCTGAACCGCTGCGGATGCTGGCGGGCGAGCATCATCCAGCACTCCTCGCGGGTGAACCAGCGCGCGTCCTCCAGTTCCTCGGTATCGATCTCGATCTCCCGCGAAGTCGCCTCCGCATGGCAGCCGATCATCAGCGAGCCCGGGAACGGCCAGGGCTGATCGAAGAGATAGCCGACCCGGCCAACCGAAATATGGGCTTCTTCCATGATTTCGCGGCGGACGGCGTCGGCGATCGTCTCGCCCGGCTCCAGGAAACCGGCGAGCGCCGAATACATGCCGGGCGGAAAGCGGCGCTGGCGCCCCATCAGGCAGCGGTCGCCGTCGACCGCCAGCATGATCACCACCGGGTCGGTGCGCGGGAAATGCACGGCCTGGCAGGTCGGGCAATCGCGCCGCCAGCCGGCCTGGGTCATGGTCGAGGGCGCGCCGCATTTGCCGCAGAAACGATGATTCGAATGCCAGTAGAGCAGCGCCTTGCCCTCGGCCATCGGTCCGAGGTGATGCGGCTCGACCAGCCCGGCCACCGCGATCGAGCGCATGTCGGTGATCAGCAGGCTGGGATCGTCGACCTTAACCTCCGGCAGGCGATAGGCCTCGGGGTCGGGCTTGGCGAAATCAGGGAGAAGCCGGGCGAAACGCGGCGCGCCATTGGCCAACCCCAGAAAGGCGGTCTCCAGGCCCGGACCGAACGGCTCGGCCTCGGCCAGCGTGAACAGCGGATCGGCCATCTCGCCGTTGCGCCGGAGCACCGGGGTCTCGCCGCCGAACAGGTAGAGCCGGGCGCGTGGATCGGCGAGCGTCGCGGCCACCCAGGCCTCGTCGCCGCGCTTGGCGCTCATCCGGTCGAGATTGTTTTCGGTATAGCCGAGCGTGATCGCGGGCAGTTTCGGCAGCGGGTCGAAATCGGACATCGGGGGCTTCTTTTCGATCTGAAGGGGTCGACGCTCGCACGGCTCATCCGCCCGAGCAACGCGTCAGCCGGAGACGAGCCTTGCGGCCAGCGCCGCGACCAGGCCGGCGCGCGGCGTATCGCCATAGGGCTGGGCCGGCGCCTTGCCCCAGACCGGCCCCGGCCAGGCCGGGTCGCCCCGGAACCGCGCGATGACATGGACGTGGAGTTGCGGCACCATATTGCCGAGCGCCGCCACATTGAGCTTGTCGCAACGGGTCATGGCGCGCAGCACGCTGGAGGCGGCCGCGATCTCATCCATCAGGGCGATGCGGTCGGCGCGGGCAAGATCGGCGATTTCCACAGCCCCGGCGCGGCGCGGAATGAGGATGAGCCAGGGATAGGTCGCGTCGTTCATCAGCCTGATATGACAGAGTGAAAGATCGGTCACCGGCACCGAATCGGCGGCCAGCCGCGGATCGATATCCAGGTCGTGCGGTTCGGTGGTCATGGCAGATGCCTTTCGAATCGGCTTGAGTTCGGCGTCCCGACGCTCCATATAGACCCTGGGAGGTTGGCGGTGGACGAGACTCTCGCCAACCCGGTCAGGTCCGGAAGGAAGCAGCCGTAACGAGCCCGTTTCGGGTCGCGTGCCAGCCTCCCACTTCAACACATGTCGAGCACGAAATGGATTCAACGCCCGAGAACGAACCCGGGTTCGATCTCGGGGTGACAGAGCCCGCCGCAGCGGCGAGCTACCGGGTGCTCGCCCGCAAATACCGCCCGCAGAGCTTCGAGGACCTGATCGGCCAGGAGGCCATGGTCCGCACCCTGTCGAATGCCTTCGACACCGGCCGGATCGCCCAGGCCTATGTCTTCACCGGCGTGCGCGGCGTCGGCAAGACCACCACCGCCCGCATTCTCGCCCGAGCGCTCAATTACGAATTGCCGGGCGAAATCGACAAGCCGTCGATCCATCTGGCCAGGCCCGGCATCCATTGCCAGGCGATCATGGAAGGCCGCCATGTCGATGTCATGGAGATCGACGCGGCCTCCCATACCGGCATCGACGACGTCAGGGCGATCACCGATGGCGCGCGCTACGCGCCGGTCTCGGCGCGCTACAAGGTCTATATCGTCGACGAAGTCCACATGCTCTCGGAGAAGGCATGGAACGCCTTCCTGAAGACGCTGGAGGAACCGCCGGCCCATGTGAAGTTCATGTTCGCCACCACCGAGATCCGCAAGGTGCCGGTGACGGTGCTGTCGCGCTGCCAGCGCTTCGACCTCAGGCGGGTCGACGCCGACGTGCTGGTGCGCCATCTCCAGACCATATCGGCCAAGGAAAGGGTCGAGGTCGACGCCGATGCGCTCGGCCTGATCGCGCGCGCCGGCGAAGGCTCGGTGCGCGACAGCCTGTCGATCCTCGATCAGGCGATCGCCCATGGCGCCGGCAAGGTGAGCTCCGACGAGGTCCGCCGGATGCTCGGCCTGGCCGACCGGGCGCGCGTCATCGACCTGTTCGAGCATTTGATGTCGGGCAATGTCGCCGCCGCCATGGCCGAGCTGAAAAGCCAATATGACGATGGCGCCGACCCGGAAATCGTGCTGACGGAACTGGCCGAGTTCGTCCATTTCGTCACCCGCGTGAAGGTGGTGCCGCAGGCCGCCGACGATCTCTCCTTCAGCGAGACCGAACGCGACCGCGGCCGCATCTGCGCAGCCAAGCTGTCGCACCGGGTGCTGACCCGCGCCTGGCAGATGCTGATGAAAGGCATCGAAGAGGTCGGCCGCTCGCCGAAACCCTTCGCCTCCGCCGACATGGTGCTGGTCAGGATCGCTTATGCCGCCGACCTGCCGACCCCCGACGAAGCCCTGCGCATGCTGGCCGAGGGAGCGATCGGCCAAGGAGCGGCGCCCGCCCCGCGGCCACCGGCGGGCGGCAATGGCGGCACGATCAGCCAGGGGAGCGCAGGCCAGGGCGCGAGCAACGCGGCGATCGCCCCCAGGCTCCAGCCGGTTGCCATGCCGGAGCGCGCACCGGTCGCGATGCAGGCCCCGATGGCGGCGCCGGCCCAGCCCGGCATCGTGCTCGGCTCGTTCACCGAAGTGCTCAAGCTGGTCAACGACAAGCGCGACATCCTGCTGAAGGGCGCGCTCGAACGCGACGTGCATCTGGTGCGCTGCGAGGACGGCCGGCTCGACATCCGGCTGACCCGCCAGGCGGCGCCGACGCTGGCCGGCGAGATCCAGAAAAAACTTTCCGACTGGACGGGCAAGCGCTGGATGGTCACGGTGTCCTCGGAAGAGGGCGAACCGACGCTGCGCGAGCAGCAGCAGGCCGCCCAGGCCGATCGCGAACGCGGCGTGCTCGCGCACCCGACCGTCCAGGCCATCCTGGCGCGCTTTCCGGGCGCCGAGATCGTCTCGGTCCGGCCGTTGGCCGACCAGACCGATGGCGCGGTCGCGGCGCCCGTCGAGATCGACGACGATGACGACAGCTGGGAACCGGTGGCTCCCTGGGACGATGACTTCTGATTTGAGGATGACGCCATGAAAGACATCATGGGCTTGATGAAGCAGGCGCAGGCCATGCAGGCGAAGCTGCAGGAAGCGCAGGCCGACATGGAGCGCACCGAGGTCGAGGGCTCTTCCGGCGGCGGCCTGGTCAAGGTGCGGTTGACCGCCAAGGGCGACATGAAGGGTCTGTCGATCGACGCCTCGCTCTTGAAGGCGGACGAGAAGGAGATCATCGAGGACCTGATCGTCGCCGCCCATGCCGATGCCCGCAAGAAGGCCGAGGTGGTGATGGCCGAACGCATGAAGGCGGTCACCGGCGGCCTGCCCTTGCCGCCCGGCATGAAATTGCCGTTTTAGGATTCGCCGACTGGCCTTGGGATGAAGGCTGCGGCTCGCGCATATCTGGGCACGAGCGTCACCCCAAGGCAAAGCGATCGTTTTGCTGGGGCGAGCGAAGGCCGCCGACGTCACCCCAAGGCAAAGCAATTGCTTTGCCGGGGCGAGCGAAGCGAGGGAAGGGGGTCCAGGAGCCGATTGGCCGTGCTTCCCGTCCACAATGCGGCAAGGCATGCAGCGGTCGGCGAACGGTACTGCAACCCCTGGACCCCCTTCCCTCGCTTCGCTCGCCGGGGGTGACGTCAAGCCAACCGACCCTCCTCTCGCCCGAGGCGATATTCCGATGCAAAAGCGCGTCACCGGCCCCGAGATCGAGCGGCTGATCCAGTTGCTCGCCAAGCTGCCGGGTCTCGGGCCCCGGTCGGCCAGGCGCGCCGCGCTGCATCTGGTCAAGAAGCGCGAGAGCCTGATGCAGCCGCTCACCGCGGCGCTGGAGGAGGCGCTCGCCAAGATCGTCATCTGCTCGACCTGCGGCAATGTCGACACCTGCGATCCCTGCACGGTGTGCAGCGATCCGCGCCGCGACGGCTCGGTCATCGTGGTGGTCGAAGACGTCTCCGATCTCTGGGCGCTCGAACGCGCCAGCGCCATCAATGCCAGATATCACGTGCTCGGCGGCACCTTGTCGCCGCTCGACGGCGTCGGGCCGCAGGACCTCAATATCGAGGGCCTGGTGACCCGCGTGCGCGCGGGCGGCGTGCGCGAGGTGATCCTGGCGGTCAATGCCACGGTCGACGGCCAGACCACCGCCCATTACGTCACCGACCTCCTGGCCAATACCGACGTCAAGGTGACCCGGCTCGCCCATGGCGTGCCGGTTGGCGGCGAGCTCGACTATCTCGACGAGGGCACGATTACCGCGGCCATCCGCTCGCGCACCTCGTTCTGAGCGCCCGTCACAGGACCAGCTCGCGGCGCGCCACCCGTGCCGCGGTCTCGCGGGAACCGACCTGGAACAGGCTGTCGAGCGCCCGTGTCACCGGTTCGACGACGCGCGGATCGACGGCGAAATCGGCGGCGAATATCTCGCGGACCGCGAGCAGCGCCGGCGCGAGCCTCTCGGCCACCGGCCCGGCCTCGGCGGCGATCGCCTTCAGCCGATCGGCCAGGGGATCGCGCAGGTCGATGGCGGCGCCCTTCTCGTCCGTTGCCGTGACATAGCGCATCCAGGCGGCGATCCCGAGCGCCATGACACCGATCGGCTGGCCCAGAGCAAGGCGCTCGCGGGCCGGCCCGACCAGCCGTTGCGGCAGTTTCTGCGAGCCGTCCATGGCGATCTGCCAGGTGCGGTGGCGCAGCGCCGGATTGGCGAAACGCAGCCGAAGGTCCCGCTTGTAGCTTTCCAGGTCGAAGCCCGGCAGCGGCCGCAAGGTCGGCGTCGCCTCGTCCATGAGACGGGTGACGACACTGAGGATGCCCTGATCGGCGACGGCGGCGGCGACCGTTTCGTAGCCGGCGAGATAACCGAGATAGGCGAGCGTCGAATGGGCGCCGTTGAGCAGCCTGAGCTTCATCAGCTCGTAGGGCGCGACGTCCCCGACCATTTCGACGCCGCTGGCGGCGAGGTCCGGCCGGCCGGTGGGGAAATGGTCCTCCACCACCCATTGCCAGAACGGTTCGGCGACGACCGGCCAGGCATCGGAAACGCCAAGTGCCGCATTGATCTCGATGCGGTCGGCATCGGTGGTCGCCGGCACGATACGATCGACCATGGTCGAGGGGCAGGCAAGCTCGGCGTCGACCCAGTGGCTGAGATCGGCGTCGCGCAGGCTGGCGAAGCGCGTCAGCACCCGCTTCACCGTCGCGCCATTGGCCGGCAGGTTGTCGCAGGACAACACGGTGAAGGGCGCGTGGCCGGCGCGGCGGCGACGGCGCAGCGCCTCGACCAGATAGCCCGGCGCCGAGCGCGGCAGGTCTTGCGAGAGATCGTGCCTGATATCGGGATGATCCTCGGCCAAGGTGCCGCTCGCCGGGTCGTGGCAATAACCCTTTTCGGTCACCGTCAGCGAGACGATGCGCACCGCGGGATCGGCGAGCCTTGCCAGCAGCCGCTCCGGATCTTCCGGCGCCACCAGCACCTTGGAGATCGCGCCGATCACCCGGAAGCGGGTCGGCTCGGCCGAGCGGATGCCCAGCGTGTAGAGGCCGTCCTGGGGTTTCAGCGCGTCGCGGGTATCGCCGGCGCGCAGCGACGCCCCGACAATGCCCCAGGAGGTTTCGCCGGCGGCCAGGCGATCATCGATCACCACCGCCTGATGGGCGCGGTGAAAGGCACCGATGCCGAGATGGACGATGCCTGTGGTGACCGCGCCGCGGTCATAGGCCGGGCGGGCGATGCCGGCGGCAAGGCCGCCGAGAGTGGCGTTGGACAGGCGGGTCACAGCCGATAAGCCTTCTTCGCGAGGCCATAGGCGAGGTCATGCGCCAGTTGCCCGGCCTCGTCCTCGTCGAGCCGGCCGGTCAGCACCAGTTCGGCGAGATGGCCGCAATCGACCCGGCGGGCGACGTCGTGGCGGGCCGGGATCGACGGGAAGGCGCGGGTGTCGTCGTTGAAGCCGACCGTGTTGTAGAAACCGGCGGTCTCGATCGCCAGATCCTTGAAACGCTTCATGCCTTCGACCGAATCGTAGAACCACCAGGGCGGCCCGAGGCGCAGCGCCGGGTAGTGGCCGGCAAGCGGGGCGAGTTCGCGCGAATAGGCGGTTTCGTCGAGCGTGAACAGGATGATGGTGAGGCCAGGCTCGTTGCCGAAGGCGTCGAGCAGGGGTTTCAGCGCGCCGACATAGTCGGTCGGACCCGGAATATCGGCGCCCATGTCGCGGCCGAAGCGGGCAAAGACCTGGCTGTTGTGATTGCGCCGGGAGCCCGGATGGATCTGCAGGACCAGGCCATCGTCCAGGCTCATGCGCGCCATTTCGGTCAGCATCTGGCCGCGGAACAGATCGGCCTCGTCGGCGCCGGCCTCGCCTGTGACGATCCTGTGGAACAGCCTTTCGACCTCGACCGGGCCGAGATTGGCTGTCCGCGCCGAGGGATGGCCATGGTCGGAAGCCGTTGCGCCATGGGCCTTGAAGAAGGCGCGGCGCTTGCGATGGGCAGCGAGGTAGCCGGTCCAGGTCGCGGTGTCCTCGCCGGTGATCTCGCCGAGCCGCCTGACATTGTCGCGGAAGCCTTCGAAATCGGGATCGACCACGGCGTCCGGCCGATAGGTGGTGACGACCCGGCCGGACCAGCCCGAGGCGGCGATCTTGGCGTGCCATTGGAGATCGTCGAGCGCGCCCTCGGTGGTGGCGATCACCTCGATGTCGAAGGTCTTGAACAGGGCGCGCGGCCGATAGGCCGGGGTTTCCAGCGCCGCGGCGATGCGCTCATAGGCGGCATCGGCATTGGCGGCCGAGAGCCGCTCGTCGAGACCGAACAGGGCGGCGAAGGCATGGTCGAGCCAGAGCCTGGTCGGCGTCGCGCGCAGCAGGTGATAATTCTCGGCGAACAGCCGCCAGATCCTGCGTGGGTCGGTCTCGACAGCCGATCCGTCCTTGGCGGCGATGCCGAGCGCCTCCATCGGCACGCCCTGCGAATAGAGCATGCGGAACACGTAGTGATCCGGGATGACGAAGAGTTTCGCCGGATCGGAGAACGGCTCGTCCTCGGCATACCAGCGTGGGTCGGTATGGCCATGCGGCGAGATGATCGGCAGTTCGGCGACGCTGTCGTAGAGCCGTCGGGCGATCGCCCGGGCCTGAGGTTCGATCGGCAGGAGCCGGTCCGGCGAACAGATGCGGCTTGCAGCCGGCGGCAGCCTCAGCGGCGTCATGCGACCTCCTCAGCGGGCTCGTTCGGCCCGACGATGATCATTTGGACATGGGTGAGATGGGCGAGCATGGCGGAGCGTGCATCGGCCGGATCGCGGCGCGCCAGGGCGGCGACGATGGCGCGATGATCGGCAAGCGTCATCCGGCGGTTCTCCGGAAGGCCGGTGCGTGCCGAAACGACCTCGAACAGCGGCGAGAACATCCGGTCCCACAAGCCTTCGACGATCGATACCAGCACGGTGTTGCCGGTCGCCCGGGCAATGCCGACGTGAAAGGCCCGGTCGACGGTCTGGCTGGCGCGGTGATCGGGACTATCGGCGAGTTCGCCGATCAGCGCTTCGAGCGCCGCGACATCGGCAGGGGAACCAAGCGCCGCGGCGAGCGCCGCGATTTCCGGCTCGATCAGGCGCCGGGCCTGGATCAGTTCATGCGGGCTCGGGCCGGCATCGAAGGCGACCACCCGCGACGGTGGGGCGTCGCTGACCGTGATGCCCGAGCCGGTCCTGACCTCGACCAGGCCGGCGATCTCCAGCGCGATCATCGCCTCGCGCACGGTCGGCCGGCTGACCCCGAACATGCGGGCGAGCTCGCGTTCGGCCGGCAGCCGCTCACCGGGCTTCAGGTCGCCACGGGCGACGAGATCGGCGACCTGGCGGGCGACGCGCTCGTAGAGCCTGTCCTGATCAACGGCTTGAAACGGCGACACCGGGGCCCTCCGACACGTGCCGGGCAAGCTAATGGCGCAGAGGGATTTGTCAAATGGTCAGGTGGTAAGGCCAATTTTTGAAAGGCTCCGCCGCGTGGCGTTCTGGATACGTCGGCGGGCGACTGATCACTTTCGACGCCGTCTTCACTGGAAATATTAGTCCCGCGGCGCAGCCCGTGCCCTTACGTCACCCCCAAGGCAAAGCAATTGCTTTGCCGGGGCGAGCGAAGCGAGGGAAGGGAGTCCAGGGGTCGGCAAGCCGCGCTCTGAGCGCGTGAAGGCGAAGTGATTTCGCGGCGTTGAACCATGAGCTCTTTGACTCCTGGACCCCCTTCCCTCGCTTCGCTCGCCGGGGGTGACGTAGAGACCATGTCGGTCGTCGCTGGCCTATTTCGGCGCAACCCCTTGCCGGACAAAGCTTCGCAGCACCGGAGCGCTGCCGGCGAAGAAGCTCGTCACCGCGTCCCGGACGATGGCGTCGAGGTTTTCGGGCGTCGGCGTGCCGTAAACGAAGCGGCGGATGGCCAGGTAGAAGATCCGGCCATGCAAGCCCCAGAACATCTCGCGCTCGCGCTCCGACAGCGGGATCTCGGCCGGCGAAGGCAGGGCCAGTTCGTGGCGCAGTTCGGCACAAGCCGGCGCGATGATCCGCTCGGCGACGATGGCAAGGTAGCGATGGGTGATGTCGAACGACTTGAGGCCGGAAAAGACGAAGATCCGGACCCAGTCATGGTCGAAGACCCGCTCGACATATTCCAGGTAGAACTGGGTCAGACGGGCTTCCAGCGGGCGCGCGCGATCGACGACGAGGCCGGCCCAGGAGGCCTTCCAGCGGCTCAGATAGACCTGTTCGTAAACCCGCTCGATCAGCGCTTCCTTGCTCGGGAAATGCCGGTAGATCGCCGAATGGGTAATGCCCATGCGCTTGGCGAGTTCGCGGGTCTGGCCCTCGAAGCCATGGGCGGCGAAGAAGCGCACCGCCTCGTCGACGATCAACTGCTCGCGCTCCGGCGCGCGCATGTTGCGCCGGCGCGGCCTGGTCTGCTCTCGCGTCATATCCGGAATCGCCAAATCCGCTGCTCCATCGTCGCGCGGCGCCGCCGTCCGCTCCTTTGATCATGCCGCGACCCGCCTGCCAAGGCTAAGTGACCATCTGGTCACTTCCTTGACGCGACCTCGAACTCGTGCCTATCTTTGTGACCAAGTGGTCACAAAATATCTGAGCCACCGGGAAACGCAGCCTGGAGATCGCCGCCGGTGAAAGCGCGCGCGTTCAGTTATGTTCGGCCGAAAACCGTCGCCGAGGCGTTGAGCGCCTTCGCCGCGACGGATGGCGATGCGAGCTATGTCGCTGGCGGCCAGAGCCTGGTGCCGGCCCTGGCGCTCAGGCTGCAGGCGCCGGATCGCCTCATCGACATCGCCCATATCGCGGCGCTGCGCGGCGTGAGCCTCACCGGCGACCGCCTGCGCATCGGCGCCCTGACCCGCCACGCCGAACTGATGACCGAGCCGCTGATCATCCGGCACGCGCCGCTCATCAGCGAAGCCGCCCCCTTCATCGCTCACCCGGCGATTCGCAACAAAGGCACGATCGGCGGCAGCGTGGCGCTCGCCGATCCGGCCTCCGAGCTGCCGGCGATGATGCTGGCGACTGCCGCCGAGATCGAGATCACCGGCCCTGACGGCGTGCGGACGGTGCCGGCGGACGACTATTTCCAGGATCTCTACCAGACCGCGCTGGAACCCGGCGAACTGCTGACCGCCATCCTGGTGCCGCCGGTCGGCCCTGGCGATCGCTGGGCCTTCGACGAGTTGGCGCGCCGGCGCGGCGACTATGCCCTGGTCGGCGCCGGGGTGCAGGCAACCATCACCGATGACGTGATCGCCGAAATCCGCATCGCTTTCCTGTCCGTCGGC
>BFBZ01001930.1_pt1 | contig 12561 bp, 15 predicted proteins | sample 1888401 | NCBI WGS metagenome assembly BFBZ01 (sample SAMD00112614, study PRJDB3348) | symbiont metagenome | host: Chara braunii | reverse complement strand
ACCGACACCACCTTCTTGATGTGGGCCGGCGTGGCCTTCACGTCGACGCCGGCGGTCTCCGTCTCCTTCTGCAGCCGGTACAACTGCACGGCCTCGCGGACGATCTCGATCAGGCGATCCGGCTGCCAGGGCTTTGTGATGTACTGATAGATGCCGGCCTCGTTGAGGCCGGCGATGATGTCCTCGGAGTCCGAATAGCCGGAGATGATCATCCTGACAGGGTCGGGCCACATCTCGCGCACGCGCTTCAGGAAGCTGACGCCGGATTCCTGCGGCATGCGCTGGTCGCAGATCACGGCGTGCACGATCTCGCCTTCGAGCAGCTTCTCCGCGTCGTTCGTGTTGCCGGCACACAAGACCTCGAAGTCCTGGTTGAGGACGCGGCGCAGCGCCTCCTGCGACCGGACCTCGTCATCCACGACCAGTATCGTTCCCTGGATCCCCATCGCGCGTCTCAGCAGATCCGCGGCAACTGCTCGCCGGACAGCCAGTCGACGATACGGCCGCCGCCGAAGCTCGTCGCCATCTGGACGAAGCGGTGATCATCGGCCACCGCTTCGCCGATGTCAGCCGCATCGCGGCCGAGCGGATGCGCCCTCATGGCGGCGAGCACGGCGCCGGCCAGCTCCGGCGCGACCACCGCGACGAGCTTGCCCTCATTGGCGACGTGGAGCGGATCGAGCCCGAGCAGCTCGCAGGCGGCAGCGACCGCAGGCTTCACCGGAATCGCTTCCTCCTGCAGACGGAAGCCGAGATTGGACTGCTGCGCGATCTCGTTCATCGTGGCCGCAACCCCGCCGCGCGTGGGATCGCGCATCAGCCGGATGCCGGCGCCGCCGGCTGCAACCATGTCGGCGACGAGCCCGTGCAGCGAGGCCGAGTCGGAGATGATCTCGGTGTCGAAGGTGAGGTTCTGCCGCCGCGACATGATCGCCACGCCGTGATCACCGAGGCTGCCGGACAACAGCACGCGGTCGCCGGGCCTGGCCTTGTCGGCCGAGAGATCGAGGCCGTCCGGCAGCACGCCGACGCCGGCGGTGGAAATGAACACGCCATCCGCCTTGCCGCGCTCGACCACCTTGGTGTCGCCGGTGATGATCGCAATGCCCGCCTCGCGCGCCGCCTCGCCCATCGCATCGGCGATCCGTTTCAGGTCGGAAAACGCAAACCCCTCCTCGATGATGAAGCTCGCCGACAGATACAGCGGCCTGGCGCCGGCCATGGCGATGTCGTTGACCGTGCCGTGCACCGCCAGCGAGCCGATATTGCCGCCGGGGAAGAACAGCGGCGAGACCACATAGCCGTCGGTCGTCATCACCATGCGGCCGGCGGCGACGTCGAACGCCGACTGGTCGTTGCCACGCGCCAGCCATTCATTGCCGAACGCCTCGTGGAACAGGCCGGCAATCAGTTGCGCCATCGCGCGACCGCCGGCGCCATGCGAGAGATCGACGCAGCCGTTCTTCATGTCGAGCCGGCGCTGATGCATGCTCATGATGCAAGCCTCCGCTGATGGTCGCGGAAGCGGCCATAGGTCCAATGCGCCGCGCAGGCACCTTCCGACGACACCATGCAGGAGCCGATCGGCGTCTCCGGCGTGCAGGCGGTGCCGAACAGCCGGCAGTCCACCGGCTTCTTCAGGCCGCGCAGAATGGCCGGACATTCGCAGGCCGGATTGTCGGCCACAACCAGCTCGGACATGGCAAAGCGCAGCTCGGCGTCGAGATGCGCGAAGGCGGGCCGCAGTTTCAATGCGCTCGCCGGAATGCTGCCGAGGCCGCGCCATTCGAACTGGTCGCGCAGTTCGAAGATCTCGGCGACCTCGCGGATGGCGCGCTGGTTGCCGCTGGCGGTGACGGCGCGACGGTACTGGTTCTCCACCTCGTGGCGGCCGTCATTGACCTGCTCGATCAGCATCAGGATCGCCTGCATCATGTCGAGCGGCTCGAAGCCCGCGATCACGACGGGCTTGCCATCATCGCGCGCGAACGGCGCGTAGGGCTCGGTGCCGATCACGGTCGAGACATGCGCCGGCCCGACGAAGCCGTCGATCTCGACCGTGTCGTCGCTGTCGAGGATCGCGCGCATCGCCGGCGGTGTCAGCACGTGGTTGCAGAACACGGTGAAGTTCGACAGCTGCTTCTTCTCGGCGGCCCGGATCATCACGGCGGTCGGGGGCGTCGTGGTCTCGAAGCCGATGGCGAAGAACACCACCTCGCGACCAGGATTCTGCTCGGCCAGCGCGATCGCATCCAGCGTCGAATACACCATGCGGATGTCGGCGCCGCGCGCTTTCGCCTTGAGCAGCGAGGACCCGCGCGAGCCCGGCACGCGCATCAGGTCGCCATAAACGCAGAGGATGACCTCGGGCCGTTCGGCCAGCGCGGTCGCCATATCGATGCGCCCGGCCGGCAGCACGCAGACCGGACAGCCGGGGCCATGGATCATGCGCACATTGTCGGGCAGCATGTCCTCGAGGCCATAGCGCGCGATCGCATGGGTATGGCCGCCGCAGAACTCCATGAAGCGATAGGCGCGCGCCGGCTCGGCCTTGGCGCGGATGGCGCGCGCAAGACCCGTCGCCAGCTCCTTGTCGCGAAACTCGTCGGCATATTTCATGGTCTGACCTCCGCCACAGCCTCGCCCATCTGCCGGAGCAGGTCGAGCGTCTCGCGCGCCTCCTCCGGATCGATCTTGGCCAGCGCGTGGCCGACATGAAGAATGACGTAGTCGCCGACGGCGATCTCCTCGATCAGCGCGACCGAGACCTCCTTGCTGACACCGTCGATCGAGACGATCGCCATGTCGTCAGGTAGAAGCTTGATCACCTCGGCAGGAATGGCCAGGCACATCAGACGGTCCCTCCAGACATCATGTTGTTTTGTGTGAGATGCAGACCGGCCACCCAGGCCTGCCCGAGGCTGAGGCCGCCGTCATTGGGCGGCAGACGGCGCGGCAGCAGCGGATCGAGGCCTGCGGACCGGCAGCCGCGCACGATCTGTTCGGCCAGATGCGCATTGAGAAAACAGCCGCCGCTCAGCACGATCGTACCGATGCCGGTCGCACGCGAGGCTCTCACGATCCAGTCGACGCAGGCCGCGGCCAACGTGCCGTGAAACAGCCCCGCGGCTTCGACGGCGTCGAGATCACGCGCGATCAGATGCGCGAGCAGCGGCCGCAGCGACAGCACGCCATCGGCAATGGTCCAGCCGCGCTCCAGCGCTGCCGGTTCGCGCACCAGCGCCTCCAGCTTCATGGCCGCCTCGCCTTCGTAGCTCTGCACCGTGGTGACACCGAGCAGTCCGGCCACGGCATCGAACAGCCGGCCGGCGCTGGTGGTGACCGGAGCATCGGCACGATCCAGCAGCATGGAGATGTTGCGCGACTGTGTCTGGGCCGCGAAACGCCGCCCGATCTCGTCACCGCGACCGATGTCGTGCAGCACGGACGCCGCCATCCGCCACGGCTCCCGTGCGGCCCGGTCGCCGCCCGGCATCTTCAACGGTGCGAGATGGCCGACGCGCCGGAAGCCCGCGCCGTCGCAGGACAGCAGCTCACCGCCCCAGGCGCCGCCATCGCTGCCATAGCCGTAGCCATCCAGCACCAGCGCGAGGGCGGGGCTGGTCACGCCATGCTCGGCCATGACGGAGGCCGCATGCGCCTGGTGATGCTGCACCGGCAGCGTCGGCAGACCGTGTGCCTGCGCGAACCGCGTCGACGCCATGTCCGGATGCAGGTCATGAGCGATCGCGACCGGCTGGACATCGAGGATGGCGGTGAGATGCGCAATCGTCTCCTCGAAGAAGCGGATCGCCGCCGCCGTGTCGAGATCTCCGAGATGCTGCGACACGAACGCCTCGTCGCCGCGCGTCACCGTCACCGTCGCCTTCAGCTGAGCGCCGACCGCGAGCACCGGCGGCATGGTGCGCGCGAGCCGGATCGGCTCCGGAACATAGCCGCGCGCACGCCTGACGAAGCGGGGAACGCCGGCCACGACGGCAAGCACGGAATCGTCGGCTCGGATGACGATGTCCCGGTCGTGGGTGACGATCAGATCCGCAATGCCGGCAAGATCCGCGAGCGCCTCGGCGTTGTCGGTCAGCAGCGGCTCCCCGCTCGGATTGGCGCTGGTGCAGACCAGCGCCCATGGTCCGTCGGCAGCCACGCGGCGGCCCGCCTCCAGCACATGGAAGATCAGATGATGCAGCGGAGCGACCGGCAGCATCACCCCGATCTTTGCGAGCCCTGGTGCGACCGAGGACGCAACACGCTGGCGTGAGCGCAACAGCACGATCGGCCGCGCCCCCCGCTCCAGCAGCGCGCGCTCAGGCGCATCGATCTCGGCAATCTCAGTTGCGGCGTCGACCGTGGCCAACATCACGGCAAACGGCTTGCCGTCGCGCTGCTTACGCGCGCGCAGTCGCCGGACCGCCTGCTCATCCTGGGCGTCGCAGAGCAGCTGATAGCCGCCGAGACCCTTGATGGCGACGATCCTGCCATTCGCGAGCGCGGCGGCAATATCATCGATGCCATGGCTGAGCCGCGGACCGCAGCGCGGACACGAGATCGCCTCGGCATGAAAGCGGCGCCCTGCAGGATCTTCGTAGTCGGACCGACACGCCTCACACATCGGAAAGTGCTTCATCGCCGTGGACACGCGATCGTAAGGCAGGCGCTCGGCGATGGTGAAACGGGGGCCGCAATGGGTGCAGTTGACAAAAGGATAGAGATGGAAGCGGCTGCCGGGATCGAACAGCTCGGCCAGGCATGCGGCACAGGTGGCGGCGTCCGGCACGATCCGCGTCGTGACGCGCCCGCCCACGCTCCCGGCGATCCGGAAGCCCGTGCCGATACCGGCCGCGATCGGCTCGACGGCGATGTCGTCGATGCGCGCCAGCGGCGGTGTCTGCCGCGGCAGAGCCTCGACGAATTCGGCGACCTCGTCGCCCTCGACCTCGATCAGCACGCCATCAGCATCGTTGGCGACGAAGCCGCCGAGCCGATGGCGGGTTGCCAGACCATGGACATAGGGACGAAAGCCGACGCCCTGCACGGCCCCGCGGACGCGGAGCCGGAGGCACGTATGGTTCGCCGCCGATGTCCGGCCGGGCGTGCTCATCCCCGCACCGCGTTCGCTGCGCCCGCCCGCATCCGCTCAGACTGCTTCCTGATCCAGGCGTAGAACGCCGAAAGGCCCTCGCCTGTCTTCGCGGAGATCGTCAGTACCTCGATCTTCGGATTGACTCGGCGGGCATATTCGATCGTCTGCGCAAGATCGAAATCGAGCACCGGCGCCAGATCGATCTTGTTGATGAGCATCAGCGATGACGCTGCAAACATGTCGGGATATTTGAGCGGCTTGTCCTCGCCCTCGGTGGTCGAGAACACGACGATCTTGCAGGCCTCGCCGAGATCGAAGGCGGCCGGACATACGAGGTTGCCGACATTCTCGATGAACAGCAGCCCGCCGCGCAGAGCCGGCAGCCGGCCATAGGCCTCGCCGACCATGGCCGCGTCGAGATGACAGCCCTTGCCGGTGTTGATCTGGATCGCCGGCACGCCGGTGGCGCGGATGCGCTCGGCATCGTTGGAGGTCTGCTGGTCGCCCTCGATCACCGCGACGGGCCGACTCTGCTTGAGATCGGAGACGGCGCGGACCAGCAGCGAGGTCTTGCCGGCGCCCGGGCTGGAGACGAAGTTGAATGCCAGCACGTCATGCGCGGCGAAGCGCGCGCGGTTTTCTGCCGCGAGCCGGTTGTTCTTGCCGAGAATGTCGCGTTCGATCTGGATGATGCGCCCGCTGGAGAGACCGGCAACCTCCTGCCCGGCCGGATTGGCCGAACAGTCGACGTGGTCGGCAGCATGATCATGTTGATGATCATGCGCGCGACCGTGATCATGCGGGTCATCATCGTGATGGGGACCATGCTCGTGCTCGTGATCATGATAATGGCCGTGATGGTGATGATGATGTCCGGACTCATCATGGCTGTGATCATGTCCATGAGCATGATGATGCTCGTGATCGTGATGATCATCACCGGATTCGACGGAGGACTTGCCGTCGCTGCAGCCACACACCGTGCACATTACTCGACCTCCAGCTCCTTGACCCGCATGTCCTCACCGCCCGTGACCTGCAGCTGATGACTGCCGCAGGCCGGACAAGACTGATAGCGTTGACTGATCTCGACGCCGCGCGAGCAGCCCAGGCACCATGCCGTGCCCGGCTGTTCGATGATCTCGAGCGCTGCCCCGTGCAACAGGGTTTTCGCGGTCACCGCCTCGAAACAGAATCGCAGCGCCTCCGGCGCGACATGGCTGAGCGCACCGATCTCCAACCACACGGTCTTCACCGTGGAGAAGGCGCCCTTACGTGCCTCCTGCTCGACGATCTCGACGATGCCTTCGCACAGCGCCATCTCATGCATCGGCCATCCCCCGGAACGCCAGGTGATAGCCGACGCAAGGATCGAACGATCCGACCATCGTATGGATGGCCTGGCGATCGACGGTGCCGCGCAGCGCAACCCCCGTGAGGCTCCTCACGACAGGACCGCGCGGGTGAAAATTCCATTCCGTCGGCGCCAGATACTCGAAACGCGAGACCGCGCCGTGCGCATCCAGCTCGATCGCGTGATGCAGCCGGCCGCGCGCGCATTCGACTGCGGCGGCGCCGCGCCGCGCCCCGAGCGCGTAGCTTGCGACGGCATGCGGGTCGGCCGCCTGGTCCTCCGCCTCGCCGGTCTCGATCCAGCGGAACAGCTCAGCAATCTCAGCTATCTTGGCTGAGAGACGTTCGACGGAACCAGCCGATGCCAATTGATGGCGCTCCGCATAGCGGGCCCAGACTCCGGTCTCCGGAACGCGGCCGTCGAGCTCGGGAGCCTCAGCAAAGGCAGATCCCACGTCGATCAATTGCGTGACGATGGCGCCATCATCGGCGGCCGACAGGATGTCATGCTCGGCCGGCATGTGCCTCCATCCTCCATCATCGGCGGCCTTCCGGGCCGCGTCCATCATCGATGCAAGCGGAGTTCCCGGCAGAACCGGCTCCGCTGGCAAGCCTATGCCCAGAGCCACCATGCCCGTCTTGATCTGAGACAAGGTTGCAGCGCGAGATTGCTGCGAGACGCCGGAATGCGTCTGTAGCGCCGCGATCGCCTGCAAGAGCCGTGGCACCGGCTGCGCAGCACTACGATTGTCCGCCATTGAAGCGATCAGCAGACCGCGCATGAGTTCGGCGAAGCGTTCCGTCAGCACGGCCTCGATCCGACGATGACGCGTCGACGGCTTCGCCTGCTCGCCGCGCGCCGCTTCCAGCGCCGAGAGCAGCGCGACCTGATGCGCACCGGCGCACAGCGAGAACAGCCGCGGCAGGGCCGCAAGCAGCATTTCGGCCGGCTTGCCGGCGAACAGCCGTCCCAGCGGCGGCCGCGTGCGCGGCCGAATGTCGACGCCTGTGATCCGCCGATCGGCGACCGACAGCGTCACGTCGATGCGGTTGCGAAAGCCGAGGGTCATGCGCGGCCCTCGGAGAGGGTGCCGCGCAGGAACGCGCGGCGATCGATCGTCGACGCCTTCGCGGCGCGTTCGGACAACGCCTCGTCCTCAGGTGCCGCCATCAGCGCGGCGAGCGCGGCCTCCGCCGCCGCACGCGCCGCGGCCATGTCCGCGAACTCGAACATCGGCGAGAACAGCGAGCAGCTCGCGATCCGCCCGATCCCGGCGATATCGCCGATCGTGAACTCGAACGAGCCGGCCGGAAGCACGATCTTGACGACGGATCCCGCGGAGTCCTGGGCGGCCGGAGTGACCACGTTCATGAACCAGGGCGTGACGACGATGCCGAGGATGCGGCCCTCAACCACCGAAAATCCGATCGCCTCGACGTCGAGCGCGTCGTGATAGATCGGCAGCTCGCGCATCGCACGCGCGCCGATCCCACGATAGACGCCGGCGAGACGCTCGCCCCACGCGACCGGCGTGACGTCAGACGTGCCCTGCGCGTCCGCGCTCATTGCTCGACCACCATGAACTTGGTCTTCGGCGCGTCGCAGTTCGGGCAATGCCAGTCGTCCGGCAGCGCCGCGAACGGCGTGCCCGGCGCAATCTGCGCGACGCCGTCACCGTCGGCCGGATCGTAGCGCGTCCAGCAGATGCCGCACTCCAACAGCGCGTCATCAGCGAGATCGCTGCGGACACCGTAATTCTCGAAGCCGCCGTTCATGTGAAATAGGCCTCGATGATCTGGGTCAGGCGCTCGGCCGAATCCTCGAAATCCTCGGCCGCGGCGAGCGCGACCACCGGCACGCCGCCGACTTCGAGGGTGTCGAGAATGATCGTATCCATGGCGTTGAAGAATTGCACCGACCAGACATGGCGGATGCCGGTCGCGAGCACGCGGCAGGTGCCGTAGCCGCGCGACATCAACTGGATCGGGCCGTTGCCGAGCGTCTGCTGCAGGAAGCTCATGTCGGCCGGGCTCATCGGCAGCAGCGTGAAGTTGATGGTCTGCGAGCGCTGGCCCGGTCGCCAGGACAGCGCGCGCTCGCGGATCTCGGCGAGCACCGGCAGCGCGTTCATCGTGCCCTCGGGCACCGGTCCGATCGCGATGTCATTTGCGGTCAGGTCGGCGGCCGCGCGCGACACGATCTCCGGCACGGCGCCGACTTCGATGTAGTCGTGGCGCTCATCCGCTTCCAGCCGCACCCGCCAGATGCCGGCGAGCACCGATTCCTGGATCTGGGCGAGCGTCCCGTCGGGAAGAGCCACGACGCCCGCGACCTCGCCCTCGCCCAGCACGTCGTCGATCAGCCGCCGCTCGAGATCGTTGAGGCCTTCGAGACGGAATAATTGCGTCAGTGCGCCGGCCGTCTGCGCCGCGGTGGCGGATGCAATCGTCGACAGCAGTTCGACCGCGCGCGGACAGCTCCGCGCCAGCGCCTCCGAGTCGAGCGAGGCCAGCTTGGCCAGCGCTCCGGAGGCGGTCAGCCCCTTGTGGGAGGTATCGAGCGCCTCTTCGCCGATCGGAAAGATGTTGACCGGCTCCTCGGCTCCTTCAGGCGCGATCCAGAATCCCGGCTTCATCGCTCGACTCCCGCAGGCTGATGGACTGGGACGATGCTGGCGACGACCGCCGCCGTCGCGCCCTGCGGCCGGTCGATCAGCCGCGAGATGCGATCGACATAAACAGACCAGTCCTGGATCTTGGCGATCAGGCCGAGCGTCTCTCCCCCGCGGCACAGGATCAGGCTCGGCTGCACACGCACGCCGAATCGCGCCCCGATCTCGGCCTCCGCTTCGCGCGCGACGACCGCGCCGCGCAGCCGGCCCTGAAACGCCGTGATCAGCTCCGGCAGCACGATGGCCACGTCCAGTGCCTCTGGAAACCGCGCGGGATCCCCGGCCGACAGCAGCACGGTGACAAGCCCGGCGCAATCAGCCTCGGAGAGAAAGGCATCGACGGTGCCGGTATCGACCTCCGGCAACCCGCCTCGCGCGCGCGCGGGGTCACGCTGCTGCATTTCCATCGGTGTTTCTCCCTGACCAGTTATCGTTGCCATATTCCCCATGATCAGCAATCGACGTGCCAGACGCCCACGCGGGGCCAAGAATGCTCAAGGCATTGAAATATATTAAGTTTTTATTGCAACTAAAGGATTGCGCGAGAAATCGGAAAGGTGCTTTCCAGGCAAGGCCTGCAAACTTACTTCGTCTGTGGAAATCTTGTTATCAGCAATTTGGCGATGCCCGAGGGCATGACGCCGCTACCGCAAATGCTCCGGAAGCTCCGGCTCGCGCCCGATCAGATCCGCGAAGAAGTCATCGCAATTCTCGCCGTTCACGGCCGCCTGCAGGCCGCGCAGCGCTTCGCCGATCAGCCGCGCCTCTTCGTCATCGAGCAAGCGAACGGCGTTGTCGATATAGACGAGCACCTTGGCCCCCACTGGCGGGTTCGACAGCAGCAACACCGAGACGCGGCGCTCCTCGCCGTCGAAGCTGCACAGCGCCGAGACGCCATCGGTCTCGAGGATTGTCATCGGCAGGCCAAGACACATGGCGGATTCCCTCGCGGCGCGGTCAATCGGCCGGGCGCGCCCGCAGCTCGTAGCTATGATGGTCGATGTCGTTGGCAAGCAGGCGTTCGTCGCCGGCGAGCGGTTCACGCCGCGACACGGCCGGCGAGCCCCATTCCGCCAGGAGGGTGCAGGCCAGCTCGATCGCCGGCGCGATCTGCGCACGAACCGGCGCAGTCAGCGGGCCACCCCAATCCTCAAGGTCGAGCGGCTGGCAGCCGATCAGCGCAAGCCGCTGCGGATAGCGGCCGAGCAAGTCGGCCGCGCTCAGTACTTCCTGAAAGCCCGTCTGGTGCAGGCTCATCTTCTTGGCGCCGGTGAAGCGCGGCACCTCGTCGTCGCGGACGAGCTTGAGCTCGCCCGGCACCAGGCCATAGTCGATGGCGTCGAACACGATCAGGCCGTCGGCTTCCTCGACATAGTTGACGAGGTAAAGCCCCTGCGTGCCGCCATCGAGGATCGTGACGTTGTCGGGCACGGTGAAGCGGCGGTGGAATTCCTCCACCACCCGCACGCCAAAGCCTTCGTCCGCCCAGAGAATGTTGCCGATCCCGAGCACCAGAATGCGATCGCGCCCGCGCTCATCGACCATGCCGGCTCCCCCTGCTACTCGCGGAACTGTCGCTCGCCCGAGATCATCGAGGAGATGATGCTCTGACGTGACATGATGTCTTCGCGAATGGCGGCATAGACGTGTACCATCACGAAGGTGACCAGCGCCCACATCCCGAGATGATGCCAGGTGTGGACGTCCTGGCTGTTCGGCCAGATCGCGAACACCCAACCGAACAATTTGTGCTGCCAACTGTCGATGCCGGTGCCTTCCGAATAGAGCGCAAAGCCGGTGATGATCATGAAGGTCACGAACAGCGTGAAGCCGGTAAACATGGCTGTCTGCGCCAGGGGATTATGGCCGACATACATCTTCGGCTCACGCTCGAGGAAAGCGTACCAGCGGATCTCGTGCAGCACCTCCTTCCAGAACTGCTTGCGGTGCACCGGAATGTAGAAGATCTGCCGGGAATGGTGGTTGCCGACGAAGGCCCAGAAGATGCGGGCAAGGAAGAACACCGCCAGCACCTGTCCGGCCGCGAAATGGGCAAAGCGGATGTAGCCCATCACGAAATTCGCCGACGCCTCGCCTTCGACGCTGGGGAGCGGAGTCCCGATCAGATAGCCGGTGATCATCAGCACGACGATCGCGAACGCATTCACCCAATGGCAGATGCGCACTGGTGCTTCGTACACATAGACCGTGGGCCGGCCGACCGCGTGTTCACCGGCGGCGTCGGCCGCGATCGCCGCAAGGTTGGGCTCTGCCTCGGCGGGACGTGCAATGGCATCCATCATGGTGCGTCTCCCACTACCTGACCGTGACCGTCGCCATTTGCTGGCCGTCCGGGCTCATCACGTGGGTCGAGCACGCGAGGCACGGATCGAACGAATGGATCGTGCGCAGGATCTCCAGCGGCTTCTCCGGATCCGCCATCGGCGTATCCATCAGGGAGGCCTCGAAGGCGCCGATATTGCCCTTGGGATCGCGCGGCGAGCCGTTCCAGGTCGTCGGCACGACACACTGGTAGTTGTCGATCTTGGTGTCCTTGATCTTGATCCAGTGCGCCAGCGCGCCGCGCGGCGCCTCGGTGAAGCCGTAGCCCTTGGCCTCCTTCGGCCAGCTCTCCGGCTTCCACTTCTCGATGTTCGCGGTCGAGGAATCGCCGGCCTTGATGCGTGCCACCAACTTGTCCTGGAAGTAGCGCATCTGGTTCGCCGCCCATTCGCATTCGAGCGCCCGTGCCGCGGTGCGGCCAAGCGTGGAGAACAGCGCTGTGACCGGCAGGTTCAGCGTCTTCAGAAGCCTGTCGGTCGGCTCCTTGAACTCCGGTCGCCCTTGCGCATAACCAATGATGTAGCGCGCCAGCGGTCCGACCTCGACCGCGTTGCCGCGCCAGCGCGGCGCCTTGATCCAGGAATATTTTCCGCCCTCGTCGAGCTCCTTGATGTCCGTCTTGGTGCCCTTGGCGTTGGGGCCGAGCTGGTAGTTCGGCTCAGTGACGCCGTCCCAGGGATGCAGCCCCTTGCTCTCGTCGGGATATTTGTACCAGGAGTGGGTGACGAACTCCTGGATCTGCTCGGGGTCGCCGTGATCGATCGGCAGGATCTCGTTCAGATTCCCGTTGAGGATCACGCCACGCGGCAGCTTGAGATTCTTCCCTGAATAATCGTTCGCATTCTCCGGAATGTCGCCGTAGGACATCACGTTCTTGCCGGAGAGACCGCCGCCATAGAGCCAGTCCTTGTAGAAGGAGCCGATCGCCGCCACGTCGGGCAGATAGACCTTCTGCACGAACTCGATCGAGCGATCGATGATCGAGGAGACGAGGTTCAGCCGCTCCATGTTGATCGCACCGACCGCGCCGGTGCCGTCGACATTGATCGCACACGGCACGCCGCCGACCAGCCAGTTCGGATGCGGGTTCTT
>BFBZ01000015.1_pt77 | contig 12571 bp, 10 predicted proteins | sample 1888401 | NCBI WGS metagenome assembly BFBZ01 (sample SAMD00112614, study PRJDB3348) | symbiont metagenome | host: Chara braunii | reverse complement strand
CTTTGCCTTCGACGATGATGTGCTCGTAAACGCTCGTGATCCTGTCTCTTATACACATCTAGATGTGTATAAGAGACAGGATAGGGGCTGCAGGACTTGCCTTCGTAGAACGAGGTGTAGATGTAGGGCGTCTTGCCGCGGGCGACGATCGGCAGGCCGGCGTTGCGCGCCGCGCTGGTCTCCATCGAGATCAGCACGTTGACCTTCTTCTGGAAGATCAGCGCGTCGAACGCCTTCTGGGCGCCGGCGGCGCCGGACGCATCATCGGCAACCTCGAGCTCGAGCTTGCGGCCGAGCACGCCGCCCTTGGCGTTGATCTCCTCCACCGCGAGCTCGGCGGACTGCACGACCGACGGCGCGACGACGGAGTTGGCGCCGGACAGGCCGACGGGGACGCCGATCTTGATCGGATCGGCGGCCAGAGCAGGGGAGAGCGTGGTCGCTGCTAGGGCGAGCGCCAGCGAGGTCGTCAGCAAACGCGATGTCATCGGTTGTCCTCCATGAATGGTCGAAATGGAAAGGGCTGAAGCAGTCAGTACCAGCCGCGCTTGACGTCGCTGCCGAGCATCTCGTCATAGACGTCGGAGCGGCGATCACGCAGAACCTGATTGAAGGCGTTCCAGTTGCGGGCMCGGCGAGCCTCGCCGAGCGCCACGTCGGCAATCACGATTTCCTCCTTGTCGCGGCTCGCAGGGCCGGCGACCGGCCAGCCGGTGTAGCTGACGATCAGGCTCTGCCCTTCGAAGGGCTGGCCGCGCTCGACGCCGACGCGGTCGGCGCAGGCGATGAAGATCGAGTTGGAATGCGCGGCCGCCATCGCCAGGATATTGGCCATCGCCTCGCGGCCCTCGGCCTGGCCGGGGATCGGAACCCAATTGGTCGGCACGCAGACGATGTCGGCGCCCTGCAGCGCGTTGAGCCGGTAGCTCTCCGGGAACCAGCCATCGTAGCAGATCGCCATGCCGATGCGGCCGATCTCGGTGTGGTAGACCGGGAAGCCGAGATTGCCKGGCTCGAAATACAGGTTCTCCTCGTTCCAGAGGTGCACCTTGCGGAAGCTGCCGATATAGCCCTTCGGCCCGATCAGCACGGCGCTRTTGTAGAGCTTCGTGCCGTCGCGCTCACAGATGCCGGCGACGAGATGCAGGCCGTGCTTGGCCGCGATCTCGCTCCAGGCGGTCACGGCCGGCCCGCCGGGGATGGTCTCGGACGCCGCGAACGCCTCCTCGCGTGACTTGAACACGTAGCCGGAGGAGGYGAGCTCGGGCAGCACCACGAGCTTTGCTCCCATCGCGACCGCCTGTTTGATCAGATCGAGGCTGTGGGCGAGGTTGGTCGCCAACTCGCCGACCATCGGCTGCATCTGGATGCAGGCGATCCGCACTTTGCTGTCATCATCCGTCGTCAAGGCACGAGTCTCCGTTGCGTTCGCGAGGTTCGCGCGCGCCAAACAAAAAGCCCCCGACTGCGCCTTGCGGCGCAATGCGAGGGCTGCATAGCCTGATGTGAAATGGCCGACCGGCCATTGGCGGACATCCGATKTCCGCGACGGCCTCAAGTAATTCCCATGCGCGAAACGAAGTCAACGCCGTCGCTTGCAAAAAATTCAGGCCGCCGCTGCCCAACCCGTGAGCGCGGAACGGCGCGCTCAGCGCGAAACTGGSGCATCAAGCACCCCCAATCCGCCGAGCGTCTCCTGTGCATTGATGATCGAGATCGCGATGTCGGCCATCGCCACACGCTTCTGCGTCGCCTGCGCGCGGATCAGCTCATAGGCCTCGACCTCGCCCACCTGCTTCAGCCCCATCAGGATTTTCACCGCTTTGTCGACGTCGCGCCGCGCCTTCAACGTCTCCTCGAGCTTCTGCACCTTGCCCTCGAGCCGGCGCGTATAGCCGCGCAGCGAGCGCGCGAGCACGAGCGAGGACAGGATGCCGAACGAGCGGATCGGCTTGTTGACGACGCCATGGGCGTTGCTGTCGAGCAGGCGCTTGAGGATCGTCGGGTTCTCGTAGTCGACGATGGCGATGAAGGTGAGCGGATGATCGCTGGTACCTTCGGGAAAGATCATCTCCTCCGAGGTCTCGATCAACTGAAACACGGTGTCGATGTCGTGCGGGATCGCGGCCGGCGGAGGCCAGACGCCGCGGACGTTGCAGCCGATGCGCTTCAGCTGGTCGATCAGGGCGTCGCCCTCGGCATCGCGCGGATGGATCACCAGCACGCGCGCGCCGCGCAGATCCTCRATGAGGCGGCGCACACCAGGCTTCATGCGGTCATCCGGCCTCATGCKGASAGCGCCTCTTCGCTCAGCCAGCGGCCGCCGATCGGCGACACCGAGAGGTAGGGATCCGGCTTGATCGGGCTCTTGCTCTCCCAGACGATGTCGAACTGGCCGTCGGCSCGGACGCGCCCGATGCGCGGCGTCACCCAGACATGGTTGTTGTCGGGATCGATCCGGATCGGTCCTTCCGGCGCCTCGAGGCTGAGGCCGAGCGCGGCCTCGACCAGCTTCTGCGTATCGAGGCTGCCGGCCTGTTCCAGCGCCCGCGCGAACAGCTTGATCTGCGCATAGGCCGAGGCGCTCCACATGCTGACCGGCGTCTCCATGCCGAAGGCCGCCGCGAACGCCGTCTTGAAGCGGTCGTTGCTGTCGCGCGCGAGCGTGCCGAAATAGCTCGCYGMSGTSAGGTGGCCGRCGCAGTATTCGGCGCCGATGGCGCGAACCTCGCCTTCGGCCATGGTCAGGCTCGCGATCGGCAGCCGCTTCGGGTCGAAGCCCGCGGCCGCATACATGCGATAGAAGCGCTGCGCAGTGCGGCCGACGATGGTCGAGAACACGACGTCGGGCGCGGCCTCCCTGATGGCATCGAGCCCGCGCGTCAGCTCGGCGTCTCCCGCCTCCATCGTCACATATTGCTCGCCGACGACGCGGCCCGCATAGGACTCGACGAGGTCGCGCATGATGCGGTTGGACTCGCGCGGATAGATGTAGTCCGAGCCGATCAGGTAGACCCGTGGACCATGCTTGCGCACGATGTATTCGGCGAGTTGGAACGCGTTCTGGTTCGGCGCCGGTCCGGTGTAGATCACGTTCGGCGAGTATTCGAAGCCTTCGTAGAGCGAMGGGTACCAGAGCAGGCCGTTGCGGCGCTCGATCGCCGGCAGCACCGCCTTGCGCTCGGCCGAGGTCGAGCAGCCGAAGATCACGGAGGCGCCGTCCTCGGTCAGCAGGCGGTCGGCGAGCTTGCGGAAGGTCTCGGGCTGCGAGCCCGGATCATAGGCGATGACCTCGATCTCGCGGCCGAGCACGCCRCCGGCCTTGTTGATTTCCTGGATCGCGAGCGCCGTACCGAAGAAGTGCTCGGACTCGGTGACCTCCATCAGGCCACTGCGCGAGAACAGCACGCCGACGCGCCAGACATCCTTGTCGGATGATTTTGCGGTCGGTGTCGTCGTCATCATCATGCCTCCAGGTCGGCGGGCCGGTCGCGCCGGCTCGGAAAGCGCGGACTATTGCGGCTTGCCGTGCGCTTGGCAACGGGGCAGGGCCTGCAGAAGGTTCCGTGCCAGGACAGGCCGCAGCCGTGGCTGAGCCTGGACCATCGTCACGAATGGCCCGGGGAGATCGCGTGCGATCTGGCGGTCGGCCTCTGCGCGCTGCGAACCGGCAGGCGTCATCGGAGGCGTTGCGGTCGGTTCGGTCGGCCGGTGCCGAACGTGGTATGGGCTGCGAAAGTGGCGGGTGATGTGATGCAATTTGCGGTCTCGATCGCGACCTGATGGGAGCCCGAATGGCGCGTTGCCGCGTTGACCGCTGCTGAATTCGGCGATACGCGGCTCGCGACGCCCGGAAGACCAAGCCGCGCGTCCAGATGTCGCGGCCAGACTGGAAAGTGGAAATGCGCAGCTTYGAAGATCGAGTTCTTCTGGTCCTGCTCGTCGCGATCACSCTGACGCTCGGCTGGATCCTGCTGCCGTTCTACGGAGCCGTGCTGTGGGGCCTCGTCGGCGCAGTCGTCTTCGCTCCGCTTCACCGCCGACTGGCGCGATCGATGCACGGCCGAGATGGCCTCGCTGCCGCCGTGGTGGTGCTGCTCGTCGTCCTGATCGTGATCATTCCGCTGTCGCTGATCGGGGCGGCGCTGGCRCAGCAGGCGACCGGTGTCTACGCACAGGCGCAGTCCGGCCAGCTGGATATCGGGCAGTACTTTCAGAAGATGATGGAGGCGCTGCCCACCTGGGTGGTCGACCTGCTCAACAGGTTCGGTCTCGGCAGCCTGGCCGGGCTGAAGGACAGGCTGTCCGCCGTGCTGCTGCGCGGCAGCCAGATGATCGCAGGTCAGGCCCTCAACATCGGCCAGGGAACCTTCGAGTTCTTCGTCAACCTGTTCCTCATGCTGTATCTGCTGTTCTTCCTGCTTCGCGACCAGGACGCATTGTCGGAGCGCATCGCGACCGCCATTCCGCTGCGGACCGAGCAACGCAATGCACTGCTGCACAAGTTCACGGTCGTCATCCGCGCGACCGTGAAGGGCAATCTGGTCGTGGCGCTGGCGCAGGGCGCGCTGGGCGGTCTGATCTTCTGGTTCCTCGGCATCACCGCGCCGCTGCTATGGGCCGTCGTGATGGCGTTCCTCTCACTGCTTCCGGCGGTCGGAGCAGGGCTGGTGTGGTTTCCGGTCGCGCTCTATCTGCTGGCCACCGGAGCGATCTGGCATGGTGTGATCCTGATCGCCTATGGCGCGCTGGTCATTGGCCTCGTCGACAATCTGCTGCGTCCCATCCTCGTCGGCCAGGACACCAAGATGCCTGATTATGTCGTGCTGATCTCGACCCTGGGCGGGATCGAGGCGTTCGGCCTCAACGGCTTCATCATCGGCCCGGCGATGGCKGCGATGTTCATCGCGATCTGGAGCATGTTCTCCGACGCACGACGCGACGGGGCGTTCGTGCAGGAGACCCCGCCCGGGCCGGGATGAAGGCGCGCGGTGCACGATTCGGTGGTCATGGCAWGYCCCAGGGGATCTGGCTGCCTTCCKTCCGGACCGGCCGGGGCAGCGATCGAGCCCGAACGCGCTATCGTTCCTGGCGCGCGCCCCGGAAAGACCCGGAGGAGGCACAGCAACGCCTCATTGACGCAGCAATTCAGGGGGGGATTAACGGAACGTAATCCGCCATCTCCTAGCAATGAGGAGGCTGGCGGGTTACCTTACACMGATCCGCCCTGTGCGCTCTCTTACTCGCTCCTGACGGGCGTARACGTCCCAGACTCCTCTTCCAGACCGGTTCATCGCCAGGGCGCATGATGAACCATTTGGCTTCGACCACGGTTAGACCAGCGAAGGCGCATGGTTTCGAACTCCTGCAGCCGGTTCGGCGGTGCTCAGGGGGCAATTGGCGCGCGGTCGCGACATGCGCGATCGCCAAGAACACAAGGTGGAGACGACATTGCAATTCGATCAGCCAGTCGCGATGGCGGCTGTGCAGCCCAAGGACTCCGCACCCCCACGTACTGGCCATGACCAAGGCCGCGCGACGGCCGATGCCCGGTACTGGATGCAGATTCTCAGCAACTACCGCACGCCCAGCCGCATGCGCAGCATCGTCGAACTGGTGATCACGGCGGTGCCGCTGGTGGCGTTGTGGACGGCAGCCTGGTTCGCGTTCTCGCTCGGCCATGCCTGGGCGTCGTTGCTGATCGCGATTCCGGCCGGCGGCTTTCTGGTGCGTCTGTTCATGATCCAGCATGATTGCGGCCATGGCACGTTCTTCGCTGGGCGCCAGGCGAACGACTGGGTCGGCCGCGTGCTGGGCGTGCTGACCTTGACGCCGTACGACTGGTGGCGRCGCGCSCATGCGATCCACCACGCCACCAGCGGCAATCTCGACCGCCGCGGCATCGGCGATATCGATACGTTGACGGTGCGCGAATATCAGGCGCKGTCGGCCTTCGCGCGGCTGCGCTACCGGCTTTACCGCCACCCCCTGGTGATGTTCGTGGCCGGGCCCGCTTATTTGTTCTTCCTGCAGCACCGCCTGCCGTTCGGCTTCATGCGCGCCGGCTGGTCGCCCTGGATCAGCACGATGGCCACCAATCTCGGCATCGCCCTGGTSGTCGCSGGRCTGATGTGGCTGATCGGCATCCAGGCCTTCCTGGTCGTGCATCTGCCGATCATGCTGCTCGCCGCCATGGCCGGCGTCTGGCTGTTCTATGTCCAGCATCAGTTCGAGCACACCGTCTGGGAGCGGGACGGGCGCTGGACGCAGCAGCAGGCCGCGCTTTACGGCAGCTCGCATTACGATCTGCCGGCCTGGCTGCACTGGCTCACCGCCAATATCGGCATCCACCACGTCCATCATCTGTCGAGCCGGATTCCCTACTACCGGCTGCCGGTCGTGCTGCGCGATCATCCCGAGCTGCGCGAGATCGGCCGCATCACGCTGCCCGAAAGCCTGCGCTGTGTCCGGCTGGTGCTGTGGGACGAAGCGCAAAGCCGSCTGGTATCCTTCCGCGACGCCAGGGCTGCGAGGCGATAAAACCGTACAGCCTCGCCATCGTCGTTCGGGGCAGGGCTATTGCATATGGMGGTCGACGTGTTGCGCCCAGGCGTTTCCACGTCGTCATGGCCGGGCGTGTCCCGGCACCCACCTGGTCCGGCGCCCTCGCGACGATGTGGATGCCCGGCCTTCGCCGCGCCGAAGCGGCTTCGACCATGCAGGCGGGACAAGCGCCGCATGACGGCGCAACTCATTGGCAGGCGTTTCGCGCCACGCTTGCTCCATGCGACAGATGCGACCGCACTTTATTCCGGGCAGGGCCGCAGGCCTTGACGCCGGAATCCGAGATTGTCGCGCGTCCATCGGCGTCGCCGTCATCCGACGCGGCTGCGCAAGAACTCATGACCAAGACATGTAAATTTCGCAGACGCCGCGCAGACGTGCTCCAGCGTTCTTAAGTCATCTCGCTTCGCTCGCGATGACGTGGACKTTGTGCAGTGCTCCGCCTTCGGCAGGTTGTCGGCGAGGTGGCGTAGCTCAAATGGTCGTGAAGCTCCCGCGACGATCAAGTGCTTCTGTCCTGCACATGCCGGAATTTGCTCGGAGGTCAATGGGATCTCCGTCTGCGGCACCGGGGTCTAAGGAGCGCTGCGGGGCGCTGTCGCGCTCTTGCCTTTCGGGCGATTGTCATTCTATTTAAGAACGAAACTGTGTCGTTTTATAATGCGGGCGTGCAGGCAGCTGCGCGGGTTCAAAGGAAATCGATCCATGTCAGTCGGAGAAGACCGGGCCTTCGGCATTGCGCCTTCGAACCCATTCGTCCTCGCGTTCGCCTATYTGCGCGATGCTGCCGAACGCAGCGTGTTGTTCTGGGACGTCATGCGTCAGCGCGCCGACGAACATCGCAAGCGCAGCCTGCAGACGGCGCCGCACGTTCTCGACTACGCGTTCGAGATTCTCCGGGACGGACGCAATTTCGAACGCCCGGTCAATTACGCCCTGCTTCGAATCGTCCCGCCAGCGGGGGAGGAGATCAGCACCACGCGCCGGCCTTTTGTCGTCATYGATCCACGCGCCGGGCACGGTCCGGGGATCGGCGGCTTCAAGGCCGACAGCGAAATCGGCGAGGCCCTGAGGGCAGGGCATCCCTGCTATTTCGTGGGGTTCACGGCCGACCCGATGCCCGGCCAGACCATCGAGGACATCGTTCGGGCCGAAGCAGTCTTCCTGGAGCACGTCATCTCCTTGCATCCCGACGCCGATGGAAAGCCGTGCGTGATCGGCAACTGCCAGGCCGGCTGGGCTGTGATGATCCTGGCGGCGCTTCGGCCCGAGCTCTTCGGGCCGATCATCATCGCGGGCGCCCCATTGTCCTATTGGGCGGGCGTGCGCGGCAGGAATCCGATGCGGTACTCCGCAGGCCTGCTCGGCGGCAGCTGGCTGACCGCTTTCACCAGCGACATGGGGGGCGGCAAGTTCGACGGCAGCTGGCTGGTGCAGAACTTCGAAAACCAGAATCCAGCGAATACGCTCTGGAGCAAACAATACAACGTCTATTCGAAGATCGACACCGAAGCATCGCGCTATCTCGACTTCGAGCGTTGGTGGGGCAGACATGTGAACCTCAACGCCGAAGAAATGCAGTTCATCGTCGACRAGTTGTTCGTCGGCAACAGGCTTGCTGCCGGCCACATCCGGACCTCCGAGGGCAATGCAGTCGATCTGCGCAACATCCGCTCGCCGATCGTTGTCTTCTGTTCGAAAGGCGACAACATCACGCCGCCGCAGCAGGCATTGGGATGGATCCTGGATCTCTACAGCGACGTCGATGAGATCAGATCCTACGGTCAGACCATCGTCTACACGGTCCACGAAACCGTGGGCCATCTCGGAATCTTCGTGTCCAGCGGCGTCGCCAAGAAGGAATACCGCGAGTTCGCCGGAAATATCGACCTGATCGATCTGCTGCCGCCCGGTCTCTACGAGGCGACGTTCGAGCACGCCGACGATGCCGCAGACGCGGCGCTCGTTTGCGGCGACTGGGTCATGCATTGCCGGGAGCGAACGCTCGACGACATCAGGGCCATGGGCGGCAATACGAGCGATGACGAGCGGCGCTTTGCCACCGTCGCCCGTGTGTCGGAGATCAACCTGTCGCTCTATCGGACCTTCGTCCAGCCCGCGATCAGAGCATCGATGACGCCACAGGCCGCCGAGTGGCTTCGCCAGGTTCATCCGCAGCGCATGCAATACGCGCTTTTCAGCAATCTGAATCCGTTGRTGAAGCCCATTGCCGAGCTTGCCGAGCAGATTCGAACGCACCGCTCTCCGGTATCTGCCGACAATCCCTTCCTGCTGGCRCAGGAGGCCGTCTCCGGGCAGATCGTGTCCGCGCTCGACGCTTGGCGCGACCACCAGGAGAAGCTCAGTGAATCGATCTTCCTGGCTGTTTACGGTTCACCCGTTCTGCAGGCCGCCGTCGGAATCGATCGCACGGCCGCTKKSTCCRATCGTCCRGWGGAATCGCMGCTGCATCGCGAGCTGCTGCAACTGCGTGYCGCCGAGCTGAGGTCGCACATCTCGAGCGGCGGTCTGMTTGAGGCGGCCATTCGAGGGCTGATCTTCGTCGGGATGGCCCAGGAAGGCATCGAYGAGCGYRMTCTCCAYGCGCTGCGGCTGATCCGCCCGCGCACGGAAGGYGCGCKGYTGACGCTGGCYCAATTCAAGGCGATGGCGCGCGAACAGTTTGACCTGCTGCTTCTGGATCAGGAAGCGGCGCTTGCCGCAATTCCGGGACTGCTGCCGGCTGATGCCGGCCAGCGGAGCGAGAGCCTTGCGGTCATCCGCGACATCGTCAGCGCAGGCGGTGAGGTGACGCCSGAGGCTGGCAGGCGGCTGGCCCGGGTCCAGCAGCTGTTTGGGGCGGTCGGAACGAATTGAGCAGAGGAAGGAGCGATCCATGTCGGTGGCAGATACCGCGTCCTGGGACGGCAGCAGCCATATCGGCGGAACGTCGACGGCGACGGCCGTGCACGAAGCTGGAGGAAAGCGCCGGATGAGCACGGCCCGCGACGTCATGACCACTGCCGTCGTATCGGTCTTCGCGGACACGCCGGTCCGCGAGATTGCGAGGCTGCTCCTCGGCCAGGGCATCAGCGCGGTGCCCGTGGTCGATGCTGAAGGTTTGCCGCTCGGGATGGTCAGCGAAGGCGACCTGAYGGGGCGAAACGATCTGGAGCGGGTGGCGGGCACAGAGTGGTGGCTTCAGCTGCTGGCCGGGCAGGAGGAGGTGCATCGTGATTGGCYGGCCAGCGCGCATGTCCTGGCGAGAACCGCCCGCGATGTCATGTCGGCACCGGTTGTTGCAGTCGGSGARGATACCAGCGTTCCCGAGATCGCGCGGCTCTTGACGGCCCACCGGATCAAGCGCGTACCGGTCGTCCGCGACGGCCGCATCGTCGGCATTGTCAGTCGCGCCAACCTTCTCGCCGTGCTGTTGTCACAGGAGGAGACCGCGATGTCCCGGCACGAGAACGGGGTGCTATCACGCGCCCTTGCCAGTCTCGACGGGCAGTTTCTGCATCGCCRCCGACCAGCCGAAGCCCCTGAGGCGCGGCGCCCCGTCAGCCGATCGGAGGAGGAGCTCCCGCTGGCGGCGGACTTCCGGGATCTGGTGGACGAATTCGAGCGCCATGAGGGGGAACAGCGCAATGCCCTTCGCGRGGCAGCCGCCGCACAGCGCCGGCAGCAGGTGAAGGACTTGATTGATCGGCATATTTCCGACGACAAATGGCGAACCCTGCTCCACCTCGCGCGCGAAGCAGCGCATCGCGGCGAGAAACAGCTCATGYTGTTGCGTTTTCCGAGCGGGCTCTGCATCGACGGTGGCCGCGCTGTCAACGTTGCCGAGCCGGGCTGGAATGCGACGTTACGCGGCGCAGCAGCAGAGATGTATCTGCGCTGGGAGCGGGATCTGAAACCGCATGGCTTTCGGCTGACKGCGAGCGTGCTCGAATTTCCCGATGGCCTCCCGGGCGACATYGGGCTGTTTCTGATCTGGGGAGACACGCAGGAGTGACCGGACCGGACTCCTAATGGCGGTCATGCGCATCAAAACCCGTACAGTCGCGCCGGATTGTCGACCAGGATCTTCTTGCGGATCGTGGCGTCCGGGGCCCACACCGGCAGCTGGTTCATCAGGCGGCCGTCGTCGATCGCGTAGAACGGCCGGACGTCCGTCACCTTCAATTCGGGATGCGGCGAGGAATCCGGATGCGGCCAATCKGTGCCCCAGACGATGCGGTCGGGGTTGGCTGCGATCAACGCCTGCGCAAACGGGATCACGTCGGCGTAGTCGGGGCCGCGGGTCGAGGCGCGGTAGGCGCCGGAAATCTTGACATAGGCCTTGCCACTGCGGACGAGATCAAGGAGGTCGGCGAAGCCGGTCTGCTCGAGGCCGAGTTCGGCCTGCGCACCGCCAAAATGATCGAACACCGCCGGGACCGGCGACTGCATCACGAGATCCTTGATGGCTGCGATCATTGGCGTGTTGGTGTAGAGCTGGACGTGCCAGCCGCGCGCTTTCATGCGCTCGACSGCGGCCTGGAAGCGGGCGCGTCCGACATTGGGATCGTTGATGCCGCCGGTCGCAAGGTTGAGACGGATGCCGCGGAAGCCGTCCGCGTTCATCGTATCGAGTTGTGCCTCGGTCGTCTTGTCGTCGATCACGGCGACGCCGCGGGCGTCGTTGCCGCGCGCCTTCATGCCGAACAATGTCGCTGAATTGTCCGTGCCGTAGACGCTCGGCGWGACGATGACGACGCGCTGGATGTGCAGMGCCTTGTGCAACGCGGCCATCTCCTCGGGCGACGCCGGCTCCGGCGTGTAGACGCGGGTGGCGGCGAACGGAAATTTTTCGGGATCGCCGTGGATGTGGGTGTGACAATCGCAGGCGCCGGCCGGAACGTCGAAGTCGACGGGTGTCGCGGGTTGCGAAGGCTTGGCGCGGGCTGTGGTGGTCATCGTCACTCCGGCGGCGAGCGAGGCCAGCAGCAGGCTGCGGCGGTTGAGCATGGTGATCCTCCCCGGATGTCGCGCGTGCGTTGCGGGTGACGCGCGTGATGTCGAAGGATGAGCGTGAACCGGCGCGGCGCAGGGGGCAAGAGCGAAGACGCGGGCCGAGAAACTCGGCCCGCTCGCGAATGGCCCTTGATGACGATCGCTACTGCCCCGAGGGCGTGCGCAGGCCGTGCCAGGCGTCACGAACCTGATGGTAGTGAACCTCCGGCAGATAATCGGGCGTGTTCAGGTTGAGATTCTTGACGTCGAGCCGGCCGATCGCGCTCAGCAGCGTGTAGGAGGCGATGACGCGGTCGCGCTGGGCGCCGATCAGGCGCGCCTTGGCCTGGATCAGATCGGCCTGCGAGTTCAGCACATCGACGGTGGTGCGCTGGCCGCCTTGCGCCTCGCGCGAGACGCCCTGCAGCGCGACGGTCGCGGCTTTGACCTCGGCCTCGGAGGCGCTGACCGCAACCTTGGCGCCTTCATTGGCCACCCAGGCGCTGATCACGGCGGTGCGCGCCTGGTTGCGCACCTGGTCGAGGACGAGACGGCTCTGCGCCGCGACCTCCTTGGCCTGGCGGGTCTGCGAGGCGGCCGTGCCGCCATCATAGATCGGTGCGGTGACGTTGCCGAGGATCGAGGCTTGGTCGGTCCCGAACGTGCCGAGCGTCTGGTCCGAATCGCGGCTGCGGCTGACGCTGCCCTGCACGGTCACGCTCGGCAGCAGGGCGCCCTCGGCAACCTTGATGGCCGTCGAAGCCACGTCGACGTCGAAGCTCGCCGCGGCCACGGCCGGGTTCTCTTTGTTGGCCAGGGCGATCGCGTCTTCGCGRCTGCGCGGCAGCAGGCGATCGACCGGATCCGCGGCGCGCAATTGGCCGGGCGCCATGCCGATCACTTGCGCGTAAGTCGCCTGGCTGATCGCGAGATTGACCTCGGCGGCGTTGAGATCGGAGAGTCCGCGGGACAGCCGGGCCTCGGCTTGGGATGCATCGGTCGGTGTCACGTC
>BFBZ01001929.1_pt1 | contig 12581 bp, 11 predicted proteins | sample 1888401 | NCBI WGS metagenome assembly BFBZ01 (sample SAMD00112614, study PRJDB3348) | symbiont metagenome | host: Chara braunii | reverse complement strand
GCTGCAAAAATAGGTGTAATTGGGCAGGCCAGACCGGTGGCACAGGAGCTGTTTCACTGTGATCTCCGGGTAAGGAAAGCCCGCCAGGATCTCTGTCACTTTTTCATCGAGCGATAATTTTCCCTGTTCATAAAGCATCAGCGCTGCCGTGGCCGTGAATACCTTTGAGACGGAAGCCAGCTGGAACATACTGCTGTCGCAGAGCAGCTGGTTGTTTTCTTTGTTGGCAAAGCCAAAACATTTCTGGTATACCAGTTCCCCTTTTTTGGCAACGAGCACATTGCCGTTGATCTGGTTGGCGTGGTACAGTTTTGTGAAAAGGGTATCGAGCCGGTAGATCTCCTGTTTGTATTTACTGCTGTCAATGAGGCTGCGGGTGGCTGGCGCCGGCTTTTGTAGCGCAGCGTGCGGGTGCTCCACCTGGTTGCAGTGAACCGTGAGCATAAAAAGCGAGAGGCATATCAGCAGGTATTTCACAGGCAGAACAGGCTAATGGGTGGATGATTTCTTATTGCTTGCAGCAGGCGCTTCGTCATCGTCCTTGTAGGTATCGTAATCCAGCTGGTTGCCCCAGAAGTTCATCTGCTGCTTGATCCAGCCCTTGCGCTTTGCAATGTATGTGCCGGGTGGGTTGGCTTTGTAGTGAAGTGGGTTAGGCAGGATCGAAGCGATGGCGGCCGCCTCATCTTTGCTGAGTTTTTTGGCCGGCTTATGGAACCAGTACTGCGCGGCGGCTTCGGCGCCATATACGCCATCACCCATCTCGATACTGTTCAGGTACACTTCCATGATGCGCTCCTTGCTCCAGAACAGCTCTATGAGCAGCGTAAACCAGGCTTCCAGGCCTTTGCGCAGGTAGCTGCGGCCCTGCCACAAAAAAACATTCTTGGCGGTTTGCTGGGTAATGGTGCTGCCCCCGCGGATGCGCTTCCCGCCTTCGTTCTCCTTCATGGCTTTTTCAATAGCCTTGAAATCGAAACCGAAATGTTTGAGGTAGTTCTGGTCTTCGCTGCATACCACGGCCAGTTGTAGTTTTGGAGAGATCTCTTCCAGCGGCACCCAGTCGTGTTTCATGGTAAACGATTTGCCATCGCTCACCTGCCCGCAGCCGCGGATCAGCATCAGGGGCGTTACCGGCACCGGCACCCATCGGTATATAATCACCGACACAACAGAGAGCGCCATAAAAGCCACGCAGGCTTTCCAGAAAAAGGTCCAGAGCTTCAGTAACACGTTTTTTAACATTCCAGGTTGTAAATCTATCTGTAAATTTGCGAACGCTAACGCAGCTTACCATAAATTAACAACAGCCTGCTTTTAATAATGAATGCCAAGAAATCGTATATCCTGCTGATTATTTTCATTGCCGGCGTGGCTGGCCTTTATTTTTTCAATAAATACAGGGTAGCGCCCGGCATTGCCCTCTCAAAGCTGGAGGTAGCTGACGAGCAGGGACACCGTGTGAGCCTGGCTGACAGCGCCCGTGGCAAAAAAGTGATCGTGAGCCTTTACGCTTCCTGGTGCGGCGATTGCCTGAGGGAGCTAAAGCACCTTGCAGCGGTGAAAGACAAAGAACTGGCTGATGTGACCGTGTTTGCGGTCACTGATGAGCCCGTGGAGAAATTAACAGCCTTCAGGGAAAGGACCCATTACCCTTTCACATTCCTGAAACTCCAGAAAACATTCAACGAAATGCAGGTATTTTCGATCCCGGTGGTGTATATTTTCAACAGCAAGGGGGAGCCTGTATATGAGCATGTAGGCTATGTAGACTGGCAGGACGCCTCTACGCTCAATCACCTGAAATCATTGATGAATTAAGTATTCACCGGCTTCATGCCGGGTCGTTCCAGCGGTAGCTGCTGATCCGGAAACCTGCCAGGTCAAGCGCCCTGTCTACCACGGTAGCAGCCAGTTCTTCCATGGTTTGTGGCTTGCTGTAGTATGATGGCGAGGCCGGGCAAATGATGCCACCGGCTTCTGTAATGGCTTTCATGTTGTTGATGTGAATGAGGCTGTAAGGCATATCGCGGATCACCAGTATGAGCTTTCTTCTTTCCTTCAGGATCACATCGGCTGCCCGCGTGGTAAGGTCGTTGCTGATCCCCGTTGCAATCCGTGCCATCGTTCCCATGCTGCAAGGGCACACAATCATGGTACCATACCTGGCAGAGCCTGAGGCAAAAGGCGCGGAGAAATCTGTTTTGCTGTAAAAGGTGAGATCGTAATCGCGGTAGCTTTCATTTCCCAGTTCATGCTTCCATACATCCCTGGCATTGTCGCTCATCACGATCCCTATATTCTCTACCTGGTCTTTGTTGAGGCCGCTGAGCTTATCGAGCAGCAGCTTTGCATAGATACTTCCGCTGGCGCCTGTAATGGCTACAACGATCTTTTGTTTTTGCAACATGTTGCTGTTTTGGTTCATACCCGCGGCGACAAGGCCCCAAAGGTAATCATTTCATGAATTGCTTTAACCAGCTCATGGCTTCGGGCTCGTTGGTGAAAAAACGTGTAGGGCGCTCCGGCCTGTATATTTTGAGGTAAAAATTGGCCAGGATCTTTTGCGAAATGGAGTGGATCACAAAAGCATCGGCTTTTGAAAAAGGATTGTTCTTATTCTTCGACAATGTCTGCATCAGCTCCACGTTGGTAGTGCTGGATGGCGGGCAGATCACAAGCGCGGGAAGCTTATGGCTGCCCATCGCTTTTTGGATCTCTATGGTTTTCAAAAGATCGTCTGTGCCGAATTCCACGTCCTTCGAGATCCGCACCAGGTAGTACCTGCCCTCCCTGCCTTCGATAACCTCGATAGAGAAGCGCCCCGGGATGACCTTTATAAAATCCATATTTTTCAAGACGAATAGCTTCTTTTTAAAGATGAATATAATAAAGTTACTTATTTATTTTTCAAAAGTCAATAAAATACATCATTGCCCGGTCCAATTAATCCTTCGCTTTTAGTACTTTTGCCTTTTGCTTGAATTATGGAATTAAACGCATTGACCGCCATTTCGCCCGTAGACGGGAGGTACAGGAAAACAACAGAAAAGCTTGCACCTTTTTTCTCGGAGTTTGGCCTTATCAGGTACCGGGTGCAGGTGGAAATAGATTATTTCATTGCCTTGTCGGCCCTGGGCCTGCCGCAGCTGCCAAAGCTCAGTGCGGAGCAAATTAGCCGGCTGAAGGAGGTATACGTGGGTTTTTCGGCGGCAGATACTCTCGTGATCAAGGAAACGGAAAAGACCACCAACCATGATGTGAAAGCGGTTGAGTATTTTGTAAAGGAAAAATTAAAGTCACTTGGCCTTGAGCCATACCTGGAGTTTGTGCATTTTGGCCTGACCTCGCAGGACATCAACAATACCTCTGTTCCGCTCTCGCTGAAAGCGGCTACGCAGGAAGTGATCGAGCCGGCTTTGCTGATGATCATAGAACGGCTTACGGCACTGGCCCAGAGCTGGAAAGATATCCCGCTGCTGGCACGCACGCATGGGCAGCCGGCCTCTCCTACCCGCCTGGGCAAGGAAGTGTATGTGTTTGTGGAACGCTTGCAGAAGCAGCTGGCGCAGCTCAAGGCAGTGCCATTCTCCGCTAAATTTGGCGGCGCTACCGGCAATTTCAATGCCCATCACGTGGCTTTCCCTGGAACAGATTGGGTGGCCTTTGGCAACCATTTTGTAAATGAAGTGCTGGGCCTGTCGCGCAGTCAGTTCACCACGCAGATCGAGCATTACGATAATATTGCGGCCTACTGCGATGCCCTGAAGCGCATCCATACCATTTTAACCGACCTGTGCCGCGATACCTGGACCTATATCAGCATGGACTATTTCAAGCAGAAGCTGAAGGCGGGCGAGATCGGCTCATCGGCCATGCCGCACAAGGTTAACCCTATCGACTTTGAGAACGCGGAAGGGAACCTGGGAATTGCCAACGCCCTGCTCGAATTTTTGTCGGCCAAACTACCTGTGTCTCGCCTGCAGCGCGACCTCACAGACAGCACCGTGCTGAGGAATATAGGTGTGCCGCTTGGCCACGCGCTTATTTCTTTTAACAGCATCCTGAAAGGCCTTGACAAGCTTATTCTCCACGACACAACTATCCACCAGGATTTGGAAGACAACTGGGCCGTGGTGGCCGAAGCCATCCAGACCATCCTGCGTCGCGAAGGTTACCCAAAACCTTATGAGGCACTGAAAGACCTCACCCGCACCAATACGCAGATCACCCGCGAATCGATCCAGCAATTCATCAGCACGCTCAATGTGCCTGAAACAGTGAAGCAGGAGCTGAAGCAGATCACCCCGCACAACTATGTTGGTGTGAACCCCGGATTTTGAGACCGATGAAAGTCACCGGCTTTACCATTATCAGGAACGCGATCAGGTACGATTATCCCGTGGTGGAAGCCATTACGTCCATCCTGCCCCTGTGCGACGAGTTTATAGTGGGGGTGGGCAACAGCGAGGATGAAACACTTGAGCTGATCCGGCGCATCGATTCACCCAAGATCAGGATCATGGAAACCGTATGGGACGATACGCTGCGCAAAGGAGGGCAGGTGCTAGCCGCAGAAACCAATAAAGTGCTGGATGCCATTGCGCCTGACACCGATTGGTGTTTTTATATCCAGAGTGATGAAGTGGTGCACGAAAAATACCTTGACACGATCCGCGCGGCCATGGCGCGCTACAAGGATGATAAGACTGTAGAGGGCCTGTTGTTCAATTATGTGCATTTTTATGGCTCATACAGCTATGTAGGCAATTCGCGGCGCTGGTATCGCCGGGAGATCCGCATTGTACGTAAGGATGACCACATCCGTTCATACAGGGATGCGCAGGGATTCCGGAAGACTGATAACAGCAAGCTGCGCGTGAAGCAGGTGGATGCAGCGGTGTATCATTATGGCTGGGTAAAGCCACCAAAGGCCCAGCAGGCCAAGCAGGAGAGCTTTCACAAAATGTGGCACGACGATGCCTGGATGAAAAAGAATATTGTGGCAGCTGACGCGTTCGATTACTCTACTATTGATAGCCTGGAGGCGTTTACGGGCAATCATCCTCTTGTGATGCAGGCCCGGATCGATCGCATGAACTGGCATTTTGCATTTGATCCGGCGCAGATCCGCTTATCAGCTAAAGACGCGTTTCTTCTTTTCATTGAAAAGCATACCGGCTGGCGGGCCGGGGAATATAAAAATTACATCTTGCTGCCGTAGACGGGCAAAAAAAGAGAGCATTTATAAAATGCTCTCCCCATTGTAGATGTATTATCCTTTTACCATTCGTCTTTATCGCTGGGCGCCGCGTCGCTGGAGATCTTCATGGCTTCTTTGAGATCAGAGGCTACAACCCCTGCATCTTTCATGCCTTCGCTCCTGATCTTTTTCCACAGGTCCGGCGACATTTTCATGCTGCCACATTTAGGCACCTCGCTGTACAGGTCGCCACCCGACATATCAGCGTTCTTGGAGTTATGGGCTATTTTCGAAATGGTGTAGCGGTACTTACCATCCTTTGCCTCGATACTCATGTGCATGGTGATGGTGCCTTCCACATCAGCCTGTGGGTTCAGCTCTTTTGGCTTGTATTTACAGGTCACCACGCATTCTGCTTTTGAACCTGAATTTACGCCGCTGCTCTTGGTGTATTTTGGGTTTTCGATCTTTACCCAATTTACGGCGCGTTTCAAAATTTCTGATGATGCCAGGGGTTTCAGGGCCGGTGCGCCGGTATCTGCGGCAGGCGCGCTGCCATCGGCCGGTGCCGGTGCAGGAGTCCCGTCCAGGGCCACCACTTCCTGGATCTTGTTGTTATCCTTGCCATCTTTCTGGCCATCCTGCGCAGAGAGGCCGCTACAGGCCAGGATAAGGGAGGCCGCTGTCAATAGTTTAAATATATTCATAGGTAATGTTTTATATAAAACCATATCAAAGCTATCTATTTTAATAGATGCCGGTATACTTACCGGGATTAACTTCTAACATCATGTTGTAGATAACATCAAACACATCGTCGGCGCTTGGCTTGGAGAAATAATCCCCGTCGCTGCCATAGGCCGGGCGATGCTCTTTGGAACTGATCGTAACAGGTGCCGAATCGAGGTATTGGTAAGCGCCCTGCTCTTCCACGATCTTTTGCAGGATATAGGCGCTGGCGCCACCCGGCACGTCTTCGTCGAGCACTACGAGGCGGTTTGTTTTCTTTACCGAATCCACGATGTGGTGGTTGATATCGAACGGCAACAGGGTCTGCACGTCTACCAGCTCAACAGAAATACCATGTTCCTGTAGCATCCTGCTGGCTTCCTGCGCAATGCGGACATTGGAACCGTAGGTCACCAGCGTCACGTCAGTACCTTCAGCAAGTACTTCCGGGATGCCCAGCGGCACTTTATACTGCCCGAAATTGGCGGGCTGTTTTTCCTTGAGGCGATAGCCGTTCAATGGCTCTATTACCAGCGCCGGCTCATCGGCTTCCAGCAGGGTGTTATAAAAGCCGGAGGCTTGTGTCATATTGCGTGGCACACACACGTGGATACCACGGCAGGCATGCACGATCATGCCCATGGGCGATCCGCTGTGCCACACGCCTTCAAGCCTGTGGCCACGGGTGCGGATGATCACCGGCGCTTTCTGGCAGCCTTTGGTACGCCATTGCACAGTAGCCAGGTCGTCGCTCATAATTTGTAACGCGTACAGCAGGTAATCGAGGTACTGGATCTCCGCGATCGGTCTCAGGCCGCGCATAGCAAGACCAATGGCCTGCCCCATAATGGTGGCTTCGCGAATGCCTGTATCAAATACGCGGTGCTCGCCAAATTTGGCCTGGAGTCCTTCGAGGCCCTGGTTCACGCCACCGATCTTGCCGGAGTCTTCACCAAAGATCATCACTTCAGGGTATTTTGCCAGGATGGCTTCAAAGTTATCGCGCAGTATTTCGCGCCCGTCTACCTGCTTATCACCGTTATATTCTAAAGCCTGTGGCCGGATATTGCTGACCTGCTGCTCTGACTGGGAGTACAGGTATGAACTGTAACGGTCGGCATTTTCAATGTTTGCCAGGCGCAGCCAGTCGGCAAGCTTCTGGCGGGCCGGTGACTGTTCGTCTTTGGTGAGACGCAGTACTTTTTTGACGGCTATGTGGATATCCTTACGGATCGGTTCTTTAAGGGTGTTGAGCTCTTTTTTCAGCGGCTCAATGAACGAACCTTTATCGCCCTGGCACAATTCATCGAACAAGGCCGACACTTCCGCTACCTCTGCTTTGATAGGATCAAGGTAAGCGCTCCAGGCGGCGGTTTTTGCTTCACGCACAGCGGTTTTTGCTTCTTCCTCTATTTTGTCGAGCGTGGCCTCATCAGCCAGGGCGTTCTCCATGATCCATTCGCGCATTTTTTTGACGCAGTCGAAATCTGTTTCCCACTGCAGGCGCTCCTTCGATTTATAGCGCTCGTGTGAGCCGGACGTACTGTGGCCCTGGGGCTGCGTTACTTCTTCCACGTGCACCAGCACAGGAATATGTTCTTCGCGGCAAACCCTGATGGCTTTTTCGTATGTTTCGCAAAGGTGCACATAGTCCCAGCCTTTGGTCCTGAAAATCTCGTAGCCCTTCCCGCCTTTTTCGCGCTGGAAGCCTTTCAGCACTTCAGAAATACTTTCTTTGGTGGTCTGGTATTTTTTAGGCACGGAGATGCCATGCCCGTCATCCCATACACTCATGAGCATGGGTACCTGCAAAACACCCGCAGCATTGATGGTTTCCCAGAACAGGCCTTCAGAGGTAGAGGCGTCGCCAATGGTACCGAAAGCCACTTCGTTGCCTTTATTGGAAAGGCTGAGGAACTTGCCTTGCTGCAGGTCTGCGTTGATCCTGAAAAAATGAGACGCATAGGCTAGGCCCAGCAGGCGCGGCATCTGCCCGGCAGTAGGCGAAATATCGGGTGAAGAATTTTTCTGGTTCACCAGCGCCTTGAAAGACCCGTCGGGGTTCAGGCTGCGTGTGCCAAAGTGGCCACCCATCTGGCGGCCCGCGCTCATAGGCTCGTGCTCGATATCAGTATGGCCGTATAAGCCTGCAAAATATTGTTGGAGTGTCAGCTGGCCAATGGCCATCATAAATGTCTGGTCGCGGTAATAGCCGCTGCGAAAATCCCCTTCTTTAAATACCTTGGACATGGCAATCTGCGCCAGCTCCTTGCCATCGCCAAAGATCCCGAACTTGGCCTTGCCTGTCAGCACTTCCTTGCGGCCCAGTAAACTTGTCTGGCGGCTTTCATTTACGAGGCGAAAATCATTGAGCACGATCTTCTTAAACTCCTCGAAATTCAGGCCTTTTGTTGTAGATAAAACACCTTCTTGCATAGTAAACCCTATATCTTACAAATATAATTTTTTGGCCCGAAATATAAAACAGAAAAAGGTAAAACATCTCAGTTTGATGATATAGATTCTTCGCCTTTGTCCGGCATGATAATATTCTTTCTTGTCATGCCGACCGGCGTGGAGGCATCTTTCCTTGTGCCCTGGATGTCTCGGCAGGCTCGACATGACAAAGAATAAATGTTGTGCCAACCAACGTGCGGCATCTTAAGGTTGACGATATAGATTCCCCGGCTTCGCTCGGAATGACAATTATTCTTTGCCTACTCTTCGATGATGAGGCCGTATTTTTCCAATAAACCCGGGAGGGCCTGCAGCGAGATGCGGGCTTTCTTGAGGGTGTTGATCTCGGGGTCTATGCTGATCCCGGTAGAGGAGCTGAGATCGGCCCCGCCCAGGTTTGTGCGGTTGAACTGCGCGCGGCCCAGGTCGCAGCGCCGGAATACAGCGCCCCCCAGGTCGGCGCCTGCGAAATTGGCTTCGGCCAGGCGACAATCCGCGAACAGTATTTTGCGCAGGGGCTTTGCGGCAAATGACACATAATCCATCAGGCAGTTCTCGAAGCGGAGTGACAGGGTAAAGTCGTTGACCGTACTGAAATCAGCGCCCATGAGCTTACAGCCTTTGAACTTTGCGTCTGACAGGCTGCTCCTGCCCCACTTCACCATCGACATATTGCAGTCGGTGAAGCTGCAATTCAAAAAGGTGCTGCCCGACAGGTTGGCGTTGGAGAAATCACAGCGTGTAAAATGACAATCCTCGAACTCACGGTCGGCAACCGTCTGACCGCTGTAGTCTGTACCTGAGAAGTTTTCCTGACGGTGGTATACGGTCTTTTTCATGCAACGGTCACTTGTCTTTCAGCAGGTTCTCCAGCACATACATTTCGTCGCGCAGGCGCGCGGCTTCCATAAAATCCATTTCCTTGGCGGCTTTCAGCATGGCATTTTTCACCTTGGTGATCTGCTTTTTGAGCTCATCGGCGTTCATGTACTGCGTCACAGGATCGGCGGCAATGCTCAGTTCTTCCGGCTCTGTATAAGCCCTGATGAGCTTGCCATCCACGGAGATCTCCACGCCAGAGTGTGGTTGCAACAATTGCTTTTTACCAGCCTGTGTCGGCGTTATATTATGCTTGTAATTGTATTCGATCTGTTTTTTGCGGCGACGGGCGGTTTCATCAATCGTATAGCGCATGCTGTCAGTAACCCTGTCCGCATACATGATCACGCGGCCATTCACGTTCCGCGCTGCCCGCCCTACAGTCTGCACGAGGCTGCGCTCATTACGCAGGAAACCTTCCTTGTCCGCATCCAGGATCGCCACAAGAGATACTTCCGGCAAGTCCAGCCCTTCCCGCAACAGGTTGATCCCGATAAGTACATCAAACATGCCTACGCGCAGCTGTCGCAGGATCTCGATGCGCTCGAGCGTGTCTACCTCGCTGTGAATGTACCGGCAGCGGATATCGAGCTTGGTCAGGTATTTTGTCAGCTCTTCCGCCATGCGCTTGGTCAATGTCGTTACCAATACACGCTCATCGCGTTCCACTACTTTATGAATTTCATCCAGCAGGTCGTCTACCTGGTTCAGGCATGGGCGTACCTCTATGATCGGGTCCAGCACACCTGTCGGTCGGATGAGCTGTTCCACCACCACACCTTCCGCCCTGGCCAGCTCATACTCGGCCGGCGTGGCACTGATATAAATGGCCTGGTTCACCAGCGATTCAAATTCCTCGAACTTAAGGGGCCTGTTATCAAGCGCTGATGGCAGCCTGAAACCATATTCCACGAGGTTTGTCTTGCGGGCAAAGTCGCCACCGTACATCGCCCTGATCTGCGGGATCGTTACGTGGCTTTCGTCGATCATGATCAGGAAATCACTTGGGAAATAATCGATCAGGCAAAAAGGCCTTGTGCCGGGCTGCCGGCCATCCATGTAGCGGGAGTAATTCTCAATGCCGCTGCAATAGCCAAGCTCGCGCATCATTTCCAGGTCGTAGTTCACACGCTCTTCCAGTCGCTTGGCTTCTACGGCCTTGCCCTGCGAGTTGAAAAATTCCACCTGTGCCAGTGTATCCTCCTGGATTTGCTGCATGGCTTTTTGCAGCGTGTCAGGTGCCGTTACAAAGATATTGGCCGGGTAGATGGTGAAGCCGTCATATTTTTTGATCACGTGGCCGTTGATCGGGTCAAAGGTTTCAATGGTTTCGATCTCATCGCCGAAGAAGCAGATACGTACCGCGTAGTCCGCGTAGGATAAGTTCACGTCCACCGTATCGCCCTTCACCCGGAAGGTGCTCCGGTTGAAATCGGCCGTGGTTCTCGAATACAGGGCATTGACCAGCTGGTGCAGGAATTTGTTGCGCGAGATCACCTTGCCTGTTTCCAAGGAGATCACGTTCTTCCTAAAATCCGTAGGATTGCCGATGCCATAGATGCAGGACACGGAGCACACCACGATCACGTCGCGGCGGCCCGACAGCAGCGACGATGTGGCACTCAGTCGCAGTTTCTCTATCTCGTCGTTGATGGCCAGATCCTTCTCAATATAAGTGCCGGTGGTTGGCATAAAGGCTTCCGGCTGGTAATAATCGTAATAGCTCACAAAATATTCCACGGCGTTGTTCGGGAAGAACTGCTTGAACTCGCTGTAGAGCTGGGCCGCCAGGGTTTTGTTATGGCTCAGGATGAGGGTTGGCTTGTTCACCCGTGCAATAACATTGGCGGCGGTGAATGTTTTGCCGGAGCCTGTCACACCCAGGAGCACCTGGTGTGAAGTGTCTGTATTGATCCCTTCTACCAGCTGCCTGATGGCTTCAGGTTGATCGCCGGTGGGTTGGAATTCGGAGGTAAGTTCAAAAGGCATGATGCTAAATTAAGGATTAAGCCGGAGAATGCTGCACCCGTTTAACAATGATTTTGATACATTTGTCGTGCCTGAACCCACACGAATATTATATGCAGCGATGTATCGACCTAGCCTTGAAAGGTCTCGGTCGCGTTGCGCCAAACCCCATGGTGGGCGCGGTGCTCGTTCATCATGGCAGGATTGTGTCAGAAGGCTACCACGAGGCATACGGGCAGTCTCATGCAGAGGTCAATGCCATCCGGTATCTTGCAGATCAGGCCCTTCTGCACGATTGCACCTTGTATGTGAATCTTGAGCCCTGCTCGCACCATGGTAAAACCCCACCCTGTGCCGATCTTATTATTGAAAAAGGCATTCCCAGGGTGGTGATCGGGAACCTGGATACCAACCCGCTGGTGGCAGGCCGGGGCATAGCCAGGCTCCAGGCAGCAGGTGTGGAAGTGATACATGGTGTCCTCCACGAGGCCTGCCGTGAGCTCAACAAACGTTTCTTCACTTACCACGAACAGCAGCGGCCCTACATTATTTTGAAGTGGGCCGAGACTGCTGATGGTTTTATATCGCGGCTGCCACTGCCCGCAGATAAAGCTACTAACCATATCACTGGCGATGAGAGCCGGCGCCTGGTGCACCTGTGGCGCAGCCAGGAACAGGCTATCATGGTAGGCAGGCACACTGTTGTAGCCGACGACCCGCAGCTCACCACGCGTCTGGTGGAAGGCCGGAATCCCTTGCGTGTGCTGTTAGACCGGCACCTGCAGCTTGGGCCACACTACGCTGTTTTTAACGGGGATGCCCACACGCTGGTGTTCACCGAGAAACAACATGCGGCGTCAGGTACGGTAGCGTACGCTTCCATTGATTTCGATCAAGACGTGCTGCCACAGGTACTGAAAGGGTTACACCAGCACAGCATTGCCAGCGTTATCGTGGAAGGAGGTACTGTGCTGCTGCAAAGCTTTATCAATAGCGGGTTGTGGGATGAGGCCAGGGTTTTTGTAAACCCACACCTGCGCTTCGGGCAGGGCGTAAAGGCGCCTGTTTTTGATCATGTGTCCGCGCCTTCGCAGCAGGTCGGGAACGATGTGTTATATTTGCGCAAACATCATTAGGTTATGCTATACATTGTGCTCACTGTTGTTATCAGTGTTCTGCTGCTAGTTATTTTCAAACTTTTCGACCGCTACAAGATCCATACTTTCCAGGCCATTGTTGTCAATTATATCACGGCGGCGGTCACAGGCATCATGTTTGCCAGCCATCCTGTATCGTTCCATGCCATTGTGCATGCCAGCTCTTTCCATCTCGTGTTCCCACTCGG
>BFBZ01001928.1_pt1 | contig 12582 bp, 11 predicted proteins | sample 1888401 | NCBI WGS metagenome assembly BFBZ01 (sample SAMD00112614, study PRJDB3348) | symbiont metagenome | host: Chara braunii | reverse complement strand
GCGCCGATCGCCATCTGCTGGTAGTAGGATTGCACCGCCAGCAGCGTCAGTCCGTTCTGCAGCACGCCCATGATCAGCGCGCCGATCATGGTGCCGAGGATCGAGGCGCGGCCACCGAACAGGTTGGTGCCGCCGATGATCGCGGCGGTGATGGCCGTGAGCTCATAGTTGATGCCGGCGGTCGGGTCGCCGGCATTGACGCGGGCGGTGAACAGCAGGCCGGCAAGACCGGCGAGCGCGCCCGACAGTGTGTAGATGATGCGGCGGTGGTGCTCGACGCGGATACCGGCGGCGCGCGCCGCGCCCTCGCTGTCGCCAAGCGCCAGCGTGTGGCGGCCAAAGCGGGTATAGGCGAGCAGGCAATGCGCGACGATGGCCGTCAGCACCAGGAGGAAGACCGGCATCGGAATGCCGAATGGGCGGCCCTGCCCGATATAGACGATTTCGGGCGGCAGGCCATAGATCGCCCTGCCCTGCGAGATGACCAGCGCCAGCCCGCGCGCCAAACCGAGCATGCCGAGCGTGACAATGAAGGCCGGCACGAAGGCGCGGGTGACGAGCTGCCCGTTGATGTAGCCGGCTATGCCGCCCGCGACAATGCAGGCGGCGACAGCCAGCGGCGACCACCAGCCAAGATTGACGGCGACGAAGGCGCCGGCGACGCCGGACAAGCCCATGACCGAGCCGAGTGACAGATCGAGACCGCCCGAGCCGATGACGAAGGTGGCGGCGATCGCCAGCACGCCGATTGTCGAGGTCGCCAAGAGGATGTTGAGGACATTGCTGAGCGACAGGAAATAGGGCGACAGCACCGCCATGACGGCGCTCAGTGCCAAGAGCACCAGCAGCGATTCCAAGCGAATGTGGAGCCGTTCGACGGATGCGCGCTGCACCCGGGCCCAGAAACCGGGCTGTGCCATTTCAGAAGCCATGTTTTCGCACCTTTGATGAGGGCAGCAAGGCAGTAGGCAGTGGGGATTAGGCAGTAGGGAATAAGAGAGCGATCCGAGCATTACGAACCGCCTATTTCTCCTACTGCCTACTGCCTACTGCCCATTCCCTTCCTACTTCACGTATTCGAGCATCGGCTCCTTGCCGGCGTCGAGCACGTCCTTGGTCAGCACCAAGGTCGGCACGGCGATGCTGTCCTCGACCTTGTCGCCGGCCAGCGCCTTCTTGACATTCTCGACCGCCTGCTTGCCGACCAGGTAGGGCAGCTGCGCCACCGAGGCATTGAGGCGGCCTTCCTTGATCGACTTGACCGCATCCGAATTGCCGTCGACGCCGATGATGGTCACCTGCGGTCCCTTGCCGGCGGCGTAGACGGCTTCGACGGCACCCAGCGCCATGCCGTCATTGGCGCAGAAGATGGCGACGAGGTCGGGATGCGCCGTCAGCGTGTCGGTGGCGATCGACGCTGCCTTGCCGCGATCCCAGTCACCGGGCAGCGAGGCGACGATGACCAGCCCCGGTGCCAGCTCCTTCAGCTTGTCGGCAAAACCCTTGGCGCGCTTCTCGCCGGTGATGTTGCCCGACAGGCCCTCGACCACCAGCACCGGGCCCTTGGCATCCTTGCCGAGCTTGGAGACGAGATATTCGGCCCCTTGCGCGCCAGCGGCATTGTTGTCGGAGCCGATGTGGAAGGTGACCTTGATGCCTTCCTTGTCGAGCACCTTCTGGTCGAGATTGTTGTCGAGATCGACGATCTTGATGCCGGCGTCCTGCGCCGTCTTCAGGCATGGCAGCAGATTGGTCGAGTTGATGGCGGCGGTGATCATCGCCGCCGGCTTGCGCTCCAGCATGGTGTTGCAGAGGTTCAGCTGCGGCTCCGCCGCCTGATCGCTCTCGGCTGCCTGCTGGAAGATTTTCACGCCGGCTTCCTTGGCGCCGGCATCGACGCCCTGGGCCATCGCGCCCCAGAACGGATTGGCCAGCGTCTTCATCAGCACGCCGTATTCGGCGTCGTCTGCCCTGGCGACGGAGATGGCCGAGAACGCCATTGCCACGCCGAAAGCCAGAGTAAATCGATTTATCTTCAGAACGAACGATGTCATTGTTTTCCTCCTGTTGATGTCTCACGCCGCGAGCCGCAGCCAGGTCCGGCGCCTGCCTTCCGTCTTCGACAATGGGGGCTATTGTCGGTCTCCTCCCCCGGAATGCGGGACGTTGCCTGGCGAGCCAACGGATTCCCGCATCAAAACCCGGCAAGGTTCGAGCCGCGCGATCGGCGGCCCCTCCTCGCCTTCAATCCGGCGAAACAACGCGTCCATGGCGTGGACGGCGATCTGGTGAACCGGCTGCACCACGGCGGCGATGGCCGGCCATGTCACCTGCATCCATTCGGCGTCGTCGAAGCCGACCAGCGAAATGTCATTGGGGCAATGCCAGCCGCGCCGGCGAAACTCCGACAGCGCCACCAGTGTGCCCTTGAGAAACAGCGAATAGACGGCCGTCGGTCGCTCGCTCGGCCCCTTGCCTTCGCCTTTGTCGAAGTATTCGCGCAATTGCGTCCTGAGCGGTTCGACATCGGTTTCAGCAAGCACGACGTCAATGCGCACATCCGGCGCCAGCTTGAGCGCGGTGGCGCGGAACCCGTCGAGACGGGCGCGCACGGTGGCCGCCTGCTCGCCAAGGCCGACGACCAGTATGTGGCGGTGGCCCTTGCCGATCAGTTCGCGCGCCACCTCGGCACTGGCCACGGCACTGTCGGCGGACACGGTGTCGAAAGCATCGTCGGACAGCACGCGGTCGATCAGCACACCGGTCATGCCGTTGGCCTTCATGAATTCGGCGGCCGGGCCATGCTCGTTGCGCACCGGCGCCAGCACCACGCCGGCCACCCGCCAGTCATGCATACGGGCGAGGATTTCCTTTTCCCTTGCCTCGGATTCGCGGCTCGAGGCCGCCACCAGCGTGTAGCCGCGCTGCTCGGCCAGGCTTTCGAGTTGCGTGACCATCTGGCCGAAGAACTCGCTTTCGAACTCCGGCATGATGGCGCCGATGATGCGACGCTTGGCCCGGCGCATGTCGGAGGCGAGTGGATCGACACGATAGCCCAATTGCTCGATGGCATCGAAGACGCGCTGTGCATTCTCAGGCTTCACCGTGCTGACGCCGGCCATGACCTTGGAGACGGTGGCGGCGGACACGCCGGCGCGGCTTGCCACGTCGTGGATCGACGGACGCCGCTGCCGGGCTTCGCGATGCGCCATTGGTCCTCCTCCCGAGGCGCGGACAAACGCATTCTTCGTCCGCTGCCAAAATGAGTAAATCGATTTTTCGCGGTTGTAAATCGTTTAATCGGAGGTATTTTGTCCCTCGCGAACGAGCGATAATATCGCGCCCGGGAGGAATTGCCATGCCAAACAATGCCTTGCCGCTGGTCATCAGCGCGCCGGAACCACGCACGCTCGACCTCATCTTCACGCCGCCACAGCTGGCGCGGTTACGGGCGAATTACCGCATCATCGAGACCGCACCCGACGGCGTCGCGAAACTGCCGGCCGATGTGCTGGCGGAAGCGCGCTACATCATCGGCCAGCCGCCGATTTCGCCGGAAACGCTGGAGCAGATGAAGGCGCTGCGCTGCATCTTCAATGTCGAGACCAACCTGATCAACAACATGCCCTATGAGACGCTTTTTGCGCGCGGCATCCACGTCGTCACCACCGGCCTGGTGTTTGCCGAGCCGGTGGCCGAGCTTGGCCTTGCCATGGCACTCAACCTCGCCCGCAACATCGTCGACGCCGACCTCGCCTTCCGGCAGGGGCGGGAGTTGTGGGGCGGGGRCGGCAACCAGACGGCGCGGCTTTTGTCGGGCGCCGATGTCGGCATCATCGGCTTCGGAGATCTCGGCCGCGCGCTGAACCGTCTGCTGTCGGGTTTTCGCACCCGCACCAGGGTTTTCGATCCCTGGCTGCCGCCGTCGATCCTGATCGACAATGGCGTCGAGCCGGCCTCACTGGAAGAGGTGCTGTCGCAGAGCGACTTCGTTTTCGTCGTCGCCTCCGTGACATCGGAGAACCAGGGCTTTCTGGGCGGCCCGGCCTTTGTCAGCATGCGCAAGGGCGCCGCCTTCATCCTGCTCAGCCGCGCCGGTGTCGTCGACTTCCCAGCGCTGATGGCGGCGGTGAAAAGCGGCCATATCGTCGCCGCCAGTGACGTCTTCCCGGAAGAGCCGCTGGCGCAGGACCATCCCGTTCGCGCCCTGCCCGGCTTCCTGCGCTCCGCCCACCGCGCCGGCGCGCTCGACATCGCGTTCAAGCGCATGGGCGACATGGTGCTGGAAGACATGGACCTGATCGACCGCGGCCTGCCGCCGCTGCGCTCCAAACGTGCCGAGCGCGAGACGGTGTCGCGCATGCGTTCGAAGCCGGTCGACAAGAACTAGGTATTCAGTCCCTTGCGTCTGCCAGTTGACAGACCTGAATTCAATTAATAAGTTCGGTCATAGAACGAATTAATTGAGGTTCGACGTGAGTGACTTGCCGCGCATCTCTCGCCAGTTCTCGCAGCGCTCCGTCATGGAGGCGATCGTTCAGGGCGGGCCGATCTCGCGTGCCTCCATCGCCAAGCTGACCGGCCTGTCGAAGCAGACAATCTCGGAAATCGTGCGCGGTTTGGAGCAGGAAGGCTGGGTGCAGGAGACCGGCCGAACCAGCGGCCATGTCGGGCGCACTGCCGTCACCTATGAGTTGGTCCACGACGCTGCCTACATCATCGCCGTCGATCTTGGCGGCACCAAGGTGCGCGTCGCGCTGACCGACCTTGCCTGCCAGATATTCGCGGAAGCCGCGACGCCGACCGATCCGCGTGGCGGCCAGTTCGTCGTCGACCAGATTGCCGCGATTGCCTTCCAGGCCGCGGTCAAGCAGCGCGTTCCCCGCAAGAAGATACGCCTCGCCGTCATCGGCGCACCGGGCGCACCGGATCCTTCGACCGGCCGCATCCTGCTGGCGCCGAACATCGCCGGCTTCGACACGATGAATGTGCTCGATGCCTTCGAGAAGGCGCTCGGCATGGCCGTGATGATCGAGAACGACGTCAATCTGGCCGTGCTCGGCGAGAACTGGCTCGGCCAGGGCCAGGGCATTGACAATCTGGCCTATATCGCGCTCGGCACCGGTGTCGGCAGCGGATTGATGCTGGGCGGCCACCTTGTGCGAGGCGCCACCCATGCCGCCGGCGAGATCGGCTTCATGCCAATCGGCGCCGATCCGTTCGCGGACGAATCGCGGCGCACCGGGGCGTTCGAGCGGGCGGTGGCCACGCATGCGATGATGGAGCGCTACCAGGCCTTGACTGGCAGGCAGGCCACCGTGCCCCATATCTTCGAGAACGCTGCCCAGGGGGACAAGGACGCCCTTGCCGTGCTCGACGAAACTGCCCGCCATCTGGCGCAAGGCGTCGCCGCCATTGCCGCGATCGCCAATCCCGAAAAGGTCATTCTAGGCGGGTCGATCGGCCTGCGACCAGAAATACTGTCCAGGGTGCAGGCCCTGCTGCCGCTGTGCTTTCCCTATCCGATCACGGTCGAGGCGAGCGAGCTCGGTTCGCGGGCAGCACTCATAGGTGCGGCGGCGATCGGCCTTGGCCAACTGCACAACMCCCTGTTCGGCGTCGACGCGCCGGACGGCCGCATCTCGCTGCCGCCGGGCCAGGCGGCCGCCTTGAAGGAGGCTGCGCTATGAAGGACGACATCGTTGCCCGCCTGTGGGCGGCCCTAGACCGCGACCAGGCGCTGACGCTCTTCCGAGGCGCCATCGGCCGCGAGAGCATCACCGGCAACGAGGCCAATTTCGTTGCCTTTCTCGAGGCGAAGATGCGCCAGCTTGGCCTGAGCGGCGTCAACAGGGCGGAGTTCCTGCCCGGCCGGCCGAACATATGGGGCGAGCACAAGGGCGCGGGCCAGGGCAAGCGCCTGCTGTTCATCGGCCATACCGACACCGTCCATGTCGATGGCTGGCGCGAGCATTGGCAAGGCACCGAACGCGAGGACCCGTTCGCGGCACCGGTCGTCGACGGCGCCGTCTGGGGCCGCGGGTCGGGCGACCTGAAGGCGGGGATCACAGCCTCGCTTGCGGCACTCTCGCTGCTCGACAGGGCCGGCATCCGCCTCAAGGGCGACGTGGCCTTCGCCTTCGTAGGCGATGAAGAGAGCGGCCAGCCCGGAACCGGCATATCCGCAGGCATCAAGGATTTCGTCGGACGCATCGAGGCCGGCGAGATCGCGGCACCTGATTTTGCTGTCTATGTCGAGCCTACCCGTCTTGCCGTCTACCCGGCGCAGATCGGCTTTCTCATCACGGATATCACCATCTCGGGCAAATCCGCCTATTTCGGTGTGCCAGAACTCGGCAAGGATGCCTTGCGGGCCAGCCACGCCGTGATGACGGCACTGTGGAAGCATTCCGATGAAGTCGCCGCCCGCGCAGAGCACAAGCTCATCGGGCACGGCTTCCTGCTCATCACTGGCCTTGCCGGCGGCGGCTACATCGCCGTGCCGGAGCGCTGCACGCTGTCGCTCATCCGCAAGCTCTTGCCCGGCGAGCCGCTTGACACCGCCGCCGCCGAAATCGAGGCTGCCGTGCACGGAGCGATCAGCGATCCGGAAATCACCGTCGAATTCGCCTATCCGGCCGGCCGCGACCATCCGCTTGGCGGGACCGCCGCCGAGATCGACGAGACGCAGGCCGAGGTCGTCATGCTGTCCGAAGCGATGGCCGGGGCGATGAGTGGACGAGGCGTGATCGAGGGCGCGCCCTTCTGGTCGGAGCAGCCATTCTTCGTCAACCGGCTTGGCATTCCGGCGGTCTATTGCGCGCCCGGCGACATCAGAAACTGCCACACTTTCGAGGAGCACGTCGACGTCGAGGAGTATCTCGCCGGCGTCGTCGGTTTCGCAGCCTTCATGGCCCGCTACTGCGGCGTCGCCGATTGAATGACCAACGAAGCAGAAATGGGAGAGATGACATGCTGATGAAGAAAATACTTGCCGCCGCTTGTGCCGGCGGATTGCTGCTCGCCGCCCATGCGGCATGGGCCCAGACGGTCGGCCCGCAAGGCGAAACCGCCACGCCGAGTGCCAGCGTGACGCTGAGCGACGCCGATATCGCGGCACTCAAGAACAAGGGCTACAAGGCAGCATTGCTGTGGCACACGTCCTCCGACTTCACCAACGCGGTGACCGCGGGCGCCACCGACGAGTTCGCCCGCGCCGGCATCACCATCGCGGTGAAGACGGACGCCCAGTTCGACGCCGCCCGCCAGCGCAGCGACATCGAGACGGCCCTTGCCGCCAAGCCCAACGTCATCCTGTCGCTGCCGCTCGACCCGGTCACCTCGGCCGAAGCCTTCCGCCAGGCGGTCAAGGACGGTACCAAGCTGGTGTTCCTGTCCAACCTGCCCAAGGGCTACAAGCAAGGCACTGACTACGCCTCCATCGTCACCGACGACCTGTTCCAGATGGGCAAGCAGGCGGCGGATGCGATGGCCAAGGCCATCGGCGGCAAAGGCAAGGKGGGCTACATCTTCCACGACGCCACCTACTACGTGACCAACCAGCGCGACCAGGCCTTCAAGACCACCATCGAGAAGGACTATCCCGATATCAAGATCGTCGCCGAACAGGGCATTTCCGATCCGGCCCGCGCCGAGGAGCTGGCGAACGCCATGCTGCTGCAGCATCCCGATCTCGACGGTATCTACGTGACCTGGGCAGAGCCGGCCGACGGCGTACTTTCGGCACTGCGCGGCGCCGGCAACACCAGGACCAAGATCGTCACGCTCGACCTCGCCGAGCCGGTGGCGCTGGACATGGTCAAGGGCGGCAACGTCTCGGCACTCGTCGCCGACAAGGCCTACGAGCTCGGCCGCGCCATGGCCGCGGCCGGCATGAAGTCGCTGCTCGGCCAGCAGACGCCGGCTTTCGTCGTCGCACCGGCCCTCACCGTGACCAAGGACAACGTCGCCCAGGGCTGGAAGGATTCGCTCAACCGCGAGGCACCGCAGCCGGTTCTCGACGCGGCCAAGTGAAGTCCTCGCTCCGGCGCGACCCGTTGCGCCGGAGCCTTTCAACACCAAACAAAGGGGAAAACGACATGCGCAAGTCTCTAGGCATCATGACCGCACTGGCGACGCTGTTGAGCGTCCATGCCTTCGCGGCGGAGGGCGTCACCACCGGACCGAATGGCGAAAAGCCGGTGCCGGCAAGCACGCTGACGCTGACGCCGGCCGACGAACTGAAGATCAAGGATGGCAAGTTCACCGCGGCACTCGTCTGGCACGAGATGAGTGAATACACCAACGCCGTCAACGCCGGCGCGCGCGACGAGTTCAAGCGGCTGGGCATCGAGGTGGTGGCGCAGACCGATGCCGGTTTCGACGCGTCCCGCCAGAAGTCGGATGTCGAGACGGTAATGGCCAAGAAGCCATCCATCATCCTGTCGCTACCTGTCGACCCGGCAACCGCGGCTTCCGTCTATGATCCGGCCCGCCAGGCCGGTGTCAAGCTCGGCTTCGTCGACAATTGCCCGGCCGGTTACAAGCAGGGCACGGACTATGTCACCATCGTCTCCGACGACCTGTTCCAGATGGGCAACAAGGCAGGCGTCGCCATGGCCGAGGCGCTCGGCAAGAAGGGCAAGGTCGGCTACATCTTCCATGATGCCGACTTCTACGTCACCAACCAGCGCGACGGGGCCTTCAAGAAGACCATCGAGCAGGATTATCCGGACATGAAGATCGAGGCCTCGGCCGGCATGGCCGACCCGGCGCGCAGCGAGGACATCGCTCAGGCGATGATCACCCAGCATCCCGATCTCGACGGCATCTACGTGACCTGGGCCGAGCCGGCCTTGAGCGTGCTCTCCGCGCTGCGTTCCGCCGGCAACACGCACACAAAGATCGTCACGCTCGACCTCAACGAGCCCGCCGCGCTCGACATGGTCAAGGGTGGCAACATCGCCGCGCTAGTTGGCGACGAGGCCTACAGCATCGGCGTGACCCTGGCCCGCGCATCCGCCGGATCCCTGGTCGGCAAGCAGGCCGCCCCCTTCTACGCGGTCGATTCCATCGCCGTCACCAAGGACACGGTCAAGGACGGCTGGAAGAAGTCGCTCAACAGGGATGTACCCGCGGCCATCGCGGACGCCATGAAGTAAAAATGGCGGCAGGCGAAGCGCTCACCATCGGAGAATGACCATGTCCAGTGCCAACACCAATACCGAGGTGGGCAGCTTCGCCAGCCGCTTCAATCTGCAGCAATATGTCGTCTATCTCGGCTTTCTGGCGATCTTTCTTTTCTTCGCCGTCGTGCTGAGGGACAGCGGCTTCCTCACCGTGCGCAACCTGTCGAACATCGTGCTGCAGACGGCCCCCGTGACCATCATGGCCATCGGACTTGTCTTCGTCATGTCGGCCGGTGAGATCGACCTGTCGATCGGCTCGATCGTAGCGGTGGCCGCCCTTGCCGCCGCCGTCACCATCGGCGCCCACGGCATGGCGGCGGGCATTGTCGTCGGCCTCGGAGCCGGACTGCTGATCGGCCTGATCAACGGCATCCTGGTCGCCTATGTCAGGCTGCCGTCGTTCCTGGTGACGCTGGCGACGATGGGCCTGTTCGCCGGCGTCTCCCGTTCCATGACCGACCTGCGTTCGATCTCCGTCACCAACGAGGCCTTCACCGGGTTTTTTGGCTCCGGTTCGCTGCTCGGCGTGCCGTCGCTGATCTGGTGGACGGTCATTGCAGTCGTGATCGGCCATGTCATCTACCGCGAGACGCGTTTCGGTGCGCATGTGCTGGCGACCGGCGACAACGGCCGCGCCGCAAGCGTCTCTGGCATCAGTGTGCCAAGGATTAGGCTGGCCGTGCTGACGATCAGCGGCGGTCTCGCCGGACTTGCCGGCCTGCTCTACGCCGGCCGCCTGCAGGCGGCGAAATACACGCTGGGCGAAACCGACCTGATGACGGTGATCGCCGCCGTCATCGTCGGCGGCACGCTGCTCAACGGCGGCAAGGGTTCGGTGGTCGGCGCCCTGGTCGGCTCGCTGATGATGGGCATGCTGAACAACGGCCTGATCCTGATGGGCCTGTCGGTCTCCGACCAGATGATCGTGCGCGGCCTGATCATCCTGACCGCCGTCGCCGTGTCGCTGCGCGAAAAATCCCGCTGAAGGAAAGCCTCCATGTTTCTCGACGTTCTGCGCCGCCGCAACCCCGCCTTCATCGAGGCGGCGATCGGGCTGCACCAGCAAGGCAAGCTGCCGGCCAATGCCTATGTGCTCGACCTCGACACGGTCGAACGCAATGCCAGGCTTCTCAAGGATGAGGCAAACCGCAACGGCCTGAAGATCTTCGCCATGACCAAGCAGGTCGGGCGCTCGAGCTCGTTCTGCCGGGCGGTGATGCGCGGCGGCATCGACCGGGCGGTCGCGGTCGACATGGCCTGCGCGCGCGCCGCGCACAAGGCAGGGCTGAAGCTTGGCCATCTCGGCCATTTGCAGCAGATCGCCAAATTCGAGGCCGAGGCCGCGGCGAAGGCCTTCAGGCCGGACTACTGGACCGTCTTCAACGACACCAAGGCCGAGGAAGCAGGCGCGGGCGCGAAAGCCGCCGGCTACGTGCAGGATCTCCTGGCTCGCATCGCTGCCGAGGGCGACATTTTCTATCGCGGCCATGAAGGCGGCTTCGAAGCCGCCGATATCGTTGATGTCGCCGATCGGCTCGACGCCGTTCCCGGCGGTCGCTTCACCGGCATCACCACCTTCCCTGCCCTGCTCTTCGATCATGCCACGCGAAAAGTGCTGCCGACGCCCAACCTGGGGACGCTGGCCAAGGCGGCCGAGGCGCTGGCCAAAGCGGGCCGGACGGGGATCGAGATCAATGCGCCGGGCACCACCTCCAGTGTCATGCTTGCCGCGCTCGCCGATGCCGGCGCCACCCAGTGCGAGCCAGGCAACGGGCTGCACGGCACCACCGCGCTGCATGTGATGGAGGATCTTCCGGAACTCCCGGCGGTGCTCTACCTGACCGAGGTCTCGCATCTGTCGGGCGGCAAGGCCTATTGCTTCGGCGGCGGCTTCTACATCGACCCGATCTTCCCGGAGTATGATGTGAAGGCGATCGTCTCGGCCGAACCGACGACGACTGCCAAGGCGCTGCGCAGCGTCGAGGTGCCGCCGCCCTCTGCGATCGACTACTACGCCATGATCGATGCCGCCGGCCCCAACATGCCGAAACCCGGCGACAGCGCGGTGTTCGGCTTCCGTGGCCAGGCCTTCGTCACCCGTGCCTATGTCGTCGGCGTATCGGGCATTTCAAAGGGCAATCCGAAAGTGGAAACGATCGAGAACGGCTTCGGCGAAGCCTATGCCTGGCCGGTCTAGGAGAGAGCGATGAACGCAAAAGCGCCCATTCTGCAGTTGCAGGACATCCGCAAGAATTTCGGCGGCATCACCGCGATCGAGAATTTTTCGCTCGAGGTCTTTCCGGGCGAGATCGTTGCCCTGGTCGGCGACAATGGCGCCGGCAAATCGACACTGGTCAAGATCGTCTCCGGCGTGCATCCGCCGTCCTCCGGGACGATTGTCATTGAAGGCAAGCCGGTGACGATGTCCAACGCCACCATGGGGCGCGCGCACGGCATCGAAGTCGTCTACCAGGACTTGGCGCTTGCCGACCAGCAGACCGTCTACATGAACATGTTCCTCGGCCGCGAGCCGCTGAACCGGTTCGGCCTCCTCGACCGTCGCCGGATGATCGGCGAGACCGAAAAGCTGGTGAAGGAGCTGGACGTGCGCATCCCCTCCGCCCATGCCACCATCCGCGACCTCTCGGGCGGCCAACGCCAAGGCGTCGCGATCGCGCGTGCCACGCATTGGGCGAGCAAGCTGATCCTGCTGGATGAGCCCACGGCAGCACTCGGCGTCGCCGAAACCGCCCGGGTGGAAGCGATCGTTCAGTCGCTCAAACAGCGCAATGTCGGCATCCTGATCATCAGCCACAGCCTCGACCAGGTGTTCAAGCTCTCCGACCGCATCTGTGTTCTCAGGCGCGGCAAGCAGATCGGCGTGCGTGAGACCGCGAAGACAGACAAGAACGAAATCATCGCCATGATCACCGGCCTGCAGCAGCAGTAGCGGGCCCGTGCCGGATCGGAATGTCTATTGCAAATGGCGCCACGAGGCCCGCCCCAGCCGTACCGGAACAACAATGAATACACTGCGAGCGAGCGCTATGCCTTGCTCGCAGACCGGCGCGATGTCGCGTAGAGGATCACGAAGCCGACCACACCCGCCATCGCATATTTGATCCAGGCGCTGAGATAGTCGGCAGCTCCATCCTGGCCCGACACATACAAGGCTGCGGCGACAAAGCTCATGATGGCGATGCCGAGGGCATAGGACACAAGCAGGCCGAGGCCGGTAGCCTTTCGCAACAGCCACGCGACCAATGCTCCCGAAAGCGCCATGGCCAAGGCCGCGCCCAAAAGCTCCGCTATGAACCCCGGTGAAATCATTTTCGCTCCCCCTATCCCGGCTCAGAAGGTATCAGCATAGATCGGCAATTTCAACCATGGCGGG
>BFBZ01001927.1_pt1 | contig 12582 bp, 9 predicted proteins | sample 1888401 | NCBI WGS metagenome assembly BFBZ01 (sample SAMD00112614, study PRJDB3348) | symbiont metagenome | host: Chara braunii | reverse complement strand
ATCGGGGCGTTCTACGACGGCAAGTTCGACATCCTGCTGTCGACCACGATCGTCGAATCCGGCCTCGACATTCCCCGCGCCAACACGCTGATCGTACACCGTGCCGACATGTTCGGCCTTGCCCAGCTCTATCAGCTGCGCGGCCGCGTCGGCCGCTCCAAGCTGCGCGCTTATGCGCTGTTCACCCTGCCGTCGACGCACAAGATCAGCCCACTGGCCGAAAAGCGCCTGGGCGTGCTGCAGTCGCTGGAGACGCTGGGGGCCGGCTTCCAGCTCGCCAGCCACGACCTCGACATCCGCGGCGCCGGCAATCTGCTGGGCGACGAACAGTCCGGCCACATCAGGGAGGTCGGCTTCGAGCTCTATCAGTCGATGCTGGAGGAGGCGATCGAGAACCTCAAGGCCGGCATCACCGAGCCGACGGTCGACCGCTGGTCGCCGCAGATCACGATCGGCATGCCCGTGCTGATCCCCGAGGACTACGTCTCCGACCTCTCCGTGCGGCTGTCGCTGTACCGCCGGCTCGCCGATCTCGAGACCGACGAGGAGATCGAGAATTTCGCCGCCGAGCTGCGCGACCGCTTCGGCAAGCTGCCGGACGAGACGCGCTATCTGTTCAAGGTCGCCGCGATCAAGAACTACTGCCGCCGCGCCAATGTCGAGAAGGTCGATGCCGGCCCGAAGGGCGCCGTCATCGCCTTCCGCGACAACAGTTTTGCCTATCCGGAGCGCCTCGTCGCCTTCATCAAGCGCCACGGCCAGGCCGCCAAGGTGCGCCCGGACATGAAGGTCGTGTTCCTGCAGGTCTGGGAGACTCCGGAAGAGCGGCTGGCCGGGACCACGGATATTCTGAAGGAGCTGGCGGAGCTCGCGGAGAAGAAGAAGGCGGCGTAGCGGAATGGAGCGTTAGCGAAGCATCCAGCCGAAATGCAACGCAAGGCTGGCGATCGTGAAGACTGAGACGATCGCGATCACGCTGATCCAGTCGGTCTGATCGCGAGATTGTCTGTTCTGCATCGCGCCATCCTTCGCTTCGTCAGACGCCCCCGAACGAAGGGTGATAGCATCAGACGAGTGGGGCAAATGCGCGATCTGAAGATGCCAGTGTTCGGTTGAGATCGTGGCCAAGCCGATGAGATCTGACGACCGAAGTCAGGATATGCGAGCCACGCGCACACGCCGTGTCTTGGACTTGCTGGAAGCGATCCCTTACAATTTATGGTACGCTCGGCTAATTTCTTGGGATCGCGGGCACGGCGCCGTCTTGCGCTCACATATGGCGAGATCGTGCATGCGCGTGTACCCACCTTACGGACATTGATGCGCCTGCTTGGGAGATGTCGATGACGCAACGTAACATCGCACTTCGCGTTAGTGCAGACGATCCGAACGTGGCGTATCTGATGTTGCCTGAGCATCCCGGGTCAGGAACGAAGGGGTGCTCTGCCAGGCAAGTACCATTGTCTGACCTTCTTTCATACGTTGGCGCCGACATAATCCTGGATCTCGATGCGGATGGGCGGCTCATCGGAATTGAAGTGCTTGCCTGAGGCAGGCTTACTAGTGGGCTTCACGACGCCGCGCGCTGCGGCTCGCCATAGACCCGGGCCAGCAGCGTGCGTGCGGTGTCGCCCTGCTACAGCGCGGCGACGGTCACCGCCGTCTCCATGCGCGCGTTGCGCTTGCCATGCGAGGTATGGCGCATCACGGCTCGACAGCCGCCGCACGATCGCATGGCCGAACGCAGATCGGTCTCGGCGAACACGACCACGACCGAGCCGTTGTCCTCGTGGGTCCCGAAATCCATCCGGCGCATCAGCCGGCTGATGATGCGCCCGCCGTCATATTGGGCGCGGGGGTCGAAGTGATCGAAGGCGAAGCGCGCGACGGCAAGGCCGCCGCCATTCTTCAGCCGCCAACCTCCCCGCAACGGGCGATCGGCGGCGCAACCCCGACCAGCTCCGCCAATCGCCCGTTGCTGCACCCGCGCCACTCGGCGTCAAACAGGACTCTAAATCCTACCGGATGAAACTTCGGTGGCAGGTCAGTTGCAGAACAGGGCGGGCCTGCGATGCTCGCCGGTATCGGCATCATGCGAGCGCTAGCTAAGTCCGGCTCGAACGCGTGTGCAACCTTGAGATGGTCGCACGAGTCCCTAAAGAGGATTAATGTTTCACAGATTTTTATCAACGAGATCAGTTTCGCAGATCTTCAAGAAGATCAAAGGTCAGTTGTGGGGGGCGATCCAACTGCCTAGTTCAGGCATCGACGATGTCCGATCCACGATCACTATCGCCGGAGATAAATTTCCGCCGAGGCATTAGCTATGCCGGCGGTCTGGTCGCAATTGGACTGATCTATTTCGCCCTGGCAAAAGGTGGCCTTGCTCTCGCCTCTATTCATCCCAGTGCAACGCCAATTTGGCCACCGACAGGTGTCGCGCTGGCGGCGGTGCTGTTGTGGGGATATCGGACTTGGCCCGCAATTTTCACGGCGGCGGTGATCGCCAATGCGACGACCGCCGGCTCGGTTGCCACCGCGATTGCGATTGCGACCGGTAACTCTCTTGAAGCGGTTGTTGGCGCTTACCTAATCAATCGATGGTCGAGCGGATGTAATACGTTTTCGACGCCATATTCTGTCGCGAAGTTTACCCTGATTTGCCTCGTGATCGCGACACCGATCAGCGCCAGCATTGGACTGTCCAGCCTGGCAACCGCCGGGTACATCGAACGGACGAATTTCGCAAACGCCTGGGTCACATGGTGGCTGGGAGATGTGACCGGCGCGCTGGTCATTGCCCCCGTTATCGTGCTTTGGGCATCAAGCCCCTACCATGCTTTCAACCGCAAGGAATTCTTGGAGACGGTCGGCGTCCTCGCAACAGCGGCGGCTGTTGGACTCATTGCTTTCAGCCCCCTGATCGAGCAAACGCCGAGCCGAAATCCACTGGGTTTTCTCGCGATCCTGCCAATGTTGTGGGCGGCGCTGCGCTGCGGTCCACGTGACACCGCAACGGTTGCGCTGGTGCTTGCGGGGATCACGATTTGGGGGACGCTCACGGGCGGCGGCCCCTTCACGACCGTGGATCTCAACGTTTCATTCCTGCTGGTATTGATGTTTTTGATCAGTATTGCCGTTCCAAGCTTGCTACTGAGCGCCGACGTCGAGGTGCGCAAGAAAGCGGAGGAAAGTCTGCGCCACGCGCAGATGGAACTCGAACGGAAGGTCGCTGAGCGTACGCAAGAGCTGGAGCTCGCCAATGCAGCCAAATCGCGCTTTCTTGCCATGGCAAGCCATGATTTGCGGCAGCCATTACATGCACTAGGCCTGTTCGTTGCACAGCTGCGCACGCCGCTCAAATCGGGGGAAAGGACAAAGACGATCGAGCGGATCGATGCAACGCGCAAAGAAATGGATGAAATGTTCAACTCGCTCCTGGATATTTCCAGGCTCGATGCTGGAATCCTTACACCCAAAATTACCGAATTCCCGATCGCGCGCCTGTTGCAAACAATTGAGACTACGTTTGATCAGGCAACGCGAGAAAAAGGCTTGCGTCTACGCGTTCGGCGAAGTGACGCCTGGGTGCGGAGCGACGCCATGCTGCTCGAACGCATACTGCTCAATCTGGTATCCAATGCTGTGCGCTATACGTCACGGGGCGGGATCATCGTCGGATGTCGTCGGCGCGGTGAAATGTTGCGTATCGAAGTATGGGATAGCGGTCCCGGCATTCCTGAGGATCAGAAGCAGAATATCTTTGGCGAGTTTTTTCAACTACCCGGCCCAGAACGGAACCGGTACGGCGGCCTGGGGCTCGGCCTGGCTATTGTCGACAGGCTTCGCGTACTTCTCAACCATCAAGTCGACTTAGCTTCGACTGTGGGCCGAGGTTCGCGATTCTCAATCCTGATTCCGATGGCCGATAAATGCGTCAGGTCCACTGAGCCCGTCGACTCACCTCGCCCCGCAGCGGTCGAAGGTAAGGTAATTCTTGTTATTGCCGATGCTCCAATTGTGCGAGAGGAGACGGGCGGATTGCTTGGCAAATGGGGATACTCCGTCCTTACCGCCGGATCCGACGAAGCTGCGCTCATCCGACTGGCTGAGCGCCAACAACGCCTCGATCTTATAATCTCGGACTATCATCTTGCCAGCGGAAAGACCGGTATCCGAGCAATTGAACAAATTAGTGCGGCGTTTGGCTCGTCAATTCCAGCTATCCTCACCAGCGGCGATACGGCACCCGAACCATTACGTGACGCTAAGGACAGAGGGTACATTTTGCTGCACAAACCTGTCGACCCAATGCGGCTCCGCGCTGTCATGCACGAGTTCTTGAGGGATCAAGGCGATAGGAGAGACACCGGGGCGGCGTTATGAATCAGATTTCGGCGACAAGTCCCAGCCCATTTTTCCTACTTCTATTACTGCCTCGGTGCGACTCGTTACATTGAGTGCCTTGAGAACGACCGTGATGTGGTTCTTCACGGTCGGCACGGCCATATCGAGGGTCTTGGCAATGATCTTGTTGCTTTTTCCCTTCATCAGGAGCGCAAGCACTTCAATCTGCCGATCGGTCAACCCGAGACCCTTGGGAGAGTCCCGCGTCGCTAGCTTATTTGCAGGCCGCGGAGACGTTGGTTCCTCAAGTATCTCCGAGGGAATGTAAATGCCGCCAGAGAACACTAACTTGATGGCGTTGAGCATGACCTCACGTTCGGTAGTTTTCGGGATGAAACCCAGAGCGCCAAGTTTGAAGGCACGCTTGACTGTATCTTGATCATCCGAGGACGAGAGAATGACGATAGCAATGGTCGCATAGCGGTCACGCAGTTCGCGGAGGACAGAGAAGCCATCTCGATCAGGCAAATTGATATCAAGCAAAATGAGGCTGATGTCAGGATGTTCCTCGACTATGTGCACTGCCTCACGGCCGTTCGAAGCTTCAAAAATGACGGAGTCTCGCTTCAGTTGTTTCACGACAGCGTGCAACGCCTCGCGGATTAATGCATGGTCGTCGACAATAAGAACTTTCATAAAAGCTCTCCGTCATCCCATTGCACGGAGATCCAACTCAAAAAACATACACCCACCTTCGGGTCTTTGGCGAGGAAGAAGCTGGCGGAAGACTGGCTCTCGATACCGTCTATCCACCATCATCCTTGGCCCAACCAGCGGTTCGCCGCCGGGCACTCAAGGTAGGAGCCGAATGCCGTTGTGTGGTGTAATTGTAGTCACCGCACGGTAGGAGCGCGAGTACGGACCACGAAAGTCGTGGGACTCAGGGTCTCCTTCGCCTGTAGGCAAAGGTGATTGATGCCGAGATCTGTACGGTACCTTGATCATAGGACCTAGGAACCTCTCTCTGTGGACCTCCGGCTGATTTACGCGCTCTGCCGTTTGAACGATGATCGTCAAACGGACAGCCTCACGCGCCAGCAGGTTCTACCAAGCGCCGCCAGCCGCCATATGATCATTATCGTAATAGCTTTGGTGGCCGGGGTCGGCGTGAAGCAAATCTAGATTGCGGCGTTGTCACGATCCGGCAGCGCGGCGGTGACTTTCTGTCAAATTCGGTCCCTCTTGAAGCGTGCTCGTACGCCGGACGGGGCAATCAGATGCATGATCGAACTGCCGACCTGAAGCCATCGGTAGGCGCGTTGCCGGAGCTGAAAGGCTACGGCCGCGATTTGCGCATTGATGCCTGCCGCGGCATCGCGCTCTGGTGCATCTTTCTTGATCATGTCCCCAACAACATCGGGAGCTGGCTGACACTGCGGAACTACGGCTTCAGCGATGCCGCGGAAGTGTTCATGTTCGTGTCGGGCGTAACCTGCGCGTTGGCCTACGGCAAGGCATGGCGCTGCGGGGGGTGGACCGGCGTGATCGGCCGGACGCTGTGGCGAAGCTGGGATATTTATGTCGCATTTCTGCTGCTCACGCTCGCCTGCGCCATCATGGTTCACCTCGCAGGCGGCGGCCATCTTGCCGACGAGAGCAATACGCGCATTCTGTTGGAACAGCCGGGCGTGACGCTCGCGCACGCGGCGATCCTGCAATACTGCCCCGTCAACACCGACGTCTTGCCGCTCTTCGTGCTTTATCACCTTTTGTTCGCGCCGCTGCTGTGGCTGCTGCTGCGAGCGCCGAACGCAACGCTCGGCGCGTCGCTGTTGCTTTACGCACTGGTGCACGTCTTCGGATGGACCATCCCGGCATGGCCGAACGGCCACTGGGCCTTCAATCCGCTGGCTTGGCAGCTGCTGGTCGTGCTTGGCGTGTGGTGGATGATCGAAGACAAGAGAGCCCGGCCATGGGTGACCTCACGCACCGCGCTTGTGGCTGCCGCTCTCTATCTGGTGTTCAGCCTCATCATCGCATTGAGCTGGAGCATCAAACCGCTGGAAGCGCTGGTCCCGCAGGCGCTGCTGACGCTGCTTTACCCGATGGACAAATCTAATCTCGATCCATTGCGACTGCTGCATTTCTTGGCCCTTGCGGTTTTGGTGGTATGGTTAGTGCCTCGCAATTGGCGAGGGCTGACGACGGCGGTGATGCGCGGCGCCGTTCTCTGTGGCCAGAACTCGCTGCCAATCTACTGCCTCGGCGTTCTGCTGACGTTCGCCAGCCGCCTGGCGCTGCTCGGCATCTCGGAGGGGCTGACGATGCAGATCGCGCTCAGTGTTGGCGGCGTCCTGGTGATGATCGTGGCGGCGACGCTGCTGAACTTGATCAAGATCAAGCCGAGGCAGCAGCCGGACGCGAAGCCCGTCGAGCAGACAACCAGGTTTGAGCTGGTCGTCAATCTCAAGACAGCCAAGGCGCTCGGCGTTGACATTCCGTCCACGCCGCCCGCCTCGGGCCGACGAGGTGGCCGAACAAAGATGCTGTTTGCTCCGGTGCGCGAGTCCGGCTGCGGCGCTGATCCAGCGCCAGCAATCGCGCACGCCTTCGGGCCACCAGCGAAAACTGTGGGTCAGGTCGTGAATTAGTTCACAAGGACTGTGGAGCCTGCCCTTTCTTCTTCCGGCCATCGTACAGGAGCCAAGGCCATGATTTCCCACCCAAGGACCCACAAGGGAGCGGTGCTGATCGCGGCGTGCGTGATGTTTGCCAGCGTAGCGGCATTATTGTCGGTCAACGTGACGTCACCCACTAGCTCCGCGCTCGGCGCTGACTGGCAGTGCAGCCGGCTTGCGCTCGTTATCACGATCTGCACCCATGTGCGTGCACACGAGACCGTTTCAACTGGCGTGCGCAAGCGGACCTGGTACCCGGAATCATAGCTCGGTGATACGGCGGTCTTTGAAGCGGCGTTGCCGGGCCTTTTTCTTGGTCCAGACGAAGGGCTCAGATCTGACGTTATATGCTTTGTTGTAGTGACCTGCCCCTAGGAGTTTGCGGCCTATGCGGCCAACCTCACCGCAACGGGCGATCGGATGCGCAACCCCCACCAGCTCCGCCAATCGCCCGTTGCTGCACCCGCGCCACTCGGCGTAAAACCCAACAGGACTCTAAATGCTCCTGGATGAAACTTCGGTGGCAGGTCACTCGCAATGACGCCCGTGACGCAGGCAACGTTCTATGAAGCCGCGCGTTGCGCCTCGCCGTAGACGCGGGCCAGCAAGGTGCGCGCGGTGTCGCCCGGCTGCAGCGCGGCGACAGTGACCGAAGGCTCCGTGCGCGTGTCGCGTTTGCCGTGCGAGGTTTGGCGCATCACGCTGGAGAGGCGGCGGGCGATGGCGTGGGCCGAGCGCAGATCCGTCTCGGCGAACACGACGACGACGGAGCCGTTGTCCTCGTGGGTGCCGAAATCCATCCGTCGCATCAGGCGGCTGATGATGCGGGCGCCGTCATACTGGGCGCGCGGATTGACCGGATCGAAGGCGAAGCGGGCCACCGCTAGGCTGCCGCCGCTCTTCTGGGTCTGACTGACGGCGGTGGCAAAGTCGCGCGCAAAAGCGTTACGGGTGAGCAGGCCGGTCTGCGGGTCGAGCATGCCGCCGGCTTCGATGGCGCGCAGCGTGCGGTTGAGGCGCGCTTCGAAGGCGTGCTGGCGGATCAAGGGCAGCGCGCTGGCCGCGATGTGCGCGGGAGCGCCGGCGATGATCTCGAGATTGGCGAGTTCCTGCAGCGGCGCCGGCTGGTTGGCAGTGACGACGACGGCAAGGTTGCGGAAGCGGGTGTCCTCGGCGAGCACCGCGAGGAACGCATCGACCACGCGCGGCGAAAACCCTTCGCCGAGCACGATGCCGTCGATGTCGCGGCTCGACAGATGTTTGGCGGCGGCTTCGATGCTCAGCGCGCCGACGACCGCCATGCGTTCGCCGAGCGCGACCGACAGGCCGGGCAGGGAGCTGCCGCGGCCGAGCAGCAGCACGGTCGCGTCATCGAGCGGATCTGTTTCCGGCAATGTGGCGTCGGGTGCTTTCTTCTCATTGAGACGGCGCAGCACGGTGGTGTGCAGCGTGCGGACGCGCAACGCCGCGCGCAGCCGCGCCAGCAGCCGCTCGTGATTGTCGCTGCCATGCAAGGGAATGGCGTGGTCGGGCAGGACAGCGCCACCGGGTGCGATGGCGATCAGCGGCACGTACGGCTTGCGCGCGCCGACATGACGCGAGAACGCCGCAAGCTCGGTTGCATCAGCATCCTCGACGACGGCAACGACCGCGGCCGGCTGAACCTTGGACATCATGCTGATCGCATCAGCCCAGCGCGTCTCGACGGAGGGGAGAATTTGCGCCACCGCGAGGGCCGCACTCAGCGAAGGCCGCGTGGACGAGGAGACGATGAGAAGCGGGCCTTGTGGGGACATCCAGGGAACTCAGGATACGCTGACGTTACATCGCGATCCTAGGGTCCCTCCCGTTAACGCAGCGTCAACACTGTTCCAAACATGACGGTTCCGTAGCTGTCCGGACGGCAGGATCAGCCGCCCGAGCCGGCGCGGTCGCGGAAGGCCTCGACCATCAGCGGATTGAGTCCCAGCTCGGCAAGCGCTTCCCGCGCGCGCGCATTGTCCATCGCGCGGCCCGCGAGGCGGTGACCGCTGAGACGGTCGGGCAGAGCGGTCAGCAGCGCGCCCTGGCCCAGCCGCCTCGACCATTCGTGCAGATCCTGGGCGAGGAAGCGGTAGCCGCCAACGGCCATCACGCCGGCCGGCGGCGCCGTGATCGAGATCGTGTCCTGGGCGCGGTCGAGGCGCACGGCGTATTCGGTGTCGACGTAGTCGCGCGGCGCTGCCGGCATCAGCGAGTCGCTCGGCGGTTGCGGCGGCGCGTAGGCGGCCAACACGACCATGGGCCCACGCAGCCCGAGCGTGCCCTTCGGCGTCACCAGGATCTCGCCGGCGATCGACGAGCCCGGCTGTTCGCGCGGCGCGCCCTGGCGGCCCGGCTTGACCGGCCCGGGACTGCCATCGGCCGCGGTGCGGCGCACGGCGAACAGTCCGGCTTCGCCGAACAGATAGACGTCGGTCATCTCGATGTCGCGCGTCTTCCACGATGCGCTCGACGCCACCTGCTCGGGCGCGCGCCACAGGCCGAGCACATAGCGCAGGTTCGGCAGCCGCGCGGCCAGATTGCCCTCGTCGAGACGCAAGGCGAGTTGAGCCGGGGCGACCAGCGTATCGCAGGCCAGCTCCGCGAGCTGCTGTTCCAGCGCGTCGGCGTCGAACGGGTGGTGCAGCGCAAGGGTGCCGCCGGACAACAGCCATGTCACGACCGAGGCGGCGAGGCCGGCGAATGACGACGGCAGGAAGGCCGACATCATGTTCACGCCCTGCGGCAGATCGCTCTCGAGCGAGACGGCGAGCCCACCGGCGATCAGGCTCAAATGGGTGCGCGGCACGGCGCGGAAGCCGTCGGCGGTCACGTCGAAGGAGACGATCGCGGCCTTGCGGCCGTCCGGCATGAGCCCGCGCGTCGAGCGCGAGGGTTTTGCGATCGACTGGTCCAGCGAATACATCCCCTCGGGCAGGTCGGAGCCGAAGCCGCAGACGTGGCGGATCGAGAACGCCTCCGCCGCCGCATTCATCGCGAGATCGGAGTGAATCACGCCGTCGATCTTCGACATCGTGACGATGGCGCGCGCGCTGGTGCGGTTCAGCGCCGCCACGAGCTCCGACTGACGCCACAGCAGCGGGAATACGGCGACCACGAGGCCGGCGCGATGCGCGGCCAGCACGGTCAGCACGAACTCGATCGTGTTGGGCAGTTGGACCGCGATCACCGAATGAGCCGGCAGGCCGGCGTCGACGAAGTGCGCGGCCAGCGCCGAGATCACGCGATCGGCTTCGGCATAGGTCAGGCGCATCGGCGGTCGCCCGGTGACGCGCTGCTTGTTGATCGGATCGACCAGCGCAACCGCATCCGGCTTGCGCGCCAGGATGCGTTGAAACAACGCGTCGAGCGTCGGCGACGTATTGGCCTGATTCACCTGTTGCCCCGTACTTTCACGGACCCGGCCACGACCAATTGCCCCGATTGGTCACTTCCGTGCCGGCTCCGGCCGCTGCCACCAGCTCTCCGGGAGCGCTCCCGTCAAAGCTGTCCTCTCTGGCCGTTCTATACGATTCCACCGCGCGATCCATTCCTCGGCGGCATTGAGCACTGGAATAGCGTAGAACCCCGCCATCAGGGTACGGTCCAATGCGCGAACCGTCGAGATAAATTCCGGCCTGTCGCGGGCGCGCAACAGCGCCGCGATCATGGCGTCGATCGCCGGGTCCTTGGCGCCCATGTAGTTGCGGGTTCCGGTGCGGTCGGCGGCCTCGCTGCCCCAATAGAACGCCTGCTCGTTGCCGGGAGACAGCGACTGGTCCCAGCGGTTCTGGATCATGTCGAACTCGAAGCTCAGGCGGCGCTGGTCGAACTGCACGGGATCGACGACCCTGACGGACGCATTGATGCCGGCCCGCTTGAGACTGCCGGCGTAAGCCAGCGCAATACGCTCCTGGTCGCGCGTCGTGACCAGGATCTCGAAGGCGAGGGGGGCCCGCGTCGTCCGATACCGCAAGACCGTCCCGTCGAAGCCATAGCCGGCCTCGCCAAGCAGATCGAGCGCCGCCTTCAGCGTTGCGCGGTCGCGGCCGGACCCGTCGGTGATCGGCAGGCGGTAGCTGCCGTCCATGATATCGGGGGGGATCTGCGCGGCGTACGGCTTCAACAGATCGAGCTCGGCCGCATCGGCTGGACGTCCATAGGCCGAAAGCTCGGATCCGGCGAAATAGCCACCGCTGCGGCGGTACAGCCCGAAGAAGTAGTTGCGGTTGATCCATTCGAAATCGAACAGCAGCGTCAGCGCACGGCGCACCTTCACGTCGGCGAACACCGGCCGCCGCGTGTTGAACACCAGGAACTGCGAGGGCTGCGGCATCCCCGAGGTGAAGCTGTCGCGGATGACCTCGCCATTGCGCGCGGCCGGGAAGTCGTAGCCGTCGTGCCAGCGCAGCGGTTCGGTCTCGACGCGGAAGTCGTACAGCCCGCGCTTGAAGGCTTCGAACTGTCCATTGGACTCGCGGTAGTAATCGAGCCGGACCTCGTCGAAGTTCCACAATCCGCGGTTGACCGGCAGGTCGCGTCCCCAATAGTCCGGATTGCGGGTGAGGGTGACACTGGATCCCGGCTGCACCGCGGTGACACGATACGGGCCCGACCCGAGCGGCGCGGTCATCGTCGTGTCCTCGAAGCTCGCCAGGTCGGTCGCGTGCTTCGCCAGAATCGGCATCAGGCCGAGGATCAGCGGCAACTCGCGGTCTTCGGCGCCGCCGAAATCGAACCGGATGGTCAGCGGATCAAGCACGTCGACCCTGGCGACCTTGCCGTAGTATTGCCGGTGGTTGGGGCGGCCGTGATCACGCAGCAGCGCAAAGGAGAACGCCACGTCCTCGGCGCGCACCCGGCTGCCGTCGGCGAAGCGGGCGCGCGGGTCGAGCCGGAAGGTGACATAGGTCCTGTTCTCGTCGGTCTCGACGGTTTTCGCCAGCAGGCCATACAGCGTGAACGGCTCGTCATTGCCGCGGGTGAGCAGGCTCTCGACCACATAGCTGCGGATTTGCTGCACTGCGATACCGCGGACGATGAACGGGTTCAGGCTATCGAAGGTGCCGAGCAGTCCCCAGACCAGACGACCGCCCTTGGGCGCGTCGGGATTCGCGTACGCCATGTGGTCGAAGTCGGCGGGCAAGGCCGGGTGACCATGCATGGCGATCGCCGCAGTTTCTGCCGCTTTCGCCATGGGAGTGTAGACCTCGGGCAACAATGCCAGGGTGACGGCGACACATCGCACGGCCGCGCTGAACATGCGCTGCAGCATCAGGATCGGGGCGCAAGCATTTGATTCGGAACAGGTCACAAGGGGCTTTTACCACACGCTCGCCAGCGCTAGACCGCGGCTTCGACATGGTCTCGCGGCATTGATTCTTCCGCGCACCGCGTTAAGAAGGCGGGCGATTGAGTTACGGCGGTAACGCCTGTCACTCAACCGCCTCATTTCCTGAGGAGACAGCCGCTTCAACGGCTTGGTGTGGCGCCTTTGGCGGTCTCGGGCGCTGCCGTTCAGAAAGGGTTTTCCGCA
>BFBZ01000019.1_pt79 | contig 12582 bp, 8 predicted proteins | sample 1888401 | NCBI WGS metagenome assembly BFBZ01 (sample SAMD00112614, study PRJDB3348) | symbiont metagenome | host: Chara braunii | reverse complement strand
GRAAGACCGCTGCGCGYTTCCTGGAATTGCCTCAGCCGGCGGCGCTCGCCTGCGGCTGCGCGGCGCGCTCGGCGAGCATCCGGCGGACGGCCGACATSGAGTTGCTCAACTCGTTGATGGCGTCGTCGATCAGCGCCCGCTGCTTCTGCAGGCGGGCAAGCTGCTTTTCCGACTTGTCGAGCGCCAGCCGCAACTGCTTGGTGTTGGAGCCGGTCGGGTCGTAGAGGTCCATCATCTGCTTGACGTCGCGCAGCGAGAACCCGACCTTGCGGCCAAGCAGGATCAGCTTCAGCCGGGCCTTGTCGCGGCGGGTGTAGAGACGGGTCGAACCGTCGCGCTTCGGATTGAGCAGGCCCTTGTCCTCATAGAAACGCAGCGTGCGCAACGTCACGCCGTATTTCTTGGCCATCTCGCCGATGCGGACGAATTCCTCGCCGGCTTCGGCCGGTATGTCATTGGTATTGGCCGCGGCTTCGCCGGGCGAAACAAGTTTCATGGTCACTGGCTTTCCCCTGGTGGCGTCGCGGTCGCGGACCATGCGTCGCCTGAGTGGAAGCGGGGGCGTGCTTCCAATCGTGGTTTCGACAAATCAATCGCAAGAGGCACGGTCACGCACCTTTTACGTTTACGTCAATTCTATACCGACAGCCGGCAAGTGACGCAAGGGCGTTGTCGGTGCGGAACTTTATGCCGCACCCGAATGCGTGCGCCTGGCGGGCGGCCGACGATTATGCGCGACTTCTTAAGCTTGGTTAACGCCTTGTTTACCACGTTGGGCGAAATGTGCGCATGTCGGTCACCCGTGTTTATCCTGTAGCGAATTTTTCACGGTCTTTCGAAGCGTGGGTGAAGAACCCGGGAAGCCCGTCTTCCGCCGTCGCGGCAGAACCGCGCGGCCGCCTTCGTTCCCGGCAGTACTTTGGGAAACCGGCGATGGCCGGCCATTCTGAACACGGGCGCATCGATGAACAGCAAGCGGTCCTATCTCGATACACTCAATGCCGGCAGGCAACGCCGGCCGCACACCTCGCTGGAAGAGCTGAACCGCTCGCTCGAAACGCTGGAGCAGCGGCTGGAGAGGAGCCGCAGCGAGCTGCCGGAGCGTCCCGATCCGCGGCGGCCGGCCGCGGAACCGCGCTATGCGGCCGCGCAGCCCTATGGCCAGCAGCGCTGGTACGAGGACCCCTACCCCGCGCAAAGGCCGCAGCAGAACCCGGCACCGGCCGCTCCCGCCTTCGGCCAGAATTATCAGGCGATCGCCCGCGACATCGACCGCGTGCGCGGACAGGAAGACAGTGTCGCCACGGTCGGCAAGATCGCCGTCGAATTGCGCGGCCTGCGCGAGGAATTGCGCCACCAGATGACCGCCGGCCTACAGCGCGAATTCGATGCGCTGCGCCAGGACATCGACCGCGCCATGCAGGCGAGCCACCAGCACGGCGCCCAGTCGGGCGGTTTGCCGGACAAGAGCAGCGCCGAGCTCGGCCTCGAATTCGAAAGGCTTTCCGGCGCTATCCAGACGCTCGCCGAAAAGAGCGACGATCGCAGCGTCAACCTGATGCGGCTGGAACTGGAGCAGGTCAAAGGCGCGCTCGACACGCTGGCGCGCGAGGAAAGCGTGCAGAGGGTCGACCGGCGCTGGGACGATTTCGACCGCCGCTGGAGCGCTTTCGAGGATCGCGTCGACGCCGACCAGCGCAAGCGCGCCGARGRYCCGGGCCTTGCAGCGCTGACCGACCGGCTCGAGCAGATCGGCAACGCCGTCAACAACCTGCCGGAATCGCTGTCGATGCATTCCCTGGAGGAAAAGGTGCGCACGCTTGCCGGCGCGGTCGACCGTTTCGCCAGCCAGCAGACGACGCGCGGCAGCGAAACGCTTGCCATGATCGACGAGCGGCTGGACGAGATATCGCGTGCGATCGTCGCCTCGACGGTGGCGGCGCAGGCCAATGCGCTCGACCCGGAAACCTTCGGGCGGATCGAGAAGCGGATMGCCTCGCTGGCGCTGCAGATCGAGGAGGTCGCGCAATCGCGGCCCGGCGCCGARGTCATCGACCGCCTCAACCTCCTGTCCAGCCGTGTGGATGAGCTCGCCGGTCGCGCCGACCTGCCGGAGCGGGCCATGGAGMGGCTCGGCCAGCAGATYGCCTTGATCACCGACAAGATCGACCGCGCGCCGGCGATGCCCGACACCGACCATATCTTCCACGGGCTGGAGCAGCGCTTCGACGCGCTGTCGACGCTGCTCGAACGCCGCCAGGGCGAGGCGATCGAACAAGGCAACATGCTGTTCCACGATCTCGAGCGGCGGCTGGACGAAGTCGCCGACAGGCTCGACCAGCGCATGCAGCAGGACGCCGGCGCCGGCATCATGGATGCAATCGACGCCCGCTTTGCCGCCTTGGCCAAGCGCATCGAGACCCGCACGCCCGACCCCGCCAATGAAATGGCCATCCGCGGCCTGGAAAGCCGGCTCGAAGAYATTTCCAGCCGGCTGGAGTCSTCCGCCGCGCAAGTGGCCGGCATCGATCCGSATCTGATCCGCAGCCTGGAGGCCCAGGTCGCGGGCCTCTCGGCGCATCTTTCCAAGCCSAGCACGCCGCTGCCCGATTTCGAGGACATCAGCCCGCGCCTCAACGAGATCGAGAAGTCGCTGGCCGGAACGCGCGATTCGATCCTCGGCGTCGCGCGCGAAGCGGCCGAAAACGCCGTCAAATCGCTGGCCGAGTCGAATTCCAGCACGGCGGCCTCGAACGCCACCGCCGTCGCCGGCCTGGCGCAGGATCTGAAGACGCTTGAAGCACTCACCCGCCGTTCGGACGAACGCAACTCGCGGACCTTCGAAGCGATCCATGACACGCTGTTGAAGATCGTCGACAGGTTGGGCTCGCTGGAAACCGCCGAGCCCAGCGAAGCGGTCAGCGAGCTCATCGACCCGCCGACCGACAGGCGTGGCGCGCGCGGCAAGATCGCGGTGCAGGACGCGCCGTCGATGGATATCGACCAGCCGCTGCCGTTGACCGGAGACATGGCTGATCTGGACGCGCGTGCCGCAGCGATCCTGCGCAACGAGCCGGTCATGCACAGCGAACAGGCCGAGCGTGGCGAACCGAGCGCGCGCACGCCGGCCGAGGCAGCCGCTGCCGCCGCGATGGCAGCGCTGGGATCGGATGCGATCGCGGAGAAGGACGAGAAGGCCGGCCGCAGGAAATCGATGTTCGGCGGCTTGGCGCGCGCGTTCAGGGGCAGGAAGGATGCCGACACGAAGGCGCTCGCCGGCTCCCCGCCGGACGCCGACGTTCCAACCGTCGACATCGACGAGCCGCTCGACCCGAAGGCCGCCAACCGCCCGCTCGAACCGGGCTCCGGGGCGCCTGACCTGAACGCCATCATGAAGCGCGTGCGCGACGAGCGCGGCGGCCAGCCGGTCAAGCGCAACGAGACCGATACCGCCAAGTCGGATTTCATCGCGGCCGCCCGCCGCGCCGCGCAAGCCGCGGCGGCCGAGGCCGACGCGCTGAAGCGGCAGTCGACAATGACCGGCCCGGTGAAGGCACTGAGAATCGGCGACCTGCTCAAGGCGCGGCGCAAGCCGATCCTGATGGCGGCCGCCGCGATCATGATGGCGCTGGCCGGCCTGCAGCTCGGCAAGGCCTTCTTCTCCGATCCCGCGCCGGTAGCCAGCAACGACAAGACGCCCGCGATCCTGACGCCGACGGTCGAGACCGCATCGCTCAATGCCGGCAGCGTGCCGAAGGCCGACGCGCAAGCCGCGCAACCCGAGAGCGCGCCGGCTCACGCCGTCCGCCAGGCCGAACCCCTGAAGGACAGTCCGACGGCATCGGCCGGCGCCCAGTCTTCCGGTTCCGAGACGGCTTCCGCCGCCGCGTCAACCGAGCCGATGGCTTCGGCGACAGTCACTCCTGCCGTCAACGCGCCCGCGATGGACGCCGATGCCAACGCGCAGCCAACGGCCGGCACACCGACGGCCAGCACCCCGGCAGTCATGTCAGCCGAAACCACCGGCACCGTCCCGCCGGCCACCGGCCAGACCGCAACATCCGCGGCCAAGGCCGACATCCCGTCCGAGATCGGCCCGGTGGCGCTGCGCGATGCAGCCGCCGGCGGCGATGCCAAGGCGCTGTTCGAGATCGGCTCGCGCTACGCGGAATCGCGGGGCGTGAAGGAAGACATGGCGGCGGCGGCCGGGTGGTACGAGAAATCGGCCGGGCTCGGCTTCGCGCCGGCCGAATACCGCATCGGCAATTTCTACGAAAAGGGCATCGGCGTCGCGCGCGACATCAAGAAGGCCAAAACCTACTACCAGCTTGCCGCCGAGCAGGGTAACGCCAGCGCCATGCACAATCTGGCGGTGCTGTTCGCCATGGCGGCGGACGGCGTGACCGACAATGAATCGGCGGCGCACTGGTTCCAGCAGGCTGCCGACCTCGGCGTCAAGGACAGCCAGTTCAACCTCGGCATCCTGGCGGCCAAGGGCGTCGGCATGAAGCAGAACCTGGAGGAGTCCTACAAATGGTTCGCGCTGGTCGCCAAGACTGGCGACAAGGATGCCGCCGCCAAGCGCGACGAGATCGCCAATGCGCTGCGGCCCGACCAGTTGGAGCGGGCGCGCGCGGCGACGGAACTGTGGAAGGCAAAGCCGCTCGACGCGGCCGCCAACTCCGCCGACATACCGGAATCCTGGCGGAACAGCGCGCCGCAGACGACCGCCGGCGTCGACATGAAAAAGGCGGTGAGGAATATCCAGCTGATCCTGGACAAGAATGGCTACGACGTCGGCAGCTCCGATGGCGTCATGGGCGACAAGACCAAGAATGCCATCATGGCCTTCCAAACCGACAACAAGATGAAGCCCACCGGCGAAATCGACGCGGCGCTGGTCCAGGCACTGCTGGCGCGCAAATAACGGCAGACACGTCGCTTCCGCGACGTCCTTGCCACATATTTGCCTGTTAACTGATTGAGATGGTTTTTGTTTCGACGCGCTGGCGGGATTTGATCCCCGCCGGCGCGTCGTCGCAAGAGAAAATTGGCTTTTCGGTGCGAGACTGCCCGCAACGGCTGCATTCGCCGACAGGCAAACGGATCGAGACAGACGGGTGGGCATCTATCTTCCGATCGCGGAAATTTCCGTCAACGTCTTCGTGCTGCTGGCGATGGGCGCGGCGGTGGGTTTCCTGTCGGGCATGTTCGGGGTGGGCGGCGGTTTCCTCATCACGCCGCTGCTGATCTTCTACAACATCCCCCCCGCGATCGCGGTCGCCACCGGCGCCAACCAGGTCATCGCCTCGTCCTTTTCCGGCGCGCTCTCGCACATGAAGCGCGGCACACTCGACTTCAAGCTGGGCGGCGTGCTGCTGGCCGGCGGCATCGTCGGCTCGACCGCCGGCATCTATGTCTTTGCGCTGCTGCGCCGGCTCGGCCAGTTGGACCTCTTCATCTCGCTGCTTTACGTCGCGCTGCTCGGCACCGTCGGCGGGCTGATGCTGGTCGAGAGCGTCAATGCGCTGCGCGCAACACGCAGCGGCGCGGCGCCGGTGCTGAAGAAATCCGGCCAGCACAACTGGATCCACCGGCTGCCGCTCAAGATGCGCTTCCGCGCCTCGAAGCTTTTCGTCAGCGTCATCCCGGTGCTCGGGCTGGGTGCGGCAATCGGCTTCCTGTCCTCGATCATGGGCGTCGGCGGCGGCTTCATCATGGTGCCGGCGCTGATCTATCTGCTCAAGGTGCCGACCAACGTYGTTATCGGCACCTCGCTGTTCCAGATCATCTTCACCTCGGCCTACACGACGCTGGTGCACGCCACGACCAACCAGACGGTCGACGTGATCCTCGCCTTCCTGCTGATGGCCGGCGGCGTCGCCGGCGCGCAATATGGCGCCAAGGCAGGCCAGAGGCTGCGCGGCGAGCAGCTGCGGGCGCTGCTTGCGCTGCTGGTGCTCGCGGTCGCCATCCGCCTTGCCATCGACCTGTTCGTGACGCCGCCCAATCTCTATTCGCTGTCCGCCGCGGGCCTGAACTGATGGCGGGATTGAGAGCGTTCGCAGCCACCGTCTCGCTTTCCCTGATCTTCGCGCTGTCGCCGGCGACGGCGCAAACGCCGCCGCCTGCCGAAGGTATCCAGATCGGCCTGTCGACCGACGCCATTTCCATCACGGCAGGGTTCTCCGGCGCCGATCTCACCATCTTCGGGTCGCTGGAAAATCCCGATCCGCTCGTTGCGCGGCAAGGGCGCTACGATGTCATCGTCGTGCTCGAAGGACCGCCCCGACCCGTCGTGGTCCGGCGCAAGGACAGGGTTCTCGGTGTCTGGATAAACCTGCAATCGGAAACCTTCGACAACGTGCCCATGTCCTATTCGGTCGCGACGACGCGACCGTTGCAGGACATCACCGAGCCCGCCAAATACAAGCAGCTCTCGCTCGGCGCCCAGAACCTCTACATGAAACCGGTGGACGACACCGAGAGCCCGACGACCATCGAGGAGTTCACCGCGGCACTTCGCGAACGCAAGGCGGCGACCGGCCTCTACAGCGAGAATGTCGGCGGCGTGCAGTTCCTGTCGCAGAACCTTTTCCGCGCCACCGTCCGGCTCGCGCCCAACGTTCCGGTCGGCACGCACAAGGCGCGCGCTTTCCTCTTCAAGAGCGGCATGTTCGTGAAGGAAAGCTCAGCGCAGCTCGAAATCCGCAAATCCGGTTTCGAGCAATCGATCTTCCGCGCCGCGCACGACTATTCCTTCCTCTATGGCGTCTTCGCCATATCGCTCGCCATGCTGACCGGCTGGCTGGGACGGCTGGTCTTCCGCAAGGATTGAAGGTCTGGGAAAATGGGACGACCCATTTCCCGTAAAGGGGTTCCCCTTTCTGTGATCATGCGATAAACCGCCGCCTCCCAGCCTGGAGCGCGTCATGACGCGCTCCAGGTCTTTGCTTTGGTGCATGTCGTCCTCCCAAAACCGCTGCGCACTTTTGGGCGGCATGCACTAGGGGCAAACACGCGCAATCAATTCGGCAGAGCGGTCCGGCCTTCCGGACGACGGCGCACTTCGCGCCGGGGGCGGCCCGCTGCCACGAGCAATGACAGGAGGCTGCGATGCAATCGGCATTCGGCGGCATCGACTTCGGCACGTCCAACTCGACCGTGGGCGTGATCCGCAACGGCAGGGCACGGCTCGTCGCGCTGGAAGGCGAGCAGGCTACCTTGCCAAGCGCCGTGTTCTTCAATTTCGAGGACGGCCACACCTATTTCGGCCGCCGCGCGATCGGCGACTATACCGACAGCATCGAGGGCCGCCTGATGCGCTCGCTGAAAAGCGTGCTCGGCAGCTCGCTCGCCAGCGAGAAGACGCGGATCAAGGCGCGCCTGATCGGCTTCACCGATATCATCGGCCTGTTCATCGGCCATTTGAAGACGCGGCTGGAGGAGGACGCCGGCGGCCCGGTCGAGAACGTTGTGCTCGGCCGCCCGGTGCAGTTCGTCGATGACGACGCGGGAGCCGACGCGAAGGCGCAAGGTGAGCTCGAAAAGGCTGCGCGCGTGCAAGGCTTCAAGCATATCGACTTCCAGTTCGAGCCGATCGCGGCGGCGCTGGACTACGAGCACAACGTCAGCCGAGAGGAACTTGCGCTGATCGTCGACATGGGCGGCGGCACGTCCGACTTCTCGATCGTGCGCGTCTCGCCGGAACGCGCCGGCGCCAGCGACCGCAAGGGCGACATCCTGGCCAATCGCGGCATCCATATCGGCGGCACCGACTTCGACCGTCTGCTCAGCATCGCCCATGTCATGCCAGAACTCGGCTATCTGACGCCGACCAAGGACCACAAGCGCAATCTGCCGGCGAGCTATTTCATCGACCTGGCGACCTGGCAGCGCATCAACCTCGTCTACACCGCCAAGGCGATGACGGATCTGAGGCAGATCCGCTACGAGGCCGAGCGGGCCGATCTGGTCAGCCGCTTCATCCATGTCGTCGAGCAYCGTTACGGGCATGCGCTSGCSGGCCTTGTCGAAAAGGCCAAGATCGCGCTGACCGACCAGTCCTCCACCGAGGTCAGGGTGTCGCTGCCCRGCGCGCGCTTCGCAGCCGAGATCACGCGCGCCRGCCTGGAGGAAACGATTGCCGCCGATATCGGACGCGTCACCGAGACGGTCCGGCAGACGATTGCCGACGCCGGCATTGATGCCTCCGCCATCACCGCCGTGTTCCTGACCGGCGGTTCGACCGCCATCCCGCTCGCCAGGCGGCAGATCCTGTCGCTGGTGCCGCAGGCTGCCGTCATCGAAGGCGACATGTTCGGCTCGGTCGGCCTTGGCCTGGCGCTCGATGCGCAGCGCAAATTCGCCTGAGGCCTCCTTTCCCTTAGCCCCTGCCCGTTGATGACGCATCCGCCTTGCCAGTGAGATGCGCCTTCAGCGCCATCTGGGCGAGGCTCGCCTGGCGGTCGCGGTGGGTGATCATGGCGAAGTCGCGCTTCGGTAATTCCACCGGCACCGACCTCAGGCTGCCCTCCGCCASGGMSCGCGCRACGACCAGCTCGGAAATGATGGTGGCGCCGGCGCCGGCCTCCACTGCCTGGCGCACGGCCTCGTTGCTGGGCAGGACGAGGAATATCTGCAGCTCCGCCGGCGAAACGCCTTCGCCGCGCGCGAAATCCTCCAGCGCCTCGCGCGTGCCCGAGCCGCCTTCCCTGATGATCCAGCGCAATGCCCTGATGTCGAGATTTCCCTCTCGCGTCATCGGAATCTCGGGGTGCGAGCGCGCGACCACCAGCATGAGGCGATCCTCGTCGACCTTGGCGCGCCGCAGGATGTCGGACTCCGTGCGCCCCTCGACCAGCCCGAAATCGGCGCGGCCGTCCAGCACATTGGTTTCGACCTGCCTGGTGTTGCCGATGGTGACGCTGAGGCGTACGGCCGGATAGGCTTCGTGGAACGACGCCAGGCGACGCGGCAGCCAGTAGCTGGCAATGGTCTGGCTGGCGGCGATAGACAGGCTGCCGGTGACCGTCTGGGAGACGTGCTCCAGCACATTGTGGGCGGCCGCGGCGCGTTCCAGGACCGCCTTGGCCTCGGGCAGGAAACGGTGGCCTGTCTGCGCCAGCTCGATGTTGCGGCCGACACGGTTGAACAGGCGCACGCCATGCTGGCTTTCCAGCGCGCGGATAGCGGCCGAGGCCGCCGATTGCGAAATGCCGAGAAGCTCGGCCGCCTTGGTCATGTGGCCGAGCTCGGCGACGGCGACGAATATGCGCAACTGGTCGAGRGTCATCGCTAACTAAGAAGCAAAATCGATGGGAATTACAAGAGCTGCTTGTTAGACAGATGAATCGCTTTGTTCTAAGTTTTTGCYGGAAGTTGGAARAATTTGGCTAGGGGTGGCCAAGACTTGAAATGATCGGGCGCTTCAAATCCCTTTTCGCGCACTGGACCCGCCGRCTGAAGCGGCAGGTCGCCGGCGAGCGCTACCATCCCGAACTCCACTACATGCGYGGCCCKGGACCGAAGACGAAGGCCAAGATGGCGAGCGGCAAGAGCGTCCGCGGATCATGAGCGCAAGTGCGCCGCGCGGCGCCAATTCCGCACCCTCGCAGCGGCCGCTGGCCGATACGCGCGCGCCTGCCGAAGGCGACGGCGTCGAGACCTCGCCGAGCGTTTCCGACCGCATCGCAAAGACCACCTGCTACATGTGCGCCTGCCGCTGTGGCATCGACGTCCACATCAAGGACGGCAAGGTTCGCTACATCAACGGCAACAAGGACCATCCGGTTAACCGGGGCGTGATCTGCGGCAAGGGCAGTTCCGGCATCATGCAGCATTACAGCCCGGCGCGGCTGAGGAAGCCGCTCAAGCGCACAGGGCCGCGCGGCTCGGGCGAGTTTCGCGAAATCGAGTGGGAAGAGGCATTTGCCATCGTCACCGAACGGCTGTCGGCGATCCGCAGGACCGACCCGAGGAAGCTCGCCTTCTTCACCGGGCGAGACCAGTCGCAGTCGCTGACCGGCTGGTGGGCCTCGAAATTCGGCACGCCCAATTTCGCCGCCCATGGCGGCTTCTGCTCGGTCAACATGGCGGCCGGCGGACTCTACACGATCGGCGGCTCGTTCTGGGAGTTCGGCGAGCCCGACTGGGACAACACCAAATACTTCATGCTGTTCGGCGTCGCCGAGGACCACGATTCCAACCCGATCAAGATCGGGCTCGGCAAGCTCAAGGCGCGCGGCGCCAAGGTGGTGTCGATCAATCCCTGCCGCACCGGCTACAACGCGATCGCGGACGACTGGATCGGCATCAGGCCGGGCACGGATGGCCTGTTCGTGCTCGCCCTCGTCCATGAACTGCTCAAGGCCGGCCGCGTCGATCTCGACTATCTGCTGCGCTACACCAACGCGCCGGTGCTGGTGGTGCAGGAGCAAGGCGCCGCCGATGACGGGCTGTTCGTTCGCGACGACGACGGCACTCCACTCGCCTGGGACAGGATGGCGAAGCAGCCCGTCAAGGCAGCCGACGCCGCAGCGAAGCCCGCACTCACCGGTAGCTACGAGGTCGGCGGCCGGCGCTGCGTGCCGGTGTTCCAGCTGATCGCCGACCGCTATCTCGACGACAGCCACTCCCCCGATGCGGTGGCAGGACGCTGCGGCGTCAGCGCCGACACGATCCGCCGCATCGCGGCGGAGCTGGCGCATGTCGCCTTCGAGCAGACGATCGAGTTGCCTGTCGCCTGGACGGACTGGGCTGGCCGTCGCCACGAGACGATCAAGGGACGGCCGGTTTCGATGCATGCGATGCGGGGCATCTCGGCCCATTCGAACGGCTTCCACACCTGCCGCGCCATCCACCTGCTGCAGGTGCTGTTGGGCACGGTGGACGTGCCCGGCGGCTTCCGCTTCAAGCCGCCCTATCCCCGTTGCGCGCCTCCGGGTCCAAAACCATCCGGCAAGAATGTCCGGCCAATGACGCCGCTGGACGGCATGCCGCTCGGTTTCGTTTGCGGGCCCGACGACCTGCTCGTCGACGAGGCCGGCACGCCCACCCGCATCGACAAGGCCTATTCCTGGGAAGCGCCTTTGGCCGCGCATGGCCTGATGCACAGCGTCATCCGCAATGCCTGGGCTGGCGATCCTTACCCGATCGACACGCTGATGATGTACATGTCGAACATGGCCTGGAACTCGTCGATGAACACGGTCGACACGGTTCGTATGCTGACCGACAAGAACGAGGCCGGCGCTTACAAGATCCCCTTCATCATCTATTGCGACGCCTATTATTCCGAGACGGTGCCGTTCGCCGATCTGGTATTGCCCGACACCACCTACCTTGAGCGGCACGATTGCATCAGCCTGCTCGACCGGCCGATCAGCCATGCCGACGGGCCGGCCGACGCCATCCGTCATCCGGTGGTGCAGCCCGATCGCGACGTGCGGCCGTTCCAGTCGGTGCTGATCGAGTTCGGCGCGCGGCTTGGACTGCCCGGCTTCGTCAACGAGGACGGCTCGGCGAAATACCGCGACTATGCCGATTACATCGTCAACCACGAGCGCACACCCGGCATCGGCCCGCTCGCCGGCTGGCGCGGCAACAGTGGTGGCGCGATCGGCAGGGGCGAGGTCAATCCGGACCAGCTGCAGCGCTATATCGACAATGGCGGCTTCTGGCATCACGCGTTCGCCGACAACCAGCGCTACTACAAGATGGCGAACCGCGCCTATCTCGATTTCGCCGTGCAGATGGGCTTCGTGCCGAAGGCGGATCCGATCGTATTCCAGCTCTATTCCGAGCCGATGCAGCGCTTCCGGCTGGCCGCGCGCGGCCATGGAAAGACACAGCCGCCGGTGGCCGAGCGCGGCCGCATCGAAGCCTATATGGACCCGTTGCCCTTCTGGTACGCGCCATTCGAGGACGAGGCTGTCGACCTTGAGAGATACCCATTGCACGCGCTGACGCAGCGGCCGATGCATGTGTACCATTCCTGGGGCTCGCAAAATGCGTGGCTGAGGCAAATCACCAGCCAGAACCGGCTTTTTATCCATCGTGAAACGGCCACCAAGCTCGGCCTTGCCGACGACGACTGGGTGTGGATCGAAAGCATCAACGGCCGCGTGAAGGGACAGACCAAGCTGGTCGAAGGGGTCAATCCGGATACGGTGTGGACCTGGAACGCCATCGGCAAGCGGCGCGGCAGCTGGGGGCTGAAGGACGACGCGGCGGAGAGCAATCGCGGCTTCCTGCTCAACCACATCATCGGCGACCAGACGGCGGCCGGCGCCGACGGCAGGCGCTACTCCAACTCCGACCCCGTCACCGGTCAGGCGGCGTGGTTCGACTTGAGGGTCCGCATCGTCAAATGCGCGCCTGAAGAAGCCGGCTTCACCGAGCCGCAGTTCGAGCGCTTCCGGCAACCGCCGCATTTCCAGCCTTCGCCCGACGTGCTTCGCTTCGGCGCCGAATTCCGCAGGAACAGGGACGCCGCCGAATGACCTGCCTTCCCTCTCAAACCGATAAAAAGCTCGGCCTGGTCATCGACCTCGACACCTGCGTCGGCTGCCAGGCCTGCGT
>BFBZ01001926.1_pt1 | contig 12587 bp, 12 predicted proteins | sample 1888401 | NCBI WGS metagenome assembly BFBZ01 (sample SAMD00112614, study PRJDB3348) | symbiont metagenome | host: Chara braunii | reverse complement strand
TGCCCGCGATCTGCCGGTTGCGCCACTCTTCCAGCGCCTTCGGAGCCGTCGTGTAATGGCCGTGCACGTCGATGATCACGTCAGTCTCTCCCTCAAAGCTACTGTGTCTTGCGGTGGCGCGCGCCGCTCAATGCGCCACCACGGCGGAGCCGACATCCTCGCCGCTGCCGCGGCCTCCCGGTCCCACGACCTGCTTTACCACAAGGGCGAGCGCCGCGATCAAGCCGGGAACCGCGATCACGGTGAAAATCTCGCTGAAGGTCAGGTGGCGCGCGGTCAGCTCGGCGACCAGGAATGAGCCGGCGATACCGCCGGAGCGGCCGATGCCCATCATCCAGGCCACGCCGGTGGCCCGGCCCTGGGTCGGATAGAAGGAGGCGGCCAGCGCCGGCAGCGACGACTGCGCCGTGTTCATGACGACGCCGGCGGCGAACACGATCACCACCAGGAAGCCCATGTTGCCGACGGCCTGGCCGATCAGGAAGATCGCCACCGCGGTCAGGGCGTAGCCGACCGCGACGATGCGGTTGGCGTTGAAGCGGTCCATCAGCAGGCCAAAGAACACCGCGCCGACGCCGCCGAGCGGGAACAGCGCCGAGATCAGGGTCGCGGTCTGCGGATTGAGCCCGACATCCTTGAACAGGACCGGCATCCAGTTGATCAGCGAGTAGAAGATCACGAGCCCCATGAAATAGGTGACCCACAGCATCACCGAGCCGACGCGCAGCACCGGCGACAGCACCATGCCGATGCCGGTCGCGTTGACGCGCCGGGTGGTCTCGGCGTGCTCCGGCTCCAGCATCACGAACTGGCCGACATCGGAGGCTGCAGCCGATATCCGGCGCATCACCTTGCGGACGCGCTCGACGCTCGCGCCGCGCGACAGCAGGTAGTGCACCGACTCGGGCAGGATCGCGATCAGCAGCACGGTCAGCACCAGCGGCGTGACGCCGCCGAGCGCCAGCACGCTGCGCCAGCCCCATTGCGGGATCATCCACGCCGCGAGGAAGCCGCCGCAGGCCGCGCCGAGCGGAAAGCCGCAGAACATCAGGTTGGTCATGGTCGCGCGCAGCCGGCCCGGACAGTACTCGCTGAGCAGGGTCACGGCATTCGGCATGGCGGCACCGAGGCCGATGCCGGTGACGCAGCGGAGCACGGTGAGCTCGGTCAGGTTGGTCGCGAACGCCGAGGCCAGACAGGCGATGCCGAAGATCAACACGGAGCCGACCAGCACCAGCTTGCGGCCGAGACGATCGGCGATCGGCCCCGCGAACAGCGCCCCGCCGGCAAGACCGAACAGCGCCGCGCTCAGCACCGGTCCAAGCGCCGATTTCTCGATGCCCCACTCCTTCAGGAGCGACGGCGCGATGAAGCCGATCGCCGCGGTGTCGAAGCCGTCGAGCAGCACGATGACGAAGCCGAGCGCGAAGATCAGCCACTGGAAGCCGGAGAACTTGTGGTCGTCGAGAAAGGCCTGGACGTCGACGCGGGCGGTCGTTGGCATCGCTTCTGCTTCCTTGGGTGCTGTTCTGGCGCGTTGGCCGAGGTCCGCAGGGCGCGCGATCCCTGACGGGATCGGCCCTGCTGCTTCGGCGGCTTGACCGGGTATGTGACCGAGCGCGCCGGCCCGCGCCAGCGCCCGGGGGCTTCTATCAGCTATTCTGAAACGGCATAAGATATCAGATGAGCCATGCTGATTTTAGAATGGGTCTGAACAACTCCGCTGTTGGCTTTCGCACGACTCAGACACCGCGGGCTCCACCCTCCCCTGCAGGGGGAGGGTCGGCTCACGGGGAGCGAAGCGAGCCGTGAGGCGGGGTGGGGTGATCTCTCCAGATGCACCGGTGCCCATGGCTTCACCCCACCCCGCTCGCCCGCTTCGCGTGCGAGCGACCCTCCCCCTCCAGGGGAGGGTGGGCACTGCCCGAGCCGAGATCACCCGCGATTCACCGCGGCAGCTTCCGGATCAGCGCGGTCGCCAGCTTGATGGTCTGCTGCGCCAGCGGCGTCGGGCGCTTGTGCGCCGAGGTGACGAAGCACAGCACGCTGGTCGGGGCGGGCTCGGTCAGTGGGCGGATGGCGAGCTCGCTGGCGCGGCCCGAGGCGGCGACGCCACTCGGGGTCAGCACGGCGTGGCCGTAGCCGGCGCAGACGAGATCGATGATCGAGGGCACGCTCGACACCTCCCAGGCGATGTCGAGCTTGATGCCGGCGAGCGCCGCCTGCGTCTCCAGCAGGCGCCGCATCGCGTGCACCCGCTCCGGCATGATCAGCTGGTAGCGGGACAGCTCGGCCATCGGCAGCGGCGCGGTGACGCGGCGCTTGCCCTTGGGCGCGTGGCTCACCAGCGCCAACGGCTCTTGCAGCACCGGCGTGATCTCGATGCCGGGCTGGGCTTCCGGATTGTAGACCATGCCGACGTCGATGCGTCCGGTGGTGACCCACTCCACCACATGCGTCGACAGCCCCTCGACGACGGCCAGTCGCGCCGCCGGATACTCCTTGCGGAAGCGATCGATCAGCGGCAGCGTCAATTGCCGCGCGATGCTCGGTGGCAGACCGATGGTGACGCGGCCGACCGGCGCATCGCGGCTGGCGCCGAGATCTTCGCGCGCATGCGCCACCAGCTGCAGCACGCCGACGCTGTGGTCGAGCAGCCGCTTGCCGGCCTCGGTCAGCGCCACGCCCCGCCCGTTGCGCGCGAACAGCTGCTGCTTCAACTCCGATTCCAGCGCCCGCACCTGCCGCGACAGCGCCGGCTGCGCGACGTCGAGCACGGACGCGGCCTTGCTGAACGAGCCGAGCTCGGCGACCTGCACGAAATATTCGAGCTGCTTGAGGTTCATGGGTGAACGCCTCGACCATCAAGCGTCAGTCTGCCGCGCTGCCCGCCCCACCCCCGACTGTCGTCCCTGCGAACGCAGGGACCCATAACCACCGGTCCTGATTGTTGAGCACGAAAGGCAACTCGGAGTCTTTTCCGACAATCGGCCGTCCGCGGTATGGGTCCCTGCGTTCGCAGGGACGACAGCGGAGGACACGGCGGCAGCACACCCGATTGTTGACAGCTTCGCCCCATCAGCCGCCTCATCTCAATTCAGCACGTTCACCGAGAAATTCAGCGCCGACGCGAACGCGACCCAACAGGCATAGGGCACGAACAGCAGCGCCGCGATCCGGTCCTCGCGCCATTGCATCACGATGAAGGTCACGATCAGCACGAACATGCTGGCGATGATCGCGAACGCGACCCACATCAGATGCGCGGTGAAGAACACCGGCGACCAGGCGAAGTTCAGCACCAGCTGTCCCCACCACACCTGCATCACCGCACCGCTTTCGACCCGCTCATAGGTGCGCCAGCCGGCGACCGCGATCATGATGTAGAGCACGCTCCAGGCGATCGGAAACAGCCAGCCCGGCGGGGTGAACCAGGGCTTGTTGAGCGAGCCGTACCAGGCGCCGGGCATGTTGGAGGCGCCGATGATCCAGCCGCCTCCGACCACGAGAACCAGCAGGACGAGGAGATGCAGGATGGATCGGTTCATATTCCGCTCGGCGTGATTTGCAGGAGGAGGTTCTCGGTCCGGTCCGCTGGCGACCGGCAGCCATGCGGCCGAGGCACCCACGCGCGCACTGGACAGGGCTGCCCGGGACGCGTAGCCAGGACATAACACAATGCGAGGAAAAGTCAGGGTTTTCGCCTGACCACCAACGTCCAGGGGCCGGAACGCCGATCACATCTGCGCCGGGTCCTGATACCAGGAAACGGAGTTTCGTCAGTGGCTGATTCCCCGGCCCCCTCTTCAGCCATCGCCTCGATCGCGGCCGTCGAGGCCGGCCTCGCCGCCCAGGGCTATATCGCCAGCCGCCAGATCGCCACCGCCGTCTACCTGTCGCAGGCGATCGACAAGCCGATCCTGGTCGAGGGCCCAGCCGGCGTCGGCAAGACCGAGCTTGCCAAGGCGATCGCCGCCTGGCGCGGCCTCAAGATGATCCGGCTGCAATGTTATGAGGGGCTCGACGAGGCCAAGGCGCTCTACGAGTGGAAATACGCCAAGCAGCTGCTCTACACCCAGATCCTGAAGGACAAGCTCGGCGAGGTGCTCGGCGGCGCTCAGACCTTGCATGCGGCGCTCGGCCAGCTGCACGATTTCGGCGACGTGTTCTTCTCCAAGGAGTTCGTCGAGCCGCGGCCGCTGCTGCAGGCGCTGCTCGAGCCCAATGGCTGCGTGCTGCTGATCGACGAGATCGACAAGTCCGACGCCGAGTTCGAGTCGCTGCTGCTGGAGATCCTTTCGGACTTCCAGGTCACGATCCCCGAGCTCGGCAGCATCGCCGCCGCCAAGCCGCCGACCGTGATCCTGACCTCCAACTCCGAGCGCAACCTCGGCGACGCCCTGAAGCGGCGCTGCCTGCATCTGCACATCGGCTTCCCCGAGCAGCGGCTGGAAGAGCGCATCGTCGAGAGCCGCGTGCCCGGCATCTCGCAGAATCTGCGCCGGCAGCTCGTGGCCTTCATCCACGACGTCAGAACGCTCGACCTGAAGAAGCAGCCGTCGGTCAGCGAGACCATCGACTGGGCGCGCGTGCTGGTGCTGCTGCAGGCGGCCGAGCTCGGCCATGACGTGGTGAAGGATACGCTCAACGTGCTCTTGAAATACGAGTCCGACATCGAGGTGGCGCTGCCGCAGGTGACGACCTTCGTCGCCAAGGCGCAGCGCCAGAACATCTTCGGGTGAGGCTCTCATGCAGGAGAACCTGCATCGGTTCTTTCGGGCGGCGCGCGGCGCCGGCGTGCACGTGTCGCCGGCCGAGAGCATCGACGCGATGCGCGCTGTGGCGAGCGTCGGTCTCGCCGATCGCACGGTGCTGCGCGACAGCCTGCTGCTGACGCTCGCCAAGAGCGAGGACGAGAAGAAGGCGCTCGGCGCCTGCTTCGACCTGTTCTTCGCCCATGTCGATCCAACGCAGGCCGAGGCGAATGACGAGACGCAGCAGGACGCGGCGTCGAATGAGGCCCAGTCGGCCCCGCCATCCGGAGAGCCGATCGGCGGTGAGGCGGACGCGGAGCTCGGCGCTCTTGCCCAGATGCTGCTGGCGCAGAACACGGCTGACATCTCGGCCGCGATCGCCAACGCGTCCAGCGCCGTCGGGCTGTCGGAGATCCGCTACTTCACCCAGCGCGGCCTGTTCTCCAGCCGCATGCTGGAGACGATGGGGATCCAGCGGCTGCGCGACGATCTCGATAGGCTCACCGAGACCAATCCGGCGTTGGCGGAGCGGCTGCAGGCCGGGCTCGACGGCCTGCGCGACACCGTGCGCGATGCGGTCGCGCAGGCGCTCGCGCTGTACGGCCGCGAGGAGACCGAGAACCTGCGCCACGAGATCCTGCGCAACGCGCAGCTGTCGCGGATCGAGCCGCGCCAGGTCGCGGAGATGCGGGCGCTGATCCGGCAGATCGCGCGCCGCCTGCGCGAGCGCTATGCGAAGCCGCGCAAGCGCCAGCGCCGCGGCCATCTCGACGTCCGCCGCACGCTCCGCCGCAACGCGGCCTGGGGCAGCGTGCCCTTCCTCACCGCGTGGAAGCGCCGGCACCGCGACCGCCCGAAGATCGTCGCGCTGTGCGACGTCTCGGGCTCCGTCGCCCGCGTCTCGGATTTCTTCCTGCTGCTGATCCACAGCCTGCACGACGTCGTCAGCGATGTTCGCTCGTTCGCGTTCTCCGGCCACCTGATCGAGGTCAGCGAGATCCTTGAGCAGAAGCCGGCCGAGGAGGCCATGGCCGAGATCATGCACAAGGTCGGCTTCGGCTCGTCCGACTACGGCTCCTCGCTGGTGGATTTCGAGAAGCAGTTCATGTCGTCGGTGACGCCACAGACCACCGTGATCATTCTGGGTGATGCCCGCAGCAACAAGCTCGACCCACGCGCCGACATCCTCAAAGCCATCTCCGAACGCGCCAAGCGCGTGGTCTGGCTCAATCCCGAGGGCCGTATGACCTGGGGCTGGGGCGATTCAGAGATGCCGCGCTACCAGACCTTCTGCAACGTCGTGCGCCCCTGCGCGACAGCTCAGCAATTGGAACGCGCTGTGAGCGACATCGTCTCGGCGTATCAGTAGCACTCCGCTCTCCCCACGCGTCATTGCGAGCGCAGCGACGTGTCCGCCGAAGCCCTCTCGGGCGAAGGCGGAAGCAATCCAGGGCCGAGTGCGCGACTCTGGATTGCTTCGTCGCTGCGCTCCTCGCAATGACGCCATAAGTTCGTAGGGTGGACAAAGCCGTCGTGCGGAGTAAGCCGCACGATCGCGTGCCCACCGGCGGACCGTCCGCGAACAACGGCGGGCACGGCGCGATCAGACAGTGCCAAAAAACAATCGCGATCACGGCGCGCCTTTGCCCACCCTACGCACCGGGAGCGGAGCTACCGTCCCCCCGCGGCGCGCTTCAGCAACGCCGCGCGCTGCTGATCTGTAAAAGTCACACCCGACTTCTTCTCGACCACCCGCACGGCCCATGACCGCATCGGATCGTCATCCACCCGCGCCGGCTCGCGCAGGATGGCGACGCCGATCTCCAGCATCTTGGCGTCGGCCTGATGCTCGATGCCGCCGCCCCCGGCCGTCGCCAATGCCAGCGCGCCGGCCGCGGCGCCGATGCCGGCGGCCAGCGCCGTCGTCACGAAGAGTTTCCAGTCCAAGTCCGCCCCCTGCTCTCACCCGCCACTGCGCCGTCACGCTCGAACAGGTTGATGTCTGCGACATGGCGATCCCAAGTCGTTCATTCGGCGGCAGGATCATCAGACGACCACAATTGTTCCACTAACGAAGCGACATGCCTGCGAACCGTGATGTCCTGTGTGACTGCCCGTCGCGTTACCATGTCGCAGCGCGCTGGCCTTGTGCCGTCGGGCAAATCACGACGATGCTTGCGCCCAACCTGCCCAGGCGAAGAGGGGCGTACGCGTCGTCACGATACGTGGGGCAGGCCGCGGTGGACGCCGTTGCATCATGCGCTTGTTGCGCGGACGAGTGATGTCGTGGCGTACGGTGAAGTCGTGATGTCCTGATACCCCGACGCTGGTATCACGTTCGCGACGATGCTCAGTGCATCGCGCGGATCATGGTGGCCAACAAGCCCGGCGCACCAGGGAGACCACGTATAAGCCGTCAAACATCGCGCAGGGAAGGCCGGCATGTTCGGCCCACCTGTGGTTCCTGCCCCGTGCATTTTCTGTCGCACGGGGGCCGCGGGTGTGGTGGACACCCGGCCTTCCCTGCGCCCTCGATTTTCGCCGGGGGTGATCGACCAGCAAAGCTCGGGCCGACCAGCCGCGAGAACGCGATGTCACGTTCCAAGTTCGACCGATCAAAGACCAGCCCCTGCCGGCAGCACGCGCCCTCAGCGCGGCACCACCGCAGTCGCCTCGATCTCCACCCGCGCGGCCTTCTCGACCAGCCTGACGACCTGCACCAGGGCCATCGCGGGATAATGACTGCCAAAGATCTCGCGATAGATCTTCCCAAGCTCCCTCAAATTGCCGAGATACTCATCCATGTCGACGACGTACCAGGTCAGCCGCACCAGGTGCTCCGGACGCGCATTGCCTTCAGCCAGGATCGCGGCGATGTTTTCCAGCGCCTGCCGGACCTGCGTCACAAAGCCATCGGCGAGCGTCTCGCTCGCGTCCCAACCGATCACGCCGCCGGTGACGACGATGCGCCCCTCGGCACTGATGCCGTTGGCGTAGCCCTTTGGCATCGGCCAGCCGCTCGGCTGCAGAACGCGCATGCCCTCGGCCTCATCCTGCTTCACCACGGCCAGCGTGGGCGCCTTGGTCGTGCTCACGAACGTCTCTCCTTGTCTCTCCTACGAGGCCGCGCCGGGCGACGGCGTAGCGGCAGCCTGCGCGATCTGCCGCAGGGCGAACCGCTTCAGCTTGCCGGTCTCGGTCTTGGGCAGTTGCGTCACGAACTCGATCGCGCGCGGATATTTGTACGGCGCGATCTCGCGTTTGACATGCTCCTGCAGCTCGGCCACCAGCGCCGGCGTGCCTTCCACCCCCGGCGCCAGCACGACATACGCCTTCACGACCATTCCGCGCGCGTCGTCGGGAGCACCGACGACGCCGCATTCGGCGACCGCCGCATGCGTCAACAGCGCCGCCTCGACGTCGGTGCCGGCGATGTTGTAGCCGGACGAGACGATCATGTCGTCAGAGCGCGACTGATACCAGAAGTAGCCGTCCTCATCCATCACATAGGTGTCGCCGGTGACATTCCAGCCGTTCTGGACGTATTTGCGCTGACGCTCGTCGGCGAGATAGCGGCAGCCGGTGGGACCCCGCACCGCGAGCCGCCCCATCGTGCCCGGCGGCACGTCGTGGCCCTCGTCGTCGACGATCTTGGCCTCGTAGCCCGGCACCGGCTTGCCGGTGGCGCCGGGACGGATCTCGTCCTCGACGGCACTGATGAAGATATGCAGCATCTCGGTCGAGCCGATGCCGTCCATCAGCTTCAGCCCGGTCGCCTTCAGCCAGGCGTCGAAGGTCGGCTTCGGCAGGGTCTCACCGGCGGAGACGCATTTGCGCAGCGAGGAGATGTCGCGCCCATCGAGCTTGCTCAGCATGGCCCGATAGGCGGTCGGCGCCGTGAAGCAGATGGTGGCCTTGTAGCGCTCGATGGCCGCGAGCAGATCGTCCGGCGAGGTCTTTTCCAGCACGACGTAGGATGCCCCGATGTGCATCGGAAACAGCACGCCGCCGAAACCGAAGGTGAAGGCGAGCGGTGCGGTGCCGATGAAGCGGTCGCTCTGGCTGGCGCGCAGCACGTTGCGGGCGTAGCCGTCGCACACCGCGAGCATGTCGCGGTGGAAATGCATGGTGCCCTTGGGATCGCCGGTCGTGCCGGAGGTGAAGGCGATCAGGCAGAGATCGTCGGAGGCGGTATCGACCGCGGTGAACTCCGGGCTGGCATCGGCGATCAGCGCCTCCAGCGCGTTGGGCTGGCCGTTGCCCCAATAGACCACCTGCTTCAGCGCCGGCGCGATCGGGCGGGTCTTTTCCATCTCGTCGGCCAGCTTGCCGTCGCACAAGGCCAGCGCGATCTGCGCCTTCTGGATCGGATAGGACAGCTCTTTGGCGCGCAGCAGCGGCATGGTGGCGACCACGATGCCGCCGGCCTTGATGACGGCCAGATAGGTGGCAACCATCATCGGATTGTTCGCGGAGCGGAGCAGCACGCGGCCGCCGGGCACGAGACCGAGCTTGCCGACCAGGACGTTGGCGATCCTGTTCACCAGTGCCTGCAGCTCGCGATACGTGTAGCTGATGTCAGCGCTGATGATGCATGGCGCATCGCCCCGCCCCTCCTTGACCCAGCGATCGACGAAATGCGTCACGCAGTTCAGCCGCGGCGGATACTGGAATTCGGGCCGGCTGAAGACGAAGTCTGGCCACAGCTCACGCGGCGGCAGATTGTCCTGGGCGAAGGTGTCGACGTGGGCGCTATGCGCATGCGCGCTGGCGCTCTCCGGCTGCTGAACCTTGGCGGCAGTGGCCATCACACGCTCCTGTCTGAAGGGAAGGACGCCCGGCACGTTTCAGTCCTAAACATTTTAGACTTAAAACATCTAGGCGCAAGAGCCGAAGATTGTGCACTGCCCGCAAATTGTTTGAGCGCCTGCCGCGCGTGGCAGCGTGGCCTGCGACGTCCTGTCAGGCCCGCTTCAATCCTGCCGGCGCTGCACGGCCTTCTGCGCCGATCCCTTGGTCTTGGCGAGCAGCCGCATCAACTCGCGCACGTCCTTCTCCGTGAGATCGCCGAAGATGTCCGCGATCCAGGTCTCGTGCTCGGCCGCCATCTTGCGGAATTCGGCGCGGCCGAGCTTGGTCAGCCGGATCACCTGGACGCGGCGGTCGGTGTCGGAGGTGCGGCGATCCAGATGGCCGGATTCGACGAGGCGCTCGACCAGTCCGGTGACGTTGCCGTTCGAGACCATCATGCGCTTGGAGACGTCGGACAGGGTCATGCCATCAGGCGCCTTGTCGAGCTGCGCCATCAGGTCGAAACGCGGCAGGGTCACGTCGAAACGCTCGCGCAGCCGGCTGCGGATCTCGCCTTCGATCAGGGTCGTGCAGGTGAGCAGGCGCAGCCACAGCCGCAGCTCCTCGGCATGGTCCTCGGGCAGCTCGACGGCCTTGGTCTCGGAATCAAGCGTCATGACGGAATCACTTGGGCACGTTCAGCCTCGTCTGGCGAGGCTCGTGAGTTTGACCTTCAGGACCTCCTGGGAGCAAGGAAAAATGTACCGTCATTTTGCGCAGGACGATGAGGAGGCAATTCCTTTAACCTTCAAGCAATTGGCGCGGCGCTTGCATACGTGCCGAAACTGCCCCTTCCGCGAGCAGCTCGCTTGCAGCTGAGGGCGTCATCAGACTAGGCTTGTGACCAAGCTGCGGTCTGGCCCATCGTTTGGTCAGGTGCAAAAAACATAAACCTGAATTTCCGCATCCCGGGGGAGTTGTCATGAAAATGAGTTCGAAGCTGGCCGGTCTCGGCGTCGGTCTTGGCATTGCCGCGAGCCTGCTCGCCCAGCCGGCGCTGGCCGACGACAAAATCAAGATCGGCGTCATCGTCACCCTCTCCGGCCCCGCCGCCGCGCTCGGCGGCCAGGTCCGCGACGGCTTCAACCTTGCCATCAAGGACCTCGGCGGCAAGATGGGCGGCAAGGACGTCGAGGTGGTGGTCGCCGACGACGAGCTGAAGCCGGATGCCGCGATCACCAAGGTCAAGGGCCTGCTCGAGCGTGACAAGGTCGACTTCGTCGTCGGTCCGATCTTCTCCAACATGCTGCAGGCCATCCACCGGCCGGTCACCGAGAACAAGACCTTCCTGATCAGCCCGAATGCCGGTCCGTCCAGCTACGCCGGCAAGGAATGCAGCCCCTACTTCTACGTGACCTCGTACCAGAACGACCAAGTGCATGCCGTTCTCGGCAAGGTCGCGCAGGACCGCGGCTACAAGAAGATGTATCTGCTGGTTCCGAACTATCAGGCCGGGCGCGATTCCGTCGCCGGCTTCAAGCTCGACTACAAGGGCGAGATCGTCGAAGAGTCCTACGTTCCGCTCAACACGCTCGACTTCCAGCCCGAGCTGTCCAAGATCTCCTCGCAGAAGCCGGACGCCGTGTTCACCTTCATGCCGGGTGGCATGGGCGTGAACCTCGTCAAGCAGTTCAAGCAGGCCGGCCTTGCCGACACCATTCCGGTGCTCTCGGCCTTCACGGTCGACGAATCCACGCTCCCTGCGCAGCAGGATGCCGCGGTCGGAATGTTCGGCGGCGCCAACTGGGCGCCCAATTTCGACAATCCGCAGAGCAAGAAGTTCGTCGCCGGCTACGAGGCCGCCTACAACAGCGTGCCCGGCACCTACGCGATGCAGGCCTATGACGCCGCGCTGCTGATCGACAGCGCCGTGAAGGCAGTCGGCGGCAACCTCAGCAACAAGGATGCAGTAGCCGCGGCGCTGAAGAAGGCCGATTTTGCCTCGCTGCGCGGTAACTTCAAGTTCAACACCAACGGCTATCCGATCCAGGACTTCTATCTGACCAAGGTCGCCAAGCGGCCGGATGGCAAGTTCCAGACCGAGATCGTACAGAAGGTGTTCGAAAACTACGCCGACCGCTACGCCAAGGATTGCGCGGCCAAGTAACAGCAGGGAGCGAAAACGACATGAACCATCCGGAAATCGCCGGCATCACCCGGGCCAATGAGGGCATCCAGGGCATCTCCTGGAACATTCTCGGCCAGGTCTATGTGCCGAAGAACCGCACCGAGCACAGCTTCTCCTGGCACGCGACGTTCCCGGTCGGCACCTTCGTGCCGCCGCACATCCACCCCGACCAGGACGAGTATCTCTACATCCTCGAAGGACGGCTCGACTTCTTCCTGGATGGCGCCGAGGAATACGCCACCGCCGGCGACACGGTGCGGCTGCCGATGGGCAAGCCGCACGGCATCTTCAACAAGTCGCAGCAGACGGCAAAGACGCTGTTCTGGGTGTCGCCGACGCGGCGGCTCTACGAGCTGTTCTGGGCGATCCACAACATGCGCGAGCAGAACCCGGACGACGTGGTGAAGCTCGCCGCCGAGCACAACATCCACTTCCTGCCCCCGCCTCCGGGGGCGTGAGTCTGATCTGGCGCTTGTTTCGAACTGTTGCGCAGAACGTAGCGCGCTCCCTCTCCCCGTCCTCACGGGGAGAGGGATGGGGCGAGGGGCAGCCGTTCGGGCAGTCTCAGATAGTTGCTACGACGCCTGCCGCGTCACCATCCGCGCGGCAAAGCCGGCCCGGCTCGCATAACCGCGCACGATACCCTCTCGGGCTTCGTAGTTGAGGATGGTGTTGATGTCCGTGAAGCCTTGCGGCGCGAGCTGCTCGACGGCATCGATGACGCCCTCGGGGCCGCCGCGGCGGTTCGACGCGACGATCTCGGCGGTCATCGGCAGCCGCTTCTGCTCATAGGCCATCAGCGCCTGGCGCGGATGCTCGGAGCGGGCCAAGGCATCGGCGAGCGCGCGGGCATC
>BFBZ01000025.1_pt30 | contig 12589 bp, 8 predicted proteins | sample 1888401 | NCBI WGS metagenome assembly BFBZ01 (sample SAMD00112614, study PRJDB3348) | symbiont metagenome | host: Chara braunii | reverse complement strand
CCCGGACAGCACGGCACCTTCAACGATTGTATCGCGCGTATTCCGGAGATCGCAGCGCTGGGATTCGACGTGGTCTATCTCACGCCGATCCATCCAATCGGCACCACCAATCGAAAGGGACGTAACAACGCGCTGGTGGCAGCACCCGGCGATCCCGGCAGCCTCTACGCGATCGGCAGCGCCGATGGCGGCCACGATGCGGTGCATCCCGAACTCGGGACCCTGGACGATTTCCGCAGCTTCGTGACCGCCTGCAAGCAGCATGGCATGGAGGTTGCACTTGATATCGCTGTGCAGTGCTCGCCGGATCATCCCTGGTTGCGCGAACATCCCGAATGGTTTCGCAAGCGGCCGGACGGATCGATGCGCTTTGCGGAAAATCCACCGAAGAAGTACGAAGACATCGTCAATCCTGATTTCGACGCGCCAAGCGCGCAGGCGCTGTGGGACAGCCTGCGCGATGTCATCCTGTTCTGGGTGGCGCAGGGCGTACGCATCTTCCGTATCGACAATCCGCACACCAAGCCGTTTCCTTTCTGGGAATGGCTGATCACTGAGGTGCAGGCGCGCCATCCCGACACTATCTTCCTGGCCGAAGCTTTTACCCGCCCGAAGCTGATGAAGGGCCTCGCCAAGCTCGGCTTCACCCAGTCCTACACCTACTTCACCTGGCGGACCCACAAGAGCGAGATCGAGGACTATCTGCGCGAGCTCACCGGTTATCCAGAGCGCGACTATTATCGGCCGAATTTCTTCGTCAACACGCCGGATATCCTGCCGTACCATCTGCAGGGCGGCGAACCCTGGATGTTCAAGTCACGGGTGGCGCTGGCGGCCACACTCTCGTCCACCTACGGTATCTATAATGGCTTCGAGCTGCTGGAACACGAACCGATCCCGGGAAAGGAGGAATACATCAATTCCGAAAAGTACGAGATCAAGGTTCGCGACTGGAACAAGCCGGGCCATATCAAGGATTATATTCGCCAGTTGAATGAAGCGCGGCGCAGCAACCCGGCATTGCAGCAGACCGAAAAGCTGCATTTCGTCGGGATCGAGGACCCTAACGTGATCGGCTTCCTGAAAGAAAGTGTCGACGGCAACAACGTCGTCGCCGTTGCCATCGCGCTGTCGGCCGACGCACACGATGTCTGGTTTCCGATCGGCGACGCCGAGCTCGGGTCGAGCGGCAGCCGGCGAAAAATCACGGCGGTCGAGAATGTCATGACCGGAGAACGATACGCCGTCGAATGGGGCGGCATCCGTTTGTGGATCGATCCCCATCGCGATCCCGCCATCCTGCTGCGATGCCTCGCATGAGGCATGGCATGAATGTGATGTCGCACGTATCGAACCGAACGTCCTCGCACCACGACGCGGCGGTGGATACTGATCCGCTGTGGTACAAGGACGCCATTATCTACCAACTGCATGTCAAGGCTTATGCCGACAGCAACAATGACGGGATCGGCGATTTCGCCGGCCTGACCGCCAAGCTCGACTANGCAGCATCAGCACCCAGGCGCGAGCTTGCGAGTGCCCGCAACCGAGAGCGCTCCAATCGTGCACGCTCGGCAAGAACGCATTGATCGCATTGGCGTTCACCCTCAGGTTGTGAAGCTGCAATGTGTGACCGAGACGGGAGAGGACGGCATCGCGAGAAAAACCGTGAAACTCGCGCGGCGCGTCGAAAAAAATCGTATCCGCGATGAGGAAACGCAAAAAGGGCACGCTCAAGAGTGCCCACAGCCGCAAGATCGCCAAAAGCAGCAAGCAGGCCATCGCCATCGACCTGTCCGAAGCGCTCAAAAGCCCCCAAGAAGAAAGCAAAAAAAGCGCGGGCAAGCCCCGTTAAAGCCCGCAGACCATAGACCGGTTGGTCAGGCGGCCGACCGGTCGACAAAGTTGGCCAGGCCCAGCAGAGCCGGCGATTCCTCAAGAATCATGAATGTGGGGATCTTGCTCAGATAATCCCGAAACCGGCCCTTGGCTTCGAAACGCTCCCGAAATGGCGAAGAAGCGAACGCGTCCTTGAAGCGCAGCAGGATTCCACCCGCCAGATAGATCCCGCCGGTGGCACCGATGGTCACCGCGAGGTTACCGGCCACCGTGCCGAGCATGGCGCAGAACACACCGAAGGTTTCGACGCAGGTCGCGTCGGTGCCGCGGATGGCGTGGTCGGTGACATCTGCCGGCGACAGCGGGTCTGGCGCACGGCCGTCGATGGTGCAAAGGGCCTGATAGAGATTGACCAGGCCCGAACCGGATAACACCCTTTCCGCCGAGACGTGCGGCCAGCGGCTGCGCAAAACGGCGATGATCTTGTCTTCTTCCGCCGTCACCGCCGGCAAGGTGACATGACCGCCCTCGCCCGGCACCATGATCCACTGGCCGCGGTCCGGCACCAGCGTGCTGACGCCGAGACCCGTTCCCGGCCCGATAATGCCGATCGGTCCGGTCACATCGGGCTTCGCATCGCCGACCGGAAAGCGATCGGCCGCGGGCAAATAAGGGATCGCCATCGCGATCGCTGCGAAATCATTGACGACCACCAGCGATGACAGGCCGAGTGCAGCCTTCAGGTTGCTGATCGAGAACGACCAGCTCTGATTGGTCAGCTTGATGTGATCGCCGAACACCGGCCCTGCAATCGCCAGCACGCCCGTGCTCGGCCGCAATGTATCGGGCAGCGTGGCGATGTAAGCCGTCAAGGCGTCCTGCAGCGTCGGATAATCGTTCACAGCGATGTGGGACAGCGCACTGTATTTGCCATTTTCGGCAATGGCAAAGCGGGCATTGGTCCCGCCGATATCTCCGATCACCCGCCGTCCGCTCATCGATTGTCCTGCTATCGCCTTCGCTGCAAACCGACCCGATGTATATCCCTCAGGTCTTCGTCCCGTTCCATCTCGAAGCGAGGACATCCTTCAATCGTGACAGGTCCAGCTCGTTTGCAACGGCCTCAATGGCAAGGGGCAGCTTGCGGCGCCAGTTGGGATGTTCGTTGATGGTGCCGGGGATGTTCGGCTGATCCCTTACCTGCTGCAGATCTTCCATCGCGACGGCCAGGATGCGCGATGGCGTGCGCACCAGAAAGCCGACGGCGTCGTGGAAATCGATCGCGCCCTCCGACCGATGCGCGACGGCACGAAATGCCGCGAGCGCCCAGTGGCGTTGCTCGTCGCTCTCTCCGGGGTCCAGTCCCAGCGCCCGCTTCGTCTGCAGGTCATGGCCCGACGCCCATCCGGCGAAGGTCGGCAGATCGTGCGTGCTGAAAGTCACCAGCGCATCGGATGCATAGCGATCCGGCGCCGTGAACGATCCATCATGATTACGCTCAAAAATCATCACCCGATACGACCAGATGCCGCGACCCGCGAGGCGCTCGCGGAAGCCTTCAGGCACCGTCCCCAGATCTTCGCCGATCACGATGCAACGATGCTTCCGGCTCTCCGTCGCGATCACCGCCAACAGCGCTTCGAGCGGCATGCGGACATAGACACCTTCCCGCGCCGAAAAGCCTGACGGAACCAGATAAATCCGCTGCAGGCCGAGCACATGGTCGAGGCGAATGGCGCCCGCATAGCGCATGGACGCTTCCATCATGTCGCGAAACGGCTGGAACTGGCTCCGTTCGAGACCGGCGGCACTGAAGCCGGCCAAACCCCAGTTCTGTCCGACGGTGTTGAGCTGATCCGGTGGCGCACCGACCGAGGCGTGACGCGAAATCACCGATTGCCCGTTCCAGGCATCGAAGCCATCCGCCTTCACGCCGACGGCGACATCAAGATACAGCCCAACCGACATCTTCAGCTCGGCGGCGAGATCGCTGCACTGCTGCAACTGCCGATCGGCCAGCCACTGGATAAACTCGAAGTACGCGATCTCGCGCGCATCCGGGCCGTGGCGAAGCGCAGCAAGCCGATCGGCGTCCGGCGCACGCCATTCGATCGGCCACTCCCACCAAGGCCCCTGATGGGTGTGCCGCAGGAATTCGAAGCAGGCGAACCGGGTGAGATTGTCGCCACGCGCCTGCCGAAAGGCCTCGAACTCAGCCATGTCGGCTTTCGATCCGTCACGCCTGAACCGTTCGAACGCCAGTCGCAGCGCGCGCCATTTCAGGCCTGCGACGGCTGTGTAGTCGACGAGATCGGCACGCCTCAACGCCTCCAGGCTGTCCGCATGTTCCGACAGAAAATGCGCCGGCAGATTCGGAGCCTTGGTGACATCGACATAAAGTGGGTTGAGGAACAGCCGGCTGTTGGGCGAATAGGGGCTGCAGTCCGCCGGGTAATTATCGAACAGCGCATGCAGCGGGTTGAGACCAATTCCCGCAGCGCCGGCCCGCGCCGCAAGCCGGATCACCGCCATCAGATCACCGAAATCGCCGATGCCCCAGTTCGAAGCCGAGCGCAGGCTGTAAAGCTGCACCGTCAGCACCCAGACCCGCTCGAAGTCACCAGCAAACGCCTTGTCCGGCGCCACCACCAGCGTGCCGTGATCGGTCGTGCCTCGGGCGTCAGCCACGCGCAATCGGTAGACACCGGGGGCGAGATCGGTCGGCCACGCAACAGTACGCTGCGCCGATTGGCCGCGGACAAGCTCGTCCTGGTCAGATGGGCGACTGATCGCCCATTCCACCGGCAATTCCGTCACATCGAGCTCCGTCGCGGACTCCCGACCGGCACGCACCACCACGGGCCCGGGAAGTAGGCGATGCGATGAGGGCAGATCGACGTCCCGGAGGATCGCCTGCAGGACGGCGGGGCTGGCGGAGTGCGCGTGCCCCTGCGCGTCAAAAAAGTCGGTTTCGATGCCGACGGCGGCAGCCCGAGATCTCAAATCCATCAGGTCTTCTTTACCATTGCGCAGCCATATCCACCCAAGACATGCCCACCCTGACCATACCGCCGGGGCGGCACGGGTTGGTGACCATCTGATTCATGACGAATATTGGTGACAAATATAAGTGACAATAAAGGTGATAAAAAAGGCAGGGAAAGACGGCTGAACAACCAGCCATTCCCGGGTAAGTTCCGGGGAACCAGTCCTCTAAGCAATTGTTCTACCTCACAGGTATCTGGCCTTCGAACGGGCCTCGTCAATTGGGCGGTGAAGCAGGTGAACAAACGAATACAAGCCGGTAGCGGCCTTGCGGCCGCCGCCGCTTTTCATATCGAGGCGGTCTATCCCAGCGTCGACGATGGCCGTTTCCCGGTGAAGCGCATTGTCGGCGAGCCGGTGGAGGTGTGGGCCGACATCTTTCGCAACGGCCACGAGGTCACGGTCGCCCAGCTGTTGTGGAAGCGCGACGGCGAGACCGAATGGCGCCGCGAGCCGATGCGGCACGACGTCAACGACCGCTGGACAGCGTCGTTTACCCCACGCGACCTCGGCCGCCATCATTATGTTGTCGAAGCCTGGACCGATGAATTCGGGACCTGGCGACGGGATTTCGAGCGTAAGCGCGACGCCGGTGTCGATGTGTCGCTCGATGCACTCGAAGGCGCCAGCCTGCTGACCAAAGCCGACGCGGCAAAGCGCGAGGCCGCCGCCGTCATCGTTCAGAAATGCGAGGATTTCCTGCAGAACGGCGATGCCGAGCCGCTGCTGTCGCCTGAGCTTGCGGATGCGATGGCGGAAAGCCAGCACCGCCTGGGTCTGACCGTATCGCGGTCGTATCCCCTGGTGATCGACCGTCCGGTGGCGCGTAACGGCGCGTGGTACGAAATGATCCCGCGAAGCCAGGGGACCACACCCGGACAGCATGGCACCTTCAACGACTGTATCGCGCGCATTCCCGAGATCGCGGCGCTGGGATTCGATGTCGTCTATCTCACACCGATTCATCCGATCGGCACGACCAACCGAAAAGGCCGCAACAACGCGCTGGTAGCAGCTCCCGACGATCCCGGCAGCCTCTACGCGATCGGCAGCGCCGACGGCGGTCACGATGCGGTGCATCCCGAACTCGGAACACTGGACGATTTCCGCAACTTCGTGACCGTCTGCAAGCAGCATGGCATGGAGGTTGCACTTGATATCGCCGTGCAGTGCTCGCCGGATCATCCCTGGTTGCGCGAACATCCCGAGTGGTTTCGCAAGCGGCCGGACGGATCGATGCGCTTTGCGGAAAATCCACCGAAGAAGTACGAAGACATCGTCAATCCCGATTTCGACGCGCCGAGTGCGCCGGCTCTGTGGGACAGCCTGCGCGATGTCATCCTGTTCTGGGTGGCGCAGGGCGTGCGTATCTTCCGTATTGACAATCCGCACACCAAGCCGTTTCCATTCTGGGAATGGCTGATCGCGGAGGTGCAGGCGCGCCATCCCGACACCATCTTCCTGGCGGAAGCCTTTACCCGCCCGAAGCTGATGAAGGGCCTCGCCAAGCTCGGCTTCACCCAATCCTACACCTACTTCACCTGGCGAACCTACAAGAGTGAGATCGAGGACTATCTGCGCGAGCTCACCGGTTATCCAGAGCGCGACTACTATCGGCCGAATTTCTTCGTCAACACGCCGGATATCCTGCCGTACCATCTGCAGGGCGGCGAGCCCTGGATGTTCAAGTCACGGGTGGCGCTGGCGGCCACACTCTCGTCCACCTACGGTATCTATAATGGCTTCGAGCTGCTGGAACACGAACCGATCCCAGGCAAGGAAGAATACATCAATTCCGAAAAGTACGAGATCAAGGTTCGCGACTGGAACAAGCCGGGCCATATCAAGGACTATATCCGCCAGTTGAATGAGGCGCGGCGCAGCAATCCGGCCTTGCAGCAGACCGAAAAGCTGCATTTCGTCGCAATCGAGGATCCTAACGTGATCGGCTTCCTGAAAGAGAGTGTCGACGGCAGCAATGTTGTCGCCGTTGCCATCGCGCTGTCGGCCGACTCGCACGATGTCTGGTTTCCGATCGGTGACGCTGAAATCGGGCCGAGCGGCAGCCGACGGAAGATCGTTGCCGTCGAAAACGTCACGACCGGCGAACGCTACGCCGTCGAATGGGGCGGTATCCGCTTGTGGATCGATCCCCATCGCGATCCCGCCATTCTGCTGCGATGCCTTGCATGAGGCATGGCATGAATGTGATGTCGCACGTCTCGAACAAAACGTCCTCGCACCACGACGCCGCCGTGGACAATGACCCCTTGTGGTACAAGGACGCCATTATCTACCAGCTACACGTCAAGGCTTACGCCGACAGCAACAATGACGGGATCGGCGACTTCGCCGGCCTGACCGCCAAGCTCGACTATCTGCAGGAACTCGGCGTCACCGTGTTGTGGCTTCTGCCGTTCTACCCCTCCCCCGGACGCGACGACGGTTATGATATCGCCGACTATGGCGCCGTGAATCCTGATTTCGGCACCATGCGGGATTTTCGCCGCTTCATCGCCGAAGCCAAGCGTCGCGGCCTGCGGGTGATCACCGAGCTCGTGATCAACCACACCTCCGACCAGCACACCTGGTTCAAGCGCGCCCGTCGCAGTCCGCCGGGCTCCAGCGCGCGCAACTGGTATGTCTGGAGCGACACCGACCAGAAATACCGCGGCACCCGGATCATCTTCACCGACACGGAGAAATCGAACTGGACCTGGGACACCGAGGCCGGCGCCTATTACTGGCATCGCTTCTTCTCCCATCAGCCTGATTTGAACTTCGACAATCCGCGAGTGGTGAGCGCGGTCATCCAGGTGATGAAACGCTGGCTCGATGCCGGCGTCGACGGCTTCCGTCTCGACGCGATTCCCTATCTGTGCGAGCGCGAAGGGACCAACAACGAAAACCTGCCGGAAACCCACGCCATCATCCGTCAGCTCCGGCGCGGCCTCGACGCCTACGCCAAGGACAAGATCTTTCTCGCCGAAGCCAACCAGTGGCCGGAGGACGTCCAGCAGTATTTCGGCGATGGCGACGAATGCCACATGGCTTATCATTTTCCGCTGATGCCGCGGATCTACATGGCCATTGCCCAGGAAGACCGGTTTCCGATCACCGACATCCTGCGCCAGACCCCCGACATTCCCGAGAACTGCCAGTGGGCGCTGTTCCTGCGCAACCACGATGAATTGACGCTGGAAATGGTCACCGACGTCGAGCGCGACTACCTGTGGTCGACCTACGCCAATGATCCCCGCGCCCGCATCAACCTCGGCATCCGCCGCCGCCTCGCGCCATTGATGGACAACGACCGGCGCAAGATCGAGCTGATGAATTCACTGCTGCTGTCGTTTCCGGGAACGCCGATCATTTATTACGGCGACGAGATCGGCATGGGCGACAACATCTACCTCGGCGACCGCAACGGCGTGCGCACCCCGATGCAGTGGTCGCCGGACCGCAACGGCGGCTTCTCGCGCGGCGATCCGGCGCGGCTCTATGCGCCGCCGATCATGGACCCGGTCTATGGCTATGACGCCGTCAATGTCGAAGCGCAATCGCGCAGCCTGTCGTCGCTGCTGAACTGGACCAAGCGCCTGATCTCGGTGCGGAAATCAACCGCTGCCTTTGGCCGCGGCTCGATCACCTTCATCCGCCCGGTCAACCGCTCGATCCTGGCCTATGTCCGCCAGTACGGTGACGAGATCATCCTGTGCGTCGCCAACCTGTCGCGGGCCGCACAAGCCTGCGAACTCGATTTGTCGCCGTGGAAGGAGCGCATTCCGCTGGAAATGCTGGGGCGCACCAGTTTCCCGCAGATCGGCGAACTGCCCTACATGATCACGCTCGCCCCTTACGGCTTCTACTGGTTCAAGCTCGAGGAGAAGCCGGCCTCGCTGCGCCCGCCGGTGGTCGTTCCCGAATTCGAGACGCTGGTGATTCCAGCGGGTTCGGTATGGGAATCGCTGGGACGCACCCGCGGCGTGTTCGAACGTGACGTGCTGCCGCAGCATTTTGCTCTCGCGCGCTGGTTCCCCGAACACTCGCAGTTCGCGATCTCCGCCAAGCTGATCGCCGCCGTGCCCTGCTCGAATGACGAAATCATGGTCCGACCATGGATCGCATTCTGTGAAACCACCCATCGCAATCAAACCGGCCGCTATCTGATGCCGCTGCGCATCAACTGGTCCCGTTTCGATCGCTCCCGGTACAATCCCAATGCGCTGGCGGCGGTCCGCCAGGGCGCCACTGAGGGCACCCTCGTCGACGTCGCGACCGACAAGGATTTCATCACCTTGCTGCTCGACAATGTCCGCGCGAATTTCACCATCGAGGATCAGGGTATCCGGCTGGAATTTCGCGGCACCAGGCGATTCCTTGGCTCATCCTTGAAGCCGATCGAGACAGTACGTGCGGTGCAAACCGAGCAGTCGAACAGCACCGCGCTGGTCGACGGCAATTATGTGGTCAAGATCTACCGCAAGCTCGACGCCGGCATCAATCCGGAGATCGAGATGGGGCAATTCCTGACCGATGTCGCTGGGTTTGCCAATACACCGGCATTGCTCGGCCATGTCGAGGCGATCGAGGGCGATAGGCGCAGTGCGGTTGCGATTGTCCATGCCTTCATCGAAAACCAGGGCGATGCCTGGTCCGTTACCAGCAACTACCTCGATCGCTACATCGAGGAGCAGAAAGTGCTTCGCACCCATCACGAGACATCTCAGCCGGACGAACGCTCCCAGTATCACCTTTACATGGAGCAGACCGGCAAGCGGGTTGCCGAGATGCAGGTCGCACTTGCAAGCCACAACGACATCCCCGATTTCGCGCCGCAGCCCGTCACCGAGGACGACGTCCAATTCTGGACCGACGCCATTGTCGAACGGGCGGAGCGCGCTTTCGACGGCTTGCGGCGCCAGCTCGACAAGGCCAGGGATGCCGACCGGACGCTGATCGAACGCGTGTTGGAGTACGCTCCGAATTTCCGCGATCATGTCGAACGTCTTGCGCCGGATATCGGACAAAATCTCAGCATCCGGCATCATGGCGACTTCCATCTCGGCCAGATGTTGATCGTCAAGGACGACATCTTCATCATCGATTTCGAAGGCGAACCACGCCGCACGCTGGTGGAGCGCCGTCGCAAGGCACCGGCGGCGCGTGACGTCGCGGGCTTGATTCGCTCGATCGACTATGCGGCAACCGCGGCGCTGGAGCGTGCGCTCAAGGTCGAGGCCGATGATGCCGGCCAGACAGCGGCCGCGCTGGATCAATGGCGTGAGCGATCGACGGCCACATTCCTGACCGCCTATCGTGCCGGCATGACCGATGCCCGCCTGTGGCCCACCGATCCAATCGCGAGTGACCGCCTACTCGACTTCTTCCTGCTGGAAAAGGCATTCTACGAAATCGAGTACGAGCTCGCCCACCGTCCCGACTGGCTTCGCGTTCCGCTCGCCGGAACCCTGCGGGTGCTGTCGCGACAGCGAGGAACTGCATGACCAAACTCCAGGACGAAGCCTATGCGGTGATCGAAGGCCGCCATTCCGATCCGTTTCACTATCTCGGTCCCCATGCCGAGGGTGACGCAACGGTGGTGCGCACCTTCCTGCCCGGTGCGCTTGAAGTCGAAGCCATCGAGCCGGATGGCCACGCGGCAAACCTCTCGCGCATCCATGAGGCAGGCCTGTTCGAGGGCAGGCTGTCGAACGGATCGATGCGTTATCGGCTGCACGCCAAGTTCGGCAACGGCAACACCGAGTTCGACGACGCCTATCGCTTCCCGCCGATCCTGTCGGATTTCGATCTGCATCTGCTCGGCGAGGGCACCGATCTCAATCTCTACAAGAAGCTCGGCGCCCATCGCATGACCATCGATGGCGTGGCCGGCGTCGGCTTCGCGGTTCATGCGCCCAATGCACGACGAGTCAGCGTGGTCGGCGACTTCAATTTCTGGGATGGCCGCCGGCACGCCATGCGCGTGCGGGGTACCGGCTACTGGGAAATCTTCGTCCCGGGCGCGCTGCCCGGTGACCATTATAAATACGAGATCGTCGATCGGACCGGACGCCTGCTGCCGCTGAAATCCGACCCGCTGGCGTTTTCAGCTGAATTGCGCCCGCACACGGCTTCGATCGTTGTCGACGAGCGCAGCCTGCATCGCCCCTCGCCCGCGCCAGCCAACATCAATGGCCTCAACGCACCGGTTTCGATCTACGAGGTCCATCTCGGCTCATGGCGCCGCAAGGCCGGCAATGAGTGGCTGAGCTATCGTGATCTTGCCGAGACGCTGCCAGCCTATGCCCAGGACATGGGCTTCACCCATCTGGAATTTCTGCCGATCAGCGAACATCCTTTCGATGGGTCGTGGGGCTATCAGCCGACCGGCATGTACGCCCCGACCAGCCGGTTCGGTTCGCCGCAGGACTTTCTCGCTCTGGTCGATGCCTGCCACCGCGCTGGCCTCGGCGTGATCCTGGACTGGGTGCCCGGTCACTTTCCCGACGATCCACACGGCCTCGGCCAGTTCGACGGTACCGCGCTCTACGAGCATGCCAATCCGCTGCAGGGCCGACACCTCGACTGGGGGACGCTGATTTACAATTTCGGCCGCACCGAAGTCTCCAACTTCCTGCTGTCGAACGCATTGTTCTGGCTTGATCGCTATGGCGTCGACGGTCTTCGCGTCGATGCGGTCGCCTCCATGCTGTATCTGGATTACAGCCGGCCGGCCGGCGGCTGGATTCCCAACAAATACGGCGGCCGTGAAAACCTGGAGGCAATCGAGTTCCTGCGCCGTTTCAACACCGAATTGTTCGGCCACTTCCCGCAGGCGACCACCGCGGCGGAGGAATCCACGGCCTGGCCGCAGGTGTCGCGGCCGGTCGAGTTCGGCGGGCTCGGCTTCGGCTACAAGTGGAATATGGGCTGGATGCACGACACGCTGGAGTACATCGGCAAGGATCCGATCCACCGCAAACATCATCACGGCCAGATCCTGTTCGGAACACACTATGCGTTCTCGGAAAACTTCATCCTGCCGCTGTCGCATGACGAAGTGGTGCACGGCAAACGATCGATCCTCGGCCGCATGCCCGGCGATCCATGGCAGCGGTTCGCCAATCTGCGCGCCTACTATTCCTTCATGTTCGGCCATCCCGGCAAGAAGCTGCTGTTCATGGGCAGCGAATTCGCTCAGGAGCGTGAATGGAATCACGATCAGTCACTCGACTGGCACTTGCTCGAGCACGCACCCTATGCGGGCATTCAATCGCTGATCCGCGACCTCAACCGCCTCTATAAGACGGTTCCGGCGCTGCATCAGCTCGACTGCGATCCCGCAGGCTTCGAATGGGTCGTTGCCAACGATGCCGACCGCAGCGTGTTCGCCTGGATGCGCAAGGGCGTCGATACCCGCTCGCGCTGCCTGGTCATTTCCAATTTCACGCCGAACATCTATCGCAATTATCGCATTCGCGTTCCGTTCGGCGGTCGCTGGCGCGAGGTCTTCAATTCTGATTCCGCTCATTATGGCGGCAGCAATGTGGGCAACGGCGGCGTGGTCGAGACCTCGGCGACACTCGTGCCTGAGCTGAGGCTGACGATCCCGCCGTTGGCGACGATATTCCTGGTGCTGGAAGATTGATGATGCGATTGACTGCGGGGACCTCCCATCGCCTGGGCGCAACATGGGATGGGC
>BFBZ01000043.1_pt71 | contig 12591 bp, 13 predicted proteins | sample 1888401 | NCBI WGS metagenome assembly BFBZ01 (sample SAMD00112614, study PRJDB3348) | symbiont metagenome | host: Chara braunii | reverse complement strand
CGATGTCACGCGTCGGCCCGCTCAACCCCGAGGAACGTCAGGCGCTGATCGAGGCGGACACGGAGAATCGCGCTAAGTACAAGGATCAGATCGACAGCGAATCGGCGCACGAACGGCTCATCGCGCGCAACTCGCCGATGGGCCAGGTGCGCAGCACGCTGAAGCGCTTCAGCAATATATTCGGCAAGGGCTAGGCCCTACCCACGAAGAGGGGCGGCAAGCTCCCGACCGTCAAACAGCAGCAGAGGATTTTCGGTCATGGCATTCCTGAAAGGCGTGCGGTTCCGCAAGTCGATCGGCATCGCGCCGGGCGTCAAGGTGAACCTGTCGAAGACCGGCGTTTCGACGAGCCTCGGTGGGCACGGGGCGACGGTGAACATCGGCACGCGCAGCCGCGCCGTCACGCTCGGCATCCCGGGAACGGGCCTGAGCTACCGCATGCCGATCACGAACGGCACCATCGTGCTCGGGATCGTGGCGGTGATCGCCGTCGTCGGCATCGCCTACCTGGTCGCGCCCGACCTCGTTCGGCCGCTGCTGCACGCCTGGCAGCCGAAGATCTTCTGAGGCGTCACGCCGTATTCGCCTGGAAGCCCCGGTTTGCATTGGGCTTCTAAAGCGCATCGATCAGGACTGGTCAAAAGCCTCGCAGACAATTGCTCGCCCTCCCGCTTGGCGGGGTGGGTAGCGTCTTGCGGAGCTCCCGATTAGCCGAAGTACCTGTCGTTGATCCACTTCGAAGCGCGCAGGTTTGCGGCTTCTTGAGCACGGGCCTGCCGTTCGGCTCCTAGTGTGTGCCGCTCGATCTGGGTTGCGTATGGTTCCAGCGCCGCGCGTGGGTACCAAGCTTGATGGTCTTTGAAACCGTCGAACCAGGCAACAAAGACTTTGTCGGCTTTCAATTCCAGGACGGTGAACGGTGGCCCACCACTGACAAGTGCGACCGTCTGGCCGATTTCGAAACTGTGCATTGCGTTCACTCCTTGGTTGGGCAAAGGCGCGCAAGACACCCGGAGTCGGGTCCGTTTGGCGAGTGGCGTTTGCAGATTTGTGTGGATAACCTGTGGGTAAGCTATTGGGGTGAGTCCCGCCTCGCCCGTGCTTTTGCATTCAAGAGCTGGTATTGCCGATCAGAAGTGTGCGCTCTATGCTCGAATTCTCATCAGCGAAAATTATGGGGCCATGGTCTCCTTCAAGCAGCTGCGCTACTTCGAGGCGCTGGCGCGGCTCGGCCACTTCGGCAAAGCGGCGGAGCACTGTGCGATCTCGCAACCCGCCCTCTCGATGCAGGTCCAGGACCTCGAAGAGGCGCTGGGCCTCAAGCTGATCGAGCGGCGGGCGAAGGGCGCGTCCCTCACGGAACCCGGCAAGGAAGTGGCGCGGCGCGCCGCCCGCATCCTGGGCGAGGTGCAGGATCTCGCCGACTACGCGCGCCAGTGCGGGGCGCTGCTTTCCGGGCCGCTGCGGCTCGGCGTGATCCCCACCATCGCCCCCTACCTGCTCCCGCAGTTGCTGGTGACGCTGAAGGCGCGGCATCCCGATCTCGAACTGCATGTGCGCGAAACGCAGACGAGCGTGCTGCTGTCGGAACTCGGTGAAGGGCGGCTCGACGTTCTCGTGCTGGCGCTGCCAATCGACGAACCCGATTTCGAAACGATGCGGCTCTTCGACGACAAGTTCCTCCTTGCCATGCCCAAGGGGCGGCGGCCGCAAGCGCGCGTGCGCGCCAGCCCCGCGCTCCTCAAATCGGACCGCCTGCTGCTGCTCGAGGAGGGCCACTGCCTGCGCGACCAGGCGCTGTCCTATTGCAGCCTCAGGCAGGTCGACACCTTCGGCGCCTCGAGCCTCGCCACGCTCGTGCAGATGGTCGCCAACGGCATGGGGCTGACGCTGCTGCCCGAGATCAGCGTCACGCAGGAATGCGCGCGCGGCGAGATCGCGCTCATCCGTTTCGAGGAGCCGGAGCCCAAGCGCACCCTGGGCCTGGTGTGGCGCGGGTCCTCGCCGCGCAAGCGCGATTTCGAGGAGCTGGGGCAGCTGATCGTCGAGACCTCGGGCCGCGCACGCAGCACGTAGGGCTGTTCCCGCCGGAACTGCGCACGGACCTGCCAGGCGCTCAAATCCTCCCAAGCTCACAGGGAGGACGCCCATGACATCGCGACTGCTCGTGTCCGTGCCGTGCCGGGTCTACGGCTTCATCGCTTGCGCCGCGGGGCTCGTCGGGCTGGTGCTCGCCATCGTGCTGCTGAGCTGGGCCAAGTTCGGACCGCCGGAAGGCCTGCTCTCCGAGATCGAGAAGAGTGCGTCGGCCACCGAGTTCCGGCATCTCGCAATGGTGCTGGGGATTGTGCTCCTCGCCTTCGGCGTTGTGCACGCGTTCATCGGCTTGTTTGCGCTCGCGGGGCGGACCTGGGCGATGATCGTCGGCACCATCGCGTGGGCGATCTTCCTGATCCCCTCGCTGTCGGCGACGCAGGCGACAGCCTACGACAGCGCCGGCGTGTTCGTGCTGGGCGCCCTGTGCCTGCTGACGCTCCTGACCCTGGGCGCGCGCTTTGCGGCGGGCAGCGATTTGGAACTGGCGTCTTCGCTGCCGGCTTAACCCTCTGCCGCCTGCCGCTCGCGGGCGCGCTCGCGTGCCAGGCAGGTCTTCACGACGTACTTGTATTCCTGAAGATTGACGGGCTTCGTCAGGAAGTTGTCGACGCCCGCTGCCAAGGCGCGCTTCTGTACGTCTTCATCGCTGTCCTGCGTGACCATAATGATCGGCGTCGTGGCATGGCGCGGATTGCCCCGGACGGCGCTGACCAGAGTGATGCCGTCGATGTGCGGCATGACACAATCGACAATGATCAATTCGGCGCTGTGGTCGGCCAGATAGGCAAGCGCGAACCTTGGATCGGTGAAGGTTTCGACGCGTCCGGCCTGCGCCGCCGTGCTCAAATGTTTCAGAACGACGAGGCTCGAAATCGAGTCGTCGATGATCACAACCGCCATACGCTGCCGCCCAAACGCCGCAAGAAAATTTTTTCGTGCGCAATCATGCGCCGCAACGGTCAACAAGTCCTGAAGGCAGCAGGACGTCGATAACTTTCGTTTATCGGAGGTAAAGGCGGGCGGTTCAGAGCGCGTTGGCCGCGCCGGGCGTTATTGGCCCACGACCTGCGCCCGCACGTCGGCCGGCCAGTTCGAGACCGGCGCGTGAGCGAGCGACCCGTTGTAGTAGCGCCCTTCCCCGGTCACCTCGCGTCCGACCCAGGACGGCTTGACGATGGCCTGGCCGACGCTCTCCAGTTCGACCTCCGCAATACAGAGGCCGGCGTTGTCGCCTTCAAACACGTCGACTTCCCAGGTGACGCCCTCGCCGGGAACGAGGTGGCGGATTTTCTCGACCACATGCCCCTCGCGCAGGCTCATCAGCATCTCGGCCTCGAGGACGGGGATGTCGTACTCGAATTCGTGACGCCTGAGGTCGGCCCGGCTCGTCTTGATGGTCAGCGCCGCGTGCACGTCGTCCGTGATGCGGACCCGGATGGACGCCTTGCCGTCGGCGCGCAGATASGCCTGCCGGATGCGCTTGTGCCTCGTTACCGCGGCTTTCCAGGTCTCGTCCGCGATGAGGAACTTGCGTTCGATCTCGACGGCCATGCGTACTCCCTCTGCTCGGGCCATGCGGCGCCCCGATACACTTTGCTAACCCAAAATCACAACGCTGTTCGGGGTCGAGGCGGCCGGCGCACATCACCAGAGGCGGGCGTTTGGAGCAAGCCGGGCAAATGGCGTCCAGCCGCAACCCTCTGATTTTTATGCGTTAATTATATTTTCAGGTGGCGCATTAATGATATGCTCAGCCTACGCAGCACTTTGCCGATTGGGGACCAACGGTTGTTTAACCACGTTCCGCGGGGGAGCCTGGGCTCAAGCATTCGGCAAGTAGTCTTCGGTTAAAAGCTTACCCGAGTGATGCTGCAAGGGGGCTCGCAATGCGCGGGGCAATCAAGAAGTTTCTCAAGGACGAGAGCGGGGCGACCGCGATCGAATACGGGCTGATCGCAGCGCTGCTGGCGCTGGGCGTCATCGCGGCGGGCCGTACACTCGGCACGCAACTTGGCGCGACCTTCAATTCGACAAGCAATCTCATGGCCAACGCTTCGGCCTGATTGCCTTGGAAAGCCGGCTCCAGCCGGCTTTCCCACCGTCGTCTTCGACGGAATTTGAGAATGCCCCTGATTTTTTCTTTTCGGAGATATTGCGTGCTCCCTGTTGTCATCATCGACGATTGTGCCCTCACGACTGCGATCCTGAAAAGCATCGCGGGGGCGCGGGGGGAACGCCCCGTCTTTCCATTCACAGAGGTCAATCCCGCACTCGACTTCCTGCGCGAGACGCGGGCCGGCGTGATCTGCGTCGACTACACCATGCCCGACATGGACGGCATCACCCTCACCCGGGAAATCCGCGCGCGCACATTGAACAGCGCCACGCCCATCGTCATGCTGACGGGCGCCGAGGACCCATCGGTCAACGCGCGCGCACTCGAGGCCGGAGCGACCGCCTTCCTGAAGAAGCCCGTGAAGCTCCCCATCTTCAAGGCTCTGCTCGGCAGGATCCTCCCGGTCGCCGCGGCGCCGGACGGTCTGCACTACGCTGACGCTCAAGCCGTCTGAAGAGCTCCTGGCGGGCTCCCGGCGGAGCCGTGGGCGCGGCAACCACAAAACTGTGATCGTCCCCGCAGACGGGAAATCGGCCTCCCCACCCGTTGTCGGGGGGAGTGCCGGTCATCATCCCGTCTTCCCCCCTTTTGGCCGGGATGCCGCCGCGCCCAACGGCAGGCGGTTCGGCACTCACTCCCTAAGGCTCCGGCACGCACGTGCCGGAGCCGCAGCGCGGAGGAGCGCCATGACGCCAGACATGTTGACGCCCGAACTAATGCTCGTGTGGTTCTTGGCGCTTTTGCTCGTCGGCCTGTTTTCCTGGCCGGACGAGGTGTGAGTCTTCCCGTCGCGTCAGTCGAGTGACTGGGCATCGACGCCCAGCGGGACCGAATAGTAGTAGCCCTCGGGCAGCAGTTCGAAGCCGCGCTTCCACTCTGCGATCCGTCCGTCGATCGTGTTGACACGGCGCTCGTAAGCCACGAGCTTCTCGCCGGGCGCGCACCTCAGTCGCGCTGCGACGTGCGCGTCGGCGGCCACCAGATGCAGGCGCTCCTCGCCCTTCCCGAGGATCACGCCGCAGCGTTTGGCCAGTTGCGGAAGCGYGCACTGCTTTTTCGCCTCCTCGTCGGAGAGCGGGAAAAGATCGAGTGGCACGGCACCCAAAACCCAGGCCAGGGGCGTCTCGCCGATTAAGAACGTCTGCCGGACGCGGCGGACCTCCGCGCCGGGGGCGAGATCGAGGGCGGCGCGCTCCTGCGCGTCGGCTGGCCCAACTTCCACGCTGGCGCATTCGCACTTCAATTTCGGCAGATGGCCCTCGGGGGTGCGCACGCGCACGTACATTTCGGCGGTGTCGGCGCTGCTCCGATCGCAGACGAACGTGCCGCGTCCCTGCTGCCGGACGATCAGCTTGGCCGATTCCATCCAGTTGAGCGCCTTGCGCACAGTCCCGGAACTGAGCCCATAGTTGCGCGCCAGTTCGATCTCGTTGGGAATCGCGTCGCCGCCTTTCCACTCGCCCGAGGCGATGCGGTCGATCAGCTTTTCGCGAAGCTGGACGTAGAGGGGCTTACTGGCGAGCAACCGCGTGCGCATGCCACGAATCCCTTCGCAAGAATCACATGCAACAAGAATTATTCAGTACCCAGTAATAAAGCTACCGCTTAGTGGAAAACGTCCACAGACAGCACAGCTTGCGCTTCGGACGTCTGCTGTATAGGTATATAGGTTGTCCTATATGACAGACGTTGGCATGGCCGAAGACGATCACAGCATCGACGCGTCGCTCGAATTTTCGGCGCGAAGGGCCAAGGGCCTCGCTTTGTCCCTGTTGCAAAGTCTCACGGGAAGCGACGTGCCTCCCTATCACTGGGACGAAGTCATCGAACATCTCCGGGATCTGGTGCGCGAGGAAATGATCGCGCGCGGCCTCGACCCGGATTGAGACGGCCGGGGCCCACGCGGACCCCGGCCGGTTCCGTGCAAGCCGAAAGGCGTGCTCAGCGATTGCGTGCGTCGACGCAGCGGTCGCCGTTCCAATAGTAGAACGTTCCGCACGTGCCGTTGTGATCGCGCGCACGCACCTCGATGTCGCCCGAGCCGCTGACGTATCCGTAGCGGCGGGGCGCAACCCGACGCTCGGGGACCGCGACGTACCCATAGGACACGTCGTCGTCGTACCCGTAGGCATACGGGGTGCCGACATAGATGCCGACCGATTGAGCAGAGGCGCTGCCCGCTGCTACTGCCGTCAGCGCCGCGCCTGCAAGCAAGGGAAGAAGGATTTTCCGCATCTCGTTCACTCCATGATTGATCCGGTTGACGACGCGCATGCGGGCGAAACGTTCCCGTATCGCCCGAAGCGATCGCGCAGGGAGCACCCACGACAGCGCGATGCAGCACTCGTGCTTTCGCTCGTGTCTAAATTCGGAAGTGGTGCAGCATGCGGCACTCAGGCCGAGATGTGCTGCCCGCCGTCGACAGGAATGACGGTTCCCGTGATGCGCCGCGCCGCGTCGGACACGAGGAAGTGGGCGAGGCCGCCGACGTCGGAAATCTCCGCGAGGTGACGCTGCGGGGTGCGGGCGGCGGCTTGTGCGAGCAGTTCATCGAAGCGATCGATGCCGCTCGCGGCCCGCGTCTTGATGGGGCCCGGGGAGATGGCGTGCACCCGGATCCCCTTGGGGCCGAGTTCCGAAGCCATGTAGCGCACCGCGCTCTCGAGCGCCGCCTTCACCGGCCCCATAAGGTTGTAGTGATCGACGACCCGCGCCGAGCCATAGAAGGTGACCGTGAGCAGCGTTCCGCCGTCCGTCATCAATGGCTCGGCCAGGCGGGCCATGCGCACGAAGGAATGGCACGACACTTCCATCGCCTGGGCAAATCCGGTCGCGCTGCAATCGACCACGCGGCCGTGCAGATCCTCGCGCGGGGCGAAGGCGACGGAATGCAGGACGAAGTCGAGCTTGTCCCAGCTCTCCGACAGCGTGCCGAAGACGGACTCGAGCGCGCCGTCCTCGCGCAGATCGCAGGGCAGGATGTGCGCGCATTCGAGGCTTTCGCCCAAGGGCCGCACATGCGGTTCGGCCTTGTCGTTGAGGTAGGTGATGGCGAGGTCGGCGCCGGCGTCGCGCAGGGCGCGGGCGCAGCCGAAGGCGATGGAGTGCTCGTTGGCGATGCCGACGATGAGACCGCGCTTGCCGCGCAGATCGAACGGATCGGGCCCGTTTTCGTGCAGCGTGACGGCGGGCAGCGGCGGCCGAGGACGGATCACCTTCTCGGCCGGCGCCATCACTTCCGCCGTGCCGGTGATCACGGGTTCGCCGCGCTGGTTCTGCAGGAGGCAGTCGAAGATGCAGGTGCGATGCTCGGCGCGCTTTTCGCGCAGCGTCACGCGCGTCGTGATCACGTCGCCGATGCGCACGGGGCGGCGGAACCGCAAGTCCTGGCCGAGATAGATGGTGCCTGGCCCCGGCAACTGCGTGCCGAGCACGGCGGAGACGAGCGCCCCACCCCACATGCCATGCGCGATGACGCCGTGGAAGAAATCGGTCTCCGCGTAGGCAGGGTCGAGATGCGCCGGGTTCACGTCGCCCGAAACGACGGCGAACAGTTCGATGTCGCGCTTGGACAGCGTGCGCGTCAGGCTCGCCGTATCGCCGACGGCGAGTTCGTCGAAGGTGCGGTTCTCGATGGGCGCGGGTGCGCTCATGGCGATGTTCATCGGGGGCTCTCGTTCTGGATCACGCCTGGAAGACGTAGGAACCGGGGGCGGGCATCAGCTTCGGGTAGCCTGCTTCGGGGGAGCCGACGGGGGGCGGGGCGACCTGGGCCTGCGTGCTCCGGGCGGCGAGCCAGCGGCACCACTCCGGCCACCAGGAGCCGTCCTGCGCGCGCGTGCGCTCGAGCCAGGCGTCGGGGCTCACGTAGTGGCTGCCGCGCGTGCGCGTCGCCATCCGGAAGTGGCGGCGGGGATGGCCGGGCTCGGAGACGATGCCGGCGTTGTGGCCGCCGTTGGTCAGGACGAAGGTCAGTTCCGCATCCGTGAAGAGCGCGAGCTTGTAGACCGAGCGCCAGGGGGCGATGTGATCGGTCTCGGTGCCGACAGCAAAAATCGGAACCTCGATGTCTTTCAGCGCCACCACCTTGCCGTCGACGGCGTAGCGACCCGCACTCAAGCGGTTCTCGAGGAAGAGCGCGCGCAGGTACTGCGAATGCATGCGATAGGGCATGCGCGTCTTGTCGGCGTTCCAGGCGGTGAGATCGGTCACCGGCTCGCGCTCGCCCAGCACGTAGGTCTTGATGGCGTGCGACCAGATCAGGTCGCTCGACTTGAGCATGCGGAAGGCCGCCGCCATCTGGCTGCCGTCGAGATAGCCGTTGCGCCACATCATGGCTTCCAGCGCCGCGACCTGGCTCGCGTCGACGAACAGCATGAGTTCGCCGGCCTCGCTGAAATCGGTCTGCGCGGCGAGCATGGTCATGCTGGCGAGCCGGTCGTCGCCCTCCCGCGCCATGACAGCCGCGGTGATGGCGAGCAGCGTGCCGCCGAGGCAGTAGCCGGCCGCGTGCACGCGCGTGTTCGGCACCAGCGCCTCGATCACATCGAGGGCCGCGAGCACKCCGCGGCGCCGGTAATCGTCGAAGCCGATGTCGCGATCGGTCTCCTCGGGGTTCTTCCAGGAGATGGCGAAGACGGTGTGGCCTTGCGCCACCAGATGGCGGATCAGCGAGTGGTCGGGCGCCAGATCGAGGATGTAGTACTTCATGATCCACGCCGGCACGATCAGCACGGGCTCGCGGAACACGGTGCGCGTTACGGGCGTGTACTGGATCAGCTCGAAGAGTTCGTTGCGATAGACGACGTAGCCCGGCGTCGCCGCGATGTCCCGGCCGAGGCGGGCGGCGGCGTCGGTATCGTGGGTTGCTTCGTTGGCGTGGTCGGCGATGTAGTGCGAGAGGCCACGCACGATGTTGAGCCCGTGCTCGGCGGCCGTCCGCTCGATGATGACCGGGTTGGCCAGCGGGTTGTTCGCCGGAGACACGAAGTCGAGGGCCTGGCGGGCCATGAACTTCACGCGCTGCTTGTTCTCCTCGGCCATGCCGTGCACGCCCTGGGCTGCGAGAAACGTGAGCTGCTCGAGGGCCAGATAGCTGTCGCGGAGCATGGCGTAGGGCGGCGTCTGCCAGGCGGGATCCTGGAACCGTCTTTCTGCGTCCGGCAGGACCGCCTCGATCGGACCGAACGGCTTTGCGGCGGCATAGGCCCCGGCCAGTTGCATCGCGATGGTCTGYGTCTCGCGCATGAGGGCGAGATACCGGCTCGGCGACTGAGCCACATGCCAGCACCAGTCGAAGACGGCGGAGGTCATGGAGAAGGCCAGAGGGCCGCCGAAGGTGCGCCCGGCCCATGCCCTGACCGTCAGGTCCAGCGGGTCGGCYGCGGCATCAAAGTGCGTAGGCGGAGTGTCTTGCGACAACTTCTGCGTGACGCCCCCGCCGTGGGGCCCTCCCTCTCGAGCGCGCTGAACTGCCGTATCCATTCCGGTCACATCCTGCCAAACCCGCCGGACGTTACGGAGGCCGCGTGACAGGCATGTAAGGCCACACCCGTATAGTCACCAGTGTTCAGAAGCCACGACGGCCGGGAGCGAATTCACAGCGGTGTCATGCGCGGGGTGTGAATGAAGATGCCCTGAAACCGCTTGCGATCCCGGAGCCACACCATGGTCGATGCCGTCGTTCTCGACGACAAAGTGAGTCTGCCGCACGGCAGGCCCAAACTGGACGTCAAACCAAATTTCGTAGCGATCCTGCTGTTCATGAGCCTGATCGCGGTGGGCCTTGGGTTCACGGCCTACAGCCTGCACAACGACGTGACGGGCTCGGGGATGCCGCTCAGCAACTACATTCCCTTCCTGCTGCTCGGCGTGGCGCTGCTGATCGCGCTGGGCTTCGAGTTCGTCAACGGCTTCCACGACACGGCCAACGCCGTGGCCACCGTCATCTATACGCACTCGATGCCGGCGCACCTCGCGGTCGTCTGGTCGGGCTTCTTCAACTTCCTCGGCGTGGTGCTCTCCTCCGGCGCCGTCGCCTTCGGCATCATCTCGCTCCTGCCCGTCGAACTGATCCTGCAGGTGGGATCGGGCGCCGGCTTCGCGATGGTGTTCGCCCTGCTCATCGCCGCCATCATCTGGAACCTCGGCACCTGGTGGCTGGGCCTGCCCGCGTCCTCCTCGCACACGCTGATCGGCTCGATCATCGGCGTCGGCGTGACGAACGCGCTGATGCGCGGGCTCGACGGCACCTCCGGCGTCGATTGGACCAAGGCGACCGAGATCGGCTACTCGCTGCTGCTGTCGCCGCTGTTCGGCTTCTGCATGGCCGCCATCCTGCTGCTCGTCATCAAGTTCGTCGTGCGCAATCCGCAGCTCTACGCCGAGCCSAAGGGCCAGACGCCGCCGCCGTGGTGGATCCGCGGCATCCTGATCGCGACGTGCACGGGCGTATCCTTCGCGCACGGCTCCAACGACGGCCAGAAGGGCATGGGCCTCATCATGCTGATCCTGATCGGCACGGTGCCGATGGCCTACGCGCTCAATAAGACGCCGGCGGCGGGCCACGTGGCCGAATTCCGCATGAACTCGGAAGCGGCCGCCAAGATCATCGAGAGCAAGGCTGCCGGCCACAGCGTCTACGGCAATCCGCGTCCGGCCGTCTCGGCCTTCATCTCCGCGCGCAAGATCAACGAGGGCACGTATCCTTCGCTGGCCGTGCTGGTGCGCGAGATCTCCGAGCAGGTCGCGCGCCACGGCTCGATCGACAAGATCCCCGGCGAGGTCGTGGCCAACACGCGTAACGACATGTACCTCGCCTCCGAGGCGGTGCGCTTCGTGCTCAAGGACAAGGAGAACGAGCTCACCAAGGAGGAATCCGSCAAGCTCAACGCCTACAAGCGTTCGCTCGACGATGCGACCCGCTTCATTCCGCTGTGGGTGAAGATTGCCGTCGCCATCGCGCTCGGCCTCGGCACGATGATCGGCTGGAAGCGGATCGTGGTGACGGTGGGCGAAAAGATCGGCAAGTCGCACCTGACCTACGCACAGGGTGCTTCCGCCGAACTCGTCGCCGCTGGTACGATTGCGGCGGCCGACATCTACGGCCTGCCGGTGTCGACCACGCACGTGCTCTCGAGCGGCGTCGCGGGCACCATGGCCGCCAACAAGTCCGGCCTGCAGATGTCGACGATCCGCAACCTGCTTCTCGCATGGGTGCTGACGCTGCCGATGGCCATCTGCCTGTCGGGCGGCCTGTTCTTCGTGTTCTCGAAGATTTTCTGACCGGCACGGGGTGCGGGCTTCGCCCGCGCCCTCAGCGCCTCAAACGAAAACGCGCGCGACCCACCCGGTCGCGCGCGTTCGATTTTCAGGTCGCGTGCCCTGTCAAGCGGCGAGCCGGCGATGCATGGCATCGCTCCAGCCGTGGGTCATGGTGCGGAAGAACCAATTGCCGCGCGTCTTGAGGCGCTGGTAGGCGGCCTTGATGTCGAGCACCAGCGTGATGCGGCGCCCCTTGTGCAGCAGCTCCCCGATCTCGTGCGTGGCGATGGGCTTGAAGCCGATGACGCGCGTGTGGAAGCCGAAGGGGCTGTGCCGGTCGGCCTCGAACACGTCGGTGATGAGCTGCGTGTAGTTGCGTGAGACGATCTCGCGCGTGGCCACACCCATCAGGCGCGAGGCCACCAGCAGGTGGCTGCGCAGGTTCGGCCGCACGGCGAACCGGCCGATCTCGGCGATGCGCTGGTTGTGGATCATCTGCTCGATGTTGAGCGTGCCGTCGATCGGGCGCAGGCCGTACTTCAGGTACTGCGTGACCGGCGGATCATAAAGCACGCGCAGCACGCCCAGGGGCTCGTCGCCGCTCATGGCGATGAACCAGGAGATGTCGTCGCGGGCGAGATCGGCCTCGGGGAACTGCGTGCTGGCGTCGAGCACCCACGCCTTCTCGTCCTGGTAGGTCACCTTGAGGACATCCAAGGCCTTGAGGCGGTCGGCGGCCGTCTCGACGCGTCGTGCCCTAATGCGCAGTACGGTCTTCATGGCTGATCTCCTCTGTGTGGCCGCTCCAGGACTTGCCCGAGAGCGTGCCGATGGCCTGCATGATGCGGCCGTGGAACGCGCGCATCTGCTCTCCGCTTGCTGCGCGCGTGCCGTCCTCGCCGGACTGGATGGGTTCACCGATGTGCAATTCGAAGGGCGCTTCCTCGGTGATCGGATGCTGCGGCTCTGACCGGGGAAAGCGCAGCCCCGCCGGTACCACCGGGACGCCGGTCTCGAGGGCGAGGCGGGCTATGCCGTAGCGGCCGCGCAGCAGGCGCCCGGGCTCGCGATTGACGGTGCCCTCGGGGAAAATGCCGAGCGGGCGGCCGGCCATC
>BFBZ01001925.1_pt1 | contig 12600 bp, 6 predicted proteins | sample 1888401 | NCBI WGS metagenome assembly BFBZ01 (sample SAMD00112614, study PRJDB3348) | symbiont metagenome | host: Chara braunii | reverse complement strand
GCGTTAACCTGTTCGAACACGCGCTGGCGCACGAGTATCCGGTTTTGCGTTTCCTCATACGGGCCTTCGGCCCAATTTCGAGCCGCACAGAGCTGCGGCGTGGCATCGGGCACTTCAGGCACTGAGAGGCACTCATGCGGGGAACGGCACTGGTGACGGGCGGCGCCGGCTTCATCGGCTCGCACCTGGTTGAAACACTGACGGCCACCGGGCGCGCGGTTCGCGTGCTGGACGACCTGTCGACCGGTCTGGCGGAGAACCTCGCGCACATTTCCCCCGCACCGGAACTCGTTCATGGGAGTGCGACCGACCCCGCGGCTGTGGAACGAGCGGTTGCGGGGTGCGACACGGTGTTCCACCTCGCGGCCCTGGCCTCGGTCGCGAAGAGCGTCGAAGACCCGCTCGCCAGCCACGCGGCGTGCGCCACCGGTACCCTTACCGTTCTCGATGCCGCACGCCGGGGCGGTGTGCGCCGCGTCGTTTACGCGGGCAGTGCGAGCGCCTACGGCGGCGCCAGTGACCCGGCCGGACAGGGCGAGGACACACCGCTGGTCGCGCTCTCGCCCTACGCGGCGGCCAAGCTCGCGGGCGAACTGTACGCGGAGGCGTTCGCTCACACGTATGGCCTGGAAACGGTCAGGCTCCGCTTCTTTAACGTGTTCGGCCCGCGGCAGCGCGCGGACAGCCCGTACTCCGGCGTGATTGCGATCTTCGCCGCGCTGCTGGCCGCCGGGCGCGCGCCGACCGTTCACGGCGACGGGCTCCAGTCGCGCGATTTTGTATACGTCGCCGATGTGGCGCAAGCGCTGGTACTCGCCGCGGACGCGCCGGGCGTGAGCGGGCGGGTGTACAACGTGGGGACGGGGCAGAGCGTGAACCTGTTGGAACTGGTCGCGGAACTGAACGCGGCGCTGGGGACGTCGGCGGTTCCGGCCCACGGGCCGGCGCGCGCGGGCGATATCCGGCACTCGCGGGCGAAGATCGACCGCATCCGGGCCGACCTCGGGTACGCCCCGACCGTGACCTTCGCCGACGGTCTGCGGCGAACGCTCGATTGGTACCAGGAGCAGAAGTAAGCCGCGAGCGGCGCGGCACGAGTACGCCGGCGCTGCCCCGTTCTCTCACGCGACCGAGCCATCACGTGAGACCGCCGTCGGGAGTTCGAGTTGTGTCGCACCGGCGGGCTCATGCCGCGCCGCTCGCCTGCGCCGATCCGCGTATCGCGGCCGCCTCACTTGTCGTTGCGCGGGAGCTTGTACTTTTCGAACAGCTCCGTGTACCGCGGCAATTCGAGCGGGTGCAGGTCGGCAGCGGTCAGGCCGATGGCCTTGGCCCGCTTCAACTCGTCCACGGCGAAGATCCGCTTGCCCTCGGCCGTGTTCAGGTCGATCGCCCACGCCAGGTGGTACCGGTACGCCGGCCGCTCGTACTGCACGAGTGCCATCTCCAGATCCTTCGTCGCCTCGACCGGACGGCTGCTGCACAGGTACGCGACCGCCCGCGTGTCGAGGAACGCCGGATACGGGCCGCGGATGTCGATGATCTCGGTCATCTTTTTCACCGCCTCATCGGCCCCGTGCGCCTTGAGAGCCAGGAGCATGCACAGGTTGTTCACGAGCAGGTCGCTCTTGGAAATCTCGATCGCCCGCTCGTACTCCTTGATGGCGTCCTCGTACTTCCCCTGCGCGTCGAGCAGTTCGGCCCGGGTGCCGATCAGACCGGCTTCCAGCTCCCGCTTGCCGGCCGCGGCGCGGAGGGCGTCGTCGAGCCACTTGGTGATTTTGTCCTCGGTGGGCGTAGGTGCCTCGGGGCGTTTCGCGCGCACCGCTCCGGTCAGCAGGCGGGCGGTGAGCAGGACCGGCGCTTTCTTCTCGTGCTCCCAGGTGAGCTGAATCGCCTTGTCCCATTGCTTCTGGCGGATGTAGTGGATCGCGAGCGGGGCGTGCGCGTCCGGCTGGGTGCTGCCCGCGAGGTACTTCATGTAAGCGGCTTCCGCGTCCGCGAAGAGGCCCAGCTCCTCGAACAGCGGTCCGGACCGGGTCGCGAGGTTGGGGCCGGCGTCCCAGCCCGGGAACTTCATCACCGTCGCCCGCGCCGCCGCGAGCAACTTCTTCTCGTCCTCCCATTCGCTCGCGTCGCCCTTCAAACGCGCCCGGCGGGCCAGGACCCGTGCCTCTTCGCGGGTCGTCTCCCAGTTCGTCGGGAAGTTGATCTTCAGTTGCCCGAGCGCGGCCTGGGCGTCGCCGATGGCCCGGAGCGCGAGGTAAATGCGGACGAGGGCGGCCTGGTGCTCGGCCGTCACCTTCGGGTGCGGGCGCGCGGCCAGCTTGAAGTACGGTTCGGCCTCCAGGTACTTGCCCTGGTCGAAGGCGAGCCGGCCGAGCAGGTAGAACTCGTCCGGGGTCAGGTCGCCGCTCTTGCCGCGCTCGCGCAGGTAGCTGACGCCCTTCTCGCGGGTGACCGGGTCCACGGTCCAGATCCGCGCCTGGGTTTTCAGGTCCTCGGTGTCCTTCGGGGCCGTTTTCAGGTTGTCCTCGATGAGGGCCAGTGCTTCGGTGCGGGCGCTGTACGCGTCCGCGCGGCTCACCAGGGTGAGGGCCAGGTGCCGCCGCGCCCAGCGCGCGAGGTCCGGGGCGGCGTCCGCCCGCCGCGCCTCGTCGAGGAGCGCCTTGCCCTTTTCCGCCTGGCCGTGGCGCTGGAAGAACAGGACGAGCTGTTGGGTCGGCTTCAGCCCCCGCGGGTCGAGCGTGCGGGCCCCGGAGTAGTGGCCGAACGCGGTCTCCAGGTCGCCGATCAGCTCGTACAACCCGGCGAGCGCCAGCTCCCGCTCGGCCCGTTCGTCGGCCCGAGCCGCCGGCCCCGGCTTCAGTTTCTCCTTGGCCTCGTTGACGGCCTCCTTCGCCAGCTTCACCTCGCCCTTGCGCATCAACTGGGCGACGAGCGCGCCCCACACGTCGGGCACCTTGTCGGCCAGTTCGACGGCCCGGCGGAACGCGAGCAGCGCGTCGTCGTCGTCGCGGATCGTGGCCAGGAGGGCGCCGCGGAGCAGCATGAGCCGGTAATCGCCGGTGTCGGCCGGGGCGTTGCGGTCGATCGTCAGCCGGGCGTTCTTGGGCAGCTCCGCCGATTGGAACAGCCGGCGGATCGCCCGGTACCGCTCCAGGTCGTCCGGGAGGCGCACTTCGGTGCGGAGCTTTTCCAGGAGCCCGACGGCCTTATCGTCCTGCTGCTTGGTGCGGTACAGGTCCACCACTTTCCGGACCACGTACTCCTGCCGGTCGCCCTTCTCGATCGCCTCCGAGTAGCTCGCGAGGGCGGCGTCGGTCAGCCCCTCGAACTCGTCCAACTGCGCGAGGGCGATGTACGCGCGGCTCCACCCCGGGCGCAGGTCGCGGACGCGGGTGGCCATCTCGCGCAGCTCCTTCACGGCCGCCGCGAACGCGGCCGGATCGGTGGTCCGCTGCAGTTCGGGGAAGCGGACCGCGATGCGCCCGAGGGTGCCGACCGGTCCGTTCTCGCCCTCGATGGCGGCCATTTCCTTGATCGCCTGCTCGACCACCTCCGTCCGGCCGGCGGCGAGCCCCTGGTCGAGCAGGACCGCCCGACAGAACAGGTCCTTGGGCGACGCCTCGGCGGCGGCCCGCAGCAGGCGGATCGCCTCGGCCCGCAGCGCCCGGACGGGGTCGCCTTCGGGGCCGCGGTCGGCGACGCGGGCGACCGCTTGGCCGATGCCGAACAGCAGCCGGAACTGGTCCGGTTTGGGGAACTTGTCCGCGCCCGCGGCGAGCGCGGTGAACTCGTCCGGGGTCGGCGGTTTCGCCCGCGTGACCAGGAGCCCGGCCCGTGCGAGCCGGACATCGACCGAGTCGCCGATCTCTTTTTGGGCCCGGTCGAGGACGGCCGCGGCGCTCTCGGCCCGGCCGCCGTCTTTGAGGCGGGCCAGGGCCACCCAGACGCCCGCGGTCCGCGGGKCCTTCTTGTGCGCGTCCAGCCACTCCTCCAGCCCCTTGGTCGCTTCCGCCCCCTGGCCGCGGGCGGCGAGCGCGTCGGCCTGGTAGACGATGATCTCCGGCGTGCGGGCCGCGGCCCCGCCGAGGCTCTCCTCGAACCGCTTCCAGCTCCGCGTCGCCGGATCACCGGGCTGGGCCAGGACGTCCAGGAGTTCTAGGCGCACCAGCTCGGGCCGGAAGTCGGTCAACAGGTACGCGTTCACGATCGCCCGGTAGCGCTTCAGGGCCTCGTCGTTTTTCCCCATCCGGGCCAGTGCCTCGGCCTCACCGACGATCGCCGTGGCGTACTCGGGGTCGTCGCGGAGCGCCAGGCGGCAGTACTCCAGGTGCTTGTCCGGGTTCTGCATGGCCGCGTAACACGTCGCCAGACCGACCATCACCTTCTTGTGGAAGTCGGGCGCGCGGGCCAGCGCCGGGGCGACCTCTTCGAGTTGCCGCAGTGCGGCCGGCCAGTCCGCCTTGAGGGCGGCGAGCCGGCCGCGGAAGTAGGTGACGACCGTTTTCTTCCCCGCGTCCGGTGCCAGTTTGGTTTCGACCAGCGAGTCGGTGAACTCGTGTTCGCCCAGGTCGATCAGGCGGTCGATGACCGTGAGCAGCTTGTCGTCCTGCGGGCCGAGAGCTTCCGCGGTCTGTTTGAGGACCTTCACGCCCTCGTCCCGCTTGCCCTGGACCGTGAGCACCTCGGCCAGGAGCGTGCCGACGGCGACGTGCTTCGGGTCCAGGCCGAACGCCTTGCGGAGATCGGCTTCCGCCTTGGCCCGCTGTCCGGCGACCTGGTCCGGCGTTTTGATCGTAGCGAGTTCCAGTTGCGCCCGAGCGAGCAGCGCGTCGGGGCTGTTACTCCCGCCCAGGTCGGGAGAGCCCTCCTTGAGGCCGAACGCCCGTTTGATGTCGTCGCGTGCGGGGCCATAGTTTTTGAGTGCCAGCTCGAACCGGGCGGCCGCGATGCAGGCTTCCAGATCCTTCTCGAACCGGGCGGACCGCCGCAGTGTGTAGAGGTGGCCGTCGATGCTCACGTTCCGTTTCGGGTCTTCCTTGTTCGCGGAGTGGAGCTGCATCGCCAGCACGTAGACGCGCACCGGCGCCTTGTTGGTCGCGATCGCGGTCTCGATGTGTTCGATGGCGGCGACCAGGTTCCCCTGGCCGCGCTCGCACGTCGCCGCCATCTCCAGCACTTCGATGTTGTTGCGGTAGTCGCCGTTCGGTGCCGAGAACAGCATCTGGAGGTGCTGCTTCGCGAGCGGGAACTTGGAGATCAGGCCGGTCGCCAGGTACAGTTCGACCAGCTTCTTGCGCTCCTCTGTGTGGGTCGGGAACGCCCGGAGGAACGCTTCCGCGCTGTCCGCCACGCGGGCGAAGTTCGCCATGTCGGCTTTCGCTTCGGCGAACTGCAGGTTGGTGAAGGTCTGGAACGCGCCCTCGTCGGTGGGTTTGAACTTCAGATATTGAGCGTAGAGCCGGATCGCTTCGGGCCGCTCGCCGGGATCTTTCTCCGCCGCGGCGGCCGCTTTTTCCGCCCGCTCCTTGATGACCGACGACTGTGACTTCGCCTGAAAGTGGTGAACGGCGAACACCCCACCGACCATCACCAGCGTGACGACCGCGACGATCAGGAGCCGCTTCCAGTACAGGGTTCGGCGCACGGAGAGTCCTCACGGAAGCCGGAGAAAACGACGACGGGTGGCGACTGCAGTCGCCACCCGTCAACCGTAGCACAATCCGGCAGAATCCGGAACCCTGTTCAGGGTCAGACGGCCGCCCGCTTGCGGAGCACGCGGCGGAGACCGAACGCCGGCACAGCGGCGAGGGCCAGAAGGAGCCCGCCGGGCGCCGGCACCGGAGCGGCCGTGGTGGTCACGAGCGAGCTGGCCGAGCCGCCGAGGGTCGAACCGCTGGCGACCCCACTCGACCCGACGTTCACCGCCCGCACGTCAACTTCCTGTTGGATGGCGAAATAGTTCGGGAACGAGCTGACGGACGAGGTCGTGGTCGGGGACACGCCGCCACTCGGGCGGATGTCGGACGCCGCGCCCGTCGCGCTGCCCAGGGGCGATCCGGTCGCCATGTTGGTGGCGGAAGTGGTCGCGGTGCTGAGCGGATCGCTCAACAGTTGGGTGTTCGCGGTCAGCATGTTTTGGCCCCCGCTGATGGCGGAAGAGGCCGAGGCGTTGTTCGAGACGACCGCGGTGCCGCCGGCGTTGGGGGTGAAGAACCCGTCGCTCGTGACGATCACCCGGATACCGATGGACGCGTCGAAGCCGGAAGAGATCGGGATCGCGTTCACGGTCGTCGTGAGCGAGCTGACCGCACCGGAGTTCGAGTTCGCGGTGATCGTGACGGACTGGAAGTTCGACAACGTGGTCGTGATGTTCGTCGAGGACGCGAAGATTTGCGTCGTCCCGGCGATCACGTTTCCGCTGCTGTTGATTTCTTCGACAAGGATCTGAGTGTCCGCTCGGGACACCGCCGGGGCGAAACAAATCGCAGCGACGGCTGCGAGGTTCGCGACCGACCACCGCGCGTGACGCAAGAACATGACGGATCGCTCCGGAAGGAGGCAAGGGGCGGAACGAGTAATAGTTCTCTCACAATCTCCTGACTAGCCCGATTTCGGGGGGGCGAGTCGGGAGGCCGTGAAGAACGGCAGGGAGCCGTTTTCGGCACACTCCCTGGCGCAGTTGACCGGAACGACAGCGGGTTCCGGCACGGCACTTTGTGAGAGCTCTTCCACAGGTACTGCTAGCAAAGCGAGTCGGTACCCGTACTGTCAACCCGATTCCAACAAGAATCCGATAAACTCAAAGCAAGGGCAGTGCCAAACGAGCCAAACCCGGTGTTGAACTCCAAGACGATCACAAATCGCGATCCGTACAGGACTTGGCGGAATCGTTAAGCAACATCAGAAGAATTACGTTCTTGCCGGCCCCGATCTTTCTCCGGTATCGAATTCCTTCTCTTAGCGACAGATTAACACAGCGTATCCAAAAATTTACAAATCGGATGCGTCGCGGGGCCGACTTGAGAGATTCTCGACAGAAGCCGGCACATTTCGTCAGATAGCGTTCTATATGGGGCGATTGCACCGGTTGTCATGGCAATTCAACTGTCACGCGAAAAACTTTTCGACTGCATCCGCGCCAACCAGTGGCGCCTGGCAGGCGAAGTTTTCGCACACATAAACGGTCACAACGCCGTTCACGGGCTCCTTGCCCGCGAAGAGTGACGCTAGTTCGACCGGCGGGGCGCCGTCGGCCGGATCGTGAAAWGCGATTACCCGGTTCGGTCGGAACGCGCGGGCGATCGCTGAGAGTGCGCGCCGCGTATCATCTTCGGCCGTCGGGCCGACCACGACGATCTGTTGAACCGGCCCGAGATAGAAGTCCAGCGCGATGAGCATTTGCCCCGAGGCGGCCGGGTGTTCGGCCATCGTTTCGCGGTAGCCGCGGAGCGCGCGTTCGGCCGGTTCGGCGAGATCGCGCCGCCCCGTTAGCGCCGCGAGGCGGAGCAGGACGGTTACGGCCATCGCGTTACCGCTGGGGGTCGAGCCGTCGTGCAGGTCCTTGGTGCGGGTGATGAGCTCTTCGTGGTCGTCCGCAGTGAAGAAGAAGCCCGGTGCGTTCGGGTCCGCGAAGTGCTTTAGCATCGCCTCCGCGAGTTCGATGGCGTCCGTGAGTAGCTGCGGAACGAATGCGGCTTCGTACAGCGTGACAAGCGCGTCCGCCAGGAACGCATAATCTTCAAGGTATCCGTTCAGCTTCGGAGGTTGATCCTGACCCGTGGTGCGGTAGAGGCGTCCGGCCGGTGTCCGCATCCGACCGAGAAGGAAACCGGCTGCGGATAAGGCCGTTCTGCGGTAGACGGCGAAGGGGCGCTCGCGATCGAACACCGCGCTGGCGTGTGCGAACGCACTGATCATCAACCCATTCCATGCGGTGAGGATCTTCTCGTCGCGGCCCGGCCACACGCGCTGGGAACGAGTCTCGTAGAGCTTCTTCTTCACATTTTTTAGCTTGGCCTGGAAGTCCAGGGCCGACATCCCGTGCGCCTTCGCCTCGTCCTCGTCTGAGAGAGTGCGGAAGAGGATGTTGTGCCCCTCGAAGTTCCCGCCCCGCGTAACGCCCCACACCTTGCACGCGAACTCCGCGTCCTCGGTGCCCAGCGCGTTCCGTAATTCGTCCATGCTCCAGACGTAAAACTTCCCCTCCTCGCCCTCGCTGTCGGCGTCCTGTGTGGAGTAGAAGGCCCCTACGTCCTTCACGTCTCCGTTCACAGCCCGGGTCGTCATCTCGCGTTCGACGTAGTCGAGCGTTTCGCGAGCGATCTGCTCGAAGAACGGGTCACGGGTCTTCTGAAACGCTTCGACGTAAGCCGAGGTGAGGAGCGCGTTGTCGTACAGCATCTTCTCGAAGTGCGGGACGAGCCACTGGGCGTCCACGCTGTACCTCGCGAACCCGCCACCAATCTGGTCGTAAATGCCGCCGCGGGCCATCATGGTGAGCGTGTGCTTTACCATGTCCAGAGCCACGGGGTCGTTGAACCGCTCGCTCAGTCGCAGGAGCAACCGGAGTTCGAGCGCGTGCGGGAACTTCGGCGCGGAGCCGAACCCGCCGTACTTCGGGTCGTAGCTGCGGCGCAGAGCGTTGAGCGCGCCGAACAGCAACTCCGGCGTCACTTCGGTGGCGCTCACGGGCAGGTCGCTCATGCCGCGCAGGTGTTCCGTGGCGGTGCGGCCGATTTCCGTAATGCGGTCGCGGCGGTTCACCCAGGCGTTGTGAATCTCCGCGAGCAAGCGCCGGAAGCTCGGTCGGCCGTGGGCGGCGTAGCGGTCGTCCGGCGGGTAGTACGTGCCGGCGAAGAACGGCACGCGGTCCGGCGTGAGGAACACGCTGAGCGGCCACCCGCCGCCCTCGCGGGTGAGGACGTGCAGCGCGTTCATGTAAATCGTGTCGATGTCCGGCCGCTCTTCGCGGTCCACCTTGATGCACACGAAGTACTGGTTCATGAGGGCAGCAGTGGCTTCGTCCTCGAAGCTCTCGTGCTCCATGACGTGACACCAGTGACACGCCGAGTAACCGACGGAGAGGAAGATCGGGCGGTCCAGTTCCTTCGCGCGGGCGAGCGCTTCTGGTCCCCACGGGTACCAATCCACTGGGTTCTGCGCGTGCTGCTTCAGGTACAGGCTCGTTTCGGTCGCGAGTCGGTTCGGTGCGTGCGCGGACATGGCGTGCCTCGTAGGTCTCCGGGCGATAGGATTGTACGAAACCGCATCACCCGGTACTGGGGTCGACATGATCAAACGCCTCTTTCTCATCGTCACTGCGCTCCTCGTTTCCGGGCCGCTCCGAGCCGACGAACCGAAGAAACCGTTGCCCCGGGCGTTCGCGCACAACGACTACGAACACGCCCGCCCGCTCCTCGACGCGCTCGATTGCGGCTTTTGCACCGTGGAGGCCGACATCTGGCTCGTGAAGGGGCAACTCCTCGTCGCCCACACGCCCGTTGCTTGGGACAAGGACCGCACACTGGAGAAGCTGTACCTCGATCCGCTCCGCGCCCGCGCCAAGGCCAACGGCGGGGCGATCTACAAGGGCGGCGCCGTCTTTTACCTGATGATCGACGTGAAGACCGAAGCAAAGGAGACCTACGCGGCACTCGCGAAGGTGCTGGAAAACTACGCCGACATCCTCACCGTCACCCGCGAGGGGAAGGCCGAACCGAAGGCGGTCACGGTGGTCATCAGCGGGAACAGCGACCCGAAAACGCTCGCCGATCAAAAAGTTCGCTACGCCGCGCTCGACGGCCGCTTCTCCGACCTCGGCGGCGACACACCGGCGTCTCTGATACCGTGGGTGAGCGCCGCGTGGGACTCGGAGTTCAAGTGGACCGGCACCGGCGCGATGCCCGAGGACGAGCGGAAGAAGCTCCGCGACCTCGTCGCGAAGGCGCACAAGCAGGGGCGGAAGGTGCGGTTCTGGGCGGCGCCGGAGAAGGTCGAAGTGTGGAAGGAACAGCTCGCCGCGGACGTGGACTTTCTCAACACCGACAAGCTGAAAGAACTGGAGACGTTCTTGCGAGAGAAAGAGTAGAAGAGAAAAGAGCCGCAGATAAACGCTGAAGAACGCAGATTAATACAGAAGATAATTAAATTTCTTCTTTTGTCTGATCTGCGTTCTTCAACGTTTATCTGCGGCTCTTTTCTCTTCTCTCTTCTGCGGCCCTTGTTTTAATGCTTGTCCCGTTTGGGGCGGGCCTTGATGTCGAACAGGCCGAAGATTTCGTCCTCGGTGAGGCCGCGGGACTCGGGCTTGTCCGCCTGCGCGATCAGGTCGTTGAACAGCTGCCGCTTCACTTCGAGGATGTCTGCGATCCGCCTCTCGATGGTGTTGCCAGAGAGGAACCGCGTGACCGTGACCGGGTGCTTCTGACCGAGCCGGTGCGCCCGGTTGATCGCCTGGTCCTCGATCGCGGGGTTCCACCAGCGGTCGAACAGGAACACGTAGTTCGTGAACTGCAGGTTCAGCCCCACGCTGCCCGTGCCATAGCTCATAAGGAGCACGTGCGCGTGCGGATCGGCCTTGAACCGGTCGAGGATCGGCGTTCGCAGTGGTTGGGGGATCTTGCCGTGGTACTGGAGCGCTCCGTAGCGTTCCAGCGCTTTCGCGAGCACTTCCAGCGGTTCCACCCACTGAGAGAACACGATCGCCTTGCGCCCGCTCTCCGCCACCTCCTCCATGTCGGTGAGGAGCTGTTCCATTTTGGCGCTCTCACCGGTCGCCGGGTCGAAGTTGCAAATCTGCTTCAGCTTCATCACCAGTTGGAACACGTGCTGGATGGTGATGGTCTCGCCCAGCTCGTTCAGGTGAACAACGCCCTCCTCCTCGGCACGCAGGTAGGCCGCGCGCTGCGCCGGAGTGAGGTCCACTTCGAGGTCGCGGATCGTCTTCGGCGGCATGTCCGTCATCACGATGTCTTTCGTGCGCCGGAGGATGCTGTCGGACGTGTACCGCGGGATCTGCCGCGGCGGCGTGCCGTTCGGGATGCGGCCCGCGTCCACGAAAGAAAAGATGTTGACGAGGTCGTCCGGGTGGTTCTCGATCGGCGTGCCGGTCAGCGCCCAACTGCGGCCGCGGTTGAGGGCCTGGACCGCCTGGGCGGTCTTCGAGTCCTTGTTCTTGATCCGCTGGGCCTCGTCCAGCACCACCGCATCAAAATAGACGCGCTTGTCGGCCGCGAGGTCGATGTCGCGGGTGAGCGTCTCATAGTTGATGAGTTTGAGCGGGCAGTTCGAAACGAACCACGTGCTGCGCCGGGCGTCCGGGTCTCCTTCAAATGTTTCGAACGGGATGTCAGGAGCCCACATTTTCAGTTCGCGCGACCAGTTGTGGACGAGCGGCTTCGGGCACACCACGAGCGCCTGTTTGATCTGCCCCTGGTGGAACAGCAGGCGCAGCGCCAGGATCGCCTGGCAGGTCTTCCCGAGCCCCATCTCGTCGCACAGCATCGCGCCGTGCCGCGGCATCAGGAAGGCAATGCCTTCGAGCTGGTACGGGAACGGCTCGAACGGCACCTCGAGCTGGCGCCCGTCGAACAGGCCGTCGAGCGGCGGCTGCAACAGGTACAGGAGGCGATCTTTGAAGAGAACCGTATCCTGCGTGGGCTTCGAGCGGATGCGAGCCTTCGCGGCCTCCTGGTCGGGCAGAGCGGGGGCGGGCAGTTTCACCGCATGACGACCTGGCTGCGGCTCGGACGCAGAACGTTGGGGCGGAGTGTACTCCGCGGGCGGCGCCGGGAACTTCCACCCCTCGGTGGTGACGCTCAGGTCCAACCGACCGAGTGACCTGACCCAAGGCGCGTCGTTGAGGAGGCGCGCCTCGCGCACGGTCGGATCGAGCGGGAGGTCGAGCTTCGGGAGGTCGAGGACGCTGATCTCCCAATCGGAAGGACCTACCCCCCCGGCGCTCGAAGACCCCACCCCCCAGCCCCCTCCCTGAAGGGAGGGGGTGAACGCGCGATTCGCCTCCTGGGATTCTCCTGTGGCGTTGGAGTTCCGGAGGTCTGGCTCCCCTCCTCTCAGGGAGGGATTGGGTTCTTCGAGGGCCGGGGAGGCGGGTTCTTCCACGTCAAGCCGCACTTTTGGTCACTCCCATCTTGCGGGCTTCGCTGACCGCCTCGCGGATGCGGGCGAACGGCTCCGCCAGATCGACGGCCGGGTCCGCGCGCTCGAGCAGTTCCAGCACGGTATCGCGGTCGGACGCGAACCGCGCGGACACCAGCAACTCGGCGGACGATCGGGCGTGGCGGAACGAGACCGTCTCCGCCAGTGTGCCGGTTGGCGGGGCGAGCGCGACCACCGGAACTTCGATTCGTGCCCGAAGTGCCAGTGCGGGCGGCCCGTCGGTAACGATTAGATCGGGTTTTGTGGCGGTCTTCTCGACAAGGGTTTTGCCGATCACATCGGCGTGGAGGTATTCCACGAGGGTGGGGCCGTAGAGAACCGACTGCACACGGTTGGGCTGAACGGCCGTGGTGAGGCGGAATTCGAGCGGGCGGCCCCAGCCGTTGGTCACCAGATAGCCGCCGAGCCAGCCGG
>BFBZ01000007.1_pt637 | contig 12608 bp, 12 predicted proteins | sample 1888401 | NCBI WGS metagenome assembly BFBZ01 (sample SAMD00112614, study PRJDB3348) | symbiont metagenome | host: Chara braunii | reverse complement strand
CGACTTATCCCGTGGTCATTTGAGCCGGCCGGCTTGCAGCCACGTTAAATAAATCGCTAAACAGGCCGGGGACACATGTGATCCCGGCCGAACGCTTGTTCAGGCCGGTTTTTTATTGGCCAGTTCCGATTGGCCAGTCTGGAGTCACGATGTCCGAGTCATCCAAAACGCCCTCAAGCAAGAGTGCAAAAGCCCCCTCCGCCACCGCCCACTACCGCCCGGAAACCCGGCTGGTGCACGGCGGCTCGCTCCGTTCGCAATATGGCGAAACATCCGAAGCGCTGTTCCTGACCCAGGGCTTCATCTACGACAGCGCCGAACAGTGCGAAGCGCGCTTCACCGGAAGCGACCCGGGCTTTCTCTATTCCCGCTTTTCCAACCCGACGGTCGCGATGTTCGAACAGCGCATGATCGAGCTCGAAGGCGCGGAAGCGGCCCGCTCGACCGCCACCGGCATGGCCGCGGTGACCACCGCAATCCTGGCCCCGCTGCGCTCCGGCGATCACGTGGTGGCGGCGAAGGCGCTGTTCGGCTCCTGCCGCTATGTGGTGGAAGACCTGCTGCCGCGCTACGGCATTGAATCGACCCTGGTCGACGGCCACGACCTCGACCAGTGGCAGAAGGCGATGCGGCCCAACACCCGCTCGTGCTTCCTGGAAAGCCCGACCAATCCGACACTGGATGTCGTCGACATCGGTGCGGTGGCGGAGATCGCCCACAAGGGCGGCGCGCGGCTGATCGTCGACAATGTGTTCGCCACGCCGATCTGGCAGAGCCCGCTGCAGCTCGGCGCCGATGTGGTGGTGTACTCGGCGACCAAGCACATCGACGGCCAGGGCCGCTGCCTCGGCGGCGTCATCCTGTCGTCGGAGCAATTCATCCAGGAGCACATCCACAATTTCCTGCGGCAGACCGGCCCGTCGATGTCGCCGTTCAACGCCTGGGTGCTGCTGAAGGGACTGGAGACGCTCGCGATCCGCGTCAAACAGCAGACGGAGAGTGCAGCGGCAATCGCCGACGTGCTCGCCAAACATCCCAAGATCAGTCGACTGATCTATCCGGGACGCGACGATCACCCGCAGGCTGCAATCGTGAAGAAGCAGATGCGCGCCGGCTCGACCCTGATCGGGTTCGAGGTCAAGGGCGGCAAGCCAGCGGCGTTCCGGACGCTGAACGGACTGAAGCTCGCACGCATCAGCAACAACCTCGGCGATTCCAAGAGCATCGTCACCCATCCGGCGACCACGACGCATCAGCGCCTGACGCCGGAGGCGCGCGCGGAGCTCGGAATTTCGGAAGGCTTCATCCGCTTTTCCGCGGGCCTCGAACACCGCGACGACCTGATCGAGGATTTCCAGGCGGCGCTGGAGAAGGCGTAACGGTCTGTAGGCCGGAACGTCAGCTTCGTAGCCCGGGTGAGCGCAGCGACACCCGGGATCTTCCACCCCGGATATCGCTTCGCTCATCCGGGCTACGGCGCTTCAACTTGCCGATGTCGCTGACCATCTCACCGAATGGCGAATTGGCCATCCTACATCGGCCGGAACGTCAGCACGTTCGACGGCACTTCGACACCAGCCCTGACCCGGTCCACCGACTTGATGATGGAATCCCCGAGCAACTGGGCGAAGCAGGCATAGCCCCAGTCGTTCATGTGCAGGCCGTCCTTGATGACAAAATCATCGAACGGCAGATGCTGGTCGTTGTGCCATTCCCGCATCACCGCGAAACGCGGGAACACACCCACCTTCATGGCCCGCGCGGCGCGGCCGATAACACTGACCATCTTGTCGGAATCGGCTTCGCGGGCCGCCGTCGTCGCCGGGACATACTGCGGATCGACCAGCACGATATCGGCGCCGATCGCCTGCAGCCGCGTGATGCCGTCTTCGAGCAGGCCCATGGTTTCGTCGATGTCGCCGCCCCGGATGACCGTGTTGGTGCCGAGCTGCCAGATCACCAGGTCCGGCTTCTGGTCGATCACGCTGGTCTTCAGCCGCTTCATCATCTCCGGCGTGTCCTCACCGCCGACGCCCTGGTTCATCACCGTGATGTCGGCCTTGGGATAGCGCCGCCGCAATTGATCGGCGAGACGGTTGGGATACTGGAACGCCGGCGAACTGGCGCCGAAGCTCGCGGTCGAGGACGAGCCGAACGCAATGATGGTCACGTGCTCGCCCGACGCGATCTTGCGCGCCACGTGCGGCAGCGAGGCCTCGAATTTCATGTCCTTCGGGGTTGCGCACGGCACGCGGCTGAAAATGTCGCGGGCGCTGGTGGCAACCGACTTCACGGCGTCGATCGCCTTGCCCGTCACGCCCTTGGCGACCGGCGCGGGTGAAACCGAAGCGGGTGAATCGGTCTTGACCGACGCAACGTCGCCGGTGCCCTCCGCATGCGACGCACGCGGCACTCCGAACGTCGACAGCAGCAGAACGGCAATGGCAGCGGCAATATCGATGGCCCGAAGACTGGGGCCAGCAGACGTCAATCTCATCAGCGGACAATCCTGAGCTCGGCCGTGTTGATGTGAGCCGCCTCGATCACGAACGCCGCCAGCGTCTGACCCAGGCACTCATGGACACGCTTCGCCAATCCGAAACCATGGTGCGTGTTGAACAGATCGAACTGACCGTTCTCGTTCCAATGACGCATGATGGCAAACCGGTCGAACAACGGCACATTATGTTCCTGCGCGCCCACCCGCATGTTGTCGAGATACGGCGCGACGGTAATCATCGTCTCCATACGGGGACTGTACTGCAAATTCATCATCAAAACATCGGTTCCAGCCCCCTGCAGGGCTGCCACCCCCTCATCTATTGCAGTGCGAAAATCATCGGGATCGACCGATTTGACCGCATCGACCGTGCCAGTCTGCCAGATCACCAGCGTGGGCTTGCGATCCCTGGCGAGCTTGTCGAGGCCCTCGGCCACCTCCGCCGCGGTCTTCTTGATCTGCAGGTCGGTCGAAACGTTAACCGTAACTCCGGTCAGCCTCTCGCGCAGCGCATTCTCCAGCCGTGCCGGATAGGAACTGCTGGTTCCATCCGGTCCTGCCAGCACCGATGAACCGCTGCCCACCACCAGGATGTCCAGGCGCTGCCGGGCCTTGACGGCGTCCGCAACCTTGGTCAACGGGCTTTCGCTGGTGAGCAGGTAGGCCGGCACCTCGCACGCATTGGCGTCGTTGGCCTGGCTCTCCAGAGGCGCCGCGGGCGCTGCTTTCGTTTCCACAGGTGTGTTGGGCTGCGCCTTCAACTCCTGCGGCAGTGATGGATCCTGTGTCGCAGGTGCCGGCGCCTTGACATCCTCGGCGCGCACCGCCCCGCCGGCCAGCAGGCCCGCGAGCAGCACACCAGCCACGATGCTGGAGCTGATTGTCACAACTCCCCTCCTGCCATGTCGGCGTTCGCATCCGCGGGTTTGGGGCGCGCACCGCTCTTGTCGGCAACCCGCTTGTACCACGAAAACAACCACGCCGCGGTGGACATCACCACAACTCCGGTCACGCTGATGATGAAGTGCATTCCCGCACCGCCCGCGACCTCGGCCAGCACAAAATGTCCGGCGAACGCCAGAAAGACGCCGAGACAGAAAATCTCAAGCGAATGCTGACCGCAAAGCACAAGTGGACGCAGCCATATAGACTTTAGTCCGGGCCAGTCCTTGTGCAGAAACCGCACGGTGATCGCCGCCAGTGCGAGGAAATGCGCGAACCGCAGCACATCCAGATCGGTCTTGTTGATCGGATACATCCACTGCTCGAGCAGCCGCGGCATCAGCCGATTGAGCTGCGGCACATACCAGGTCAGCGTCACACAGAAAGCAAAGATAAGGTAGGCAATCGAGATTCCAAGGGTGATCCGCGATGACAAGATCCGCGACATCCGCTGCGCCCCGCCGAGCGCGCACCACGCGCCGAACACGAACAACAGCTGCCAGGCGAACGGATTGAAGAACCAGACACCGTTGGGATAGGCCGGCAGTGCAAGATCATACTCCCAGGTGATGGCGTAGAGCGCAACCGACAGCCCCAGCGCGACATCGGCCTTGCGCAGCATCAGCCACAGGATCGGCGGCAGGAAGATCATCAGCACGATGTAGAGCGGCAGCACGTCCATGTTGACCGGACGGAATTTGAGCAGCAGCGCCTGGATGATGGTGACATCAGGCTGCTTGAGAAAATCGAGGATGCCCATTTCTTCCGCGTACAGCGGGTTCTCGAAACTGTTCGCGACATAGGAGATCTCGGCGAGATAGATCGTGAACAGAAAGACATGCGCGACATAGATCTGCCAGACCCGCTTGAGGATGCGGGCGCTTGCGACCACGAAGCCGCGATCCTGCATGGCGCGGCCGTAGACGAATGCCGCCGTGTAGCCGGAGATGAAAATGAAGATTTCGGTGGCGTCGCTGAAACCGTAGTTGCGGATGGTGAACCAGGTCAGGATGTTCGGCGGCAGGTGATCGATGAAGATCAGCCAGAGCGCGATGCCGCGGAACAGATCCAGCCGCAGTTCGCGTTCGCCAGTGGCGACCATGGTGATGGCCGGCGCCGCCGGAGCCGCGGCAGACGGCTGCGTCGGGACGGCCGGCTTGACGATCTCCTCGCCGGAGCCGGCGACCTGGGCAGCGACTGGGGTCATCATGAACGGTTTTGCTTTTCCGCTTTTGGCGTGAACCTTCGGGCCAATCTGCGCGCCCCACAACAGGCAACCCGGAGAGTTCGCGGCGAACCCGCAAACTGTAGAGGTGGAATCCAGCCATGCAAACGATCAAATTTAGGGAATCGTAGGCTGACAGTGCGGCAAAAAAGGAGCACTTTTCGCCAAGGTTCCGTTTTGATCACTGGATATATGCAGCTATGTACCGCGCCGTCACCCGCCAGATCGTCGTCACCGTGCAGCCGAACTTCATGCCGGGGCGATCATCCGCGGAGAAGGGCCAGTACTTCTGGTCGTACACCATCGTGATCGTCAATGCGGGTCCCGAGACGGTACAGCTCAAGCGGCGACACTGGATCATCACCGACGGATCCGGGCGCCAGCAGGAGGTGCGCGGCGAAGGCGTGGTCGGCGAGCAGCCTGTGCTGGGACCGGGCGAGCGCTTCGAATATACCAGCGGCGTCCCGCTGCCGACCCCCTCGGGCTTCATGACCGGCCGCTACCAGATGGTGAGCGAAGCCGGCGATCAGTTCGAGATCGACATTCCGCTGTTCTCGCTGGACAGTCCGGATACCAACCGGACCATCAACTAAAGCACGGCATTGATGCGCTCCGTGGCACGGATGAGCGCAACGCGCGATATCCGGGAAGGCTGTGCATGTGGCCCCGGGTCTCGCTATCGCTCACCCGGGCTACGCGTGCGCCATACTACTCCGATTGGCACTCAGGGCTGCGGCGTCGGAGCGTCCTCGGACTCCTCCGCACCGACACCGGCTTCCTCCGGCGAGAAATCGTACACCGTGCTGCAGAACTCGCAGGTCACCACGACCTTGCCGTTTTCCACCATGTCGGCGCGATCCTTCGGCGTGAAACTCTTGAGCATCGCCGCCACCGCGTCGCGCGAGCACGAGCATTGCGCATGGACCGGCTGCAGCGGAAACACCCGCACGCCGCGCTCATGGAACAGCCGGTACGCCAGCCGTTCGCCCGACAGATCCGGATCGATCAGTTCGACATCCTCGATGGTGCCGATCAGCGACTGTCCTTCCACCCAGGCATCGTCCTCGGGAAGCACGTGCGCTTCACTGCCTTCCGGCGCATCGCCGGGATCGAGATCGGCCTGTCGCATCCGCTCCGGCGCCTTGGGCAGGAACTGCAGCAGCATGCCGCCGCCGCGCCAGCGATGCCGCGGCCCGTCGCCGGCGCGGAATTCCTCGCCCACGGCGAGCTTGACCCGGGTCGGRATCTGTTCCGAGCGCAGGAAGTATTCATGGGCGGCATCTTCSAGCGTGCCGCCTTCGAGCGCGACCAGCCCCTGATAGCGCTTCATGTCGGAGCCCTGATCGATGGTCATCGCCAGATGACCTCGGCCGAGCAGCGCGCCAGGATCCAGGCCCTGTCTCTTATACACATCTAGATGTGTATAAGAGACAGCGGCCGAGCAGCGCGCCCGAGTCCAGGCCCGGGGTCAGGCGATCCCTGTCGAAACGCGCATAGGCGCGCAGCCGATCCGGCAGCACGAAATCCACGATGATCATCGAGACCGGGCCATCGGTCTGGGTCTGCAACAGGAAGCGGCCGTTGAATTTGAGAGCCGATCCCAGCAACGTGGCCAGCACGATGGCCTCACCCAGCAGCTTGCCGACCGGTGTCGGGTAATCGTGCTTGGTGATGATGTCGTCGAGCGCCGGACCGAGCTTGGTCAGCCGTCCCCGCAGGTCGAGCGAGGCCACCTCGAAGGGAAGCACCGCATCATCGACCGGCGTTGCCGACGGCGCACGAACATTGTCTTGATCTGCCATATCCTGATCTACCAAATCCCGATTGTTCCAGCCAATTTGACTTGTCCCGGCCGATTTGCTGGTCCCGGCCAATATGCCCCACAGCTAAGCGGTCATACGCCGATTTGCCATAGGCGGACACGCCCTGCTGCGGCCCGGCCGCTGCCCTGCCGACTTGACCTGACGGCCCGACCGCCAAGCTTACACACGGGAACCGGCAGCGCCTAAGCGACCGTGTCAAAGCACCAGGCGAGAATTCCCTTTTGCGCGTGCAGGCGGTTCTCCGCCTCGTCGAACACGACCGACTGCGGGCCATCGATCACCTCGTCGGTGACCTCATCGCCGCGATGGGCCGGCAGGCAGTGCATGAACAAGGCATCGGGCTTGGCCAGCGACATCAGCTTGCCGTTGACCTGATACGGCTTCAACAGGTTGTGACGGTGCTCACCGTCCTTGTCGCCCATCGACACCCAGGTGTCGGTCACGACGCAGTCCGCACCGCGCACCATGTCCTCGGGATTGCTGTCGAGCACGATCGGCGCGTTGGTCGCCTTGATCCAGTCCTTGAAGGCCTTGTTCGGCGACAGTTCCGGCGGCGTGGCAATGCGCAGATTGAACTTGAAACGCTCCGCCGCATGGGCCCAGGAGGCCAGCACATTGTTGTCGTCGCCGGTCCATGCCACCGTGCGCCCCGTGATCGGACCACGATGCTCCTCGAACGTCATCAGATCGGCCATCACCTGGCAGGGATGCGAGCGCCGCGTCAGGCCGTTGATGACAGGCACGGTGGCATGCGCGGCGAGCTCCAGCAGCGCATCGTGGCTGAGGATGCGGATCATGATGGCGTCGACGAAGCGTGACAGCACGCGTGCGGTATCGGCGATGGTCTCGCCGCGCCCCAGCTGCATCTCCGCGCCGGTCAGCATGATCGGCTCGCCGCCGAGCTGACGCATGCCGACATCGAACGACACCCGCGTGCGCGTCGACGGCTTTTCGAAGATCATCGCCAGGGTCTTGCCCTTGAGCGGCTGGTCCCACAATTCGTTGTTGGCCTTGGCGGTTTTCAGCTTCGCCTTCAGCGCCGCGCCGGCATCGAGCATGGTGCGCAGCTCCGTGGTCGGCAGCTGACTGAGATCAAGGAAATGGCGGGGCGCCGTCTTGCTCATCAGACGGCCTTCCGCCGGGGCTCATCCCCCGACAGCGCGGCACAAGCTCGCTCCAGCCGGGCCACGCCCTCGTTCAGTTCGGCCTCGGTGACGATCAGCGGCGGCAACAGCCGCACGACGTTGTCGCCGGCGCCGACGGTCAGGAGCTTCTCATGGCGCAAGGCCGCAACAAGGTCGCCCGCCGGGATCACCGCCTTGACACCGATCAGCAAGCCTTCGCCGCGAACTTCGCTCAGAATGCTCGGATAGCGGTCGACCACCGAAGCGAGCTTCTGTTTGAGCAGCAGCGACATGCGCTTGACATGATCGAAGAACCCCGGCGCCTGCATGATGTCGAGCACCGCGCCGGCCGCCGCGATCGCCAGCGGATTGCCGCCGAAGGTCGACCCGTGGGTGCCGGCGGTCATGCCGGCCGCGGCCTTGCTGGTGGCGAGGCAGGCGCCGATCGGAAAGCCGCCGCCCAGCGCCTTGGCCAGCGCCATCACGTCCGGCGTCACGCCAGTCCACTGATAGGCGAACAGGTCGCCGGTACGGCCCATGCCGGTCTGCACCTCGTCGAAGGCCAGCAGCAGATCGTTTTCGTCACAAAGCTGTCGCAGCGCCTTGAAGAAGGCCTGCGGCGCCGTGCGCACGCCGCCCTCGCCCTGCACGGCTTCGATCAGGATGCCTGCTGTGTGCGGCCCGATCGCCTTCTTGACCGCTTCCACGTCGCCATGGGGAACCTGGTCGAAACCCTCGACGCGCGGCCCGAAGCCTTCGAGATATTTTTCCTGACCACCGGCAGCGAGTGTCGCCAGGGTGCGGCCATGGAACGCTCCCTCGAACGTGATGATCCGATAGCGCTCCGGCTTGCCGTTCGCCGCCTGATATTTCCGCGTCACCTTGATGACCGCTTCCATGGCCTCGGCGCCGGAATTGGCGAAGAAGGCAACATCGGCGAAACTCGCGGCGCATAGTCGCGCGGCAACTTTCTCGCCATCCGGGCTCTTGAACAGGTTGGACATGTGCCACAGCTTGGTGGCCTGCTCCTGCAAGGCGGCGACAAGGTGCGGATGCGCATGCCCCAGCGCGTTGACGGCAACACCGCTGGTGAAGTCGAGGTAGCGCTCACCGTCGGTGCCATGGAGCCAGACGCCTTCGCCCCGCTCGAAGGCAAGATCCGCCCGTGCGAAGACTGGCATGAGATGGGACGTTGTGTTCGTGCTCATGGCTACCCGATTGAACTTTCGGGCGGGACATGTCGACAGACCACGATGTGACTCCAAACACTCAGGATTTGGATCGGACACCGCGAGATCGGACGATCGATGGACCTACCCCGGAAACAAAACGTGCCGCCTCGTCGGGCAGCACGCAGGCGATATTCTATTTGCGCGCCCAGTGCTGTCAACACGGCACTGGTGCTCAAAAGCCGCATAAAAAGCCGTTTTTTCGGTTTCTAACGCAGAACATGTGGACTCGTGGTGCCCGACTCTTGCGCGTGAGTCACGGCATATTGTAGCCTTTTGACGGTCGGATACGACATCTCGTGCGGCGGTTCTGATCCTTAATGGCCTCGGTAACGGCGTAAACGCCCGGTTGCAACAAGCGCAGCCGGCGAGGGCTAAGGGATTCTGCCGGCAGGGATTTTTGAGACTTTGAAGTCGCTTGAGACTTGCGCTTGAGACTGGGAAGTCGCCAGCAGCCTCGAAATCTGAGGCGCTATACGAAGGGAACGGTGCGATGACGGTAATGGGTTGGACCGACGATCGCGTAGAACAGTTGAAGAAGCTCTGGGAAGCGGGTCTGTCCGCCAGCCAGATTGCTGCGGAACTCGGCAATATCACCCGCAATGCGGTCATCGGAAAGGTTCACAGGCTCGGCCTGTCGGGCCGCGCCAAGAGTCCGTCCTCGGCTGCACCACGCCAGCGCAAGGCTCGCCCGGCCCAGCACATGATGCGGATCGCCCGGCCGATGTCGCGCGGCAATACGGCACTCGCGCATGCGTTCGAGGTGGAAGCGGAGCCGGATCCGGTGGCCTACGACAATGTGGTGCCGATGAGCCAGCGACTGTCGCTGCTGGAACTGACCGAGGCCACCTGCCACTGGCCGGTCGGCGATCCCGGAAGCAATGATTTCTTTTTTTGCGGCGGCAAGGCGCTGACCGGCCTGCCGTACTGCGCGCACCACTCCCGCGTCGCCTACCAGCCGGCGAGCGATCGCCGCCGCGACCGCCGCCCGACCGGCAAATAGCCGCGACGCTTCGTTCAATAGCTTCAAAAAAGCCGCCTTATCGCAAAGATGAGGCGGCTTTTTTCTTTTTGGAGGCCCCGGCGAGCACGATCTTTTCCGAAAAGCAGCCTCCACTTTTCCGGATCATGCTCGCGTTGCACCCACGCGCAATGACGCCTTCGCGTCACGCGGCGGATCTCATTTCGACTGAGGCCAGGCGCTGTCCACATCCGGCAAGCCGGAGGCTTTTTCCGCGCCGAAGTGATCGGCGAGATGCGCGCCATCAAAGCTGTCCGTGAAACTCTCGCGCACCTCCGGCAGCATGTCCTTGTTCCACTCGGTCCACTGAGCGACCATTCTGTCGTAAATATCCCGATGCCGGTCCCGGAGATTGGCGCGCTCGAGCGGATCCTCGACGACATTGAAAAGGAAGGTCTTGTCCAGCATCTTCAGGATCTTCCAGTCGCCATCGCGTGAGGCGCGTTGCGCATTGGCCTTGTAGCGCCAGAATAATTTACGTGACACCGGCGCGGCACCCTGGGTCAGCGCGGGCAAAAGGCTGATCCCGTCCGAAGGGTAAGCCGGATCGGGGGCGCCACCGGCCGCGGCGAGCAGCGTCGGCAGCCAGTCCATGCTCGCCATGACCTGGTCATGGGTGCGGCCGGCCTTGATCCGCGCCGGCCATCGGATCACGGCAGGGATACGCAATCCGCCTTCCAGCAGTTCGGTTTTCTTGCCGGTGAACGGCCATGTGTTCGAAAATCGCTCACCGCCGTTGTCGCTGGTGAAAACGACGATCGTATCGTCCGCAATCCCCCTGGTTTCGAGGGTCCGCATGATGCGGCCGATTTGCGCGTCCATGGCCTGAACCATGCGCCGGTAGGTCTGCAGGTTTCCGCCGTCGAAATCGAACAGCGAGCTTTTGGCAAGGCGTTCGGATTCCGCCTGGTCCCCCGGACCTTCCCACGGCCAGTGCGGAGCGTTGAAATGCAGGCTGAGGAAGAACGGCTGCTTGGACGTCGTGTAGGACTTGGCATACCTGTCGATCACGTCGACAGCCCGATCCCCGAACAGCTCGGTCAGGTATCCCATTTGATGGATTGCGACATCATCGTCCCAGAGATCGTCGTGATGATCGGTTCCCTGATGGCTGTAGTAGTCCAGCGCCCCGCCGCGAAACCCGTAGAAATGATCGTATCCGCTTTGCAGCGGCCCGAATTTCGGCAGCTCGCCCATGTGCCATTTGCCGATCAGCGTGGTCCCGTAACCAAGCTTCTTCAACTGCGAGGGCAGCGTCGGGACCTCGGGCGGAAGCCCGACGGTTTTTCCGGCACCGGCGAGCGGCTCCTCCAATCCCAGCCGCAGCCGATACTGATAGCGGCCGGTGATCAGTGCGGTGCGCGTCGCCGAGCACACCGCCGAGTTGGCATAGGCCTGCAGAAAGCGGACGCCTCCGGCAGCGATCCGGTCGATGTTCGGAGTGTGCATGGCGGACGGGCCGTAACAGGACAGGTCGGCGTATCCGAGATCGTCCGCCAGCACAAAAATGATGTTCGGGGGCTTCGGGGGGACCCGCGCAAAGGCCTTGGTCTCATTCAGCGCGAACGTCATGGACGTCACGGCAGCGGAATTCAGCAGGCTGCGGCGCGTTATCGGCATCTGATCCTCTCTCCTGGCATGGGACCGAAATTTACGAGTGCGCGGCGACAGTTCTCAAGACCTCTTGCACCGACGTTCCACGGGGTGGAACGTAGAGCAGACCGGAGTGCGACAGCGTCCACGGCTGGCTGCGGAAAGGAAAAGCGGATGGATCACCATGCGGTCCGAGCCTTGTCGCGAGGACTCGACGTTCTGGACGCCCTCGATGCCAGCGACGGGATGCTGCTTCGCGACCTGCACCGGAGCACCGGCCTGCCGAAACCGACTTTGCTGCGGCTGCTGGCAACGCTGGAAAAGCGCGGATACGTCACTCAGCGACTGGCCGACGGCCACTGGCGACGGAGTTTGCGCGGCCGCTCGCCGGCACCATCAGAACCAAGGGAACGATTGCTCGACTGCAGCACACCCGTTCTTCGTTATCTGTGCAAGGACGTGGCGTGGCCATCCGACGTCGCCATTTATCGCGAAGGAACGATGGAGATCATCGAGACGACACGCAGCCTGTCGCCGCTCGGAATCGATCCCGTGCCGGTCGGCCTGCGGGTATCGCTGTTCACCTCCGGCCTGGGTCGGGCCTGGCTCGCCTATTGTGATGAAACCGAACGAGAACAGGCCATCGCCAGGGCCTGTCTTCAACGGGACGCGGTTCAATTGACGACCATCGAGGCGGCACTCGCCCGTACGCGACGGAAGGGCTATGGGCGGCGGTCACGCGTCGGAACGATGAAGCCGAGCCGACAGGGCGACATCGGCATCGCGGTCCCCATCGTCAGCGCGGAGCGCTTGCTCGGCTGCATCAATATCGTATGGCGTTCCTCCGCAATGGATGAGGCCATGTTCGTCCGCAGATATCTGCCTCGCCTGCGCGAAGCTGCCGACGCGATCGGAGCAAGGGCCTGACGATCGGGCGAGCCCGGGCGTCAGTCGACCTTGGCAAACCGGTCGTCGAGCGCGTAACCGGCACCGCGCACGGTGCGGATCGGATCCTGATCGCGGCCGAAATTCAGCAATTTGCGCAGCCGGCCGATGTGCACGTCCACGGTCCGCTCATCGATATAGATGTCGCGGCCCCAGACGCCGTCGAGCAGTTGCTCGCGGCTGAACACGCGGCCGGGATGCTCCAG
>BFBZ01000015.1_pt75 | contig 12609 bp, 9 predicted proteins | sample 1888401 | NCBI WGS metagenome assembly BFBZ01 (sample SAMD00112614, study PRJDB3348) | symbiont metagenome | host: Chara braunii | reverse complement strand
GCGGCAGCCTCCGCGGCCAGTCGATCGGCCTCGGCCTTTGCCGCAGCTTCAGCAGCCAGTCGATCGGCCTCGGCCTTTGCCGCAGCTTCAGCAGCCAGTCGATCCGCCTCTGCCTTTGCGGCAGCTTCAGCGGCCAGGCGATCGGCCTCGGCCTTTGCGGCAGCTTCAGCGGCCAGGCGATCCGCCTCGGCCTTTGCCGCAGCTTCAGCAGCCAGGCGATCGGCCTCGGCCTTTGCCGCAGCTTCAGCAGCCAGGCGATCCGCCTCTGTCTTTACGGCAGCTTCAGCGGCCAGCCGATCAGCCTCGATACTGGCTGCGGCTTGCGCGGCCGGCGAAGGGCTGTCTGCCCACGGGCGTGCCGGCGGCGCTGGGGCCGCCGTGAACGCCGCGCTGGTCCCGGGGCCTCCCGGCGCCATTGCGCTGCTGTCGCCGAGCCCGACATATTCCTTCAACTGTCCGCCGCTCAGGCAGCCGAGCACATAGGCGCTGACCRTTAGCAGCGCGACCTCGAGCCACAGCCCGGCGCGCCCCGGCAGCACGCTCAGCAATGCCAGAAGGGCGCCGATCCCGAAGGCCAAAGTGGCGGGCAGCAGCCAGCTGCGCAGCCAGTCCGGGCGCTTGTCGTCCGACCAGCTGTGCCAGCCGACGAAGCCGCCGATGACCGCAGCGAGCAGGATCCAGAATAAGAACGTCGTAAGGTCGTACATCATGATGTCAGCGCCTYACTTCACGACGAATTCRATGCGGCGGTTTTGCGCCCGGCCTTCCGCGGTGTCGTTGGAGGCGATCGGCCGGGTCTGGCCGTAGCCCGCCGAGGTCATGCGCGAGGTGTCGATGCCGGCCTCGCCGATGTAGCCGACCACGGCCACCGCCCGCCGCTTCGAGAGGTCCATATTGTCCTCYTCGTCGCCGACATTGTCAGTATGGCCTTCGATCACGATCTCGGCGTCCTTGCAGCGCTGCGCCACGACGACGATGTGGTCGAGCAGCGCCAGCGACTCGCGGCTGAGCTCGGCGCTGCCGGTATCGAAGCGGATCCGGCCCTTGGCGAGCAGSCCGTTGAAGGCCGGCTGGCAGGCCTCGGTGGGCARTGGCGGGCTCTCCGGCTTGAGGCCGATCCTGACGTCCGCGAGCTTGACGTCACCGCCGGCTGCGTCGGTGAGCTCCTTGCGGACCTGCTCGGCCGACTTGTCGTAGATGGCCTCGCCCTCGATCGTGATGTCGGCGTCTTTCGCGGCGAGCTTGGTCGACCACAGCCGCGCCAGCGCCGGGAACGTCGCCTTGAGCGACGTGACGAACGCCTTCGGCGCGCCGTCGGCGGTTTTCAGGCCGTCCTCGACCGTGTCCGTGACGAAGGCCGCGCTGGCGGCCTCGACGAGATCGCGCCGTGCCGCGTCGTCAGGGACGTAGCCGCTCAATCGGACGCGGCCGTCCTGCTTCTGCAGTTCGAACGCGTAAGGCGACACCGGACCGTCGCGCACGTCGACCGCCGCGACCGCAAACGGCGCGGCGAGCGCGCCGGCGAGCGACTGCCGCACCGCCGCGCCGGTGACGTTGGCCAGTCCGACGCCGCTGAGCGAAATCTGCGCGTCGTTGATTTCGGCGCGGCCCTGGGCCAGCTTGCCGAGCTCCGTCAGCAGGCTCACGCTCGCTTTGGCGATGTCGCCCTCGGGCGCGCCGCGCGCGATGCCGATCTTGGYCGTGACCGTTCGGCCTGCGAATTGTCCATTCGCCGCGGCTGTGATCGCGTCGCGAACGGACGTGCTGGGCGCAAGGCCGGTCAGGGTGAGGCCGGTCGGGCCGARCTCCGCCGACAGGCGATAGGGCTTGATCTCAGGCGGCACAATGTCGGCCTTGGCAAGCGTCAGCCCGCTCGGCAGCTTGSCGACGCCGGCCATGGCCTCGTCATACGCGGCGGGCGAGGGGACCTCGCCAGCGATCGTGTAGTTGGCATCGGAGATGACGACACGTCCGGTACTCAGCCGGGACAGCTCGGCCAGGGCATAAGTCGTGTACGCACTGAAATCGCCGGACGGCGCGCCGCGTGCGATCTGCATATGATGCATCACCGACGCGCCGGGCCAGGCCTTGGCCGCGGCAGCCTCGAGCGCGCGCCTGATCGCGTCGTTCGGTACCACGCCGGACATCACGACCGATTGACCCTCGCGGACCGCGCTCCAGATGAACGGCTTGGCCTCGGGCGGCAGGATCGACACCTTGTCGAGCACGGCGCCGCCCGGCAACTGGCGCATCGCAGCGACGGCCGCCTCATAGATGTCGGACGATGTCGCCGCACCGGCGATCGAATAGGCCTTGTCCGCAAGCGCAAAGGTGCCGCCATTGAGCTTGCCGGCCTGCGTCAGTCCATGGCTGGCGATCGCCGCGAAGTCGGCGGGTGCACCCAGGGCATAGCCGAGGTGGTCGACCACCGCGCCGCTGCCGAGGGCGGCGCGCGCGGTTTTGATGAGGGCCTCGCGGACCGCGGGGGTCGGCACGCCGCCCTCGAGCACCAGCTGGTTGCCATCGCGCGCGGCGCGGAATGCGTAGGGCTTGGGCGTCGGCAGCTTGTCGTAATTGCCGACGACGAGCCGGACGCCATTCACGGCTGCGGCGTCGTCCAGCCGGTCCGCCTGCTCTGGACTGAACTCCGGCCCTTCGATGCGAACGTCACGGCCGGCGACCGAGACCTTCAACGCTGCGACGGTATCGGGGGCGGCGGACGCGACGGCGGCGCGGGCGCGCGGTGCGATCTCGTCTTCCACCCCGGCGGTCTTGAAGGCGATCGCAACCAGCCACAGCACGGCGATAGCGATCAGGCCTGGCCACCATTTCGATGGTTGATGCATGTGAGAGCCCCCGTTTCCCCACCTGCGCCGGGTTCAGTCGGATCAATCCGGCATCGCGAACCACGTGATCAGCGTAACAGAATCGGCTTCGAAGACCAGTCGTCCCCGCGTTGTGCCCTTGGCTATTCACAAGCGGGGCTGGCGCCGTGACCTGCAGCTGCGTTCCTCAAAACCTCGGCCGTTTCTGTTCGACGTTCAAGCCGATGAAGGTGCGATCAAACTGTGACCGTTCGACGACGGAGGCCCGTCAACGTCACGCCGTTCACGGACGCTGTTCTTCCAGCGCCCGCCTGAGCCGGCGAATGATGACGCCGCGGGCGCGATCATCCGCCGCCTGCTCGATGCGCTCGTGAATGTCGAGCAGCAGGCCCGACATGTCGTTGTGCCAATCAAGCCGCGTCACCGCTTCCGGCGCCAGCCGCCGCCGATGCGCTACGTCCAGCAAGGCCGGCGTCGCGCTGGTCAGCTCATAGACGTCGTCGAGCAGGGGCGAGAACAGCCTGGCCGACGGCACGATCCGCTCGCCGACCCGCGCCGCCAAGGCGGCAATGGCGGCGTCCTCGCCATGCGACAGGAACAGGCCGCGCGCGATCGGGCGACGCGCGGCGATCCAGCGCGCGATCTCGGCGCCGTCGGCATGGCCGGAGTAATCGTCGATCATGCGGATGCGCGCGGCGACCTTGATCTCCTCGCCCTGGATGCGCACTGCCTTGACGCCGTCCTGCAGGAAGCGCCCGAGCGTGCCGTTCGCCTGATAGCCGACCAGCAGCACCGTGGCGCGATTGTTCCACAGCCAGCGCTTCAGGTGATGGCGGATGCGCCCGGCGTCGCACATGCCGCTGGCAGCGATGATGATGTGGAAGCCCGTCAGCTTGGCAATCGCCTTGCTCTCATCCACCGTCTCGGTGAAGCGCAGGTGCGGCGAGGACAGCAACCGGCCGACATCATTGCCGCCGTCGAGGCTTGCGGCATGGTCGCGAAACACCTCGGTGGCGTGGATGGCGAGCGGTGAATCGAGGAAGATCGGCGCCGACGGAATCTCGCCGCGCTCCATCAGGCCAACCAGGTCGACGATCAGCTCCTGGGTCCGCTCCACCGCAAAGGCCGGGATCAGCAGCGCGCCCTTGGTCGTGGCGGCGTCGCGCACCTCGCCGGCGAGACGGCCTCTGCGCAGCTCCGGCGTCGTCGGTTCGCGGATGCGGTCGCCATAGGTGGCTTCCGAGATCACATAGTCGAACCCTTCAGGCGCCCGGGGATCGGGCTGCAGCAGCTTGGCATCAGGGCCGACATCGCCGGAGGCGAGCAGCCGCAGCGGCGCACCGTCGGCGCCTTGGCCCGCGAACTCGATCTCGATCGACGCCGAGCCCAGCAGGTGTCCCGCATTCCAATAGCGGGCGCGCACGCCGGGGATGATCTCGGTCCAGGTCTCGTAGGCGACGGCTTGBAAATATTGCAGCGAGGCGATCGCGTCGGCCTGGGTGTAGATCGGGGTCACCTCGCCGCGTCCGCGCGCGCTGTTGCGGCGATTCAGCGCCAGCACCTCCTGCTCCTGAATGTTGCCGGCGTCGGGCAGCATCCAGGAGCAGAGATCGATGGTGCCGCGCGTGGCGAAAATCTTGCCGTCGAAGCCCATGCGCACCAGCTTGGGCAGCAGGCCGCTATGGTCGATATGCGCATGCGTCAGCAGCACGGCATCGATGTCCGCCGGGCGGAACGGGAAGTCGCCGTAGTTCAGCTCCTTCAGCGTCTTCTGGCCCTGGAATARRCCGCAATCGATCAGGATCTGGCCCTTGTCGGTGCGGACCAGGTAGCACGACCCGGTCACCGTATGGGCGGCACCGCAGAAGCGAAGGGTCACACTCATGGGGCCTCGCGATCGAAATTGAACAAGGTCTGACGCGCGGTCATCGCTGATGGCCGTTCGGTTCGTCGGCGAAGCCGTARCCATGGTCGGCCGCGGCTGCCGCCACCGCCAGATCATGCTCGGACGGGTCGCAGGTGAACACGCGGTAAAGTGGCTCACCSTGGTCGACCCGGTCGCCGATCTTCTTGAACAGCCTGATTCCGGCGCCCTTGTTGATCGGTGCGCCGGCGGTGCGCGCCAGGCGATTGAGCCGCAGACAGTCGATCGCCGACACGAYGCCGTCGCGACCSGCCTTGACGTCGAAGGCGAGGTCGCCGAGTTCGTTSCGGCTCGTTGTCGGCCCCTGGGCATCGATGATCTTTTGCATCTGCTTCAGCGCCGCGCCGCTGTCGAGCAACTCCCGYGCCCGTTGATAGCCGGCGCCGCCGCGCAGCTTCGGATCATATTCGAGGAGATRCGCTGCCAGCCGCAGCGACTTCTCGCGCAAATCCGCYGGCGCGCCCGGCTCATTGCCGAGCACCGCCRTCACATCGCGCGCTTCCAGCACCGGGCCGATGCCATTGCCGATCGGTTGGCGGCCGTCGGTCGYGATCACCTCGACGTTGAGGCCGAAGCGATCGCCGACGAACTCGAACAGCTTGCGCAGGCGCATCGCCTCCGCGCCGCTGCTGAGCTTGGCGGTCGGGCCGACCGGCAAATCGAGCAGCAGATGCGTRGAGCCGGCCGCGAGCTTCTTCGACAGGATCGAGGCCACCATCTGCTCGCGGGTGTCGAGGCTGAGCGGACGCTCCACCGAAATCAGGATGTCGTCGGCCGGCGACAGATTCACGTGGCCGCCCCAGATCACGCAGCCATTGCAGGCGGCGACGATGGATTTCATCTCCTCGGCGCCGACATTGACCCGTGCCAGCACCTCCATCGTATCAGCGGTGCCGGCCGGGGAGGTGATCGCGCGGGAGGACGTCTTCGGAATGGTCAGGCCGTGGGCGGCGACGATCGGCACCACCACCATCGAGGTGCGGTTACCGGGGATGCCGCCGATGCAGTGCTTGTCGACGACCACGGGCTCGGGCCATTTCAGCTGGGTGCCGGCATTGGCCATGGCGCGCGTCARGGCCAGCAGTTCGCCYGATGTCATGAAGCTGGCCGAGCCRATMAGGAAGGCCGCAATCTCCATGTCCGAATAGCGGTAGTGRGCGAGGTCGTCGATGACGGCCGAGATCGCCTGGTCGCTCAATGTYTCGCCGCGGATCTTGGCGCGCACCGCYTCCAGRCTGTCAGGCGGGGTSGCCGGCGAGACGGTCGCGAATGTGCCGGCCGGCTCGGCGAAGCGCCGCAGCGCCGGTTGCGACAGCCCGATCTCGTCCGGCCCGACCAGGGCATCATCGTCGGTAATCAGGAGCGTCGCCAACAGCGTGCGCGAATTGCAGCGCAGCTCGACCCGGCTGAAGCCGCTGAACACTTCGGGGCGCAACGCCCGCGACCGGCGTGAGATCACGACCACGTTCTCGCGGCCGGTGTCGAGCGCGACGCTGCGGATTTTCAGTTGGGGACGGRCGGAATCGATTGTGCTCATGGCGACCAGCATTATCCCTAGGCCGATCCCCGCCAAGCCCGTTGACCCAGATCATGCCCCGGCCCATCACTTGCCATCACACGGCATCCATCGGGCAAGCCGAATTTTTTCTGAACGTGTCCGGGCCAAATGCCGGCATTCGGGCCATGCAAGCAGCACGGCCCGAAAGCCGGCATTCGAAAATAAAGCTCAATCAATCCATATATTTGCGGACAGTTTCGCGTCCGGCCGCCCGGCCAGAAAGGACCAATGGTGCAGGGCCCGGCCTGCTSACGGCGACCCTGCGCTATCTGAGCAGATTAACTGATTGTTCAAGCCGATGGCCGAGGGTCGATCCAGGGGCGTCCGTCCCGGCCTGTGTGCGCGCGCCGTTGCGGCGCGTCGATGATCGAGCCCGACCGGAGTGGTAGATGCGGCAGATGATTGCGAGCTTCCTGAAGAATCAGGCTGGCGCGACTTCGATCGAGTACGCGATCATCGCTGGCGGACTGAGCATCGTGATCCTGGCAGCCGTGAACGGTCTGGGATCTGGCCTCAGCAGCAAGTTCACCTCGATCAACAGCTCGATCAAGTGATCGCCGTCCCATCGCGGGCCGCTCATGGCAAGGCGCCGTTGGTCTTTTACGGCGCCGCTTGCGTTTGTGCCGTCGCCGTGACGTTGCCGCCGGCAAGCAACGAGCTTCCGGCGGGGCATCGCCGGAAGCTCGTGGAGCAGTTGGAGGCTTAACAGTTCAACGTCACCAGTTGCGCTGAGCGCGCAGCAGCATGCTYACCGTGTCCTGGTCCTTCAGCTGGTAGATCGCGGCCGGCTTGGCCGTGCTCGCGACAGCCGGGGCGATGGCCGTCCCGGAGTACTTCTGGTCGAGGTGGCTGTAGGTCACGTCGGCCGAGAAGGTCAGGTTCTTGACCGGCGTCCAGCGCGTGATCAGGCCGATCTGCCCGAGATTGAAATCGGGGTTGCAGGTCGAGCCCGCGGTGAGCATGCCGGTCGCGGCGATGCCGGCGCAGATCAGGCTCGCGCCGGTCTGACCGTAGCGGACCTGCGCATAGGCGCCGTAGAGAGCCGAATTCCAGTTCGGATTCCAGTTGTGGGTGAACGCGCCGCGCATGCCCCAGGTCTGCACGGTCGAGAGCCCGGTGCCGGTCCCGAACACCGCGTCGCCGACGCCGGCGAAGCCGATGCTTTGATAGGCGCCGGTCACGCCGGTGCTGCCGTACATCGAATAGGATGTACTGGCCAGGCTCTGGAAATTGTAGCGGCTTGCGCCATCGGTATAGACTGCCTGCAGGTTGAGGACGTCGCCCGCGCCGGTCGGAATGTTCTTGACCGACAGCGACAGCTGTGCGGCCCAGCCCCATTTGTCGGACGGATGGCCCGAGGTCTCGGCCGCGCCGTAATAGGCGGCATGATTGTCATGCGCTGCGAACGACGCCTGGAAGAGACCCCAGGCCTGGTCGATGCGAACCATGCCGATGATGTCAGGAGCCACCGTGCCGCCGAAGGCGCTCGCGCCATAGCTGCCACCGAGCACTCCGGCTGCAGTGATCCCCGACGTGTTCCAGATGTTCGTGGTGAAGAACTGCGTCTGATCTTCCAGCGACACTGCGGCCGAGATGCCCTGACCGAAATCGGCCGTATAGGTGAACTGATTGACGCCGTTATTGGAGCCGCTGCCGCCGACCAGACCGTCGAAATTATTGCCGGGATAGTTGGTCCAGGGGGCGTCGAAGGTCGACACCGCCTTGCCCATCGTGAAGCCCGCGAACTGGATGAAGGCGTAGTAGACKCCGATGCTGCCGCCGGATATGGCGTCSCCCGTATAGGACGTTGCGCCGGCCCCCGCRCCGGCATAGGACCCGGAGGTCCAGTTCATCACCGTCTCGAAGTAGGTCCGTACCACGCCATATTCGGTCGCGGTCCGCGTGTCGATGTTGAGGTTTTCGCGCGAGCGCATCTGGTAGCGATTGCTGAGGCGATTGTCGGCACCGGCCTGGCCCGAATAGGCGCCGCCATAATTGCTGTTGGTCCACAGCGCGGTCTCGGCGCGCAGATAGCCGCCGAGCTTGATGCAGGTGTCGGTGCCGGGGATGTAGTAGAACCCCGTGCCGTAGAGCGAGCACACCTTCACATACTCAACGGCCTTCGCCTTCAGCGGAAGGTCCGCGGCCTGAGCGGCTGCGGTGGACAATAACGCTGCTCCTGTTGCCAGGAGCAGGCCCCTCATCGTCTTCATCTTGGTATCTCCGGTTCATCGGCGATGCACACGTCCCCCGCGTGTCGCCCCTGGCCTTGCCAGATTGCTGCTCGCACACCTGCGTTCCGGGTCGGGTCGAACTCATCGACTTGCGATACGTGCGAGCGAAATGTGCGCGAGCTCATCTGGATTCGATCAATGTGCTCTGGTCTGCCGGTGCTTCACTTAGTTGCCGATCACGCCCGGCTGCTCGCACCGGCTTCGACGCAGCCACGCCGCGGTTSTGACGCTTCGCTGCCAATTTGTTAATGATGCCAATCGTGAATAGGGTAGATCAAAAAGCCGAATAATCGCGGCGCGCGGTGCAGCATTGCGCGCASGCCGATGCGATCGCGCACCGCTGGCGATGCGCGATCGATCTCACGGAAGATCTCAGGAGAAGTTCTAATCGATAGGGAGCGCGGATCGGTGGGGCGTGGCCGCAACCAGCGCGCTTCGGCCGCCATCCGAGGCGCGCGTCATCGGAGCGATCGTCGCACGGATACGCCATCGCTTGACGAAGTCGAGAAAGACCTGCAGCGGCATCGGCGGTTGCCGCCGGCTCGGGTGATAGAGAAACAACCCGGGCGTTGCACTGCTCCAATCCGGCAGCACGCGGACCAATCGGCCTTCCGCCAGATGTGCGTCGACCAACGGCTCGACCAGATAGGCGATGCCGACGCCATCGAGCGCGGCATTCAGGGCCAGGTCGAAATCGTTGACGATCAGCGAGCCGTCCACGGCGATCTCGGCCCGTTGCTCACCTTGCTCGAACACCCAGGGCTGCAACGTTTCATCAGCGGGAAAGCGATGACGGATGCAATTATGTGCGCGAAGATCTTCCGGAGAAGACGGTGCCGGATGGACGGCGAGATAGTCTGGAGAGGCGACGGCGACGAATTGCAGGTCGTCGACCACGCGGATCACCTTCATGTCGCGCTCGACGCGATGCCCGGATCGGATGCCGGCATCGAATCGATTGCGCACAATGTCACTGTTCGTGTCGTCGACCGCCAGTTCGAGCTGGATGTCCGGATATTCGGCCAGGAACGATCTGATCAGCGGGCCCAGCCCTCTGATTGCGAACACGCGGGGCACAGCGATCCGCAGCGTTCCGACCGGCTTGTCGCGGAACGCGTTGATGCTCTCGATGGCCTGGTCGACCTGCTCGAAAATCGGCTGGATCTCTGCGAGCAGCCGCTCGCCGGCTTCGGTCAGTGCCACGCTGCGGGTCGTACGATTGAACAGCCTGACGTCCAACCGCTCCTCAAGGCTTTTGATTGTATGGCTGATGGTCGGCAAGGAGCAGCCGATCTGAGCTGCAGCCTTGGTGAAGCTCAACGTATCCGCGACGGCCGCGAATGCGGAGAGCTCAGAGAACTGGACCCGCGCCATGCTCTAGTCGTGCCGCGCCWGGCCTTGTCTCTGATCATGCTGAACCATTCATGCCCCCTGATACGCCGTGTCGTGCCGGACCGACTCCGCCAAGGTCGATCCACCATCACTGACCAGTCGCATYTGCTTGGAGGTCGCGCCTGATCATTCACCCGCGGTGCAGAACTAGGCGCGGCCTGCTCATTCCGCAAGCATCCAGGACGCATGGCATCGATCACAAATCCGCGTCAGGCGCTTGATCGGCATTGGCGGATCGACTCAGCTGAGCTGGACCGTTTTACCGAGGCGGAAAGGAAGACACGACGGGTCGCGGGGGAGGCGAGCCGCGTGGAGGAGTGTTGGACGGGCCGTCGCCGCACGCTCTCTAACTTAAGGGAACCCGATGTAAAGGGAACCCGCTGTTCGCAGGCCGGAGGGACGAGCGGGATSTGGTGTTTGCGCATCAACCCGCCTTGCGCGAACGCGCGCTCGTTCGGGCCGGCTTCTCGGCCTTCTTCGGTTCGTCCGCCTTCTTCGGCTCGTCTTTCGCTTTCTTGCCGCTGATCGGCAGCAGCATCTCGCGCTGGCCCTCGACGCGCTTCTTGGGTTTCTTGGCTTTTGCCTTCGGTGCGGGGGCAGGGGCCGCTGTGTCGGYGCTGGCGAGGCTGCGCTTCAGCGCGTCCATCAGGTTGATCACATTGCCGCTCGATTTCGGCGCGGCCTTTGCGGTGATCGCCACGCCGTTGCGCTTCTTGTTGATCAGCTYGATCAGCGCGGCCTCGTAATGATCCTCGAAATTCTCCGGATGGAAATCGGCCGACTTCTTCTCGACGATATGCTTGGCGAGATCGAGCATGTCCTTGGTGATGGTCACGTCCTGTATGTCGTCGAAATAGTCCTGCTCGCTGCGCACCTCGTAGGGGTAGCGCAGCAGGGTTCCCATCAGCCCCTTGCCGAGYGGCTCCAGCGCGATGATGTGCTCGCGGTTGGTCAGCACSACCCGGCCGATCGCGACCTTGTCCATGCTGCGGATGGTCTCGCGGATGACCGCGAAGGCGTCGTGTCCGACCTTGCCGTCGGGCACGAGGTAGTAGGGGCGGATCAGATAGCGGCTGTCGATGTCGCTCCGCGGCACGAACTCATCGATGTCGATGGTATGCGTCGAGTCCAGCGCCAGCTCGTCGAGCTCGTCCTTGGTCACTTCAATATAGGTGTCGGTATCGACCTTGTAGCCCTTGACGATGTCGTCATTGGTGACCTCTTCGCCGGTCTCGGCGTCCACCTTGCTGTATTTGATGCGATGGCCGGTCTTGCGATTGATCTGGTTGAAGGAGACCTTCTCGGATTCCGAGGTCGCTGGATAGAGCGCGACCGGACAGGTCACGAGCGACAGCCGCAGAAAACCCTTCCAATTGGCGCGCGGGGCCATGACCTACTCCACCTACTCTGAACTGACGATGTGCTCCGGACTGGACTGCTGCGGCGCGTGCTGCCGAGACGTCCGGCGAGGATAACACCCGAGCCCCCGGATTCAACACGGCTCCGCGGCTTATTTGCTCATCGGCGTTAACTGGTCGCGGGCGGGCTAAGCCGCCGGAACATCATCTGACGGCCGACGTTGCCAGAGGGAGTACGCGCACACGACAGCGCAATACCTTTTGAACTCGAGAGCTGAGGCGCCATGGCAACCAGACGACCGCCGCAGATCGTCGAAACTCCTACCGAGGCGCGCCAGGGGGAGCTGGGACCGTCGGTCCTGGCGATGCTCGCGATCTCTACCGGACTGGCGCTGCTGATYCTGGGCCTGATCTGGTTCGTGTTCTTCCACACCTGACGACGCGAGCGGCCGGCGCGGCCGCGCCGCGGCGATGCCGCCGGGGCGGCGTGCGTCTTGGACCGGCCCGCTCGGATCATCCGACCACGTCTGAGCCCGGCCGCGCACACGGCCGGGCTTTTCATTATTGCCCGCGATAGCCTATATGCCCCCAATCCTGTCGGCCCTTGCCGACGATCCYGACCGAGATGACCAAAAAGTAACGTGGTCGGTCGGGTTCCGTTCATGCGCGGTTCACGGCCTTCCGGTTCATCTTGAGGGCGGAAATCGTGCAGTTCAGCTTTGGAGGCAAGCGTGCGTCTGCTCGTTGTCGAGGACGATCCGGATCTCAACCGCCAGCTTACGACCGCGCTGAGCGACGCCGGCTACGTCGTGGACCGTGCGTTCGACGGTGAGGAAGGGCACTATCTGGGCGATAGCGAGCCCTACGATGCCGTGGTGCTCGATATCGGCCTGCCCAAGATGGACGGCATCTCGGTGCTGGAAGCGTGGCGGCGCAATGGCCGGGCGATGCCCGTGCTGATCCTGACCGCGCGCGACCGCTGGAGCGACAAGGTCCAGGGCTTCGACGCCGGTGCCGACGATTACGTCGCCAAGCCRTTCCATCTCGAGGAGGTGCTGGCGCGCATTCGCGCGYTGCTGCGCCGCTCGGCCGGCCATGCCCAGAGCGAATTGACCTGCGGGCCCGTCACGCTYGACACCCGCACCGGTAAGGTCAGCGTGTCGGGCAATCCCGTCAAGATGACCTCACATGAATACCGGCTGCTATCCTATCTGATGCATCATTCCGGCCGCGTCGTGTCGCGCAGCGAGCTGGTCGAGCATCTCTACGACCAGGACTTCGACCGCGACTCGAACACCATCGAGGTGTTCGTCGGCCG
>BFBZ01001916.1_pt1 | contig 12611 bp, 6 predicted proteins | sample 1888401 | NCBI WGS metagenome assembly BFBZ01 (sample SAMD00112614, study PRJDB3348) | symbiont metagenome | host: Chara braunii | reverse complement strand
CCCCGCCGTTGGTCCCGTCGAACCGCAAGCTCAACTGCCGATCGCGCAGCTCGCTACCCTTGAGAACGGCCTGCCGGCGCTCCAGCGTGGTGAGGATGGCACGCGTGCTGGAGGTGACCAGACGCTGCATCAGAATCATAAGAAAGCCGATGTGCCGCTTCTTCTCGCGCAGGGCCTGGTTATAGCCGTCCCGCACATAGTCACTGACCGCCTCATAGAGGCGCTGTTGCGGGTAATGCCGAGCTTCCCAGGAGATCGGGACCATTTGCGTGCGTCTCGGCTTAAAGAGCCGCTTGCCTTCCGCGTCGATAGCCTTGCGCTTTTCCGTTCGGATCACGAAAGGCGCGACGCGCTCCCGCGCTACGCTCCCCGCATCCGGGAATGCCTCATCGTCAAGCAAGTTCAGCAGACGCTGGAAGGCATCGCTCTTGCCCTGATGCGGCGTCGCCGAAAGGAGCAGGATGTAGGGTGCAGCCTCGGCAAGGCCGCGGCCGAGTTTGTAGCGCGCAACCGCGTCCGTGCTGCCGCCCAGGCGGTGGGCTTCGTCCACCACGACGAGGTCCCAGCCTGCCGTTATAAGATCCTCGAAGCGGCTACGGTTAAATTCAGCGACCCTGGCCTGCGACCAGCCGCGGCGCCGGTCGAGGGGCTTCACTGAATCCAGCGAGACGATGACCTGATCGAACATCGCCCACGGTGAGGCGGCCAAGCCAGTCCCGGAAGTGAGACGTTGCATGGCGCCGATGTCCTCGCCGAGGACAAGCTGGAAGCGCTCATCGAAATGGCTTTGCATCTCTGCCACCCACTGGGTGGCGAGCCCCTTGGGCGCGACAACCAAGGTCCGCCGAACGAGACCGCGCAGCTTCAACTCGCGCATGATCAGGCCGGCCTCAATGGTCTTGCCGAGCCCTACCTCATCCGCCAGGAGATAGCGGACGCGATCACCGGAAATCGCGCGGGAGAGCGCGTAAAGCTGATGCGGCAACGCAATGACGTTGGACTCCATCGGCGCCAGCAACACCGGGCCGTTGGTGTCGCCCGTTCCGCCGTCCAGCACCTCGGCCACCTTGGCGGCTGCGGCGACATACGCGATACGGTGCCCCTCGATATCGTGCCGTAGATCAGCTCCCAACGGCCGCAGAGCGGATCGCGATACCCGAACAACCGCATCCTGGTTCGGCAGCCAAACACGGCACACCGTTTGCCCCCACAAGGTCTGTTCCTCGATAATCTTGCAGGCGCAGTTGTGGACGGTGCTGAAAAGCCATTGGTCCACCACTGTCGTCACTCTGGTATCGAAAAATCATTGTGGTGAACCACGGACCCAAGTTCGATGGCTCCGTTCGCACACTCCCAGTAATGCAGATGAAACTCGTAATCTATATCCCTTCTCTGCGCTTTGTCTTTCCCTCTCGTCCGTTGGGGGTCATCGCCACCCATCCCCGTTCTTAAGCTGTGAACTGCCGCCATATTCTGGCTCAGCATGGTCTCGACGATCGCCCGCAAAATCCTGGGCGCGAGTCCGCCCCCTTGGTCACGGCAACATTCTTGGCAGGTTTCGAGAAAACGGCTTCCGATCGCCGGGGCCTTTGTATCTGACCAGTCAGGCTCCTGGCTCTTCGCCAAGGCCTCCTTGAACAGAGCGATCTTGACGGCCAACTCAAGTCCCGGCGCATCACGGGCCTCGCTCAGGATGGCGCTTTCATCGAGACACGCGACCAACCCCTTGAAGTCGTCGCACACCAAGACGTCGCCTTCAAAATAGTGCGGCGGTATCGGGAGTGTCGGCAGGTCATCACGATCATGCTCGATATCGTGAATCTGCGCCCGCACCTTGACGACTGAATCCGGCGCCGAGCGGAGTATAAGCGAATGTCCGGCCAATGGCTGCCGGCAATGTTTGCGAAGGATCGCAATTAGTATGACGCAACGCGCCAGATCGGTTTGAAGCCCATTATGTGTTGTCAGCTTTATTATGTCTGGATCGGTGACGAGAGAGTCTGCCAACACATCCTTCACTCGATAATACGTCTCGAATGAGGGGGTTAGTGCGAGCAATCTGTCAGTCACCCTTGCGACCGTATTGACGTCGTATTCCACTATGCTGTGCGCATCGAAGAGCGCCTTGAGTTGGTCGCGTAGCGGATACAACTTATCTTCGACAAGCGCTACGGTAGCTCCTTCACTGATATGAATAGCCACCCATGGCTCATCGAGCAGCTTGCTCCAATCCAACAATGTGTCCACATAATCATGAACTTGGTCAGTAAGAGTGACCGAGTACGGAACGGCTATGACGCCCGCGTCAATGGTTACGTCGAGCATGTCAGGCGTCGCCCTTGTCGCGTGTACGTTTCCTCTTTAGCGCCGCTGCTCGAAGTATCTCTTCTGCCTGCCGCTGAGACTGATCAAAGAAGCCATCTGGCCAATCTACGATGGCTCCATATTCGTTGATCTTGACCTCTCGGAATGTCGAATTTGGCCCGGGCTTCTCGACGAAATATATCTTCGCGTTGTCGGTGAGGGGTTCCTTCTCTGCGGAGGCAATTCGGAACCGAAGGCGGTCGATGAGATATTCGCTGTGTGTCTCGACGATGCATTGCTTGTTGCACAATGCCATGGAGAGGAAAAAGTCGCCGAGCAACGTCTGGACCTTCGGATGCAGATGAAGTTCTGGCTGCTCGAACACGAGCGTCGAATCCGCATCGGCAAGTAGGCACATGACCAGGATCGGGAGGACCTGGCTGACGCCGACGCCGACGTGCGTCAGATCATGCTTCCCCTCGGAGTTGGCGAGCGCCACCTTGAGCTCGTGCCCAAACTTGCCCATGTCCTTGCTCTCGACCGAGCTTGCGATCCCAAGGTACTGGAGCCAGTCAACAACGGCCGCCTCCAACGTGCGGGTAACCGTCCGCCTTTCAACAGAGGGCGATTTGAAGTGCGTCGACGGGATGTATCGAATCCGTCGCCCCTTGTGCTGCTCCAATACGGAAGCCGTGGTCTCGCCCCTCAGCCCTATGTCATAAGGATCTGCGGACGGCGCCAATGGATAAAGGGGCTTGGGCGCATCCCGCAGCGGGCCGAGATATTTTACAGATGAGGCGAAAAACTCGTCTATATACCGCGACGACTCCAGTATCTGCCGTGGTCCGAACGGCAGTATGACCGTCGCCACATCCGACGAAGTGGCGGATTTCCTCAGCGCTTCTTCAATCCGCTCCAACAGGTTGTCTGCGTCCTGAAGCGCCTGTTGCGCCCTGACTCGCTGCTCCCTTGAGAGTGAGCGCAAAGCCTCCTGCCAAAGGCCCAGCGGAATAGCTGCGCCGTCAGACTCGAAGAGTGATGCCTGCTGGGGTTGAGCGGCGAATGCCACGTCGAGGTCGATGCCCTCTCCGCCGAGGACGTCTTTCAGAACCTCGAGAACATCGCCGCTGAGCACCAGGTCCCGCGCTCGCCAAGGCCGCGCTGCGAGAGCCGTGGGGCGGACAAGGCGGCTGTTCTGCAATGCCGCCGTGATCGCGCGGGCATCTTCCCGGATGGGATCAACGGTGTGCAGGATTCTTGCGGGGAGGAAATGCCTCAGAACGCATCCGACCGGCTGAGCCGAGTGCGCCTCCTCCCTGACCTCGGACATGGACAATTCGTCCAGCGTGACATCGTATGCCAAACCTGCCCGGAGGTAATCGTCTGCATCGGAACCATCATCGAGAAGCCCAAACTTCCGAGTGGATGTTTCCGATCCCGCATGCCGGACGAAGATCGAGTACTTCTGATCGACATTGTCTTCGTCGCGCAGGATGCAGTCCAGACCGCTGGAGAAGAGCCGGGGCTGGATTTGGTAGATATCCCGGTCGGGGCTCGAAGGATCGGCGTCAAAAGCAATTTCGAACGAGACCTCGCGCAGGCCCATCGCCCTGCGCCCATAGTACAATCCCCTTCGCGATGGGAGAGACGGGCCGCCCTCCGCGTCAGAAAGCGGGCGGCAGGTGCCCTTGATGACGATCTGATCCGATTCATTCCCGATCGACTTCAGGTCGTCGAACTGCCCAAGGCTCGTGAATGCTCCGTTGAGAACCACGGAACGGGAGCCCACCTTGTTTGACAGCGTCTGTGCGACGAGCAGAACCGACTGAATGAAGGTACTCTTGCCGCTGCTATTCGCTCCCGCAAAAATCGTCAGCGGCGCCAGCGGCAGATCGCTGCCATCTCGAATGGACTTGAAATTGGAGACACGCCAACTGGTGATCATGCATCACCCCCGATGCGCGTGGTCGCTTGGTCGTACCACATCAGCAGCTTGGGATCCTCCTCGAGGACGCTGGAGGGGATCTTGTCCGCCACAGCCACGATGGTCGCGTAGTCGCGGTCAGCCCATGCTTTCCTAAAACCGGCACGGACCGCCTCAAGGCGGAAGACCTTGAGCTTCTTTTTCTCCTCCTTGTAGGCCTCGAATTCTTTGAGTAGCGCCTTGTCGCGGAGCTGCTCAAGGTCGCCCGCCTTATTGGGATCGGGCACATACCAGCGGTCGCGCGCCTTGGCGCGCAGGCCGGGATCGTCCTTGGAGAGATTGCGCAGCTCTTTCCAGTTGGACGACAGATAGGCGTGGATTTGCTCCGGAACCGGGCCGGCCCCGTCGTAGAGGAGGAAATTCTGGTTCAGCAGGAGTTCGAGGCTCAAGAGCTCACGCTCATTCGGTTTGAGGTGGCTGAGCATCGGCATGAAGGCAGGCTGAATATCGCTATAAACCTGCGGCGTTTTCTTCAGGCGCGCGCGTAACCAAACGATGGCTGTTTGCTCATCGTCGACAACGCTCGTGTTGAGGTGCTCACCTGGGACGCCATACTGCAACTTCGCGCGGTCGTATTCCGCAGCCTGCTCGGGCAGAAAATACATCCCATCGCGCTCGACAAAACGCTGCACCAAGCCAGCTTGAAATTCCTGACTCGTAGCAATTGGAATGAGATAGCCCTTGCGGACATAGTATGCGACGACCTGATCAAATAAAATACGAGGATCGCGCTCGGGAACGTACTGCAGCTCACTTCCTTGCATCTTTATGGATGGAAGGTACGTCAAATGAGTGCGAACAAAGTCCCAGATGCCTTCTTCGGTTTGGGCTTCCGCCCTAAATCTTTCTTCAAATCCCCCGTTTGGTTTATAAGCTGAGATGACAAGGTCTTGCTTAACGGCAGTAGGGGTGGTTACAGCCTTGAAGCTCCCCTGTTTTTTATCAAGGGCCGAGACGTTCGCAACGATAAAGCCAGCTTCAGAGAGTGCGACCTGGATGCTGTTCCAGACCGACGCCTTTGTGTTGGAAAATTCTACCGTCATCCACCTTCCTGGCCGCAGCACGCGGTAGGCTTCCCGAAAAGAGGACGTCATAAGTCCCATGTAGTCACGCAACGTGTTCGGATTTGTTTTCTTCCGCCTATGAACAACCGCTTCGCTGTGCGTGTTGGTGAATATGTTGATCCATGCTTCCCACAATATACTTAGATCGGAGTAGATGATGTTGCTGCCGAAAGGGGGATCTATAAACACATAATCGATTGAGGAGTCCGCAATGGCATCTAAAGCAGTCATAGACTGTGTAGATGTCACAGTTTCACGTATATTCGGCAGGCCAAGTGCCAAAAATTTCTTGATTTTTCTCTCTATGAAGGCAATTGGATTGATCTCTCGTATCAATGCCCCGATGTATAATGTGCCGGAAAGCTTGCTCGGCATTCCCCCCGGTCGCTCACGATTCATGAGGGAGCTACCCTCGGTGATGGACGTCAATACCCATTTCAATACATCCTGAGTGCTCGTACTGGTCCCTTGCACAGAGAGGTAGCGGAACGCGGAAATGCAGCCAATTGCGCGATGAGTAAAGAAATCAAGCACGTTATCCACGCCCAGACTTCTGTAATCCCTTTCGTACCAAAGATCGATATCCTTATCTATCTGACAATTCGGGACGAATAAACTGGTCCCAACGTCAGAAGTAGATTTGATGAGCGCAATGTCATCGTTGTCGGGTACTTTGGTTTTTCGGCCGCGAGCACCTTCATACTCAATTAGTACAGCTTCGCGTTTCGCAATCTCTCTGGTTGTCCGGCGGAAGGGATCGAATACGGTTTCATGAGCCCTAATCAAATCGCTCTTTGCAAGGCCGGTCTTGCCGCAATTAGGGCAAGTAATTTCCGATCTAACCTCTTCGGCATCCTTATCAACAGCAACATTCCAAAATATAATTTCCCCATTGCACGATGGGCAGTAATACACGTCAGACCATACGGTTGCCGTAATCTGACACTGCGCACCGGTGAACGGATCTTTCGTTGTATACATCCATGAGCATTGCTCTTTGAGTGCAGAGACAACCTTACTTGCCTCTCTTTTTACGAGAGATTTATCAAAGGCCGAGTTATACATTTTGGAAATTGATGTTGCCGCGGGCGAGAGATCGTTCAATACGGCCCGACGAACACCAACTTTGCTAAACGGCTTCCAAACCTTCTTCCCTTCGCGGTCAACCTCCTCCTGCAAAATGGTGCCATCCGACTTGACTTGGTAACCGAGCGATTCGATAGCACTTGAATTGCCGCACATCTGAGCAGCAATTCCCGTCATCCCAGTTCCGCAGAAACCATCAAAAACGATGTCACCGGGTTCAGTATATTGAAGGATGTAGCGCATAATGGCCTTGTGCGGCACCTTGGTATGGTACGAGTGCGCGTTATAAATCGGGTCGTTTTTCCCCTCGCTCACATCAGCGGCAAATGGCTCACGGTGATAGTGCCATCCATCTGGCTTTGAAGGCTTCTCCGCTTCCCATGCCTTGACGAAATCCGCGGCCCAAGGGTTTGGGCACGCCGTGTAAAAAGGCGGATCGGAGAGCGCGAGAATGTCCTCATCCGAACCCACGGGAAAGCCTTCAATCTTTCGGAATTCCGGGTCTTTCAGTTTCTCCCGGAGCCTCTCGGTAAACCAGGCGCGTCGCTCGCCGTCATTGGCGAAACTCATGCCGAGGCAGGTGACCGGCCCAGCGTGCGCCGTTAGCTCCTCGTCGAACAGGCGTCCCGATCCCGGCTTTCCGGGGACTAGTGTCGATTGAAACAGAGAATCCCGCGTCATGCTCCCTGTCCGCCTCCCTGTGCGTCATTGTCCTCGCCTGGATTCGACTCCAGAACGATGCGCGCCTTCTGGCGGTCCTTGCCCTTGAGCAGCCCGTCGATCCAGCTTTCGAAGCGGCCCCGCAGCTCGTCGACCGTGACGGCGCCATGATCCCCCACCAGAGTTTGGTCGAGATCGTGCAAGTTGGCCGTCACCCGCACCAGACCGGAGAAAGCCTCGCGCAATGCCTGGACGAAGTCGGAATCGAGTGGCTCCGGCAAACTTCTGCTCGCCACGAAATCCGTGACCTCCTGGGCATCCTTCGGAGCAAGAAGGTCGAGATTGTGCCTGGTGATCGGGTCTTCGAGATTGGCGAGCAGCGCGGCTGTCCAGCTCGTCACGATATCATCGAGGGCCTTGTCCAACTGGGCCAGCATGACGCCGCCCGCGACCGCGCTTTCGGTCTGCGGCCGGAAACCGCAATGCGGGCAGATCGGTGAGGCGTCGAGATCGCGCTCGGTCAATGCGAAACAGCTCTTTAAACCGGCAAGACGGTTCTGAAAGTCGGTCAGTTGCTGCCGAGGCATCAGCTCGATACCTGCAAGGCGCTGAAGCATCTGCAGTCGCGGATCGGTGAGAAGCGCGCTTTTCCGTCTGTCGTCGTTCACGCCGAGGCGCGCGCGCGTGTGCAGGTCCATGTAGAGCGTGATGAACTCACGCTTGAACGGACGAAGCGTACCAGAGAGGCGTTCAAACTCCTCAGGCAGCCTCGGCAGCTCGGCGCCGCGAATGGCGCTTTCGAATTCCTGCCGTGCGGCGCGCACGCGCTTCACCCACTCATGCTCAGCGGGCAGCACCGTTTCGGCAAGGCTCAGCCAGTGCGCTGTAGCTCCCTGGCGCGCGACGAAATCTCGGACCGCTTCCATCAGCCCAAGAGTGCGGACCGCCTCGGCGTGGACGCTGATCTCGCTTGCGGCATAGCGGAGATTCTTCAGCTTGCCCGGCGAGGAATAGGCTTGGCACGATTCCAGAAACGCCTTGGCGTCGGCCAGCTTCTCCGCGCGGACGGTCAGATCCCCGACATTGCGAAGATCGATACCCCAGAAGGAAACGCCTTCGCGCAGCATCTGCTGTGCTTCGACAATGCGCCGGACGTGCTTCTGGATCGCGTCCTGCAAGCTTCGGACTGGCTCGTCCTGACCTTGGGTCACGAGCTGTGCCAGGCCGGGCGAAAGCCCCATGAGCGTGAACAGCTCCTTCAGCGCGGCGAGGTTCCATTCCCGCGGCTGTTCGAGATGCTTGAAACGGATCAACTCATCGACGTTCGTTGCCGCGAGGGGACCGAGGTCGGTAGCTTCGAACTTCCTTCCCGGGATGGCGAGCACGACGTCTCCGGACCAGACCAGGCCGGCGAGCAAAACCACCGCCCATTCAGGCTCCAACCGTCCCGCCGCCGGGTCCAAGTATTCCAGCCCGTGGTCGTCCTTGATGATCTCGTCGCGATTGGTGACTTGGCCAGGTCCCTTGGCCCTGATGGCATCGAGGATGGGCCGGACATACCGCGACTTCGCCGGATCGATGCGCTCGCCATCGAGCACGTCCAGCGCATCCAGTACGGCGACCGCCTGCTTGGTGCGATTCTGTCCTGCGATGGCGCGCAACGCATCCTGCGCCGCCTGCGCACGGTTTGCGCCGGTGATCAGCACGGAAAAGGCCGGATAGTCCGGAGCCTGATCAGCGAAGTGCGGCGCGAGGCAAACGCCGGCGATGGTGTTGACCAGATCGCGGAAATTGATGGTTTCGTGGGACGCGATCCCGGACAGATCGCGGATGGATTTGCCCTTCGCCCAGTCCGCCAGGGTCTTCGTGCGGCCCTGCCATGTGACATCGAAGGCCGTGTTCATGTTCTTCTGAAGCCATTGCACCAGGTTCCGGAGGAACCCGTTGGCTTTCGCCTCATAGGTGGATTTGGCGGGACCTGACGCGGTCTGGGCCAGGTCGAGCGCCGCCGCATAGGATTTGAGCGCGACGAGGAAGGCGCTGTCGTTGCCGGTGAGATGGAAGAAGACTTCGTCGCTCTTCTTCTCATCCTTGAAGCGGGGCGGATCGTAAGGCTGGATGAAGTAGATATAGAAATCCCGCTGTGGCACCGCCGTGGAGCGCTCGTTCGGCGCACCGAAGAACAGATAGCCGGTGCGGGCAGCCTTGCGTTCCTGCCAGACGAGTTCGTGCTGCCAGATCTTGTAGCCCGTCACATAGGTGACGTCTTGGCATTCCATCACGCGGCGAAGCGCCTCGTAATAATACCGATCGAGCTGGGAGTCGGAAAAGCTCTCGGCCCGCTTTTCGATAAGCGCGTCGAAATCGTCCGTCTTCTTGAGATCGAGATAATATTGCCGATTGGCTGGGTTGACGGAGAGAAACTGGCCGCTGACCGTTCTATGGATCTCCCGCAGTACGGTTTCGACGTGTGTCTGCAAATCCTTATCGGGCTCGTTGCTGCCCAGCTCGGCAATCATCGGCTCGAAGAGGCAAAGCCGATCCCGCAACTCCTCGGGCGTCGCACCCATTGGCGCGTAGATGTCGCCGGTCGTCAGGCGATGCACCGACAGGCCATGAATGAGCCGCAGCGCCATCGGCTTATACTGCTTCCGGCTGATAGCGTTTTCGACCCGCGACTCCAGCACCTGGCTGCAATCGATGACGGCGCGGATTTCGGGGATGGCGCGAAAGGCCGCGTTGGATTTCAGATTGTTCCAATAGCTGTCGAATGCGATCAGGCCCGGCTCATCCTGGGGCACCTCCTTATCGAGCCGCTCCTTCATGGCGAGCGAGAGCGTCTTGAGCACCTCCCGCTTTTCGACGACGGTCACCCGCTCGAACGTGTCGATGTAGTCGGGATGAACCGGAAACAGCCGGACGAACTCATCCATCCTTTCGTTGAGGTTGCCATAGAACTTAGCGAAGGGAACAAGATGCGCGCGGATATGGGCCTGCTGTTCGGCAGTCTTTTTGAGCAGGCGCTCGGCCACGACAAATTTGACGTCGTTGCGGGCAATGAGCACCTGCTCGAAGCGGTCCTTCACGCGCCGTATGCTGTCTGCCACGAAATTGAAACGATGGCTGTCGAAAATCGCTTCCTGAACACCCGCGATGAAACGGAAGCGCAAGTCCTTGGCGCTTTCACCGATCTCGCGTAAAAAATTTAGGTCGAGGATCAGTTCCTGGTCTTTGCGCGTGCGCAGATAATCAAGCAGTTCGTCCACGACAAGCAGGAGTCCCTGGTCGGGGTACACCTGACCGAACTTCGCCATCATGTCTTCGAAGGTGCGTTTGTGGCTGGAAATCGTATCCGGGTCCGGAAAAACGTAGTCCACGCCAAGCTTGTCGAGGTTTTCCTCCAGTTCAGCGATCAGGATGTCGCGCAAAGACATCGTCGTTGCGCCGATTTCGGTACGGATCACTTTGAAGCGCCCGGCAATCCGACCTGCGGCCTGCCGCACGTCACCTCTCTGCAAGGCATCGTTCAGGCCCGCATCTGCAGCAAGGCTCGACACCACTGACATCAGATGCGATTTGCCCGTACCGTAATTGCCGACGACCAGGAGCCCCTTGTTGTCGGCAGGCTCATCGAACTGCAACTGCGGAATGACCAGATGGATCAATCTATCCGCCATCTCATCTGAGATGACATAGGTATTTACAAGCTGTCGAGCCGCGTCCTGCTTGTTAGCGTCGCGAAGCTGAACAACAGATTCGATGGGGTCGAAACGAATAAGATCGCCGTATTTCATGCCCGCTGCCTTTCTTGGGCATCGAGCCCGGACGATTCATTCACGTTTACTATCAACGTATCCGTGGTCTCGTAGCTTCGATATTCCGGGTGCCCGATCGCCGCATAGGTCAGCTTGCTGCCGGTGACCGTGCCGTTCCAGCTTGTGACGACGCAGCGATTTCTGGACACACTTTGAAGGAGACGGAGCGGATCCTGGCGCAAGCCGTGGTCGAAAAGAATTTCGATGTTGTCGAGCAACGCAACGGTTCCGGCCTCTTCGACAACGCCGCCGAATAGAGCCGAGAGGCGCAGGATTCGCTGACGCTCCGTCAACTCGACCAATCTAGCGGACAGCGCCAAATTGACATTGATCACGCTAGCGCCGAGTTCGTCTGCGACAGCGCGCAGCGCAGCGGTCTTGCCGGATCCACTTTGTCCGACCAGCAGGACCAACCGATGGTATAGGCTTTCCGCCTGGCCGAGCGATTGCTTAATTCTATTATGGATTGGCTCTGGCATGGCTACTCTCCGTCCCTATTACTGTCCGGAGAATCGGATTTATCGGCAGCGCCGCCCGAGCGGACCCAATCGTCAACTTCCCCTTGCTTGAACATCCAGCGTCGCCCGACCCGATGGGCAGGCATTTTCCGCTGTTCAATCCACTTATAGACGGTCTCGTTGCTGACGCTCAGATAGTGGCAAATATTCTCAACCGTCAGCCATCGCTCATCTGTCATCTCTGCATTCCGCCCCCAAAGTGGCGCGATGCCCATCGCCCACATGGCCGAAAATCGCTTGCCCAAGCCACTGCTGACCGCCGCTCACATCGTTCCCTTGATCGAAATTGACCGATTATAGCCGATTTGACCCAACCTAGCCGATATATGGGGGAGGTGTCGAACGATAAGTGGCGTCTTGAGGCGGCCGCCGTGTCTACTTCTTCCTGCCCCGCTCGGACCGCCCATAGAGGAAGAGTGCGGACCGGGTTCCCGTGACGGGTTGAGGGTTGGAGGAGAGGCCTCCGGCGCCCGTCATGGAGACTAGCCATGACCCATGTGGAGATTCTGGACGCCGCTCGCGACCGCGCTGGCGGCTACAAGGTAGATGCGAGCCGCGGCGAGCGGATCGGCCGCGTATCGTCGGAATGGTTCTCGCGGCCGGCGGACGAGCGTTACCTGTCCCTGTCGGACCTCTACGCCGCCGTCCGTGGCCGGACCGAGCGGAGCCGCACCCGAACCGTCGAGAGCGCGGCGATCCGGGTGGAGGCGAGCCGCGACGATGCAGAGCGCCTGGCGCTCATGCTGCCCGGCTCGGATGCGCCGATCGCGTCGACCCATTGGAGCTTCGGTCAGCTCGCCGGCCTGGTCGGAGCGCCGGCGGCCTATCTGCGGCAGCTTCCGGCGCCGTTGGCCGGCATCAACCTGCAGTATGGGCTGACCTCCCATCGCGCCGAGCAGGTGAAGACACTGGAGATCGAAGATGGTCGCGTCGAACTGCGGGCCGTCACCGGCCCCGACTACGGCCGCATCTTCGACCACGAGCTGGTCGCGGCCGTGCAGCGGATCGCCGGCAATGGCACGGGCGATACACGCTGGAAGGTGCCGGGCGTGCTCGACTGGTCGACCGGCATCTACAACCCGCGCGTCGATGTCACGCAGGATACGACAACGCTCTACGCCTCCGATCGTGACGTCTTCCTCTTCCTGGTCGACGATCTCAACCCGATCGAGGCGGGTCG
>BFBZ01001924.1_pt1 | contig 12616 bp, 11 predicted proteins | sample 1888401 | NCBI WGS metagenome assembly BFBZ01 (sample SAMD00112614, study PRJDB3348) | symbiont metagenome | host: Chara braunii | reverse complement strand
CCCTGGAACTTTCCGACCGCCATGATCACTCGCAAGGCAGCTGCTGCGCTTGCCGCCGGCTGCACCGTTGTTGCCCATCCCTCGTCCGAAACACCCCTGTCGGCGCTGGCGCTGGCCGAGCTTGGCGAACGCGCCGGCCTCCCCGCGGGCGTCTTCAACGTGCTTACGGGCGATGCGGCAACCATCGTCGGTGCCTTTTGCGATGATCAGCGAGTGAGGGCATTGAGCTTCACCGGCTCGACCGACATCGGCAGGCTCATCGCCGGCCAATGCGCCGCGACCATGAAGCGCCTCATTATGGAGCTGGGCGGTCATGCGCCTTTGGTCATTTTCGACGATGCCGATCTCGATCGCGCTGTCGACATCGCTGTTAACGCCAAGTTCGCAACCTCCGGCCAGGATTGCCTCGCCGCCAACCGCATCTTCGTTCAGCGTCCGATCATGGATGCATTTATTGCCGCGTTCCGCAAGCGCATCGAAGCCCTGAAGGTCGGCAATGGACTGACCGATGCTGTCGATATCGGCCCGCTCATGCACGAGCGAGCTATTGCGAAAGTCGAAGAACAGGTCGCCGACGCCCTGAAGCATGGCGCAAGGCTTGTCGTTGGTGGGAAACGCCACTCGGCTGGGCCCCTCTTCTTCCAGCCGACATTGCTCGTCGATCCCTCCACGGACGCTCTCATCATGCATGAGGAGACATTCGGACCCGTTGCGGCTGTGACCGCCTTTGACACGGAGGAGGAGGTCGTCGCTCGCGCCAACGACACGGAATATGGTCTTGTCGCTTATGTGGTGACGAGCAACGGCGCGCGGCAGATGCGGCTCGGGCGGGCGCTGGAATACGGCATGGTGGCTGTGAACCGCGTGAAGATCACCGGTGGTCCGATCCCCTTTGGTGGTTGGAAGCAATCTGGCCTCGGCCGGGAAGGCTCACGCCACGGCATCGAGGCCTTCACCGAGCTCAAATATATCTGTGTCGACACCACAGCCTGACGCTCCTGATACGGAAAAAGGAACCAAACCATGCTAGACAAGCGCAACGACCTGAACGCCTGGGACCGGGATCATTTCTTCCATCCCTCGACCCATATGGGAATGCATGCGCGCGGCGAAACCCCGACCCGCATTATCACCGGTGCCGATGGCGTTTACATCACCGATACCAGCGGCAAGACGAGCCTCGACGCCTTTGCCGGCCTCTATTGCGTCAATGTCGGCTATGGTCGCCAGAAAATCGCCGACGCAATCGCCGAGCAGGCCAAGAACCTTGCCTATTATCACGCCTATGTCGGCCATGGCACGGAGGCATCGATCACGCTTTCCAAGATGATCATCGACCGTGCGCCCGAAGGCATGAGCCGCGTCTATTTCGGTCTCTCCGGCTCCGATGCCAACGAGACCAACATCAAGCTGATCTGGTACTACAACAACATTCTCGGTCGCCCGGAAAAGAAGAAGATCATCTCGCGCTGGCGCGGCTACCATGGCTCGGGCGTCATGACGGGCAGCCTCACCGGTCTTGAACTCTTCCACAAGGCCTTCGACCTGCCGCGGGCGCCCATTCTTCACACCGAAGCTCCTTATTTCTTCCGCCGGGAGGACCGGTCGATGAGTGAAGAACAGTTCGCGCAACATTGCGCCGACAAGCTGGAGGAACTGATCCTTGCTGAAGGCCCTGAGACGGTAGCGGCCTTCATCGGCGAACCGATCCTCGGCACCGGCGGCATCGTTCCACCACCGAAAACCTACTGGCGGAAGATCGAGGCCGTTCTCGATAAATACGATGTTTTGCTTGTCGCCGACGAAGTCGTCACGGGCTTCGGTCGTCTCGGGACCATGTTCGGCTCCGATCATTACGGCATGAAGCCGGCCCTGATCACCATCGCCAAGGGCCTGACCTCGGCCTACGCGCCGCTTTCGGGCAGCATCGTTTCCGACAAGATGTGGGAGGTTCTCGTCAAGGGATCCGACCAGATGGGCGCCATTGGCCATGGCTGGACCTACTCGGCACATCCTATTTGCGCTGCCGCCGGCATCGCCAATCTCGAATTGGTTGACGAACTTGGCCTCGTCGAAAACGCGGGTTCAACAGGTGCCTACTTTCGTTCCGAACTTGCCAAGGCAGTCGGCAGTCACAAACATGTCGGAGAGGTTCGCGGCGAAGGGCTGATGGCAGCCGTCGAGTTTGTGGAAGACAAGGACGATCGCAAGTTCTTTGACCCCTCGCAGAAGATCGGCCCGCAGGTAGCAGCAGCATTGCTCGAACGTGGCGTCATCGGCCGCGCCATGCCGCAGGGCGATATTCTCGGCTTTGCGCCCCCACTTTGCCTGACGCGGGACGAAGTCGACACCATCGTCAAGGCGGCGGCCGGCGCGATCGAAAGTGTGCTCTCAAACCGCTGAGGCGGTCCCCGACGGAGACACCCCGTACGTTTGCGGGATAATCAGGCGGTCCGTCGTGAACAATGGGCCGCTTGATCACATTCGGTCGTCGCCAGACGGCGATCGATAGTGTAGATGGATTGCGATAATTGTACCGGATCAATCCATGTATCGTCATGATTCAAAAGACCAGGACAATGGCGCCTGGAGACCCGTCCTTCAGCATCGCAAGGGCGTAACCAAGCACAAGCTGCTCACCGACAAGATCATTGCCGACATCGATGAGGGAATTTTGCCGGTTCACGCGCAGATGCCGACCCATCGCGATCTTGCCCATGCGCTGGAGATCTCGGTCCAGACCGTGAGCCTCAGCTACAAGGAGGCCGAGCGCCGTGGCTATTTGCGCGGCGAAGTTGGACGCGGGACCTTCGTGCGCAGCCGCGTTACGGAACGCGCCGACAGCTTCATGCTCGATCGCGATCCAAGTGGCAGCGCAGATCTTTCCATCATCCGGGCCGTTTATACCGAGGCGCATGAGCGCTCGGCCCGCGAGTTGATGCAAGCTCTGGCCGAGAGCGACAATAGCAGCTTCATGCGCCCCTGCCGGCCGATTGCCGGACTTGATGCCCATCGCTCGGCAGCACAAGTCTGGCTCGACGGTCTTTCGGTCAAAGCCGATCCCGATCGGATCCTCATCACCAACGGCGCCGCCCATGGCCTGTTTCTGGCCGTCGCATCGGTCGTGCGTCCCGGTGAAGTCGTTTTGACAGAGAACCTGACCGATCACGGTATCATCGGCCTTGCCAATGTTCTGGGCTTTACCCTGCGCGGCCTGGCGACAGATCACGAAGGTATTCTCCCCGAGGCTTTCGAGGCTGCCTGCGCCATCGGAGATGTGACGGCGCTCGTCATCGTTTCCTCGCTCGGCAATCCCACCAGTCACGTAATGGGGGTGGAGCGCCGTCGTGCGATCGCAGGAATAGCGCGTCGGCACGGCATCTTCGTCATCGAGGACGAAGTCTACAAACCGATGCTGCGCGATCCCCTCCCCTCCATGCCGGATCTCATCCCCGAACTCGGCTTCTTCGTGACCAGTTTCACCAAGTCGGTCATGACGGGTCTGCGCATCGGCTATCTCGTCGTGCCGGCGCACTATTCCATCCGTGCAGCATCGATCCTCCGCGTTACCGGATGGAGCGCTACAAACGTCGTGGCCGAAATGGCCTCCCGTTGGGTTCTGGATGGAACCGCCAACACTCTGGTTGCCGTCCAACGAAGCGAGGCGGAAGCACGCCAGGCGATCGTATCGGACGTGATGGCACCGTTCGTTGCCGGCAGCCATCCTCTTTCACTTTGCGCATGGCTATCCGTTCCCGATCGTTGGACGGAAGAGGGTCTTGTGCGTGCGCTTGCCCGAAAAGGCGTCGCGGTCACGCCATCCGATCCGTTTGTTGCGGGCGGAGAGCGCCCGGTCGGCGGCATCCGCATCTGTCTCGGCGGACGCCTGTCTCACTCCGCACTTCGCTCGGCGCTCGAAACCGTTCGCAGCACCTTCGAGCAGCTGCCACCCGTCTTCGACGTCGGCTCGATCGTTTAGGCCAGCAATACGGGATTGGTTCGATGCCTGCGCCCGTCACAGGATCGAGCCGAGAAACTCCTTGGTTCGCTCTTGCCTTGGCGCGCTGAAAATCTCTTCCGGCTTGCCTTGTTCGCAGATACGCCCCTTGTCGAAGAAGCAGACGCGATCGGATACTTCGCGGGCAAAGCGCATCTCGTGGGTTACGAGCAGCATCGTCAGATCGTGCTCATGCGCGAGATCACGGATGACACCGAGCACTTCGCCGACAAGCTGTGGATCAAGCGCCGACGTCGGCTCATCGAACAACAGGACGCGCGGGCGCATGGCGAGGGCGCGGGCGATTGCGACGCGTTGCTGTTGGCCTCCTGAAAGCTGGCTGGGATACTGATCTTTCTTTTCCGAAAGACCGACCATGCGCAGCAGATCGACGGCGCGGCACTCGGCTTCCGCCCGCCCCAGCCCAAGCACGCGAATAGGCGCCTCAACGACATTGCGCAGCACGGTCATGTGCGGAAACAGATTGAAGCTCTGAAATACCATGCCGACATGGGTGCGGATCTGGCGCAGATGGGCTTCGCTCGCCAGGAACCGTCCTTTGCCGTTGTCCTGGTGGTAGGACATGCCCGCTAAGTGCAAGGCTCCCTCCTGGAAAGGTTCCAACGTCATCAGGATACGCAGAACAGTCGATTTTCCCGAACCGGAAGGGCCGATCAACGTCACCTTCTCGCCGGGCGCAACATCGAAACTGAAATTATCAAGCACGGTGAGGTGACCATAGCGCTTGGTCACATCTTGAAAGCGGATCAATGGTTGGGTCATCGCAGCGCAATTCCGTTTTTCGGCAACGTCTTTTCGAGCCAATGGATGGCTGCCGAGCAGACGAGCGTGAGGATGAGAAAGATCAAGCCGACAAGGGAAAGCGGCACCAGATATTCGAATGTCCGGTCACCAATGAGATTGGCAAGATTGAGCATGTCAACCACTGTGACGACGGACAGGACAGGCGTTTCCTTCAACATGGAGACGAGATAGTTGCCCATGGCAGGCACGATGCGCGGAATCGCCTGCGGGATGATGATGTCCCAGTAGGTGCGGCCGCGACCGAGATTGAGTGCTGTTGCGGCTTCCCATTGCCCACGCGGCACCGCATCCAGACCGCCGCGATAGACCTCCGACGTATAGGCTGAGTATTGCAGGCCGAGCGCCAGCGCGCCGGTGAGGAAGGCGGGCAGGACGATGCCGTAAATCGGCAGTACATAGTAGAGAAAGAAGAGCTGGACGAGCAGCGGCGTATCGCGGAGGAATTCGATGACGAACGCCGTCGGCCATGAGATTACGAGGAAACGGCTTCGCCGCAACAGGGCGAAGACCAGGCCAAGAATGAGAGCAATCGCAAAGCCGACGGCGGCGGCCTCCAGCGTTACGATCAGCCCAATGCCGAGAATGGGCAGGATCGACCATGCGAAAGACAACGTTGTCGATGTATCCCAGGTGAAGCCATACATCATGCAGGCGCCCTCCCTGGGAACGCGGCACCGCGACGAAAGATCGTCTCCAGCCAGCGCATGAAGGCAACCAGAATGAGTGCCATGATGAAATACCCAATGAGCGTCAGTGAATAGATAGTGACACTGTCCAGCGTAATGTTGCGCAATTGCTGTGCCTGAAACGTCAAGTCGCTGATGGAAATCAACGATACCAGAGCGGTATCTTTGAGGTTCTGGACGGCGAGATTGCCAAAGGCCGGCATCATCTCGACGACGGCCTGCGGCAGGACGATGCGAAAGAGCGTCTGCCCTTGCTTGAAGTTCAGCGCGCGCGCCGCCTCGTGCTGTGAATCGGGAACGGACTGCAACGCACCGCGCACGACTTCGGCGCCATATGCGCCAATATTCAGGGCCAGACCGGCAATACCGGTCGTGATGGGATCGAAGGAAATCCCGATCAGCGGCAACGCGTAGTAAAGCCAGAAAAGCTGCACCAGCAGCGACGTACCGCGAAAGATCTCGATATAAACGATCGCGATCCAGGATAGCAGCCGTCCGCCCGCAAAACGCGCAAGGCCGGCCGCAAAAGCAAAACCTGCACCGAGTAACGTCGAGGCGATGGCTATAAGCGCCGTCACCTCCGCGCCCTTCAGCAATGCCGGCAGATAGTGTGTCCAGCTCATGTTCTGATCACCTCCATTCCGGAATGGGAGGGGCTGAAGGCCGCGGCGGCCTGGCCGCCACGGCGTTCGTGTCTATCATCCTTAGCGTTACTTGCCCGCGCAAAGGTCTTCGGTGCTCTTCGTGCGTGCCGCCTCTACGCTTTCGGCGCTGAGACCATAGGACATCAGGATCTTCTTATAGTCATCCGTCTTCTTGAAGGCCTCAAGAGCGGTGTTGAACGCCTTATAAAGTTCCTTGTCCTCAGGTCGGAAATCAAAGCCGCCATAGCTCCTGGCGGACTTTCCGTTGATGACCGGATCGGTGAAAGGCTCTGCATGCTCGACATTCGTGCTGCCCTGGACAAGCTTGGCTACGGTCAATTCGGTTGCGGCATAGGCGTCGGCACGGCCGGTCTGGATCGTGGACAGCGCATCCGCATTCGCCTGGATCATGACGATTTGCGAGTCCGGAATGCCAAGACCATGGAAGAAGTCGAGTTGATCGGCGCCCGATACGATCGCGATCTTGAGCGACGGATCCTTCTTGATGTCCTCATAGGAGTGCAGGTTTTTCGGATTGCCCTTCGGCACCAGCAGTCCCTCGCCGTAGCTCGAGTTCGGCGTGGTGAACTGCACCTGCTTGCAGCGTTCCGGCAGAATATTCTGTTCGGCGGCCACGAAATCGAAGCGCCTGGCCTTCAGGCCGGGGATTAACGATCCGAATGGCGTCACAGTCCATTCGACTTCCTTGACACCCATCGACTTCAAGACAGCCGCAGCGACGTCGGGGCCGATACCCTTGGCAGCACCACTCTCGTCCATGAAGCTGTAGGGAACCTCATTGGCGCTGGCGCCGCGGATATAGCCATCTTTTTTGATCTGCTCGAGACTGGCGGCATGGGCGGATGCGGAAAGGCCAATGGCAAGACCTACGGCGGCTACACTGCGGTAAAAATTCGATCTCATGGTTCACTCCTCTGTGGTTGAATTCCGTAATCGGCTGTCCGGTATTCCGGATCTTTGCCGCAACGGTTGCGATCCGCGCCGCGTTGCCGCGGCGCGGCAATTCAGGGGCCTTCCGTCAAAATCGCAACGACGGCCAGGCAATCGCCGGTCTTGATGAGGCCGGGAAAATGACGCGCGGCAAGAACACCATCCAGCGCTGCCCGATAGTCAAAAGGTGCAGACCCGGTGCGGCCGATCGGGTGAATCCGGGCAATGATCTCGCCGGCCGCAACCTGGTCGCCAAGATCCCTCAGCGGCTCGAAAAGCCCATCCGCCTCGGCAAAAACAAAACAATCCGACGACGGCATATCGAGCCATTGCGTCGCCTCGATTTCCGGCGAACCGGCAACGATTCCCGTATGCTTCAGCACGTTCAGGACGCCGCGCCTGGCAATGGAAGCCGTACGCGCTGATATGGTTCCACCGCCCGAAAGTTCGGTCGTCACAAAGACCTTGCCCATCTCTTCGGCTGCCGTGTCGTACATGCCGGCGGCATCGATCTCGATCATGCGCATGGAATAGGGGGCCGAGAATGCGCCCACGCCATCGAAGCAGGCTTTCTCCTGTCGCTTGTCCGGCAGAGCATGTGCTGCGGCGTAGGGCAGGAAATCAAGAGTACGACCACCCGAATGAAAATCGAGCACGATGTCAGCGAGCGGCAACAGGTAGCGCGTGAAGTAATCCGCTATCTTCTCGGTCAGGCTGCCATCGGGTCGACCGGGGAAACTCCGGTTGAGATTGCCCTTGTCTATCGGTGAAGTGCGCGTCGCCGCCTGAAAGGCGGGATAGTTCATCGCCGGTACGATGATGATCCTACCCTTGACCTCGTCCGCCTTCAGCGTCCGGGCGAGATCGAAGAGCGCAACCGGCCCTTCATATTCATCGCCATGATTGGCGCCGGTCAAAAGCGCAGTCGGCCCTTCGCCGTTTTTGATGACGCAAACGGGGATCATGATCGAACCCCATGCGGAATCATCTCGAGACCAGGGCAAGCGTAGATGGCCATGCTGTATGCCGTCACGATCGAAATCGACGGTCGGAGTTACGGGAGATGGTCGTTTGACAATCGTCATGCTGTTCATCTCGACCGTCACTTCACCACAAGTTGGCGCGGAACACTGGAAAGGCACTCGACCCCGCTTTCAGTGATGACAATGCTTTCCGTAATCTCCATGCCCATGGTTTCAAGCCAGAGGCCCGTCATAAAGTGAAATGTCATGCCCGGGCGCAGCTCGTTGCGATCACCGGCGCGAAGGCTCATGGTCCGCTCGCCCCAGTCGGGCGGATAAGACAGACCGATCGAATAGCCCGTGCGGTTATCCTTGACGATCCCGTATTTCTTCAGGACTGCGAGAAAGGCGTTGGCAATATCCTCGCAGACATTGCCGGGCTTGGCGGCAGCAAGACCGGCCTCCATGCCCTCGAGCGTCGCCTTTTCCGCATCCAGAAAAGCTTGTGTTGGCTTGCCGAGGAAGACCGTTCGCGACAGTGGGCAATGATAGCGGCGATAACAGCCGGCGATTTCGAAGAAGGTGCCTTCGCCGGTCTTCATCGTCTTATCGTCCCAGGTCAAATGCGGAGCAGATGCATCCGCCCCAGACGGCAAAAGAGGCACGATGGCAGCGTAGTCGCCGCCGAAGCCGTCAACGCCGCGGATGCCGGCGTCGTAGATTTCCGCGACGAGATCGGACTTGCGAATACCGGGCTCCACCTTGTCGACGATCCGTCGGTGCATGGCCTCTACGATGCGTCCGGCCTTGCGCATATAGTCGAGTTCAGTTGCACTCTTGACGGCGCGCTGCCAGTTCACCAGCCCTTGCGCATCCTTGAAGTGCGCATTCGGCAAGTGCTTGACGAGCGAGGCATAGGCTGCGGCGGTGAACCAGTAATTGTCCATTTCGACGGCGATCGAGGCGTTCGACCAACCGCGCTCTTCGATCAGCTTGGACAGCAGGTCCATCGGATGACGCTCATTGGATTGAACGTAGTGATCCGGATAGCCGACGATGTTGTCGTGGGCGAGATAGGCCGTTCGTTTGGCGCCATTGGCATCCTGACCACGACCGAACCAGATCGGTTCGCCAGACCCAGGCACCACCACGCATTGATGCACATAGAAAGACCAGCCATCATACCCGGTCAGCCAATGCATATTGGAAGGATCGGTGACGATAACGAGATCGACACCGGCCTTTTCCATGGCGCGGCGCGTCCTGGTGAGCCGTTCGGCATATTCGGCGCGGGTGAAATTGAGGATCGGTTCGCTCACGCTGGGTCTCCTGATGCTTTCGCTGTTTCAATTGCCTGCCCCGCGCCGGCTGAGACGGCGCGGCGATACGCAAGCGTGGCAATGGCGGTGTCCTGCACACCGGTTCCGGTCAAATCGCAAAGGGTGATCGCCTCACGAGATCGGCGACCAGCCGCCTTGCCGACGATAATGGCGCCAAGTTCCGGAAAGTCGGTACTGTCAGTCACAAGTCCGGCGGCGATCGCATGATGAAGTTCACCAAGCCGGCGTGTCTGCTCCAGACTGTCGGCGACATAGGGTGCGGCTTTGACGATCGCACCCGGATCGATCTCGTTCTTATGCTCAGCATCGGAGCCCATGGCGGTGATGTGCTGGCCGGGCTCCAACCAGGCGGCGTCAACGATCGGCTCGGGCGAAGGCGTCGTGGTCACGATGATATCGGCACCACGGCAGGCTCGTTCGGCCTCCGCTTTCGCCGTTACGGGAAATCCGAGCTCCGCCGTCAGTTCCCCAGCGAGCTTTTCTGCTTTTGCCAGATCCCGCGCCCAGATCCGGGCGGTCTCGATCGGCCGCACGAGCGTAAGGGCACGTAACTGCAGGCGGGCTTGCATGCCGGCACCCAAAATTGCAGCAACCCGGGCATCCGGTCGAGATAGGTGTCGCGCGGCCACGGCGCCGGCGGCTGCGGTGCGCACGTCCGTCAGATAGCCGTTGTCGAGCAACAGCGCCTCGACGAGGCCCGTGTGCGCCGACAACAGCATCATCAATCCATTGGTGCTGGGCAGGCCAAGTGACGGATTGTTGAAGAAACCAGGACTCACCTTGATCGCGAAACTGTCGAGATCGGGGACATAAGCCGTCTTCACATCGACCTCGCCGCAATGGGCAGGGATATCCAGCCGCATGATCGGTGGCATTTTCACCGCTTTTGTCGCGAGCGACGCAAACGCCTGTTCAACGCAATCGACGGCATCTCCGTCGAGCAGGACAATTTTGCGAAGATCAGTTTCCGTGAGGATCCGCACACGGGTCATCGCGCCACTCCCCTCTCGTACCCATCGACGATTGCGCGATGGGCAACAGGATCAATATTGCCGCCGGACACAACGACAACGAGCGGGCCATCAGCTTTGACTTTGCGTGCGAGTAAGGCCGCTATTCCGACTGCGCCCGCCCCTTCGACGGTCTCACCCTCAATTCTGGCTGCGTGGTGAATGCCCGCCGCAATCTCCTCCTCGCCAAGCAGGATGACATCGTCGAGAAGGTCGCGGCACATCTGGAAGGTCAGGCGGTTGTCCAAGCCAATGCCGCCGCCGAGCGAATCCGCCAGTGTTTCAACTTCCTGGACATTGGTCGGCACGCCCGCCGCTAGGCTTGCCGCCATCGCCGCTCCCCGCTCCATCGAAACGCCGACAATCCTTGCCGAAGATCGGCGGCCCTTGATCGCGGCCGCTACGCCCGATGCAAGCCCACCACCGGACAAAGGCACCAGGACGACAGCCGTCTCCGGCAAGTCGCTTGCAATCTCCAATCCGAGCGTTCCCTGGCCGGCGATTACAGCGGCATCGTCGAAGGGCGGCACGAAGTACATGCCCTTCTGGCGGACCAGGTGTTCGGCCTCAAGCATGGCATCGTCCTGTGAACGGCCAGCGGTGTGAATCTCTGCGCCGAGGTGTCTGATCGCCTCGACCTTGTTGGCGGGAACCAGTGTCGACATGCAAATCATCGCCCGTGCACCCAACGCCTTCGCGGCATAGGCGACGGCCCTGCCATGATTGCCGGTGGACGCCGTTATCAGCCCTCGCGAGCGCCTGCCCTGGTCCAGGCGCAGGATAGCGTTCGTGGCACCGCGCAGCTTGAAGCTGCCGGTCCTTTGATGGTTTTCCAGCTTGAGATATACCGCAACACCCGCACGCTCAGATAAGGCCAACGAGGCCCGAAGCGGCGTTCGCAGCACATGAGCAGAAATCTGCTTCTGCGCGACCTCGATTTCGTGCAGGGTCACTGGCCTGGTCATGCTGCCCACCGATATCTTGCAATTAAAGCGACAGCTATCACCACGATCTTCAGCTTCTCCCGCATTGGACGCTCAAGGCAGCAGCGTGGGAGAGGTAATGTATCATGTCAATATTTATATTGTTTCATTACAATTATAGATTCGCGGTCCTTGGATTTTCATCCGGGCGCCTTTGTCTCGCCCACACCCCCTCCCATTCGTCGTTGCACAGCTTGCCGCCGGTGATTTGGCTGGAGAAATCCCCGAAATGGTCTGCTCTGGGACTTGTTCCCTGGCCGCTTACAATTTGGGAACAAACTTCCCGGATGGCCGTTCGTTCCCATGAGCAAAGAAGGAGGAACGACTGATGGATCATAGCAATCACATACGACTGACCGAGGATGAACTCACACAAGCCAATCTGGAGGGCGCATCCATCTATGGAACCGACGACCATAAGATCGGATCGGTTGATCACGTGCATGGAGCTGGCGGTGGCAGCAGCGTCGTGATCGACGTTGGCGGCTTCCTTGGTATCGGTGCAAAGCCGGTGTCGGTTCGAGTGACCGATCTCGACTTCATGCGTGACGAGAGCGGCCAGATCCATGGCGTGACATCATGGACCAAAGATCAGTTGAAGGCGCTGCCAGAGCATCACGATTAACACGCGAGCTCGACGGCAGCGCTGAACGCCTGGCTTGCAATTGAATGGCAGCGCGACGTCAACGTTATCTTTGGCGAGATATACGTCTTGCCACACCTGCATACATGGATGAGCGCAAAGAAGCGCCAATTGTTCCGGTTATCCGCATCCCCACAGACAGCTGATGATCGAAGAGCTGCTCGACGATCAGATGCACCACCTGCTTTAGCTATAACGGCTGAATGGCTTCATCAGCCTATAAATCGGTGTGGGCCGCCGCTTGCAGCGCCGCCACAGCCGCAAGCGGCGGCCATCAAGGACGTGCCCGTCTCCATTCAACCCATGAAGCGATGATCCAGAGCGTCAATGTAAGCTGTGGCCTTGCAGCGCGGTGGTTCACAAAGCCCACGCGCTCGACGCACCGTTCTCGGCGGGGCGGCGACGTTCCAAAATAGCGCTTGCGCACGCTAAATAATTAGGTAAGTTACCTAACAAATGGAAGCGAGCGCATGATTGCTGGAATAGATATTGGCGGCACCAAAACGCAGATCATTGCCGAACTGAACGGCAATACCGTCGGCGAGGCGGTCGTAAAGACGGCCGAATGGCGGGGG
>BFBZ01001911.1_pt1 | contig 12619 bp, 10 predicted proteins | sample 1888401 | NCBI WGS metagenome assembly BFBZ01 (sample SAMD00112614, study PRJDB3348) | symbiont metagenome | host: Chara braunii | reverse complement strand
CGGGACGGCTGGCTGCGAAGGGGCTGGTATCGTTTGCCGCCACCAACGGACCGGCGGTGCTTGCCGGCTCGGGCTCGGTGAAGCCGGTCTATTGCACCAACCCGATGTCCTTTGCCGCCCCCGCCGCCGATGGCGCACCGCTGGTCATCGACCAGTCGTCGAGCGCCACCGCCTTCGTCAACATCCGCAAGGCGGCCGAGGACGGCAAGAAAATCCCTGAAGGCTGGGCGCTCGACGCCAGCGGCAATCCGACGACCGATCCGGCCGCGGCCATGAAGGGCGCGATGCTTGCCTTCGGCGGCCAGCGCGGCGCCAACATCGCGCTGATGGTCGAAGTGCTGGCGGCCGGACTGTCGGGCGCCAACTGGTCGCTCGACGCACCGTGGTTCACCGGTGGCCCGGACAGCCCGGGAACCGGCCTCTTCGTGCTTGCGATCGAACCCAAGCTGCTCGATCCAGATTTCGAGCAACGGATGAAGGACCAGCTCAACCGGCTGAAGCGACGTTATGGCGTGCATGTCCCAGGCCGCTCGCGAGCAGAGGCAGCGGAGAAGGCGGCGGCACGGGGAATCACGGCTTCCAAGGCCGTGGTGCAGCGCATCTCCGAATTCGCCGCCCGCTATTCTTCTTGACGAAATCCTCGTCTGCGAGACGCTATCTTGTGACCTCGCTGAACCTTTTCACGCCTCGCGGCGACCAATAGCTGTCCGGGTCGGGGTTTGCCCGGTCGGTGTCTCCTGCCGGATGCGTCCAGGGCCGGGGCGGGCGTCTTACGCCACGCTGGTACCGTCTCAGGTCAGGCCGTCTCGTTGGACCCTGATTTCGACATGAGCGTCACCCGGAAAGCCCCGCTACGGCGGGGTTTTCTGCGTTTGTCCCCGCATTCGATAAAACATGACTGCGATAGTTAACTTTTGTTAACTTGACTTGACGGGAACCATCGGGCGTCTGCCAGGGATGATCACAAGAACAGGAGCTACGATGTCCGCAACCACCGACGCTTCCCGCGGCAGCCTCATCATTCCCGTGCTCGGCCGCCTGTACTCGTCGCTGCATGACACCAGCGAAACTGTTCTGCGCGTTGTCGCCGGCGCGCTCCTCACCATCCATGGCTCGCAGAAAATAACCAATCCCTTCGGCGCCGCCGAAATGGTCGAGGGCCTCGGCTTCTATCCCGGTGCTTTCTGGTCGTTGCTCCTGGCGTGCACCGAATTCTTCGGCGGCATTTTCGTCGCCATCGGCCTTTTGACGCGCCCGGCGGCTTTCGCAGGCATGTTCGTGCTCCTGGTCACGGTCTGGTTCCACTGGGTCACCATGGGCCAGGGTTTTTCGGGTGCCGAAAAGTCGCTGCTGTGGTCGGCGATCCTGTTCTTCTTCGTCATCCGTGGCGGCAACCGCCAGTCGGTCGACGCGCGCATCGGCAAGGCATTCTGAAGCACTTTTATCCTGACGCAATTCCGGACGGAAAACCGCCTCGCACTTTTCCTGGGACTGCTCTGGAAGCAAGGGCATCGGCGACAACGCGTCCCCTTTGCCTTTGGCGCGAAACGGATTATGAAACGGCTCAGCCAAGGCCTCGCAAGATCTTGGCCCAGTTAACATCTGGAACGTACGCCGGAGCCAGCCATGACCGAAATCCTGCAGACCCCCAAGCTCATCGTCGTGTTCGGAGGGTCCGGGTTTGTCGGGCGGCACGTGGTGCGGGCGCTGGCCAAGCGCGGCTACCGCATCCGGGTTGCCTGCCGCCGTCCCGATCTCGCCGGCCATCTGCAGCCGCTCGGCAATGTCGGCCAGATCCAGCCCGTGCAGGCCAATGTGCGCATGCGCTGGTCGGTCGACCGCGCGGTGCAGGGCGCCGACCATGTCGTCAACCTGGTGGCCATCCTGAATGAGAGCGGCCGGCAGAAATTCACCTCCGTCCATGAATTCGGCTCCCGCGCCGTCGCAGAGGCGGCGCGTTCCGTCGGCGCCGGCCTCACCCATGTCTCGGCGCTGGGCGCGGATGCAAAGTCCGGATCGGACTACGCGCGCACCAAGGCGCTCGGCGAAAAGGCGGTGCTGGACACGATCAAGGACGCCGTCATCTTCCGGCCCTCGGTCAATTTCGGACCGGAGGATGAATTCTTCAACCGTTTCGCCAACATGGCGCGCTATTCGCCGGTCCTGCCGCTGATCGGTGGCGGGCAGACCAAGTTCCAGCCGGTCTATGTCGGCGACGTCGCCGAAGCCGTGGCGCTCTCGGTCGACGGCAAGGTCAAGGGCGGCCAGATCTACGAGCTTGGCGGACCCAGCGTGCTTACCTTCAAGGAATGCATGCAGGAACTGCTCACCGTGATCGACCGCAAGCGCCTGCTGGTGCCCGTCCCGTGGTGGGTGGCCAACATCCAGGCCTCCATCCTCGGACTGCTGCCCAACCCATTGCTGACCAAGGACCAGGTGATGCAACTGCGCGAGCACAACGTCGTCTCCGAGGCCGCGGTCAAGGCCAACCGGACATTCGCCGGCCTCGGCATCCAGCCGCAGTCGATCGGAACGATCCTGCCCAGCTATCTCTGGCGCTACCGCCCGGCCGGGCAATTCCAGCAGCGCAAGCCCGCAGCTTAATCAGGCTGCGGAGGCACAAGCTGGACAATCGGGTTAGCGCGGCGTTACCCGCATCGGCAGCCCGCCCTGCGGCTGGGTGGTCAGTTTCTGGACCGGCCAGGGTTTCGTATCGGCCGTAGTGTCGAAGCGGAAGCGCGACAGCACGATCGCCAGCGCGATGATCGCCTCCTGCATGGCGAAGCTGGCGCCAATGCAGACGCGCGGGCCCGCGCCGAACGGCAGATACTGGAACCGGTCGATCTTCTCGCGATTTCCCGGATGGAAGCGCTCGGGCAGGAAAGCGTCCGGCCTGTCCCACAGTTTCCGGTGGCGATGGACGACCCACGGCATCACCAGAACGGCGGCGTGCTTGGGGATGTAAAGATCCTTCCACATTTCCGGCACGATCGGCTCGCGGTTGATCGACGGCGCCGGCGGATACAGCCTGAGCGCCTCGTCGAAAGCGGCGCGGGKGAACGGCATGGCGTCGAGCCATTTCGTCGGATCGGGCTCGCGCGCCAGCACGGCGTCGATCTCCTGCTCGACCCTGTCGCGCTCCCACGGGGATTCGGCGAGGCAATACAGCGTCCAGCCGAGCGCGCGCGCCGTGGTCTCATGGCCGGCGCCGATGAAGGTGATGATGTTGTCCTCGACTTCCGAGCGCGTCAGCCCGTCCGGCCCTTCGGCCTTGAGCAGCAGCGTGAGGAAATCCTGCGGCACGCCATCGGGATCGCGCCGGAACCTCTCCTCGCGCATCTTGACCGTGTCGGTCACGATCTTGCGGAAATAGGCCATGGTCTTGCGGCCGCGAATGCGCGTCAGCCGCGGCAGCCAATCAGGTGCGCGCAACAGGTCGAGCGGATCGACGCGACCCATGGTTTCGAACAGGCGGTCGATCTCGTTGGCGAAACTGCCAGGCTCGCCGGCGATCTCGCCCGAAAACAGCGTTTCGGCCAGGATATCGTAAGTCAGCAGCGTCATGTCGTGGGCGATGTCCGACGTGCCGCCCTCTTCGTAGCGGGTGACGAATTCCTGCGTGCGCTTCAGCATCGGCTGGGCAAAGCCGAAGATGTGGCGCGGCGTGAACACCGGCGCCATCGCCTTGCGCGAGCGCTTCCAGACCTCGCCCTCGGCTGTCAGCAGGCCGTCGCGCAGGATCGGTCGCAGGATTTTTTGGCGCACCGTCGCCATCTTGTAGTTCTTGGCATTGTCGACCAGCACGTGGCGGATGAGGCCGGGATCATTGGCGATGACCAGCGGGCCGCCGGCGCCCTTGGCCGAAATCCAAGGCTCGTTGTAGGTCTGCTCGCCCCACAGTTCGAGCGGGTTGCGGTAGACGATGCGGATCATCTCCAGCGTCGAAGGCGGCGTGGTGCGCGGCTTCGGTGCGGGGGGAATGAATGGGGCGGGCTGCGTGTCCATGAAGTGCTCCGCTGTCGCATTCAATGTAGTGACTGGCAAGGCAGGCGTCCATGTGACCGAACGGCAAGGCTAGCGTAGACATGCCGCCCCGTTGCGACAGAAGGGGCGCAGCCGAGTGCCATGGCCTCGAAGAGAACCGCTCGCCGGAATGTGACCGGTTACCGGAAGGTGCCTTCTTGTTGCCCGTGTGTGAATGTCTTAGGTGGCGGTCACCAACAGATACTGTCAATCAGCAGGAGTTCGCGCCTTGAAGCACCAGTTGAACATCATTATCGGCAGCACGCGCCCTGGCCGCGCCGGGCCGGTATTTGCGCAATGGCTGGAGATTTTCGCGCGCGAACACGGAAAATTCGAACCGGTGCTGACGGACATTGACACGTTCGACCTGCCGGTGCTGGACGAACCGCATCATCCGAGGCTCGGCAACTACCAGCAGGCGCACACGAAAGCCTGGTCCAAGGCGATCGATGGCGCCGACGCCTTCGTTTTCGTGGCGCCGGAATACAATTATTTCGTGGCGCCGGCGATCGTCAACGCGGTCGATTATCTGTCGCGGGAATGGCAGTACAAGCCAGCCGCGATCCTCAGCTATGGCGGTGTTTCCGGTGGTTTGCGCGCGGCGCAATCGATCAAGCCGCTGCTGACCTCGGTGAAGGTGATGCCTATACCCGAAGGCGTGGTGCTGCCGATGTACCAGAAGCTGTTCGACGAGAACGGCGCATTCCAGGCCAGCGAACAGGTCCGTGGCAGCGCCACCACCATGCTGGACGAGCTGCTGCGCTGGAGCGAGGCGCTGAAACCGATGCGTTCCTGAGCGAACCCAGCCGGTTCGCTTCATGCTTACGCCGGATGCAGGCGTCGATTGGCGCCCACGCTGCGTGCGATTGGCTGGTCACAATCGAGGCCAGCAAGGGATAGCCGACCACAGGTCGTCTATCCCTTGGGAAATGCCCGCAAACCTTGGAAAAACCGCCTTTAGCGCCTATATCTAGCGGGTATGAGACGCGCGATTCGGGGCCGATTTTTCGCGCTGCAAAAGCGGCATCAAGACAACAGGTTTTCATGAGCGACCAGACAGACAGCGCCAACGGCGCGCAGGCCGAATACGGCGCCGATTCCATCAAGGTTTTGAAGGGGTTGGACGCCGTGCGCAAACGGCCCGGCATGTATATCGGCGATACCGACGATGGTTCGGGCCTGCATCATATGGTCTATGAGGTGGTGGACAACGCCATCGACGAGGCGCTGGCCGGCCATGCGGACCTCGTCACCGTAACGCTCAATCCTGACGGCTCGGTGACGGTGATCGACAATGGGCGGGGAATTCCCACCGATATCCACACCGGCGAAGGCATTTCGGCCGCCGAAGTGATCATGACCCAGCTGCATGCCGGCGGCAAGTTCGACCAGAACTCCTACAAGGTCTCCGGCGGCCTGCATGGCGTCGGCGTGTCGGTGGTCAATGCACTGTCCGCCTGGCTGAAGCTGAAAATCCGCCGCAACGGCCAGATCTTCGAGATGAGCTTCACCCATGGCAATGCCGACGCGCCGCTGAAGGCGACGGGCAGCTATGAGCAGAACAAGCAGCCGGGCACCTATGAAGGACGCAGCGGCAGCCAGATCACCTTTTTCCCGTCCGCCGAAACCTTCACCATGGTGGAGTTCGACTTCGGCACGTTGGAACACCGGCTGCGCGAACTGGCCTTCCTGAACTCCGGCGTGCGCATCGTACTGACCGATGCCCGCCATGCCGACGTCGTGCGCCATGAGCTGCACTATGACGGAGGGCTCGAGGAATTCGTCAAATATCTCGACCGGGTCAAGAAACCGCTGATCGACAAGCCGATCGCCATCAAGGCTGAGCGGGACGGCATCACCGTCGAAGTCGCCATGTGGTGGAATGACAGCTACCACGAGAACGTGCTGGCCTTCACCAACAACATCCCGCAACGCGATGGTGGTACGCACCTGGCCGGCTTCCGCGGCGCGCTGACGCGCCAGATCACCGGCTATGGAGAATCCTCTGGCCTGACCAAGAAGGAAAAGGTCGGGCTGATCGGTGACGATTGCCGCGAGGGGCTGACGGCCGTGCTTTCGGTCAAGGTTCCCGACCCTAAATTCTCGTCGCAGACCAAGGACAAGCTGGTCTCGTCCGAAGTGCGCCCGGTGGTGGAAGGGCTGGTCAACGAGGCGCTCGGCACCTGGCTCGAAGAACATCCGGCCGAAGGCAAGGTTGTCATCGACAAGGTGATCCAGGCCGCGGCGGCGCGCGAAGCCGCGCGCAAGGCGCGCGACATCACCCGCAAGAGTTCGCTTGGCGTCACCTCGCTGCCCGGCAAGCTTGCCGACTGCCAGGAGCGCGACCCGGCGAAATCCGAAATCTTCATCGTCGAGGGTGATTCCGCCGGCGGCTCGGCCAAGGGGGGGCGTTCACGCCAGAACCAGGCCATCCTGCCGCTGCGCGGCAAGATCCTCAATGTCGAGCGCGCCCGCTTCGACCGCATGCTCGGCTCCGACATGATCGGCACGCTGATCACGGCGCTCGGCACCTCGATCGGCAAGGACGAGTTCAACGCCGACAAGCTGCGCTACCACAAGATCATCCTGATGACCGACGCCGACGTCGACGGCGCCCACATCCGCACACTGCTGCTCACCTTCTTCTTCCGGCAGATGCCGGAGCTGATCGAGCGCGGCCATCTCTACATCGCCCAGCCGCCGCTCTACAAAGTGACGCGCGGCAAGAGCTCGCAATACATCAAGGACGAAAGCGCCTTCGAAGAATTCCTGATTGCGTCTGGACTGGAGGAAGCCTCGCTCACGCTTGGCTCGGGCGAGGTCAGGATCGGCCAGGACCTGCGCAGTGCCATCGACGATGCGTTGGCCGTGCGCCAACTCATCAACGGGCTGCACACGCGCTATAACAAGGGCGTGGTGGAGCAGGCCGCGATCGCGGGCGGGCTCAATCCCGATGTCTTCTCCGATCTCGGCCGCGCCAATGCCATGGCCGAACGCGTCGCCAAGCGGCTGGACATCATCGCCGAGGACACAGAGCGCGGCTGGATCGGCCGCATGTCGACCTCGAATGAGGGGACCGGCGGCTATGTGTTCGAACGCACCGTGCGCAGCGTCAAGGAATACGCGCATCTGGATCTCGGGTTGATCAATTCGGCCGATGCGCGCCAGCTCGACCGCTACGCCCCGCGCCTCAGCGAGGTCTATGACGTGCCGCCGGTGCTGCGCCGCAAGGAAGTCTCAGAGACGATCTCGGGACCTCTGGCGCTTCTCAACGCCGTCTTCGCCACCGGCCGCAAGGGTCTGACCATGCAGCGCTACAAGGGCCTTGGCGAGATGAATGCCGAGCAGCTCTGGGAAACCACGCTCGACCCGAATGTGCGCTCGCTGCTGCAGGTCAAGGTCAACGACGCCACCGATGCAGACTCGCTGTTCTCGCGGCTGATGGGTGACGAGGTCGAACCCAGGCGTGAATTCATCCAGGAAAACGCGTTGTCGGTGGCCAATCTGGATATCTGAGGCACCATCGTTTTTGAGACATTGGCGCGCCCCCGGCGCGCCAATGTCGTTTCTGCCGTAGAAAAAACATTTGAGGACCGGGCGGAACGGAAGGTCATCCAAGACATTGTGACAGCATCGATCACAATTTCTCACAGGAGGCCTTCATGGGACGCGGCATTTTGCTCTGGTTGCTCGGGATTCCGATTCCAATCATCATTCTCATCATGCTTTTCGTACGGTAGGGGGATTTTATGCAGTCCACCCTATCGGCTGTCGACATTTCTCCCACCACCGAATCCTCTTCAACCGCCGTCAGTTGGGGACCAATCATTGCCGGCGCCTTCGCGGCATCGACATTGACCTTTATCCTCATGCTGCTCGGGTCCGGGCTTGGGCTGACAATGGTTTCGCCATGGTCCGGCTCGGGCGCCTCGATCACGACCTTCGCGGTGTCAACCGCGATCTGGCTGGTCATCGTGCAATGGCTGTCGTCCGGCGTCGGTGGCTACCTTGCAGGGCGCCTGCGCACGAAATGGGTCGGCGTTCATACCGATGAAGTGTATTTCCGCGACACCGCGCATGGCTTCCTGGCCTGGGCGCTGGCAACCCTGCTCGTTGTTGGTGTGCTCGGCTCAGCACTGTCATCGGTCCTGGGTTCGGGCGTGCAGGCCGCCTCGACCGTCGCTTCAGGCGCCGCGATGGGTGCGTCAGCGGGGGCATCTTCGAGTGTCAGCGGCGCTTCTACCGACAATGCAACGTCCTATCTGGTGGATTCGTTGTTCCGTCCGGCCGATGCCAGCAGGCTCGCCGCGGCCAACCCGCAGAATGACGCGGCGGCTGCATCGCAGGCGTCCCGCATCCTGATCGCAAGTGCAGCGGCAGGCGAGGTTTCGGCAGAGGACAAGACCTATCTGTCGCAGCTGGTCGCCGCGCGCACCGGCCTCTCGGAAGCCGATGCCAAGACGCGGGTCGACACGATCCTGGCCAAGGTCCAGGACGCCAAGGTCAAGGCCAAGCAGGCCGCGGACACCGCCAGGAAAGGCAGCGCGACTTTTGCCCTGCTCGGCGCGTTGTCTCTGGTCATAGGCGCCTTCATTGCCAGTGCGGCCGCGGCCCTCGGCGGCAGGCAACGCGACGACGAGGAAGCACTGTTCATCACCAGCCGCTGAACGGGCTTGTACCCTTGAAATCCAAAAGCCCGGCCGCAGCAGGCCGGGCTTTTCTTATGGGTGGAGTTGTCCGCGCTGAAGGCGCTCAGTGATCCATGGCCTTGACGATTTCTTCCGTCATCTTCTTGGCGTCGCCGAGCAGCATCATGGTGCCATCCTTGTAGAACAGCGTGTTGTCGATGCCGGCGTAGCCGGAGCCGAGCGAACGCTTGACGAACAGGCAGGTGCGGGCCTTGTCGACGTCAAGGATCGGCATGCCGTAGATCGGCGACGACTTGTCGTCGCGGGCGGAGGGGTTGGTGACGTCGTTGGCGCCGATGACATAGGCGACATCGGCCTGCGCGAACTCGGAGTTGATGTCCTCCAGTTCGAACACCTCGTCATAGGGCACGTTGGCTTCGGCGAGCAGCACGTTCATGTGGCCGGGCATGCGGCCGGCGACCGGGTGGATGGCGTATTTCACGTCGACGCCGTTGGCCTTGAGCTTGTCGGCCAGTTCGCGCAGCGCGTGCTGTGCCTGGGCGACCGCCATGCCGTAGCCCGGCACGATGATGACCTTCTGCGCGTTCATCATCAGGTAGGCAGCGTCATCGGCCGAGCCCTGCTTGACCGTACGCTCGATGCCGTCATCGGCGGCGGCAGCCGTCTCGCCGCCGAAGCCGCCGAGAATGACCGAGATGAAGGAGCGGTTCATGCCCTTGCACATGATGTAGGACAGGATCGCGCCGGACGAGCCGACCAGTGCACCGGTGATGATCAGCGCCAGATTGCCCAGCGTGAAGCCGAGTGCGGCCGCGGCCCAGCCGGAATAGGAATTGAGCATCGACACGACGACTGGCATGTCGGCGCCGCCGATCGGGATGATCAGCAGCACGCCGAGCGCCAGCGAGGCGATGACGATCAGCCAGAACACCGCATAGCTCTGCGTGGTGACCAGCAGCACGATCAGCACGACCAATGCGATGCCCAGTGCGGCGTTGATGAAGTGGCGGCCGCCGATCATGATCGGCTTGCCGGACATGCGCCCGTCAAGCTTGAGGAAGGCGATGACCGAGCCGGTGAAGGKGATGGCGCCGATGGCGACGCCAAGGCTCATCTCGACCAGCGCCTGGGCATGAATGGCACCGACTTCGCCGATGCCGAAGCTGGTCGGCGCGTAGATGGCGGCAGCCGCCACCATGACGGCGGCAAGGCCGACGAGCGAATGGAACGCGGCGACCAGCTGCGGCATCGAGGTCATGGCGATGCGCCGCGCGGTGACCGCGCCGACAGTGCCGCCAATCGCGAGGCCAAGCACGATCAGGCCGAGGCCGCCCAGCGAAGGGGTTGCCAGCGCCAGCGTCGTGGCAATGGCGATGGCCATGCCGATCATGCCGTACATATTGCCCTGGCGGCTGGTGGTCGGATGCGACAGGCCGCGCAGCGCCAGGATGAACAGGATGCCGGAAATCAGATAGAGGAAGGAGGCGAAGCTGGCGTTCACGTCACTTGTCCTTCTTCTTGTACATGGCCAGCATGCGCTGGGTGACGAGGAAGCCGCCGAAGATGTTGACGGACACCAGCATCAGCGCGACGAAGCCGAAGCCGGTGGCAATGCCGGACGCCGAGATGCCGACGGCAAGCAGCGCGCCGACGACAATGACGGAGGAGATGGCGTTGGTGACGGCCATCAGCGGCGTGTGCAGCGCCGGCGTCACCGACCAGACGACATAATAGCCGACGAAGATCGCCAGGACGAAGATGGCGAAGCGGAAGACGAAGGGATCGATGGCGCCACCCGACAGAGCATGCGCGGCATCACCCGCCGCCTCGGCTCCGGGCGCGTTGGCCAGGTTATGGACCGCGAGCCGGACGGCGGCGCTTGCCTGGTCGAGCTGGTCGAGGGCTTTCTGCAGGGTCTGATCCATCACGCAATCCCCTTGGGCTTGGACGAGGTCGACTTGGGTGCAGCCGATTTGGGCGCAGCAGGTTTCTTTGGAGAGGCCGGTTTCTTCGCTGGCTTGGGCGAGGCGTCGGCGACCATCGTCTTGGCCGGGATCGCGGCCGGCTCGACATGCGGCTGTTCCGCGGCCTTGGCAAAGGCCGGATGAACCACACGGCCGCCGTCGGTCAGCATCGTTGCCTTGACCAGTTCGTCATCGCGGTTGATGGCGAGCGCCTTCGTTGACTTGTCGACCAGCGTTTCGACGAAGGTGAAAAGGTTCTTGGCATAGAGCAGCGAGGCCGATGCAGCGACGCGGCCGGGCACGTTGAGATGGCCGACAATCTTGACGTTGTTGGCGGTCGTGACCACTTGGCCCGGCACAGCGCCTTCAACATTGCCGCCGCGCTCGACCGCGAGGTCGACGATCACCGAGCCCGGCTTCATCGAGGCGACCATGGCCGCCGAGACCAGCTTCGGCGCGGGACGGCCGGGAATCAGCGCCGTGGTGATGACGATGTCCTGCTTGGCGATGTGCTCGGCGGTCAGTGCCGCCTGCTTCGCCTGGTATTCCTTCGACATCTCCTTGGCGTAGCCGCCGGCTGTCTCGGCCGCCTTGAACTCCTCGTCCTCGACGGCCAGGAACTTTGCGCCGAGCGAGGCGACCTGTTCCTTGGCGGCGGGACGAACGTCGGTGGCGGTGACGACCGCGCCGAGGCGACGCGCGGTGGCGATCGCCTGCAGGCCGGCGACGCCGACACCCATGATGAAGACCTTCGCGGCGGGAACCGTGCCCGCCGCCGTCATCATCATGGGCAGCGCCCGGTCATATTCCGAGGCGCCGTCGATCACTGCCTGGTAGCCGGCGAGATTGGCCTGCGAGGACAGGACGTCCATCGACTGGGCGCGCGTGATGCGCGGCATGAATTCCATCGAGAAGGCGGTGACGCCGGCCTTGGCAAGGGCTGCGACAGCAGCATCGTTGCCGTAGGGATCCATGATGGCGATGACCGCCGCGCCGGATTTGTAGCTCTTGAGCTCGGCATCCGTTGGCCGGCGCACTTTCAGCACCACGTCGGCCTTGGCGACATCGGCGGCCTTGCCAATGGCGGCCCCTGCCTTGGCGAAATCCTCATCGGGAATCCGCGACCTCGTTCCGGCGCCGGTTTCGACAATCACGTCGAAGCCCAGGCCGGCAAATCGCTTCACCGTATCTGGCGAGGCCGCAACGCGCGGTTCGTTCGCATCGAGTTCACGAGGAATGAAAACCGTCTGTCCCACCGCATGATCCTTTCGGCTGGAACCCTGTTGCCGCAAAGCGCCAGCCGGCATTCCGGCAGCGCCCTGGATAGAAAGGCTGGAAAACCTATCGGAGAATAAAGGCGCCGACGGCCAGGATCAGGACGAACAGGATGGTCGCCGAAAAGAAGCCGCCCGCGAAGAAGCCGAAAGCCATTGCTATGAGAAGAGCCGCGCAAAAAAGCGACCCGTATTTGGCCAGCATGAGGAAACCCGCATAGGTGCGGTCATGCTCGGCATAGTCCATCTTCGCGCCCAGTTCGACAGGACCGGTCGGCGAGTGATCAGCCATAGGAATACCCCTTCGAAGACATCTTTCAGGCACATAGCGAAAACCCGCGCCAAGGGCAATGGCGCTATTGCCGCATTGCTGCGGAGAAGTGCCTCAAAGGAAAGTTGAAGCCGGCAGGCGGCGCACCGCTGGCGCTCCGGTCCGGCGATCTTCATTGGCTTGCGGCCACAAGCTTGCAGCCATGCTGCCGAATTGCACCTTGAGCCTGGTTTCCGGTTCCAGCCACCTCATGCAGGAAGATGCCCCGGAACGATTGTGGCCGCGGCCCTGCGGTTCTTCGCCGGCTGAAAGGGCGCTGTCATCCAGCGAGATGCGGGAACAGGCCGAGCAGGCCGACAACGATCAGGTAGAGCGCTACGATGTAGTTCAGCAAGCGGGGCATCACCAGGATCAGCACGCCTGCGATCAGCGAGATGA
>BFBZ01001923.1_pt1 | contig 12626 bp, 10 predicted proteins | sample 1888401 | NCBI WGS metagenome assembly BFBZ01 (sample SAMD00112614, study PRJDB3348) | symbiont metagenome | host: Chara braunii | reverse complement strand
CCTCATGTGTACCACCCAGGCGGCCCATTGGTACCTGCGCCACGATCTGGGTCAGCACTTTTTCAGGAACCGCCATCACCATATCCGTACCAATATAACCCGGCGAAATGGTATTGACCGTCACCCCGTATTTAGCCACCTCCATGGCCAATGATTTGGTAAAGCCGTGCATGCCCGCCTTCGCAGCGCTGTAGTTTGTCTGCCCGAACTGCCCGCGCTGCCCGTTTACCGAGGAAATGTTGATGATCCGGCCGAAACTACGGTCTACCATGCCCTGAATGACGTGCCTGGTGCAGTTAAAAATACTGTTCAGGTTTGTGTTCACCACGGCGTACCAGTCTTCCTTTTTCATATTGATGAGGCGGCCATCACGCGTGATCCCCGCGTTGTTCACCAGCGTATCGATAGTGCCCACCTTGCCTTCTATCTCACCTATCATGCTGCCGGCACTGTCAAAATCGCTCACGTCGCCATAGAACAGCTCGATGTTGAAACCTTCCGATTTCATCTGCTCCATCCATTTATCGGCTTTCTCTTTTGTGTGGTAATTGCCTACCACGCGAAAACCATCTGTATACAACTTTTTGCACATGGCTGTGCCTAAGCCACCGGTAGCGCCGGTAACCAATACGATACGCTTGTTTGATTTATCCATAGGGGTAATTGATTGCGGGGTTGGGCGGGTGCAGGTTAATGATTATCTGATCTTGTCTACGTTCATCACCGTGGCTTCGCCGCTGGTGCATACGTTGCCGGTCTCTTTATCCTTGATGAGTGTTTCTATCACGGCACGGTTCTTATCCCTGATCACCTCCTTCACGGTGAATACCGCTTCATAAGGTGTATCTACATACATGGGTTTGAGGAAAGAGAGCGATTGCTTCAGGTAAATGGTACCTTCGCCCGGGAACAGGGTGCCAAACACCTTGCTGAAAAGCGATGCGCTCAGCATGCCGTGCATGATGGGGCGCTTGAACATGGTGCGGGCCGCATAATCGGGGTCTATGTGAACGGGGTTTTTGTCTCCTGTGACTTCTGCAAAACGGTTTACTTCATCCTGACTGAACTGAAAATCGTGCGTGTACGTTTGTGAACTTTCTATCATACCTGTTTGTTTGGTTTAGATTTGTGTACGAAAATAGCCGATGAATGATTCTTTTCAAAAGTAAAACTTGAATTCTTTTAGACAAATCACAATTCTAAAACGATAATTTAACATTTTTTTCATACGAACATACTTGACATGAATACCAAAAAATAGCGATCTTTGCGGCGAAATTTACAATTTAGGTTTTAACCTAACCAATTTCCGGGAGAATTTACCAAGCATAAACCATATAAATCACTAAAAAATGAAAACCAACAATCCCTTCATCGACAACATGATCGAAGCACAGGCAGCCGCTGTGAGCAATTTCATGGACACTACCAAAAAGTTTCAGAATGCATTTGCAAGCGGTAACATTGCCTCTGAAGGGCAAAACATTTACAAAGAATGGATCGAAAAGCAGGCCGGCCTTTTTACCGGTATGCCACATGCGGCCAGCGCTTTCACAAACGGCGAGAACAAAGCCGAAGAGTTTTTCAAAAACTGGTATAACCAGCAGATGAACAGCATGAAGCAAATGGCCGATTTCAACCAGGGCATTTACAGCAACATGATCAACTATGGCAAAAGCGCCAGCGATTATGCCAACAGCTACACCAGCATGAACAATGCCTGGACCAATATCTACAACAGCTGGATGCAAACGCTCAATGCCTCTTACGATACTTTTATGAAAAACCTGAACAACCCTTTCAATAAGGATATGTTCAAAAACATGTTTGAAGGCAACCAGGCCTATATGAACGCCCAGCAGCTGTTCCAGCCAATGCTGAAAGCCCTGCAGGCCGGCGATTTCAGCGTAGATACCTGGAAAACCATCTACAACCCTGAGAACTACAAAAAAGTAACTGAGCAGATGTTCAGCGGCTATTTCAGCAGCGCCAGCATGAAAGATATGTATGACGCAGCCATGAAGCAGGTACAGCATTTCTTTGCAGACCAGAACAACCTGGGCAAAGAATACTACGCCCAGATGCAGAATATGGCCAGCCAGTTCCCGAACATGTTCAGCGGCAACATTGATAAAATGAAAGAGCTGTACGGAAACATGAACAATGTGTTTGGCAAAACATTTGAGCCGGTGCTGAAACTGGTAACCCCAGGCAAGGAAAAAGCAAACGTGGAAGAGACCATCGCCCTCATGGATAAAGTAGCGGAGTACAGCATCAAACAAAGCGAGCTGCAATTCCACCTTTACAAAACCATGCAAAGCTCGCTCGAAAAATTAGCCGGGCAGACCAGAGAAAAATACAAAGACATTCAAAAAGGCAATATCCCGGGTGCAAACGAGCTGTACAATGAGTTTGTGAAGATCAACGAGCAGCTGTACGCAGACCTCTTTGCCAGCGACGAGTTCTCTAAAGTGAAAGGCGAAGCCCTGAACCTTGGTATGGATGTGAAAAAACACTTCGAAAAGCAATTTGAGAACGTGTTTGGACAATACCCTGTGGTGTTCCGCTCAGAGATCGAGGAGCTCTATAAAACTATTTACGACCTTCGCAAGACCATCAAGGACCTGCAAACCAAAATGGCTATGAACAACGCCTCTTCAGTTGAAATATTTGACGAAGAGAAGCTGTCAAAGACCAAAAAGAAGTAACAAACCACGCTTCCCCGTCGCCGGGGAACGTTTCCAAACATTATTGGAAATAAAACGGTTGTTATTAGTTCTCATAGCAAAAAAGGCTGCTTGTTGTGTGTTTGCAAGCAGCCTTTTTAATGTCTTAAAATTCACTTAATTTTAGCTGCAGCGATAAAAGCCCCGATTATGGAAAACAAATTATTACAGGAAATGACCGATATGAGTGTAAAAATGCTGAAAGGCTACGAAACACTCAATGCCATACACAATGTAGATATTGCCTCTACGCCCAAAACAGCGGTATATAACGAAGACAAGCTGACCCTTTACCGGTACAACAGGGATACGGAACCCACCTACAAAACCCCTGTGCTGATCGTATACGCGCTGGTGAACACCTACAAAATGCTCGACCTGCAGCCAGACCGCAGCTATATCAAAAACCTGCTCAACGCGGGGCTTGACGTGTACCTTATTGACTGGGGCAACCCGGGCAAGGCAGACAGGTATATTTCCATGGATGATTACATCAATGGTTATATCAATAACTGTGTTGACTTTATCCGCAAAAAGCACCGTCTCGACAAGATCAACCTCATGAGTATCTGCCAGGGCGGTACCTTCAGCGTGATCTATGCTTCGCTGTATCCGAATAAGGTAAAGAACCTTGTAACCCATGTTACCCCCGTAGATTTCAGCACAAACGACGGCCTGCTGTTCCGCTGGAGTAAGGACATGGATTTTGATAAGCTGGTAGAGGGCTACAACGGGATCATTCCCGGCGAGTTTCTCAACCAGGGCTTCGATATGCTGAAACCGATGATGAAGGTGCAGAAGCAGCAGAACCTGGCCAGCATCCTCGACGACCAGGACAAGCTCACCAATTTTATGCGCATGGAAAAATGGATCAGCGAAAGCCCCGACCAGGCCGGCGCCTGCTACCTGCAATTTATGAAAGACCTCTACCAGGGCAACAAACTGGTGAAAGGTGAACTGGAAGTGGGAGGTAAAAAGGTGAACCTCAAAAACCTCAGCTGCAGCCTGCTCAATATCTACGCCACCGAAGACCACCTGGTGCCACCGGCCGCCACTATTCCACTCAATGATCTCGTGGGCAGCACCGATAAAGAATTGTACAGTTTCAAAGGTGGTCACATCGGCGTGTTTGTGGGTGGCAAATCGCAAAAAGAACTGGCACCCGCCGTTACCGATTGGCTCAAGAAAAGAGATAAATAACCACCACTAATCATTAAAAACGCCACCCAAATGGGTGGCGTTTTTCTTTGGATCTTTTCCCGGGCAACTACCTTAACACGGTCACGGTGCCCTTCAATTCTATAAACTCGCCACGGGCGTTCTTATACTGGATGAGATATGCATACACATCGTCGATGGCCTGCGAACCATCCCAGCCCTGCGTATCACTGGCTGTTTCAAACACCTTGCTGCCCCAGCGGTTAAATACCGTAACCTTATAATCTGTCTTTTCCACATACTGCGCTATAGGCAGCCACACATTGTTGCGGCCTTTGGGTGCAAAAGCATCCGGCACAAACACCGTAGCTTCGGCGTAGGCATCTGCTGTATTTGAGCGGCTCGAATCCTGCAGGCCATGCGTATTGCCCGGGCCTTCGAGGGCCTGTACATAATACGTAAACTTACCCCCGGCACGGGCAAAAGCAGACACATCATCAGAATAGCCCCTGTTGCCCACAGATACATTGGCTACAGGCACAGGGTCGAACACGCCATCCACGGCCCGGTATATATTGTAAGACGCCACACCGCCCAGCCAGGAAGAGTAGTCGTCCCATACCAGGTTGTTGTAAAAGATCTGCGTGTTGTCATTGCTCACCCTGAGCAGGATCGTTTTCGACACATTGCTTACCGCGCCGTCATTGCCACAGGTATCCATCACCACCAGCTTATAATAATAGTTTTTGCTTTTGCAGTGAACATCCGTATCGGTAAAAGAACCATTGGTGGTATTGGTATTGGCGGCCAGCAGCGAAAAACTGATGCCATCCGGCGACCTGTACAGTTTCACGCCCTTGCTGGGCTTGGTATTATCTATAATATAATTGATATCGACCGTTTGCGAAACGTTCACAGACACAGACCTGATATAAATATATGCAGGGCCATTGGCTCCCGTAGACAATACACAACTTTTGTTGGAAGAGGACGTGATATCGTTTGTGTTGTTAACCACCCGCACCAGGTAGCAATAATTATCGCCCGGCGTGAGCGGACCGTGCGTATACGACAAGGCATTGGTGGTGCCAATCAGGTTATAGGTACCGCCATTTACAGAACAGTAGACCTTATAATCGAGCACACCCCGGGGCAGGTTACCGTAGGCGTTCCAGCTGAGCTTGGCTGCGCGCGCGCAGAGGTCGTATGTGTTGGAAAGGTAAATGGTCTTATGCGCCGCACCCAGCGGGCTGATGTTCTTGCAGCTGTCGAAAGCCGCGATACAGTAGTTCTCTGAATTGGTGCCAGCTGTAGCCGCCGTGTAGGTATACGATGTATTATTGATGCCCCATACCGTGTCTACAGGTGTCCAGATCCCGTTAAACTGCTTGTAGATCACATAGCCATACGTATCGGGTGATGTGGAGGGGTTCCAGCCGAAAGAGGTGCTACCATTACTGTTCACAGACACGCTATCCAGAAAAGGGATCCTGGGGGAAGTAAAATCCGAAAAAAGGCTCCCGGAGATATTGGACTGCGAGGTACAGCCCAGAGCATCGGAGGTTACTACGCGGTAGCTGTAATACACATGGCAAATGGAAATGGTATCCTTGTAGATCTGGTTGCTGCCGGTGTACAAGGTTGTCCAGGTACCCACAGGGTATTCTCTCGATACGGTATATTGGGTGGAAGCAGAAGGCAACAGGGGCGTACGGGTGGAGTTCCAGGTGAGGGTGGCGATCCCATTGCCCGGGTTATTCACATTCAGAAAAATACTCCGCAGGGTATCAGAGGGCGTGGATGTTACCGTTCCGGCGCTGCTCAGTGTGACGATATAGTAATATTTCGATTGAACATTGGCCCCTGCCCCCACATGCGTATAGCTATTCTGGCTGTAGGTAGATATGCTCCCCACCAGCGAAAAAGGCCCTGTTTGCACAGATGCCCCGTATACATCGTAACGAAAGAACTGGTTGGCCGGGTCGGCCGGGATAGCCCATGTCAGCAGCACATCGCCCGCTGCGTTCACCGAAGCGCAATGCACCACCGGCGCGCTCACCTGTGCCATCAATCTTCCGAAACAGGCAAGGAGTATAAGAGCTAAATGTCTGAACATGTCAAGTATATGCAAAGATACTGATAACTATAACGTTACGTCAGCGTGATTATTGTTAAAAAACATAATAAAATTAAGGCTTTTGATACCATTCCGCGGCAAATAAAAAAAGAAGTTATTAAAACTGTTATCCAGCCGAGTAAGACCTCGACAGATTGTTTTGACGTTTACAAAAATATAAATACCTTAGTTTCTCAACCATAACGGACAACATCACCTGTATGAAAAAATTACTGTTCTCTTCTGCCCTTATGCTGGCCATTATGGCCACAAAAGCCCAGGGCCCTACTTTCAATTTTCAATCGTGGGGATCCACCTATTCAGAGCCCAAAGAGCCGGTTGGCTGGGTAACTGAGAATGTGCTCGCAAGCCCGCTGTTGTCGAGTTTTGGCACCGTTCCAAGCCCAAATCCCAACCCTACTTCTGTATTCAAAGACAGCCTCGCAAACGCCAATACCGGCTATTCCATGAAAATCACCACGGTAAAGATCCAGAGCAACCCGCTGCCCGGTACACCCCCTTCGGGCCTGCCTGATACCGTAGGGCTCGCCATGACTGGTTCTGTAGGTTTTGCCGGCGGCAGCCTGGCATTGAAGATCGGCTTTCCTTTTGTAGGACGCCCCCAAAACCTCACGTTCTGGTACAAATCTGCGCCAATGGCCGGCGATACCTGCGGAGCATCCATTCTCTTATGGAAATTTGAAAGCGGCGTGAGAAAAGTGGTAGCCCGCGGCGAATTCAGGACAGGCGCTACTACCAGCAGCATGTCGCAGGCCACTGTTACCCTGCAATATGATCCTGTTGAGGGCTGGAGATGGTCAGACAGCGCCAGCATTGTGTTTGGCTCGAGCTACAGGCAGAATTTACAAAGGCCCAAACTGGGCAGCACCCTTTGGATAGACGATATCAACTGGGGCTCAACCTACGTAACAGGCATCGCCAACAATACAGCGGCCACGCAGGTAGCTGTTTTCCCTAACCCCGCTTCGTCATTTGTAAATATAGAAACAACCAATGCAAATGCCGACAGGGTTAATATCTATGATGTAACAGGCAAGCTGCTCATCAGCGATCAGCTCGATAATGGCAAAGCGAGGATCAGTACAGCCGCGCTTGGCAACGGTCTCTACCTCTATACCATCTTCGACCGCGACAAGCAGGTGATCTGCACACAAAAGCTCACGGTGAACAGATAGCTTTGGTTTAATATTTGCTAAAAGCCCTATATTTACTGAAAATATGGGGCTTTTGCGTTTAATAGGGAGAACTGCTGCGTGGAGCGGCATCCTGCTGCTGGTGTCCTGTACCCCCTCCGAAAAGCCCCAGACAAAGGTAAAGGCCAACGCCCCCCAGGACCTTGCCCGGGAAATCCGCACAGAACTTGACGCCACGCTCACCACGGATACCACGCTGGTAGTAGATTCATGCCAGCTGCTTTGCTACCATTATTTCAAAGGTCTTTACCACAATAAGGCCCTGTTATGGTTTAAGCAGGACAGGCTCAGCGCGGCCGGCGACTCATTATACGCGCTGGTGGATAGCTGCGTGTATTATGGCCTGTACAAAGAGCAGTATTTTTTTGGCCGCCTGGCGGCGGATCTCGTAGCCATTCACCACGACAAAGCCTACATTAACGTCACAGCCCTTACCCGGGCCGACCTGCTGCTTACCAACGCATACTTCCTGATGGGTGCGCACCTCAACAAAGGTTTTTTCTACCCCGACAGCCTGCTGCTGCAAACACGCTTCTCCGCGCTCAGGCATGGCTGGGACAGCCTGCTCATTGCAGGCTATCGTGCAGGTAAGCTTCGCGCGGCCCTCGACTCGCTGGAGCCAAAGCATTATAACTACAGGATGCTGAAAAAAGAACTGGCAGCGATCCTGCACGACTCTACGCGTTTCAACACAGACAGTATCCCCTTTGTAAGCGAAAAAGATTCGTTGAAGCTACACCGGCAGGTTGTGGCCAGCCTGCTAAAGCAGGGCTTTTATGATACCACGCATATCCGCAGCGACAGCATCGCTTTTGCCAGGGCCATCAATAAGCTGCAGAAAAAATGGTACATCCAACCTGATGGCCGGTTAGGCAAATATACCCGGCAGGCGCTTTCATACAACCGCAGCAAAATCATCAGGCAGATCTGTATGGCCATGGAGCGCTGGCGCTGGGAGGCCGACCGTTTCCCGAAAATGTATGCATGGATCAATATTCCCGCATTTGAGCTCACAGTATTCGAAGCCGATACCGTAGTGATGAGCTCGGCCGTGGTATGTGGCAAACCCGAAACCCCAACGCCTATTCTCAAAAGCAAGATCGATCACATGCTCATCTATCCCTACTGGAATGTGCCCTACTCGATTGCCTGGAAGGAGGTTTTGCCGGCCGTTCAGCACGACACGAGCTATATCCGCCGCAAAAATTTTGAAGTGATCGGTAAAAATAACACCGTCATGGATTACACCAAACTGCCATGGCGCCGTTATACCAAGGAATACCTGCCTGTTAAATTCCGCCAGCGCATTGGCGAGGAGAACAGCCTGGGCGTGGTGAAATTCAATTTCAACAACCCATACGGGGTGTATCTCCACGATACCAACTCAAAACGTTATTTCAAAACCAGCTCGCGGGCCCAGAGCCACGGCTGCATCCGCCTCGAAAAATTCTCCGAATTTGCAGACCTGCTGGTGCGCGACGACAGCCTGCACTATACGCACGACAGCCTCCAATTGTATTTCAGTACGCCGGAGCAACGCAAACTGAAGCTTAAAAAGCCAATGCCCATCTATGTGCGCTACTACACGGCCCTGGCCGACAGCACAGGCCTGAAGATCTACCTGGATGTATACAGGCGCGATGAGAAAATGATGGAGATGCTGTACAAGTAGCTCTTCTGTCATGTCGAGCTTGCCGAGACATCCAGAGAATGAAGAAAGATGCCTCCATTGCAGTCGGCATGACAGGAGGGGGGAAAGAAAGAAAAATATTGTCATTCCGAGCCTGTCGAGGAATCTCATAACCAGTACAGCTGTCTCCATATTGGTCAGTATGACAAATAGAACAAAAAAAATCCCGCCGGTAAGGGCGGGATCTCTTTGTTGTTAAAGTAATTCAATGGATTATTCAGCCACCACTTCGAAGCTGACGTTAGCCACCACTTCGTTCTTGTATAAGCGGACCTTGGCAGTGTATGTACCGAGGCTCTTTACAGACTCTTCTGATAATTCAATGTTTTTACGCTCGATATCGTAGCCGGCTTTTTTCAAAGCTTCAGCCACCTGGATATTGGTTACCGAACCGAAGATCTTGCCGCTTTCGCCGGCTTTAGCACCTACTGTTACAGTTACACCAGCCAGTTTCTCTGCGTTGGCAGCAGCCTCTTTGCGCAGCTTTTCTTCTTTAAATGAACGCTGCTTCATTTCTTCAGCCTGCATTTTCTTGTTGCTTTCGGTAGCAAGTAATGCAATGCCCTGAGGGATCAAAAAGTTGCGTCCGTATCCGTTACGCACTTTTACCGTATCGTTTTTAAAGCCTAAGCCTTTTACGTCTTGTTTTAAAATCACTTCCATGTGTCTTTCCTCCTAAATGATTATTTTAAACCGTCGGCCAGGTATGGCATTAAGGCAATGTGGCGGGCGCGTTTCACGGCCTGCGACACTTTACGCTGAAATTTCAGCGAGGTGCCTGTTAAACGGCGGGGCAGTAATTTACCTTGTTCGTTCACAAACTTCAGCAGGAAGTTCGCGTCTTTATAATCGATGTATTTGATGCCAGATTTTTTGAAGCGGCAGTATTTTTTCTTCTTCGCTTCTACTGTCGGCGGGTTCAAATATCTTACTTCGTTCTTTGTTGCCATTTTGATTTGAATGTTTTTAGATTGTTACACAATTAAGCTTCAGCGGCTTTTTTCTTTTTAGCTTCTTTCGCTGCTTCAGAGATCTTACCACGGCGTTTTTCGTTGTAAGCCACTGCATGCTTGTCTAAAGCAATTGTTAAGAAACGCAGCACGCGCTCATCACGTTTGAACTGAAGTTCCAGGTCGGCGATCTCGTTGCCGGTTCCTGCAAATTCGATCAAATGATAAAACCCGGTGGTTTTCTTTTCGATCGTGTAGGCCAGTTTTCTTAAGCCCCAGTTTTCTTCGTGCAAAATCTTTGCTCCCTGGTCGGTAAGCACTTTCCTGAATTTTTTTGCGGCCTCCTTTGCCTGATCTTCAGACAAAACGGGAGTTAAAATGAAGACCGTCTCATAACGTTTTTCCATTGTTTATTAATTTAATAGGGGTGCAAATATACAATATTGCTTTTAAACTCAAAAGCATTCATTTAAAAATATAGCCTGCCTTACTAATAACATTAGTATGTTAGTGATTACCAACACCTTAACATCGAAATAAATAACTAAAAACACCACCCTTTTGCTGCTGGTTGCGATGCCGGGAGCGGGCGTTAAAAAATGATAAGAGCCCCGGCGGGGCGGCTCCCCGGGCAGAAACATTTTACTACCTTCAAAACCTGATTTCCACTCCCCATGAAAAAACAAGTCCTCCTCCTTTCCATATTATCCTCGGTGCTCTTCAATGGCCTGGCACAGGTTACATCCCCCGGCTCGGCTACCATCCTCCAACAGCTCAAAAAGCTCAACACCCTCGGAAGCGTGCTTTATATAGCCGCGCATCCCGACGACGAAAATACCAGGTTGCTGGCCTACCTGGCCAATGAGCGGCATCTCCGCACCGGCTATCTATCGCTCACGCGGGGCGATGGCGGCCAAAACCTCATCGGCAAGGAACAGGGTGAACCGCTGGGGTTGATCCGCACACAGGAGCTGCTGGCCGCGCGTCGTACAGACGGGGCCGAGCAATTCTTTACCCGGGCCAACGATTTTGGATTTTCTAAAAACCCTGAAGAAACCTTCTCCATCTGGAACAAAGACAGTGTGTTGTTCGACGTGGTACTGGCCATCCGGCAGTTCAGGCCTGATGTGATCATCTGCCGCTTCCCTACTACTGGCGAGGGCGGACATGGCCACCACACGGCTTCCGCCATCCTGGCCCTCGAAGCCTTTGATGCAGCAGCAGACCCTAAGCGTTTCCCGGAGCAACTGGCCTATGTACAGACCTGGCAGACCAAACGCATTTTCTGGAATACCTTCAATTTTGGCGGCACCAACACCACCTCGCCCGATCAGATGAAAATAAATGTTGGAGGCTTTAACCCCCTGCTTGGCAAATCGTATGGCGAGATAGCCGCTGAAAGCCGCTCCATGCATAAGAGCCAGGGTTTTGGCTCGGCCAAAACGCGCGGTGAAGCTATTGAATACTTCAAGCAGCTGAAAGGCGAACCAGCGAAAACAGACCTGTTTGAAGGCATAGACCAGAGCTGGGAACGCTTTGCGGCTACCGCCAGGTTCCGGAAAACCACGGACGCCATGATCCGCGCCTACGATCCGCAAGCGCCCGAAAAAAGCCTGCAGCCACTGGCCGCCTTCTACAAGGAGCTCCAGGCGCTGGATGCGAAAGCAGTGGGCGTTACGTACTGGACAGAAGTTAATTATTGGAGACAGCAGAAGCTGAAAGAGGCCGAGTCATTAATGCTGGGCTGTGCCGGGCTATGGCTCGAAGCCTGTGCGGCCGATTATGCCGGTGTACCCGGCAACCCGGTGGGCATCAGTGCACAGGTTATCAAGCGGAACAATTGCGAGGCGAAGCTCACCGGCATCAGCTACTGGAAGCAAAGCGACAGCACCATGGCCCTCGACCTGAAAACAGATGAGCTGTACACATTTAAGCACAGTGAAAAGCTGGCAGCCACTATGCCCTATTCAAACCCTTACTGGCTCAACGACAAGCACCCTATTGGCAATTATACAGTAAAGGATATGGCAAACATTGGCCGACCGGAGAACGACCCTGTTACAAAAGTGATCTTCCATCTCAGCATGGCCGGGATACAGCTCGACGCTGTGCGGCCGCTGGTATACAAATACACCGATCCTGTGAAAGGAGAAGTATACCGGCCTTTCGAAGTATTGCCACCAGCCACGGTGAACCTTGATGAAAAGGTATATGTGTTTGACGATGCCACGCCCAAAACCATCCGGCTCACCGTGAAAGCGAATATGGCCGGTGTAAATGGCCGTGTCAGTATCAACGTACCACAGGGCTGGACCGTTAGTACCCCCAACCCATCGTTCAGCCTGGCGGGTAAAAGCGAAGAAGCAGTAATAGAAGCGGCGGTAAGCGCGAAAGCAGGCAGTACAAACGGCAGGGKCTCAGCAGCTGTGATCATAAACGGCGACACTTTCTCCAAAAGCATCAGGCGCATCGAATACGACCACATTCCTTACCAGTTTATCCTGGGTGATGCTGAAGCAGCACTGGTAAATATCGATCTCAAAAAAGCGGGCACCAGCATCGGTTATATTCCCGGTGCGGGCGATGAGATCCCGGCATGCCTCAAGCAGGTAGGCTACAGTGTTACGGTGCTCACCGATGAGCTGCTGGGCCGCGAGGACCTGTCGAAATACGATGCCATTGTGAGCGGCGTGCGGGCCTACAACACCAACGACAGGCTGCAGGTGCATTACGACAAGCTGATGGGCTACGTGAAGAACGGCGGGAACCTGG